>Ga0208765_1000001_pt1 | contig 176266 bp, 158 predicted proteins | sample ETNtaG_2_FD_185783 | JGI IMG/M metagenome (GOLD analysis project Ga0208765, IMG submission 185783) | Marine microbial and viral communities from oxygen minimum zone, Eastern Pacific Ocean - ETNP201406SV203 (SPAdes) (version 2) | ecosystem: Environmental > Aquatic > Marine > Oceanic ...
ACAAGTTCCTGCTCTACGGCGAGCGGGCCCGCCTGCTGGCGTCGCAGAACGGGACCATGGGCTACGGCCTCCCGGCAGCAGTTGCCGCCAAGTTGGTCGAACCGGACCGGACTGTCGTGTGCTTCGCCGGTGACGGTGACCTACAGATGAACATGGTCGAACTCGGCACTGCACTCCAGGAGGACGCCCGACCGATCGTTCTGGTCGTCGACAACGGCTCCTACGGCACGATCCGGATGCACCAGGAACTACACCACCCCGGCCGGGTGGTCGGCACCGACATCGTGAACCCCGACTTCGTGGCGATTGCCGGCGCCTACGGCATGCACGCCGAACAAGTCCTGGCCACGGCCGACTTCGGCCCGGCATTCGAACGGGCGTTGGCCTCATCGACCGGCGCCCTGCTCCACCTCGTCGTCGCCACCGACCAACTCACCCCCCGCCTGACCGTCGAGCAGGCTCGACGGACCGACGGCTGAGGGCGTCGGCTTCCGTCATCGCTGCGACCCGTGGGAGGATGCCCGCCGTGCAGATCGACACCGAACTCGTCAACTGGTGGCTGTTCCTCGCCTGTGCGATCGGGTTCACGACCATGGCGATCCGGGAGCGGGACCTGCTGTTCCCCGTGTCGACGCTGTTCCCGGGGCCGCCTGACTCGTGCACCCCATCGGACGTCGCAGCGACTGAGCGCGCGGTGGCTGGATAGGTTCCCCTCGATGGCACGCAGCACCCACCAGGCGCTGGCCGACGACCGCAACGCCTCGGTGCAGATCTGGATCAACGACGAGTTCTTTCCCCGTCCCGAGGCGAGGATCTCGGTGTTCGACAGCGGCTTCCTGGTCGGCGACGGCATCTGGGAGGGCATTCGCCTCCACCATGGCCGCTTTGCCTTCCTCGACCGGCACCTCGACCGGCTGTTCGCCGGAGCCACCGCCATCGACCTCGACATCGGCCGCACCAGGGACGAGGTGGCCGCCGCCCTGCGGGCCACGGTCGACCGCAACGACATGCACGACGGTGCCCATGTCCGCCTCATGGTCACCCGTGGCGACAAGAAGACCCCGTCTCAGCATCCGTCGAACGTCATCGGCGGACCGAACATGGTGATCATCGCCGAGTACAAGGTGGCCGACCCGTCGGTGGCCGACGAGGGCATCACCCTGTTCACGGCCACCGTGCGGCGCCCCGGCCCCGAGGTGCTCGACCAGCGCCTGAACTGCCACTCGAAGCTCCACGAGGTCATAGCCCTCATACAGGCCGTGAAGGCCGGCGCCGACGAGGCCCTCATGCTCGACCCGACCGGCTCCGTGGCCACCTGCAACGCCACCAACTTCTTCATCGTCCGGGACGGTGAACTCTGGACGTCGACCGGCGTCTACAACCTCAACGGCATCACCAGGGAGGTCGTGCTCGAAGAAGCCGAGGCCGCCGGCATCCGCACTCATCAGGCGCCGTACTCGCTCGACGACGTCTACGCCGCCGACGAGGCGTTCGTGACCGGCACGTTCGGAGGGCTCACCCCGGTGACCGAGGTCGACGGGCTCAGCATCGGTGACGGCGAAGTCCCCGGCCCGATGACCCGACGCCTTCGAGGGCTCTACCGGGAGGCGGTGGCGCAGGAGGTCGGTGCATGACCCTGCGCATCAACTCCTGTTCGGGGCCGCGCAACATCTCGACGGTGCTGATGTACTCGTTCGCCCAACGGTCGGACACGACCGCACTCGACGAGCCGCTGTACGCCCACTACCTACGGGTCTCAGGCCGCGTGCACCCGGGTCGGGACGAGATCCTTGCCACCCGGGACTCCGACGGGGAGCGGGTGGTGGCCGAGGTCATGCTCGGCGCCTATGAGACGCCCGTCGTGTTCTTCAAGCAGATGGCCCACCACATCATCGATCTGGACCGGGCCTTCCTGGGCGAGTGTCGCAACATCCTGCTCATCCGGGAACCCACCGAGATGCTCGCCTCGCTGGCGGTCCGCCTCGACGATGCCACCCTCGCCGACACCGGCCTGGAGGTACAGGTCGAGTTGCTCGACTCGATCCTGGCGACGGGGGAGGAGCCCGTGGTGCTCGACGCCACGGTGCTGCGCCGTGATCCACGTGCGGCGCTGATCGAACTGTGTGGCCGGCTGGGGCTCGACTTCGACGAGGCCATGCTCTCGTGGCCCGCCGGCCCCAGCCCCGAGGACGGCGTCTGGGCGAAGCACTGGTACGACGCCGCCCATTCGAGCACCGGATTCCGCCCGTGGGAACCGAGCACCGCCACCGTGCCCGACCACCTGCAGCCGGTGCTCGACGCGGCGTTGCCCCTGTACGACCGCCTGGCCCGGTACGCGATCGCTACATGAGCCCCTCGATCGAGCGGCTCCTCGATGCCCCGATCGTCGGGCCGGACAGCCACCCGACCATGGGATCCAACATCCAGGGTCCGTCGGCACTGAGCGTCCCCGAGTGGATCGAGGAGCCACTGGGGCGCCTGTACCTCTACTTCGCCGACCACAAGGGCACCTACATCCGACTGGCGTTCGCCGACCAGGTCGCCGGACCGTGGGTCGTCCACGCTCCCGGCGCCCTCCAACTCGTCGATTCGGGGTTCCCGACGGAGCCGTTCGAGGTCTCCGACGAGGAGGTCGACGCGATCCGTTCCCGCTACGAGGACGTCCTCGGCTTCGACCGGATGCCGAGTGACCTGCGTGGCGACCTGACCATCCCGCACGTGGCCTCGCCCGACGTGCATGTCGACGAGGCGGCCGGCGAGGTGGTCTGCTACTTCCACGGCCTGGCGGAGTTGGGTCGGCAGGCCTCGAAGGTGGCGGTCTCGACGGACGGGATCACGTTCAGCGTGCTGCCCGGGGAGGTTCCGCACACCTACCTCCGGGCGTTCCTCCACGACGGGGCGACCTATGGGCTGGCGATGCCCGGCGTCGTGTACCGCTCGACCGACGGACGCACCGGCTGGGAGCAGGGGCCGACCCTGTTCGGGCGCGACATGCGCCATTCGGCCGTGACGGTGCGCGACGGCACCCTGCACGTGTTCTGGACCCGGGTGGGCGACGCCCCCGAGTCGATCCTCCACTCGACCGTCGACCTCGATGGCGACTGGGGGAGGTGGAGGGCGTCGAAGCCTGCCGAGGTCTTGCGACCCGAGCGGCCGTGGGAGGGCGCCGACCTGCCGGTGGAGCCGTCGATCCGTGGTGCGGCCGAGGGGCCGGTCCGGCAGTTGCGCGATCCGGCCCTGTTCGAGGACGGTGGGCGGACGTTCCTCTTCTACGCGGTGGCCGGGGAGTCCGGCATCGGGGTCGCGGAAATCACCTGGTAGTGGCGAGCGCCACGGCCACTTCGGTGGCGACGTTGGCGTTTTCCTGCACGAGGGCCACGTTGGCGTCGAGGCTTGCCCCGCCGGTGGCATCGCCGATGTGGGCCAGCAGGAACGGCGTGATGTCGCTTCCCGTGATCCCGGCTACCTCGGCGGCGGCCAGGCCGTCGGTGATTGCCGCGTCGATGACGGCCCGGTCGGCTTCGTGCCCGGTGGGGATCGGGACGCCGAGCACGGCGCCGGTCGTGAGGCCGGCCGACCAGTGGGTGTCGAGTACCGCTGCAGCGTGGTCGGCACCGTCGACCCTCGCATCCACGGGCAGGTCGGCGCCCCTGGTCCAGAACTCGGGGAAGGCTTCGGTGCGCCAGCCGAGAACAGGCACGCCGAGGGTCTCGAGCGCTTCGAGGGTGCGGGGCAGGTCGAGCACCGCCTTGGCACCTGCGCACACCACGGCCACGGGGAAGCGGCCGAGGGCGGTCAGGTCGGCGGAGATGTCGTGGTCGTCGCCCCGGTGCACCCCGCCGATGCCGCCGGTGGCGAAGACCCGGATGCCGGCCCGGTGGGCGGCGAACATCGTGGCGGCGACGGTGGTCGCTCCCAGTCGCCCCGAGGCGAGCACGGCGCCCACGTCCCGGAGGGAGACCTTGGCCACCCCATCGGTGGAACCGAGCTGTTCGATGTCGTCATCGAACAGCCCCACCCGGAGCGTCCCGTCCACGAGGGCGACCGTGGCGGGAACGGCGCCCCCGGACCGGATGAGGGATTCGAGGGCGAATGCCGTTTCGACGTTGCGGGGATGGGGCATGCCGTGGGCGATGATCGTGGACTCGAGGGCCACGACCGGTCGGCCGTCGGCCAGTGCATCGGCGACCTCGTCGGCAATGCGCAGGGGATCGTCCACCAGGTCATTGTGCCGCATGGGGCGACCGTCCGACACCGTGGAAGAGCGACGGAAACCATCGAGATATTGATAAAGCGCAACGGAACAAGTCTCATCTATGATATTTGACAACGGAATCCCTTGCAGTTGAACGACCCGTGCGCGAGAATGCCGGACATGAGGCGTCCGACGCTGCGCATTCTCGACCTGGCCGGCAGCCCGGCAGCCATGGGCCATGCACACGGGGCTGCCTACGCCGACGAAATCCGTCACTACGCCGACGAGCGGATCCGCCTGGCCGGTGCCGGCGAATGGAGCGGCGGCACACTCGACCGTGACGGAGTCCTGCAACTCGCCGAGGCCTGCATCCATGCCCACGCCGCACATTCACCGTCCCTGCACGAGGAGATGTGCGGAATCGCCGAGGGCGCCGGCATCACGCTCGCCGAGGCCATCGTGGTCGGCGGCTTCACCGACTTCGTCGACACCGTCCGTGCAGCGGTCGGCGGCCGCCACCCCACCGGGGTGGTCGAGGACGACTGCACCGCCTTCGTCGTTCCCGATGCCCGGGCCGACGGTGCCGGCTTCTACGCCCAGACCTGGGACATGCACGACTCGGCGACCGAGCACGTGGTCCTGCTCCGCCTCCGCCCCGACGACGGGCCCGCAGCACTCGTCTTCAGCACCACCGGCTGCCTCGGCCAGATCGGCATGAACGAGGTCGGCGTCTGCGTCGGCATCAACAACCTCACCGGCATCGACGGAACCACCGGCGTGACCTGGCCATCGGTCGTCCGCGATGCACTGCTCCGGTCCACGGCCGACGAGGCCCTCGAGGTCGTGCTCGACGCCGACCTGGCGGGAGCCCACAGCTACCTCCTGTTCGATGCCGACGGCAGCGGCTACATGGTCGAAGGCATGCCGACCGCCCGACCGTGGTCCGGACTCGACGGCGACGCCCTCGTCCACACCAACCACACCATCTGGGACGAGGCCACCGCCGTGCAGGCCCCGCGCCCAGCCGAGCTCACAGCCAACTCGGCCCGCCGCCTCGAGCGGGCGACCGAACTGCTCGACCGTGACGGCATCACCGCCGACGACTGCATGGCGATCACCCGTGATCCCGACTCCATCTGCCGCGAGTCCGATGCCACCTACCACATCGAGTCCAGCGGCGCCGTCGTCATGCGCCCCCGCACCGGGGACTTCTGGGCGGTGTGGGGTGTGCCCCGACACAACGAGTACGTGCATGTCCCGTTCTCCGGCTGAGGAGGACACCGGACCGTCACCGCCGACGACATCACGTACGAGCAGATCCGCGCCGAGTGGGCCGTCGACCCGGGGTACCGGCGGCTCGGCATCGGCCAGCAGTTCCACGTGCGCCGCAAGGACCTGGTCCGGCGGTTCGCCAGGCAGGGGATCGTGGCCGGTGGCGTCATCCCCGGCTGCAGGGACCACCTCCGCGACATGTCCGCCGACGCATACGTCGACAAGGTCGTCGACGGCGAGCTCCACGACCCGGCGCTCAGCTTCCAACTGGAGAACGGCTTCGAGGCCCTGGGCACCATTCCCGACTACATGGACGACGCCGCCGTTGGGGACAACGCCGTGCTGATCGTGTGGAGGAACCCGGATCTGGCGGACACGGCCTGAGCGTCGACCCGGCAGACTGGCCGCATGTCCTCCCTCGAAGAGCGCCGAGCGCGTGGCGCACTCGGGCACCTCCGCATCGCCGACTTCAGCAGGGTCCTGGCCGGCCCGCTTGCCACGATGGTGCTGGGCGACCTGGGCGCCGATGTCGTCAAGGTCGAACAACCCGGGGTCGGAGACGACACCCGCACGTGGGGCCCGCCGTGGTGGGACGACGGCGACGGCCCGACCAGCACCTACTTCCTGACCCTCAACCGCAACAAGCGATCCATCGCCCTCGACCTGCGCCGGCCGGACGACCTCGCGGTGGCCCGACGCATTGCCCTGGGCGCCGATGTCGTGGTCGACAACTTCCGACCGGGCACGATGGGCCGCTTCGGTCTCGACCGTGAGTCGCTGGCCGCCGAGCAGCCGTCGATCATCACCTGCTCGGTCACCGGCTTCGGCAGTTCCGGTCCCGGAGGCGACCTGGCCGGATACGACTTCCTCGTCCAGGCCATGAGCGGCCTCATGCACGTCACCGGCGAGGTCGACGGCGAACCCTCCAAGGTCGGCTCGGCCGTGGTCGACAAGCTCACCGGCCTCTACGCCGCCATCGGCATCCTCGCCGCCGTCGAAGAACGGCGCGAGACCGGCCTCGGCCAGCATGTCGAGGTCTCCCTCATGCAGTCGGCACTGGCCGGGCTGCTCAACGTGGGCAGCGCCCACGTCGCCGCCGACGTCGACCCCGGCCGACACGGCAACCGGCACCCCTCCATCGCCCCGTACGAGCCCTACCGAGCCGCCGACGGGATGGTCGCCGTGGCGGCCGCCAGCCCCGTGCTCTGGGAGAGCTTCGCCGGCGTGCTCGGGCGACCCGAATGGTGCGAAGACCCGAGGTTCGCAGCCAACGAGGACCGGGTGGCCAACGTCCACGCCCTCGCTGCCGAGGTCGAGCAGGTGATGGCCGCCGAAACTGTCGAGGAGTGGGTCACGCGATTCCGGTCAGCCGGAATCCCGGCCGGACCGATCAACGACGTCCGTTCGGCGTTCGCCGCCGCCGAGGCGCTCGGCCTCGACCCGATCGAGGTGTTCGGCGAAGGCGATGGGGCGTTCCGTTCGGTGCGTTCGCCGATCGGCCTGTCGGCCACACCACCCGTCGTCCGACGGCCGCCACCTCGCAACGATGAACATGGCGAGGAGATCCGGGGCGGCCTCGGCGACTGACCGCCGGTCAGCCCGAATGCGACGCCCGGAAGCGGGCCGGGGTCTCGCCGGCCAGTCGGGCGAACTGCCTCGTGAAGCCGGCCTGGTCGTAGAACCCGCAGGCTGCGGCGCCGGGTTCGACTACCTGCTCCAACTCGGCACCTGGCGACCGGTCGGAGGGTCAGCGGACCTCGCCGGCCACGTGGCCGACGACGATCGCTGGTGGGCCGAGCACTACGGCGTCGAACACGACCCCAGCGGCCTGTCCTGTGAGGCCAACGCGCTGCGCTACCTGCCACATCCGGATGTAATCGTCCGGATCGGCGACGGCGCCACCGGCGGCGAGGTCGCCCGGGTGCTCGCCGCCGCCCGGCGCTGTGGTGTCGGTCCTCGGGTGAGCCGCCTGCTCGACGAGGACGACGCCTCGTTCGCCGCCTCGCTCTCCGACCACAGGTTCGGCCGCATCCGGACCGTTGGCACCGTCGGCGACGAGGTGCGTCGTGCCGCCATCGCCGCTGAGGTCGACCTGGTCGACGAGGCCGTGACGGCCTCCGGCCGCCTCGAGTTGCGCTGGTACCTCCGCGAGCAGGCCGTCAGCCGGACGCTCCATCGCTTCGGAAACCTGGTGGGTGCCGAAGGAGGATGAACGTGGCGAACGGGGGCCGCCGATCGACATCGACGGCGTCCTCCCGATTTCCCGGGCCGCCACCGACTTCCGGTACCCCGGACGTGGTGCTGGACTCCCTTGCCGACGTCCCCGCACTGGTCGACGCCTGAATCGTCAGGGTTCGAGCGCCGCCGGGAGCGACAGGCGGACGGTGCGGCCGCCCTCGACCCGGATGACCTGGCCGGTCACGAAGCCGGCGTCGGACGAGGCCAGCCAGAAGGCCGTGGCGGCGACGTCGGAGGGGTCGCCGATCCGTGCGATCGGGTGCAGGCGTGCCAGGTCGGCGACCACCCGGTCGCGGTCGGGGTGGCGTTCGACGTAGGACCGGTTCAGGTCGGTGTCGATCCAGCCCGGGGCGATGGCGTTGCAGCGGATCCCGAGGGGGCCCAGGTCGACGGCGAGGGCGCGGGTCAGGGCGTGGACGCCGCCCTTGGAGGTGGCGTAGGCGGCGTGCAGGCGGTTGGCGGCCAGGCCCTCGATCGAGCCCATGTTGATGATCGAAGCGTCCTCCCGGCCCTCCATGAGGGGGACGAGGTGCTTGGCCATGAGGAACGGGCCGCGCAGGTTCACCGCCATGGTGAGGTCCCACTCGGCCAGCGACTCCTCGGTGATCGACCGCTCCGCCATGATCCCGGCGTTGTTGACCAGCACGTCGACGCCGCCGTGCCCGGCTTCGACCGACTGGGCGAACTCGAACACGGAGGCCTCGTCGGTGACGTCGAGGGGCACCCACTCGCGGTGTCCGGCAGAGCCGATGCCGGCGCCGACCTCGCCGGGGTCGGTGAGGTCGCCGATCACGACCGTGGCCCCTTCGGCGGCGAAGCGGTCCACGATCGCCCGGCCGATGCCCCGGGCGCCGCCCGTGACGACGGCGATGCGGCCCTGCATGGGGCCCTGTGCCCGGTCGTCGTGGCTGCTCACCTCGCTGTGTACCCCCCGTCGATCGAGATGTTGGCGCCGGTGATGTGGCGGGACCGGTCGTCGGCGAGGAAGGCCACCAACTCGGCCACCTCCGACCCGTCGGGGATGCGGCCCTCGGGGATGTCGGGCAGGTTCCTGTCGCGGACCTCGTCGACCGTGCCGGATCCCTCGGAATAGAGCATCCGGGTGTCGACGGCCCCGGGGCACACGGCATTCACCCGGATGCCCTCGGCGGCGTGGTCGAGGGCCATCGCCCGGGTGAGGTTCGTGACGGCCCCCTTCGAGGCGCAGTAGGCGGCCAGGCCGGCCGCACCGACCAGACCGTTGGTGGAGCTGATGTTGACGATCGTTCCGCCACCTGCCGCCCGGATGGCGGGCAGGGCGGCCCGGCTGGCCCGGAAGAGCCCGTCGACGTTGGTCGACATGATGCGGTGCCACTCGTCGTCGGTCGTGCCCTCGGCGTCGGAGCGGGTGATCACCCCGGCGGCGTTGACCAGCACGTCCAGGCGGCCGTGTGCGGCGACCGTGGCGGCTACGGCGGCATCGCCGTAGTCCGGTTCGGCCACGTCACCGAGGGCGGTGGTGGCCGTGCCGCCGCCGGCGGTGATCTCGTCGACCACCTCGGCGGCCCGCTCGGCGCTGCGCCCGCCCACGACCACGGCGAAGCCGTCTGCGGCCAGGCGGAGTGCGCAGGCACGGCCGATGCCCGACGTGGCCCCGGTGACCAGTGCGACGCGCTGTTCCATTGGTGCCTTCCCCTACATCTCGCGTCCGGCCTGCAACTGCAGGCGGCGGGCGTACATCCTGACACCCCAGCCGAGGACCGGCGCCGGGAGGTTCCGGTTGGGCCTGCCCATGGCCAGCATCATGTCGAGCAGGTCCGAACCCTCGCCGCAGGCCATCTCGGCGACGAGCCTGCCACAGATGGTGCCTCGGCTGATCCCCGTGCCGTTGTGGACGAGGGCGCCGAGGAGGCCGTCGCCCAGCCTTCCGAAGAGCGGCTGGCCGTTGCGAGCCATCGAGAGGGCGCCGCCCCACGTGTATTCGAAGGGCACCCGGGCGAGCCCGGGGAAGCGCCGCTCGAAGGACCGCCGGTGCGCCCGTCCGGCCCGCTCCCTCGCAAGGCCGTCGATCCGTGACCGCCGGCTGTAGCTGTAGACGTTGCGGACGAGGATCCGCCCGTCGTCGAGGCGGCGCACGGTCGTGCCCGACGGGTCGGCGGGGATGACGCCCCAGGTGCGGTCGCCGCCGATCGATGCCGACTCCTCGTGCGTGAGTGGGCGGGTCATCGACCCCCAGGTGATGACCGGGATGAGGCGACCCCGGGCGATGCCGAACCCCTCGGCGAAGCCGTTGTTGGCGAGCACCAGCTCCGGCGTGCGAACCGTGCCGCCGTCGGTGTGGAGTTCGTGCGGTGGTCCGAGGTCGATGCCCGTCACCGGTGACTCCTCGTGGAGTGCGATGTTGGCCGGGAGGTGGTCGGCCAGCCCGCGCACCAGCGCCGCCGGCTGCATCTGGACGGTGCCGGGGGTGTGCAGCGAGCGCCGGTAGAAGTCGATGCCCAGGCGGTCGACCGTGGCCGCCTCGTCGAAGACCTCGTAGGGCTCGTCGATGCGGTCGAGGGAGTCGGCGAAGTGCTCGAGGTGGCGGGCCCCCCTGGTGGTGCAGGCGGCGTGCGTCTTGCCGGCCCACTGCCACCCGCAGTCGATGCCGTGTGCCGCCACGGCCGACCCGAGGTACTCCTGCCCGGCCCGGTTGAGGCCGATCTGGCGCCGCTCGTGCTCCGCCGTGTCGCCGAACCCCTTGGCCCGCAGGTTGTGGGCGTGGTCGATGGCGAAGCCCGACGAGCGGCCGGCGGCGTTGTTGCCGACCAGCCCGGCCTCGAGCAACACGATGGAGGCGTCGGGCCTCAACTCGCCGAGCCGACGTGCGGCGGCCAGGCCCGTGAAGCCGGCACCGACCACGACCACGTCGGCATCGACCCGGCCCGACAGGGGGGTCGCCGGTGGCCGCTCCGGGAGGGTTTCGAACCAGCCGTTGTCGCGGTCGTACCGGGGGAGGAGGGTGACCGCGCCCAATCAGGCACCTCGCTTCACGAGAGGTCCATCCAGATGGTCTTGAGTTCGGTGTACTGCTCGTGTGCGGCGATGGACTTGTCCCGGCCGCCGAACCCCGACTGCTTGAACCCGCCGAACGGCGTCGTGATGTCGCCCTCGCCGTAGCAGTTCACGGACACGGTGCCGGCCCGCAGGGCGCGTGCTGCCAGGTGGGCGGTCCGCAGGTCGGAGGTGTGGATCGTGGCGGCCAGGCCGTAGTCGGTGTCGTTGGCGATGCGGATCGCCTCCTCCGGCGAGTCGAAGCAGGTCACGGCCAGGACGGGACCGAACACCTCCTCGCGGGCGAGGCGGCTGTCGGGGTCGACGCCGGTGAAGACGGTGGGCTCGACGAACCAGCCGCCGCTCTCCTGGCGCACCCGGTTGCCGCCCAGTACGCACGACGAGCCGGCCTCGTGGGCGTCGGAGATGTGACCCAGGACCTTGTCCATGTGGGCCTCCTCGATCATCGAGCCGACCGTTGTCTCGGGGACAAGCGGGTCGCCGACCACCCAGTCTCCGCTCCGCTCGGAGATGCGCTCCAACAGTTCCTCCTCGACCGACCGGTGCACGATGAGCCGGGAGTTGGCCGAGCAGTTCTGGCCGGCGTTCCAGAAGATGCCCTCGCAGATGCCGGTGGCCGCCTGGTCGAGGTCGTCGGCATCGGCCATCACGATCACGGGGCTCTTGCCGCCACACTCGAGGAGCACCTCCTTGAGGTTCGAGCGGGCCGAGTACTCGAGGAACATGCGTCCCACCTCGGTCGAGCCGGTGAACCCCACGCAGTCGACATCGGGGTGCAGGCCGACTGCGGCGCCGGCGGTCTCGCCCAGGCCCGGCACCACGTTGAAGACGCCGTCGGGGATGCCGGCCTCGATGGCCAACTCCGCGATCCGGATCGTGGTGGTCGAGGTCTGCTCGGCGGGCTTGACGATGCAGGTGTTGCCGGCGGCGAGGATCGGCCCGATCTTCCAGCCGGCCATCATCAACGGGTAGTTCCACGGCAGGACGGCGCCGACCACGCCGATCGGCTCGCGCACCACCATGCCGACGAAGCCGCTTCCGGACGGCGAGAGTTGGTCGTAGAGCTTGTCGCAGGCCTCGGCGTGCCAGCGCATCGTCATCACCAGGTCGGGAAGGTCGACTCCGGCGCAGTCGCTGATCGGCTTGCCGGCCTCGAGCGACTCCATGACGGCCAACTCGTCGGTGTGGGCCTCGACCAGTGAGGCGAACCGGAGCAGCAGCAGCTTGCGGTCGGCCGGAGCGAGGCGCCCCCACGGCCCGTCCTCGAAGGCGGTACGGGCGGCGGCGACAGCGCGGTCGACGTCCTCGGCATCGCACTCGGCGACCTCGGCGAAAGGCTGCCCGGTGGCGGGGTTGAGCGACGTGAAGGTCCTGCCACTGGCGGCCTCGACGCTTCGTCCGCCGATGACGGCCCGGGTCGGCGGGGCGATGGTCTCGGCCAGGGCGGCCGCGTCGGCGAGGGCGATGGTCATCGGGGGCTCCTGTCCGTCATCTGTGGCTCCTTCCTACACCGGCCCGATCCGTCATCCGGACCAGCCAGTCGCGTTCGTCGTCCCATTCCCGGTACACGAGCCGTTCCCGGTCGACCCGGTTGACCGGCAACGTCGACAGGGCGGCCTGGAGGGCCACCCGCCCCTGCCGGGTCATCGGCAGCACCGGACGGCGACAGGGACCCAACACACGGCCGACCATGTTGGCGGCGGTCTTGACCGCCGAGTTGTACTCGGCCTCGACCCCGTTGTCCCAGAAGAAGAGGTTGGCCGGCAGCATCCGGGCCCACAGGTCGAGCGCCTCTGAATGGCGGTCGGCGGTGATCAGCTCGTATAGCTGCACACACTCGTGGGGCATGACGTTGGCGGCACCCCAGATCCAGCCGGGACAACCGGCCAGCAGTGCCCACGGCGCCAGCGGGTCGGCGCCGGCCAGCACGTTGCCGCCGATGCCGAGCAGTTGCTGGATGCGGATCAGGTCGCCGGTGCTGTCCTTGATGTAGTCGATGCCCTCGACGGCGATGAGCTTGCGGTACAGGTCGGGCGTGATGTCGAAGCCGCTCTGGGCCGGGATGTTGTAGAGCACGATCGGTGCGTCGATGGCGGCCGCCAACTTCTCGTAGTGGTGGCGCACCCCCCGCTCGAAGGGCCCCTCGAAGTAGGGCGGCAGCACCATCACGGCGCTGGCGCCCAGGTCGATGGCCGCCCGGGAGTTCTCGATGGCGTCGACGGTCGTGATCGCCGAGGTCTGACAGACGACCGGGATGCGCCCGGCCACCTGTTCGATCCCGACCTCGAAGATCCGGCGCTTCTCGTCGGCGGACAGGAAGGCGAACTCGCCGGTGCCGGCGGCCAGCACGAGCCCGTGGACCCCGGCGTCGACGAGGCCTTCGACGTGGTCGCGCAGCCGGCCCTCGTCGAGCGACTCGCCCGAGTCGTCGAACGGGGTGCTCATCGCGGCGCAGACGCCGTGCAGCAGGGGTGGTTCCGGAAGTCGGCCGTTGGTCGTCATGTCGGTCTCCTGTTCGGTCTTGATCAGCGGACGGTGTCGGGAAGTTCGGCCTCGCGGCGCGCCACGAAGTCGTCGAGCTCGGCGGCCACGTCGTCGGACAGTGCGGGCTCTTCGTACTCGTCGAGCATCCGGCGGCACCTGGCGACCGCCCGCTCCTCGGCGCTGAGTGCACCGTCGGCCAGCCACTGCTCGTAGTTGTCGCTGTTCATCATCTCGGGCATCGAGAACGCCGCCTGGAAGTTGGCGAGCGTGTGGGCGGTGCCGAGGAAGTGGCCACCCGGCGGCACCTCGCGCATCGTGGCGAGCACCTCGTCGAGGTCGTCGAACGACGGGCCGCTGTTGAGTCGGTACATCATCTCGAGTTGTTCGTTGTCGAGCACCCACTTGGCGTAGCTCTGGCACATGGCGCTCTCGAGGTAGCCGGTGGTCGAGAGCACGAAGTTGGTGCCGGCCATGAGCACGCCGTACATGTTGCGGGCGGCCTCGTAGCCGGCCTGGGCGTCGACAATCTTGGAACTGGTGCACGAGCCGCTGCATCGTGACGGCAGTCGGTAGTGGCGGGCCATCTGGGCAGTGAGCATGTTCATGTGGCAGATCTCGGGCGTGCCTGCCTGGGGGGCACCGGTCTTCATCGAAACCGTCGAGAGCCACTGGCCGTAGAGGGCGGGGGCCCCGGCCCGCACCAGCTGCGAGAAAGCCACGCCGGTGAGCGCCTCGATGTTGACCTGGATGACTGCGCCCACGGTGCTGGCCGGTGTCGACGCCCCACCCAGCACGAATGGGCTGAACAGCGTGGCCTGGTTGGCGCCGGCGAACACCCGGACGCTGTCGAGCATCGTCTGGTCCCACACGAGCGGTGTGTTGCCGTTGGCGAGGCAGGTCATGACGGTGGTCTCGCGCACCTCGTCCTGGCCGAACACGATGCCGGCCATGTGGAGGCTGTCCTCGGCCCGCTCCTTCGACGTGACGGCGCCCATGAACGGCTTGTCGCTGTACCGGAGCAGGCTCTGTGTCATGTGGAGGTGCCGCTTGGGGACGGCGATGTCCATCGGTTCGCACACGACGCCCCCCGACATGTGCAGTGCCGGCGACAGGTGGTTGAGCTTCGTGAAGTTGCGGAAGTCCTCGATCGTTCCCGGGCGCCGCACACCGTCGAGGCCGAGCACGTAGGGGGCGCCGTACGACGGGGTGAAGATCTGCTTCCCGTCACCGACGGTGACCGTGCGCTCGGGGTTGCGTGCGGTCATCGTGTACGACGAGGGAGCAGTCCCGATGAGGTCCATGAGGTGCTCGCGGTCGATGCGCACCCGGTGGCCGTCGACCTTCGCGCCGGTCGCCGCCCACGAGGCGGCGGCCTCGTCGCAGCGGAAGTCGATGCCGACCTCCTCGAGGATGTCCATGGAGGCGTCGTGGATCGTCTGGACCTGCTCGGCGGTGAGGAGGTCGACCCAGGGGATGTTGCGCTCGAGTTCGGGGAGCCAGGTCTGGACCCGGGTGCGGCGGGCCCTTGCGCGAACCTCGCGGCCGCGGCGCGTAGGACCTGGTTCGACTTCCGTGCCGGAGCCGGTAGCGGTGTCGGTCATGCGCTGCCCATGTTCACTCGGGGGACACAGTGGAATCCGGCGGCAGCATTGTGACCCCCCGTGGAGATGTCAAGGGGCCCAGCATCGACTCCGACAGGTGCCCGTTGCCTAGGGTTCGATGATCGCGTAGAAGAGCGGGAAGTCGGTGAGGGTGTCCCAGAGGGCGAGCACCCGGTCGGCGTCTCCGTCGATCGTCGCCGTGCCGGCACCGACGAGATCGGCAAGGGTCCCGCCCGTGGCGACCATGTCGTTCAGCGCCGCCCGTCCGCAGGTGACGGTGGCGTCCGGGGCTGCGTGTGAGAGACCCGGTGTGGAGTGGAGCGTCCCGTTCGACAGTTCGACCCGTGCCATCTCGTCGGCGTCGGGCAGTCGCCAGTCGATGGCCAGGTGGCCGATGGCGGTCGCCGCCGGCCCGTCGACCTTGACCGCCAGCAGGTCGAACACCTGCTGGAGCGTCATTCCCCTGACCACCTCGTACCGGGGCCGCTGGAAGGCGGGCACGTCCGCCGTCCCCTGGCGGAGCTCCTGCGCTCCGGTCAGGTAGACGTCGCGCCACGGCCCCGACTCGGCCCGGTAGCCGAGCTGCTCGAAGGCATCGGCCTGGAGCAGGCGCGCCTCCTCACAGGTCGGGTCGGCGAAGACGGCGTGGCGAAGGACCTCGGCGACCCAACGGTGGTCACCGGACTCGAACGCCGTGCGGGCCTTGGCCAACAGTTCGTCCATGCCGCCCATGAAGTCGACGTAGCGGCGGCCGGCCTCGGTGGGCTCGTACGGGTCGAGGCTGGACGGGTGGCCGTCGTACCAGCCGAGGTAGCGCTGGTAGACGGCGCGGACGTTGTGGCTGACGGTGCCGTAGTAGCCGTGGCAGCGCCAGTCGGTCCACAGGCCGGACGGCAGGTCGATGCGGGCCGAGATCTCGTTGGGTGTGAAGCCCAGGTTGGCGAGGCGCATGGCCTGGTCGTGGAGCCAGCGGTAGAGGTCGCGCTGGTTGACGAGGTACTCCCGCACGTCGTCGCCGCCCCAGTGCGGCCAGCCGTGGCTGGCGAACACCACATCGGTCTCATCGCCCCAGCGGTCGAGGGCCTCGTCGATGTAGCGGCTCCAGAGCAGGGCGTCCCGCACGAGCGCACCACGCAGGGTGAGGACGTTGTGCATGGTGGTCGTGCAGTTCTCGGCCATGCAGAGGACCCGGTGGTCGGGGAAGTAGAAGTGCATCTCGGCAGGCGCCTCGGACTCCGGCGTGAGCTGGAACTCGATGCGCACGCCGTCGAGCACCAGTTCCTGGCCGGTCTCGGTGATGTCGATGGTCGGGGGGACGAGCGCACTCGACCCGGTCGAGACGGCCTTGCCGAGTCCCTGGTCGACGTGGTGGTGCTCGCTCCAGGGCAGCAGCATGCCGAACTGGTACATGGCCCGGCGTCCCATCACGGGGGCGGCCACCACGTTCTCCGAAACGGCTTCGCGCAGGAAGCCCTCCGGGGCCACGATCGGGACCTCGCCGGCGTCGAGGCGTTCCTGATCGACGACCCCGAGGATGCCGCCGTAGTGGTCGAGGTGGGAGTGGGTGTAGATCACCGCCGTCACCGTGCGCTCGCCCAGGTGCTCGGTGACGAGTTCGTAGGCGGCGGCGGCGCTCTCCTGGGTGGTCAGGGGGTCGATCACGACCCAGCCCTCGTCGCCGCGGATGAACGTGACGCTCGAGGTGTCGAAGCCGCGCACCTGGTAGAAGCCGTCGCAGACCTCGTAGAGGCCGTGCTGGGCGTTGAAGCCGGCCTGGCGCCAGAGCCCCGGGTTGACCGTGTCGGGGCAGGGCCCGTGCACGAAGTCCGACTTCGAGAGGTCCCAACTGATCGGTATCCACGGGTTGGGCACCAGCTTCTCGATGACCGGCTCGGCACGGGTGGCGATGAAGCCGCGGGCCACGTTGGCGGCGTCGCTGCCGTCGTCGGGTGGCAGCGCGGCAGCGAAGGCGTCGAGGTCGGTGCGCGTCTGCGCCTCGGCGGCCTTGGGCGATCGGGGGTCGTCGGTCATCGCAGTGTGCCTCAGGGGCCGGAGAAGACCGGGCCTGTGTGGTCGAGCATCGGGATCTCGCCGGGACCGTCGCCGTAGCGGCCGGCCTCGAAGCGGGCGACCACGAAGTGGTGGACCTCGTCGGGCCCGTCGGCCAGGCGGAGCGTGCGCTGGCTGGTGTAGAGCCGCGACAACGGCGTCCACTGCGAGACGCCGGTGGCGCCGTGGATCTGGATGGCCTCGTCGATGATCCGGCAGACCTTCTCGGGCACCATCGCCTTGACGGCGCTGATCCAGACGCGGGCTTCGGCGTTGCCCATGGTGTCCATGGCCCGGGCGGCCCGCAGGACCATGAGGCGCATCGCCTCGATCTCGATGCGGGCCCGTGACACCACCTCCATGTTCTTGCCCAGGTTCAGGATGGGCTTGCCGAACGCCTGTCGGTTGAGGCCCCGCCGAACCATGAGCTCGATGGCCCTCTCCGCTGCACCGATGGACCGCATGCAGTGGTGGATGCGGCCGGGCCCGAGCCGGAGTTGCGAGATCTCGAAGCCGCGGCCCTCGCCCAGGAGGATGTTGTCGTAGGGCACCCGGCACTCCTCGAAGGTCAGGTGCATGTGGCCGTGTGGTGCGTCGTCGTCGCCGAACACCTGCATCGGGTGGTCGATTGTCAGGCCCGGCGCATCGATCGGTACGAGAATCTGGGACTGGCGTCGGTGGGGCGGCCCGTCCGGGTCGGTCTGGACCATGGTGATCATGACCTTGCAACGGGGGTCACCGGCGCCCGAGATGTAGTACTTGGAGCCGTTGATGACCCATTCGTCGCCGTCGCGCACGGCCTGGCAGGCGATGTTCTTGGCGTCGGACGAGGCCAGGTCGGGTTCGGTCATGGCATAGGCGGAGCGGATCTCGCCGGCGAGCAGCGGCTCGAGCCACTGCTTCTTCTGCTCGGGGGTGCCGACCCGTTCGAGGACCTCCATGTTGCCGGTGTCGGGGGCCGAGCAGTTGAGGCTCTCGGAGGCGATCGGGTTCTTGCCGAGCTCGGCGGCGATGTAGGCGTAGTCGAGGTTGGAGAGGCCCTCGCCGGTCTCGGCGTCGGGCAGGAAGAAGTTCCACAGCCCCTTCTCGCGGGCCTTCGCCTTGAGGCCCTCGAGGATGTCGAGTTGGCCGGGGTGGTAGCCCCAGTGGTCGTCGCGCACGGCACCCAGCTGGTGGAACTCGAGGGTGACCGGCTCGACCTCGGTGGCGATGAACTCGACGACGGCGTCGTAGAGGGGGCGGGCTCCGTCGGACATAGCCAGATTGAGGCTGGCGTCGCTGGGATCGTCTATGTGCAGTCCGGGTCCGATGGCCATGGAATCCTCGTTGGGGTCGGGGCTCGACCGCCGAACTTACGACAGTGGCGGATTCGGTGCATGGCCGGGCAGTCCGCCGGGTCGCCGATGCCGCGGTGCAACGCGTTGGCCGCGAAGGTGGGGGTGTGAAGTTCTCGCTGATCTACGAGGCACAGTTGGCTGATCCGTCGCCGGCCAGCGAGCGGCAGGTGTTCGCCGACATCGTCGAGCAGTCGCTGCTCGCCGAGGAGTTGGGCTTCGACGTGATCTGGGCGGTGGAGCACACGGCACTCACCCACTACGCCCACATGAGCGCACCGGAGACCTTCCTGGCCTATCTGGCCGGCCGAACCACCCGCATCGGGCTCGGCCACGGTGTCGTGTGCCTGCCGCCCCAGATGAACCATCCGGTGAAGGTGGCCGAGCGCATCGCCACCCTCGACGTCCTCTCCGGCGGTCGGGTCCACTTCGGAATGGGCAAGGGTGCCACCCAGCAGGAGGCCGGCACCTTCGGCTACCAACTCGAGGACCTGTCACCCATGATCTCCGAGTCGATGCAGTTGATACCGCGGTTCTTCGTGGAGGAGGAGGTCGAGCACCACGGCGAGTTCCTCGACATCCCGTCGCGACCGGTGCACCCCAAGCCGCTTCAGGACCCACACCCGCCCCTGTACCAGGCGTGCACCCGCCACGAGACGTTGCTCGACGCCGGCCACCGGGGCATCGGCGCCCTGGTGCTGGGGTTCGGTGGACCCGAGGAGGTGGCAACGAAGAACGAGGCGTACCGCAGGGCGTTCGCCGAACGCCGCCCCGAGGACCAGGTCGGGTATGTGCCCAACGAACACCTGGCGGCCCTCTGTCCGGCCGTCGTCCTCGAGGACGGCGTCGAGGCCCGTCGGCTCGGATTGCGGGGCCAGCGGTTCTTCCTGGAGGCCATCGCGCACTGGGCCACCGACGGCGCGTACCCCCTCCCCGATCCTGATTCGTGGATCGACGGCACGGCCACCACCGGCGACGGCATCGAGATCGTGTCCACCCGGATCGGTGCAGAGATGGTGACCGTGGACTTCTCCGATGCGGGGCAGTCGTTGCTCAACCCCAACCATGCCTACGGCACGGTGGACGACTGCATCGGCTACGTCGAGCGCCTGGTCGAGGCGGGTGCCGACGAGATCCTGTTCCTGAACCAGATGGGCACCGTGCCCCAGTGGGCCATGCTCGAAACGGTCCGCAACATCGGCGAGCACGTGATTCCGAGGTTCCTGTGAGGTTATCGGTTGCTTTGAAACCTGTAATACACGGAACATGTGCTACACATACTGAATGGCAAACCTGACGCTCGCCGTCGACGACGACCTCCTCCGCCGGGCCCGTGTCCGTGCCGCGGAACAGGGCACCTCGGTCAACGCCATAGTCCGCGACCTGATGACCGCCTATGCAGCCGGTGACCGGGCCGCAGCGGCACGGCGAAGGCTGATCGGCCTGTCGGTTTCGTCGGCCTCCGGATCGGGGGGACGGGACATCACGGTCGGGGGTGCCCGGTGAACGGAAGCGTCTTCGTCGACACATCGGTACTCGTCCGACTCTTCGACGACGACGAACCCGACCGCCAGGCCGCGGCACGGGCGGTCATCGGCGTGGTGCCCGGCGAAGATGCCGGACCGGCGCTGGTCCTTTCCGCACAGGTACTCGCCGAGTTCACGGACGTGGCCACCACGCGTCTGGTGCGTCCCCTTCCGATGGTGACCGCACGACGTGTGCTCGCCGACCTGGCCGAGCTCCACGTGGTCCCCTTCGACGCCGACCTCGTCCTGTCCGCCGCAGACACCGCCGAGGAACACGACCTCTCGATCCGCGACGCCCTCGTGGTCGAGGCGGCCGCATCCTCCGGTTGCTCCCGGCTGCTGACCGAGGCCATTCCGCACGGCACGATGGTGCGGGGCGTCGCCGTCGAGGACCCGGGGCACCCGGACAGCACGCCATAGAGCCAGAGAGGGGCCATCACCATGATGCAGATCGAGGGCCTTCGCCGCCACGACATCGACGCCCACGGCATGCGCATCCATGTCGCCGAGGCGGGCGAGGGACCGCTGGTCCTGTTCGTCCACGGCTTCCCGGAGTCCTGGTATTCGTGGCGGCACCAGATCGTGGCCCTCGCCGCCGCGGGTTACCGGGCGGCCGCCATCGACGTCCGCGGATACGGGTCGTCGGAAGCGCCCGACGAGGTCGACGCCTACCGCATCATCCACCTGGCGGGCGACTGCGTCGGAGTGGTCGAGGCGCTGGGCGCAGAGACCGCAACGATCGTCGGCCACGACTGGGGATCTCCGATCGCCGCTGCCGCAGCCCGCATCCGACCGGACGTCTTCACCGCTGTCGCACTCCTGTCGGTCACCTACGAGCCCCGCAACGAGCACCGACCCACCGAGGTGTTTCGGGCAATCGGTGGTGACGAGGAGTTCTACATCGAGTACTTCCAGGAGCCGGGCCGCGCCGAAGCCGAGATCGCCGAGGACCCGAAGCGCTGGCTGGAGGGCTTCTACTTCTGCGCCTCGGGTGACGCACCCCCCCTGTCCGAGGGCGACGTGCCGATGGCGTGGGTGGCTCCGGGGGCACAGTTGCGTGACCGCCTCCGGTACCCGGACGGGCCCCTGCCGTGGCTCTCGGCCGACGACCTGGCGTTCTATGCCGGCGAGTTCGAACGGACCGGGTTCAGCGGCGGCCTCAACCGCTACCGCTGTGTCGACCTCGACTGGGAGGACATGCGGGCCTTCCACGGCGTACCGATCCGGCAGCCGTCCCTGTTCATCGGCGGAGAGGCCGACGGACCGACCATGTGGGGAGCCGGCAGCATCTCCAGGTATCCCGAGACCCTGCCGAACCTGCACGCCTCGGTGATCCTTCCCGGCGTCGGCCACTGGATGCAGCAGGAGGACGCACCCGGCGTGAACAGTGCACTCCTCGACTTCCTCGCATCCCTGGACGCCGACTGACCTGCAGCGGTGCCGGTAGGTCCCCGCCCCTCACAGGGCGCGCCTAGGTTGTTCCGATGGGAGTCGGAGGGAAGGGCCGTCTGACCCGTTCATTGGCCCTGCGCCACGTCTTCGCCCTCTCGACGGGCGCGATGCTTTCCTCCGGCCTGTTCCTGCTGCCAGGCCTGGCAGCGGCCAAGGCCGGACCTGCGGCCATCGTGGCCTACCTGATCGCCGGGGTTCTCGCCGTGCCCGCCATGCTCAGCGTGGCCGAGCTCTCCACGGCCCTTCCCAAGGCGGGCGGTGCCTACTACTTCCTCGAACGGGCACTCGGCCCGTCCGTCGGCACCATGGCCGGCTTCGGCACCTGGTTGTCGCTGGTGCTCAAGGACGCATTCGCCATGGTCGGCATGAGCGCCTACCTGGTGTTGATCGTCGACATCGACAGCCGGTCCCTCGCCCTCGTGCTCATCGGGCTGTTCATGGTCGTCAACATCGTCGGGTCGAAGGCCAGCGCCTCGCTGCAGCTCTGGCTGGTGGTGTTCATCCTCGTCGTCCTCGGCTGGTTCCTCGTGGACGGGCTCTTCGAGGTCCAGTCGCGGGGCTTTGACGGCTCGAACCTCGACCCGTTCTTCACAGCGGGCTCGTCCAGCATGTTCGCGGTCGTCGGACTGGTGTTCGTCTCGTACGGCGGCCTGACCAAGGTGGCCAGCGCCGCCGAGGAGGTCGAGGACCCTTCGCAGCGCATTCCGCTGGGGATGGCACTCTCACTGCTGGTCGCCACGGTGCTCTACACGCTCGGCGTGCTTGTGGCCGTTGCCGTCGTGCCGCCCGAGGTACTACACGAGGACCTGGCGCCTATCCACACGGCAGCGAAGGCGGTGATGCCGTCGGTTGGGGCCTGGCTGGTCGTGGTGGCCGCCATCGCCGCATTCGCCTCGGCAGTGAACGCCGGGATCATGGCGGCCGCCCGCTACCCGATGGCCATGGCACGAGACGGGTTGCTGCCGGCCCGCATGGGATCGGTCGGCAGTCGTGGTACGCCGGTGGCAGGCATCGTCGTGACATCGGTGGCCATCGCCGTGGTGGTTCTGGCCTTCGACGCCGAGTCGATCGCGAAGTTGGCCAGCGCCTTCGTCCTGCTCACGTTGGGGCTCGTGAACCTCGCCGTGCTGGTACTGCGGGCCTCGCGGATCGCGTCGTATGCGCCGGCCTTCCGGACCCCGCTCTACCCGGTCACACAGTTCGCCGGCATCCTGGTTTCGGTGGCCCTGATCTCCCGCCTGGGGCCGCTGGCCTGGGGCTTCGTCATCGTCGTGTCGGTGTTGGGATGGACCTGGCACCGGCTGTATGCGACCGGCCGCACCAAGCGGGCAGGCGCTGTCCGCAACGTGTTCCGGCGGTGGGGCGAGGACGTCGACGCAGGCCTCGATCGCGAGATGAGCGCCGCCATGGCGGGACACGGGCTCCGCAGCGGCGACGACTACAAGGGGCTCATCGCCAGGGCAGCAGTGCTGAGCGTCCCGGAGGGCACCGACATCGACGAGGCAGCCGACCGGGCATCGTCGGTGTTGGCCGATCGCATCGGCCTTCCCCGGGAGCGTGTGACCGAGCGGTTCCTCGAGACGGGTTCGTTGTGGATCCAGGTTTCCGACGACCATCCGACGGCCACGCCGATCGCCCTGTTCGAGGCCATCGACGACGACCTGCTGGTGATCGTCCGGGTCTCGACAGGCATCCACATTCCGATCGCCTGGGGTGGTTCGGGGGAGCGGGTCAACGCCCTCTTCTTCCTGGCCGGTACGACCTCGAACCCCGGCCGGTCGCTGCGCCTGGCGGGGGAGTTGGCCGGCTTCCTCCACAGTGGAGCCCGGAGGGTTGGGCGCGCCATGACCGAGGCGGATGTGAAGTCGGCGCTGTTGTCCGACGTGTCGGTGCGCCAGTACGCGCTGTTGCCGGAGGGCCAAGATTCCGGTCTCATCGGCCGTCGGATTTCCCAGTTGGACTTCCCCGAGGGGGTCGAGGTGGCGGCCGTGACCCGGCTCGGCGTGGTGTTGCCGGCCGAGTCGGACCTGGTGCTCGAGGCCGACGACCAACTGACCGTGTTCGGGCCCGAGGAGGTCATGCCCCCGGCCGGTGAACCCGTTCCCGTCGCCTACCTCGACCGCTGACGCGGCCGGCGACGCTCAGCCGACGAGCAGGCGGCGGATCTCGGCGACTCCGGCGAGCGCCTCGATGGGGGTGCCGGCGACGGGGGCGATGTTGAAGTCGACCGCCCCGGCCTCGGCCAGGGGCCGGAGCCAGGCCACGATGTCGTCGGGTGTGCCGACCGGCGAGTACTTCTCGAAGGCCGGGTACGGCATCCCGTAGAAGCGTTCCATCATGGGCCCGAGGTGCGTTGAGCCCTCCTCCGGCGTGTCGCCGAGGCCGACCCATACCTGGTAGCCGTGCTGCCACGCCACCCCAGTGCGCCCGGCATCGTTGGCGACCCGTTCGGCCAGTTCCACGCCTTCGGCGAATCGCCTGGGTGAGCACCAGGAGGCCAGCCAGCCGTCGCCGCGAAGGCCGGCCCGCTCGACGGCGGCGTCCGACCGACCGCCAACGGTCACCGGGATCGGCGGGTCGGGTGCCGGGCTGATGGACACGTCCGGCGCCTCGTAGAACTCGCCACTGTGGTCGATGGTCCCTCCGGCCAGGAGTGTGCGTAGCACGTCGAGGGCCTCGTCGGTCCGGCGGCCGCGGCTGGCCGGGTCTACGCCGACGGCCTCCATCTCATGGCGGTCCTCGCCGCCGATGCCGACGCCGAACGTGACCCGTCCGGGTGCGTGCTCGGCCAGTGTCGAGAGTTGGCGGGCGACGGTGACGGGGTGGCGGAGGGCCAGCAGGTAGACGCCGACGTATACCCCGATCGATGGGTGCAGGCCCGTCAGCCAGGAGACGGTCGTCAGGCCGTCCTTGCCCCGCCCGCCGAGGAATGCGACGTGGTCCGAGGTGATCAGGTGGTCCAGGCCTGACGCGGCTGCGGCGTGGACGTACGCGGCGGCGTCGGCGTGGTCTGCGAAGCCGGCGGGTGGGATCGAAACGCCGACCCGGAGGTGGGTCGCGCCACCGTCTCCGGCGATCAAGGGGTCCGCTTCTCGCCGAACCGGTCCCAGGAGGTGATCTTCTCGGCACCTCGGTAGCGGGGGGCCACGCCCCACTTCCCCGTCGGGTGGCCGAGTGGCAGGAGGGCCAGTACCTCGTAGCGCTCGGGGATGCCGAGCAGGTCCCGGACCTCGTCCTCGTAGATGCGGTGCAGGGTGGTGATGGTCGTCCCGAGGCCCAGGGACCTGGCGGCCAGGATCAGGTTCTGGACAGCGGGGTACACCGAGGCGTGGGCGGGGCCGACCGGCATCGGTCCCTCGTCGTCGTGGACGGTCATGTCGATCGACGGCATCAGGACCAGGACGTGCACCGGTGCGTGCTCGAGGTTCTCGGCCAGGTGCACCGTGGCCCGGTTGTTGCGCTCCCAGCCTTCGCGCACCTTGTCGTTTGGGAACTCCGTGGGGGCGATCGCCGGCTCGTAGCGGGCCCAGCCCCGGCGGTAGATCTGGGCGAGGGCGAGTCGGAGGTCCGGGTCACGGACGACGAGGAACTGGTAGGGCTGGATGTTGCCGCCACTCGGGGCCTGGACGGCCGCCCGCAGGCAGGTCCAGAGATCCTCGTCGCTGACCGGCTCGTCGGTGAGCCGCCGCATCGCCCGGGTGGTCATGAGCCCCTCGAGGAGGCCCGGTTCCCCGTCGGGTCCGGTCTGGTCACCCATGGCCCGGCCTCCCTCGGTCATCTGCCCGTGAATCGCGGATCGCGCTTCTCGGAGAGTGCCGAGAGCGCCTCGGCGTGGTCGTCGCTGCCGAAGGTCAGGATCTCGAGGGCGCTGGCCTGTTCGAAGGCGCTGCCCGATGTCTGCTTGATCCAGGCGTTGATCGCCTGCTTGGTGTACTGGACGGCCAGCGGCGCCCCCGCGGCCAGGCGTTCGGCCCATTCCAGTCCGGCGGCCCGACACGACTCGGCGTCCGGGGTCGTCTGTGCGACGAGGCCGAGGCGCTCGGCGTCGGCAGCGGTCAGGGGGTCGCCCGTGAGGAGGTAGCGCTTGGCGAGCATCGGGCCGAGCGCCAACGGCCAGGCGATGGTGCCGCCGTCTCCGGCCACTATCCCGACCCGGACGTGCGGGTCGGCCAGGCGGGCGGTCTCGGCCATCACGACCACGTCGCAGAGCAGGGCGATGCTGGCGCCGAGGCCGATGGCGTGGCCGGTGACGGCGCAGACGACCGGCAGGTGCACGTCGAGCAGGTCGAAGATCATCTGGCGGGCGTCGAGGCGGAGGTCCTCGAGCCGGCCGGGCTCCTGGAGTTGCGGGAACCAGTCGAAGTCGCCGCCGGCGGAGAAGGCCGAGCCGGTGCCGGTGAGCAGCACGGCCCGGGCATCGCGTTCCGCCTGGAGTCGGGGGAACAGGGCGGTGAGTTCGTGGTGGAGGCGGTCGTCGACCTTGTTGAGGGGATCGTCAGGGCTGTCAATGGTCACCACGAGGACGTCGCCGTCGTAGGCGAGATCCAGGTAGGCAAAATCGGTGTGTTCCATTCCCTCCATGGGGAGAGGTTCACAGGAGGCCGGTGTCGGTGTCCAACCCGAGGAGAAGTCGTCCGGTGAGTTCGTGGATGCGTTCAGCGACCATGCCATGTGTGGCCGCTACCTGAGAATCGCGCACCGCCCGTTGGAGGGGCTCGGACAGGTAGACGCCGATGCCTCCAGCCTGGCGGTGGAGCCTGACCAGGGAGTCTGCGCACCGCTGAGCGGCGTCCGCCGCGGCTTGTCGGATCAGGCGCCGGTGTTCGACGGTGAGGGGGTCTCCTCGGGTGGCCACCTCCCAGGCTTCGCCCAGGGCCTGGTCCAGATAGGCCCTTGACGAGCGGACAGTCGCTTCGGCCCGCGACAGGTCGGCCTGGGCCGGGGCCCGTTCGGCCAGGGGGCGGGACGACCCCTGTGGGATCTTGTCCGGGGCCAGTTCGGCGAAGCGCTCTACAGCTCCGGCGGCTATGCCGATGGCAACCGAGGCCACTCCGGCGGCCAGCATGCCAAAGAAGGGGAACCTCCACAGGGGGCCATCTACGACGGGGGTTGCCCCGGCGACCTGTACCCAGCGGCCTTCGGGCACGAACGTGTCGGTGGTGGTGAAATCAGTGGAGCCGGTACCGGCCAGGCCCATGACATGCCAGGTATCGACGAAGTCGATGTCGTCGGGTTCGAAGAACACATAGGGGGTGGAAAGCCCGTCATCCCGCCGGGTCGGGTTGCCGTCGTCGTCGACCAGGCGAACCGTCCCCCCGATCCAGGTGCAGTGGCGGGTGCCCGAACCCCACGCCCATGTTCCGCTTACCAGGAGACCACCGTCGACCACCCGGGCGGTGCCAGTGGGCACGGTGTATCCGCCGGTGATGACCCTGGGGTCGCAGTAGATGGTCTCGGCGTGTTCCGGGGGCAGGTAGCCGGCCAGCAGAGCGGTGGTGTTGGCGATCATTACGCACCAGGCTGTCGACCCGTCCCAACGGCCCAACTCGGTCAAGGCGGCCATCCCGGTCAATATGTCGGTCTCGGCGCCTCCGTAGGCGGCGGGGATGAAGGTGCGGAACATGTCCGCGGCCAACAGGTCCTGTACCACATCGTCGGGCAGAGTCCGGGCGGCCTCTATGCGGTCGGCCCTCTGGGCCAGTGATGGGCCTATTTCTCGGGCCCGGGCCTCGGGGTCATGGGTGGCCAGGTCATGGGTTGTATCGGTCATGGGGAAGAAAACTAGAGGGTATGTCTAGAAAAAACAAATAATTATGGACTATGGGTATAATCGTCTAGAGTCGGACCACGATGGTTGCCGAAACCCTGGTCCTGCGCCCGCCCGGACGGGCAGAGCGAACCCGTCGGGCCCTGGCCGCCGCCGCCCTGGCCCGCCTGAGGGCTGACGGATCTTTCACCACCGAGGAAGTGGCGACTGACGCCGGGGTGAGTCTGGCCACCGTCCATAACCGCTTCCCCGAGGGAAGGGACGGCCTGATGGCAGAGGCCTTCGAGGCGGTTCTCGACCGGGTGGTCGAAGCGACCCGCCTACTCGAGGTAGAGCGACTCCTGGAGAACGGGCTCGAGCAGGTGGTGGCCGACCTGGTCGAAGGCCTGGTCGTCGTGTTCGAAGAAGAGACCCTGGTCATGCGAGCTGCCCTGGCTCGACTTCCCGAAAGCCAATCCCTGCGTCACGCCTACCGGGACCATGAAGCACAAGCCCTCGTCAGCATCACCCGGTTCATCAGGTTGGGCCAGGCCGCGGGTCGCATCGCAGGAGGGGACCCGGATGAGATGGCAGTCGCGGTACTCGTCCTCGGCCAGGGTCTCAACAACCCGACCCTGCTGGGCAGTAGCAGGCGTCCCCAGGTGGTGGCTCAACTCTCGGACCTCCTGACCTCGATGCTGTCCCCCGGACGGTGACGGTGCGCATAACTGCCCGGCAGGGGGACATCACGACGCTGGCCGTGGACGCCATAGTCAATGCCGCCAACGAGTCCCTGCTCGGCGGTAGCGGGGTCGACGGCGCCATCCACCACAAGGCAGGTCCCGGGCTGCTCGAAGAGTGTCGCGGCCTCGGCGGTTGTGCCACCGGCGAGGCGAAGCCCACCGGCGGCCACAACCTTCCCAGTCGGTGGGTCGTCCACACTGTCGGTCCTGACGTCCGGCGAGGCGTAGGCGACGGCGATGCGGACCTGCTGGCCTCGTGCTACAGGCGCTCCCTCGAGGTGGCGGTCGGCCTCGGTGCCCGCAGCGTGGCGTTTCCGGCCATCTCCACGGGCGCCTACGGCTATCCGAAGGAGGCGGCGGCCCGGATCGCCGTCGACACCGTCCGTGCATTCGGCCATGACCACCCCTCCAGCATCGACGAGGTGGTCCTCGTGGCATTCGCCGACGACGATCTCGACCGCTACCAGGCACTCCTGGCCGGGGACTGACGCCTCCGGCCCGGTGGCCCTTGCCGGGATCCTGTGCCATCATCGCGACCTCGGTAGGACGGGTACCAGCGGCGACGGCGCCGCGGCGTCCCACCGGACAACCCAAGGGGGGAACCGATGGAGGTCTCCGTCACAGTCAACGGGGTCGCCCGTTCCGCCGACGTCGAGCCTCGGACGCTGCTCGTGCACTACCTGCGCGACGTCCTGGCGCTGACCGGCACCAATGTGGGGTGCGACACCAGTTCGTGCGGAGCCTGCACCGTTCTCGTCGACGGCCGCTCGGCCAAGTCGTGCACGCTGCTCGCCGCCCAGGTCGACGGCGCCGACGTCACCACCATCGAGGGCCTGGCCGGTGCCGACGGCCTCCATCCGATGCAACAGGCATTCCACGAATGTCATGCCCTGCAGTGCGGCTACTGCACACCCGGCATGGTCATGGCCGCCGTGTCGTTGACCGACGAGTACGACGACCTCGACGCCGCCGGTGTGCGGGAGGGCCTCGAGGGCAACCTCTGCCGGTGTACCGGCTACCAGAACATCGTTGCGGCCGTCCTGGCCGCCGGCGAGTGAGGGGAGCGCAGCCATGACCGAGACCCCGTTCACCGGTGGCATCGTCGGCGAGTCCCGCCTCCGTCGCGAGGACCCGGCCCTGCTGACCGGCGAGGCGAAGTTCATCGACGACCTGCAGATCCCGGGAGCCCTCTGGTTGGCCTGCGTACGCAGCCCCCATGCCCATGCCCGCATCACCGCCATCGACGCCTCGGCGGCACTAGGCATCGACGGCGTGGTCGCCGTCTACTCCGGTGACGATCTGGCCGACGCCTGGGCGGCCCCCCTGCCCTGTGCCTGGCCGGTAACCGACGACATGAAGAACCCTGCCCACCACCCGGTGGCGCAGGGAAAGGCCAACTATGCGGGCGACATCGTCGCCGTCGTGGTCGCCGAATCCCGCTACGCCGCAGCAGACGGCCTCGAGGGCGTCGTCGTCGACTACGAACCGCTCGACGCCGTCGTCACCATCGAGGACGCCGAGTCCGACCGGGTCGTGATCCACGAGGACTGTGGGACAAACGTGTCCTACGAGTGGCCCCTCGTCCCCGACCCGGATGCCGTCGAGGCGGCGTTCGCTGACGCGGCGCACCACGTAACCGAGACGTTCGTGCACCAGCGTCTCATCCCGACGGCCATGGAGCCCCGTGGGGTGGCCGCCGTCCCGGCACCGCACAACGGTGACATAACCCTCTACTCGTCCACACAGATCCCGCACATCCTCAAGGTGATGGCGGCGATCACCCTCGGGCTGCCGGAGCAGAAGGTACGGGTCATCGCGCCCTCCGTGGGGGGCGGCTTCGGCTGCAAGCTCAACGTCTACGCCGAGGAGATCATCTGCATGGCCCTGGCCCAGCGCCACGGCGTACCCGTGCGCTGGACCGAGGGACGCACCGAGGCATCCGGGTCCACCATCCAGGGCCGCGCCCAGCGCCAGACCATCGAGTTGGCGGCCGACGCCGACGGGAAGCTCACCGCCGTGCGGGCCACCCTGCTGGCCGACATGGGTGCCTACCTGCAGCTGGTCGCCCCCGGCGTGCCGCTGCTCGGGGCATTCCTGTACCACGGGCTCTACGACGTGCCCGTCTACTCGTTCACCTGTAAGAGCGTGTTCACGAACCTCACGCCGACCGATGCCTACCGTGGCGCCGGCCGCCCGGAGGCGACCTACGCCATCGAGCGGGCGATGGACGCACTGGCGGTTGCCGTGGGCGTCGGTCCGGACGAGATCCGGTCCCGCAACTTCATCCCGACGGAGAAGTTCCCCTACGACTCGCCGGCCGGGCTGGTCTTCGACTCGGGCAACTACCAGCCCACGCTCGATCGGGCCAAGGAACTGGTCGACTGGGACGGCCGTCGAGCCGAGCAGGTCGACCGACGTGCAGCCGGATCGACCACCCACCTGGGCATCGGCATCTCTTCCTACGTCGAGATGTGCGGCCTGGCCCCGAGCCGGACCCTGGCGGCGCTCAACTACGGCGCCGGCGGCTGGGAGTCGGCAACGGTGCGGATCCTGCCCACCTGCAAGGTCCAGGTGGTCACCGGTGTCACGCCGCACGGCCAGGGCCACGAGACCTGTTGGTCGATGATCGTGGCCGACCAACTCGGCATCGACCCCGACGATGTCGAGGTGCTCCACTCCGACACGGCAATCTCGCCGCTCGGCATGGACACCTACGGCTCCCGGTCGCTGGCCGTGGGCGGCACCGCCATCTGGATGGCAACCGAACAGGTCATCGAAAAGGCCCGGGCCATCGCCGCACACATGCTCGAAGCCAACGCCGACGACCTCGAGTTCGCCGGCGGCAACTTCACCGTCAAGGGCAGCCCCGAAAAGGAGGTCCCCCTGGCCGGGGTGGCGTTCGGCGCCTTCACGGCCCACGACCTGCCCGAAGGGATGGAGCCCAACCTGCAGGCCCAGGTCACCTTCGACCCCTCCAACTTCGTCTTCCCGTTCGGCACGCACATCGCCGTGGTCGAGGTCGACGAGGCGACGGGCGCCGTCGAACTGCTCGACTACGCGGCCGTCGACGACTGCGGCAACCAGATCAACCCGCTGATAGTCGAGGGCCAGTTGCACGGCGGCATCGTGCAGGGTGTAGCCCAGGCGCTCTGGGAGGACGCCTCCTACGATGCCGACGGACAATGCCGGGCGGCCAACCTGGCCGACTATCTGGTGCCGTCGGCCGCCGAGTGCATCGACATGAAGCTCGACTACACGGTCACGCCTTCGCCCTCCAACCCGATGGGGGTCAAGGGCATCGGCGAGGCAGGCACCATCGCCTCGACCCCGGCCGTGATGAACGCCGTGGTCGATGCCCTGCGGCCGATGGGGATCACCGACATCACGATGCCGGCGTCACCCATGACCGTCCGACGAGCCATCGAGGTGGCGACGGGGGGTGCGTCGTGATTCCCGCAGCGGTCGACTACGTCCGGGCCGACTCCGCCGAGGCGGCCATCGCCGCACTCGCCGAGGCCGGAGACGAGGCCAAGTTGCTGGCCGGCGGCCAGTCGCTGGTGCCCCTCATGAGGTTGCGCCTCGCCACGCCGTCGGTGCTGGTCGACATCGGTCGACTCGACGGCCTGTCGGGGATCAGCGTCGAAGGCGACACCGTGGGCATCGGCGCCCTGACCACCCACAGCACCCTCGAGCACTCTGCCGACCTGGCGGCCGCCTGCCCGCTGCTGGCCCACGTGGCCGGACAGGTGGGCGATCCGGCCGTGCGGCACCGGGGCACCCTGGGTGGCTCGCTGGCCCACGCCGACCCGGCATCCGACCTGCCGGCCGCCGTGCTCGCCCTCGGAGGCACGCTCGTGGTTACCGGTCCCGGCGGCAGCCGCGAGATCGCGGCCACCGACTTCTTCACCGGCTTCCTCGAGTCGGCGCTGGGTGCCGATGAACTCCTCACCGAGGTGCGCGTGCCGGTCTCGACCGGCGGTTGGTGCTACCAGAAGTTCAACCGACGGGCCCAGGACTGGGCCATCGTCGGCGTGGCGGTCGCCGAGGGCGGCGCCGGGGTTGCGCTCGTGAACATGGGCTCCACGCCGATGCGTGCAGCGGGCGTCGAGGCCGCCGTGGCCGGCGGGGCATCAGCGGTAGACGCCGCAGCCGTTGCCGCCGACGGCACCGAGCCGCCGACCGACAACAACGCCGATGGCGACTACCGGGCCCACCTGTCCCGGGTGCTCACCGAAAGGGCCCTCACCGCCGCCGGCGCCTGAGGTACCGGTCCCGACTCAGGGTCCCCCGGGCAGCGACTCGCAAGGCTGGCCGTTGTCGTCGTTGTCGAGGCGCGCCACGTCCCCGTAGACCGGGAAGTAGGTGTCGAACCAGGCCTCCGCTTCGGCGTAGGTGGCGAAGTCCGAGCAGTTCATCGAGTTTCCGGGATTGGCGGGGGTGTCGATGGCGTCGGTGGTCGTCGTCGGCTCGATGGTGGTCGTCGACGGAGGATCGGTGGTCGAGGTGGGCGCCGGCGGGGTCGTGCTGAAGGTGCCCGACCCGTCGCAACCGGCCAGCAGCCCGGAGAGGGCGTCGTGTTCCGCAGGGGTGACGGTGAGGCTCCAGCGAACCTTGATCCGGATCCAGGTGGTTGCGTAGGTGCACAGGTAGCCGGTGTGGTCGGGTGTCCACTCCCCGGGTCCCCTGGCGCCCTTCGACCGGTTGGCGGATGACGAGACGGCGATGAGGTGGCCGGGATCGTCGAGGTCGTTGGCGTAGGACCGCTTCGTGTCCCGGTCCCAGGCCCAGCCACCCGAGCGGTGCGCATTGGCCAGCGGGACGAAGTGGTCGATGTCGAGGTCGCCGGGATCGTCGAACCAGGTGTCGGTGAACGCCCCGTACCAACGCCCGATCTCGACCCGGCAGCCGCCGTCCTCGAGGATCACCGGACTGGTCGACTCCTCGATCAGGACTTCCTGGCGGGTGTCCTGGCAGTCGCCGTCCGCGTCTGACCAACCGGAGCCCCAGTCGCTCCGCTCGTACTCGAGTTGCGGCTCCGCGTCGGCCACGATGAGCGTCGTCAGCAGTTCCACCGCCGGCTCGCCACCGGTCGTGCTGGTCGTCGTGGTGGGGACGACGGGTGCAGTGGTGGTAACAGGAGGAACCGTCGTCGTCGGTGGGGCGAGGATGGTGGTGGGTGGGGCGGTGGTGGGCGAGGTCGGATCGGGGGCATCGGCGCAGGCGGCGAACAGAACGGCCAGCACGATCGTCGACCACCGGGGGAAGCGGGTCACGCTCCAAGCATCGCGTAACGCTGCGGGAAATTCTGGATGCGGTGTGTTAGGTGACGGTTAGGGACCGTTTCGAAGTACCCCGCGTAGATCAACGGGGTGGCAGAATCATCCCCATGGCTACGGAAGCCGGAACCATCCACGTCGGTCGTCCCGCACGTTCGTTCAACCGCTTCGAGTTGAAGTACCTGGTCGACCGGCAGACCGCTGTCGCCTTCCGGGATGACGTGGTCGGACGACTCGATCCCGACCCCCACCATGTCGACGGCGGCTACACGGTGTGGAGCCGCTACTACGACTCAACCGACCTGCACTGCTACTGGCAGAAGATCGACGGCATCCGGTTCCGGCGCAAGCTGCGCGTCCGGCACTACGGATCAACCGAATTGCTCCGGTCCACCACGCCTGTCTGGGTCGAGATCAAGCAGCGCATCGACCGGTCCACCCAGAAGAAGCGCATCCGGCTGCCGTACGGCGAGGCCCTGCGACTCTGCGACGGAAGGGTCGAGGTCGACCATGAACCGGTCGACGCAAGGGTCGTCGGCGAGGTGCTCTCCCTCGCCCATGAACGGGACCTCCGCCCGGTGTGCCTGGTCGGCTACGAGCGCGAGGCCCTGCTCGGCCGGGATGCCGACCTCGGGCTCCGCATCACGTTCGACCGCCGACTCCGCGGTCGGGACCGTGACCTGGACCTCGGGATCGACGCCCTCAACCGGCACCTCATCCGTCCTGACCTGATGGTGATCGAGGTGAAGGTCGACGAGCGCGTCCCGTACTGGCTGACCAACCGCCTCGCAGCCCATTCGCTGCGGCTGGTGAGGCTGTCCAAGTACTGCCAGGGCGTCGAGGCATTCGGACAGGCCCCACGATCCGTGTTCCACATACCCGAAAGCGATGACCCGGTTCCCGACCGGGCATCGGACAGACAGGAAGGCAAGACATGAGCCTGGATTCCATATTCGGTGACTTCGAGGACCTGACCGGCACCTTCACGGTGGCCGACGTGACCATGGCGCTGGTCGTCTCGTTCGCTTGCGCGGCACTCGTCGGCTGGGTCTACCGGGCAACCCACCGGGGGGTGTCCTACAGCCAGTCCTATGTCCAGACCCTGGTCCTGCTCGGGATGATCGTGTCGCTTGTGATGCTGATCGTCGGATCCAACATCGCCAGGGCGTTCACGCTGGTAGGTGCGCTGTCGATCGTGCGGTTCCGGAACGCCGTCAAGGAAACCCGCGACGTGGCATTCATCTTCTTCGCCATGGCGATCGGGATGGCGGCCGGCACCCGCTTCTACACCCTGGCCGGCATCGCCACCGTGGTGGTCAGCCTCGTGGTCCTGATCATGACGCGCTTCGACTGGTACCGACTCGACGTCCACCGCCAGATCGTGAAGGCCCAGGTGCCCGCCGACCGGGACCGCACCACCGAGGTGGTCGGCGCTCTGGAGCCCCTCTGTACAGACCTGGACCTCGTAAGCGCCGAGACGATCCGGGCCGGCGCACTCGTTGAACTCGTGTTCTCGGTGCGGCTCCGGTCAGGCATCGAGTCCGGAGCGGTCGTGGCGGCCCTCGGCGCGGTGAGCGACGGCCAGAAGGTCACCGTCCTGACGGGGCACGACCGCAGCGACCTGTGAGCCGCAGGTCGATCGCAGGTCGGGGCCGACCGTGACCCTTGCCCGAAGCCGACGATGGCGCCGCAACTGGCCGTTGGTCACAGCGCTCGTCGCCGTCATCGGGTTGCTGCTTGTCGGCATCGGCGACCGACGGGTGCGTGCGGTCACGAGCAGTGAGCGCACAGTTGTCGACGCCGAGCCCCGTGGGGTCGACCATGGCAGTGAGGTCGACCTCTTCGACCCCACGGTCGTCCACGAGATTTCGATCTCGTTCGATGCCGACGCCTACGAGCGGATGATCGAAGAGTTCCGCAACGAGGAGAAGAAGGGCTGGCTGTCGGCGACCGTCGTCATCGACGGAGCTACGGTCGACAACGTCGGGGTCCGCCTGAAGGGCAACTCGTCGCTCTTCGGGCTCTCGGGCGGACCGGGCGGACCGGGCGCACCGGGCGCACCGGGCGGAGGCCAGGGAGCGCGCCCGTGCCCGCCGGACGGCGTCGTGGACGAGGCGGCGGGCACGTGCACGGTCGAGGTGCCCAATGGCGACGTCCTCGAGTTCGACCTCGAAACGGGTGAGGGGACCGTGACGTCCCCCGACGGCACGACGGCCGAACTCCTGCCCGCCGATCCCGGTGGGCCCGCTCCGGGCACGCAGGTACCGGGGCAGGGACCGGGGCAGGGACCCGGGCAGGGACCCGGTGGCCCACCGTGTCCTCCCTTCGCCGTGGTCGACGAGGCGGCGGGGACCTGCGAGTTCGACGCCCCCAACGGCGACCACCTGGTCATCGACCTCGAAACGGGAGCCGGAACGGCGACTCGACCCGACGGTACGGTGGTCGAACTCCCGCCACGGCCCGGGGCGCCCGGCGGTGCCGGCGCTGGACCGTCCGGAGTACCCGGGGACGTGGTGCCCGGTTGCCCTCCCTCCGGTGAGGTCGACGAGGTCGAGAACACCTGCACGATCACCGAACCGGACGGATCGGTCGTCGTGCTCGACCTCGAGACGGACACCGGGTCGGTGACGCTTCCCGACGGAGAGGTCACGTCGCTGCCGCCGCCGGGAGGGTCAGGCCCGACCGGGGGACCCGGCGGCTCGGACTTCGCCGCCACCGAGGAGACGCCCGAACACCTGCCGTGGCTGGTGAAGTTCGACGAGTTCGTCGATGGCCAGCGCTACCAGGGACTCGAGGAGGTCGTGGTTCGATCCTCGCCCACGGCCACCGCCCTCAACGAGACCCTGGCGCTCGGCATCGTGGGCCTCGCCGGCGAGCCCACCCAACAGTCGGTCCACACGGCGTTTTCGGTGAATGGCGGTGACCGGGCCCTGCGCCACCTCATCGAGGTACCCGACGACGTCTGGGAGGGACGCTCATTCGGGTCCGACGGCGTGCTGTACAAGGCGCTCACCCGGGGAACCTGGCAGTACCAGGGCGAGGACCCGTTGGCGTACACGGACTCGTTCAGCCAGGAGACCCGAAGGAACCGCCAGGACCTGCAGCCCCTGATCGACTTCGTGCGCTTCCTCGACGAAGCGGACGACGAGTCGTTCGCCTCGGAGTTGCCCGCCCGCTTCGACGTCGGCTCGTTCGCCCGCTACCTCGCCCTCATGGACCTGCTCGCCAACTTCGACGACATCGACGGCCCCGGCAACAACGCCTACCTCCGCTTCGACCTCGACACGGAGCGCTTCCGGATCCTGACCTGGGACCTCAACTTCGCCCTACAGGGCGGTGGCGGCAGGGGCCCCGGACCCGGCGAGCGCCCGGAGGGTGAACCCGGGGGGAGTGATCGGGGACCCGTCGTCGACCGGGTCGGTGATGTCGCCCAACAAGGCCCGGCGGATCAGGCCGGCCGGGCAGGGCCAGGCGGAGCCTTGGGCCCGGGCGGTTCGGGCCTCGGCAATCCCCTCGTCACCCGGTTCCGTGCCGTCGCCGCCTTCGCCGACCTCATAGAGCAGGCGTCGACGGACCTCGCCGCGGACATCTACGTCTCGGGCACCTATGCCCGGATCCTCGAGGAACGGGCCGAGGTGCTGACCACCGAGGCCGGTGACCTGGTCGAACCGGAGGTGGTCCGGAGCGAGGTCGAGGCCCTCCACGCCCTCATCGGGCAGTTGGGAGCGTCCGCCGCCGGCTGAGGTCATGTACGAAGGCGAAGGTTCCTCGGGTCGTACATCGAACGCAAGGAAGCCTGCGCCGGGTAGCACGTGCCGGCCGCCTGGATCTCGAAGTTCCCTGTCTTCACGAAGTCGGTGGCCACGCCCGCCTCATCTTCCACGTAGCCGAACCCCATGGCACCGCCCCGGTGCCCATTCGCCTTCTTGCCCATGAGAGCATCGTGGCGCATTGGTTTCAGTTGAGTAAGTGGCATGATGCAGACGAAATCCACCTCTGAGTCCGACTATGCGACTGAATGAGTTGCATGGTTGGGAATCTTGGTGTTGAATCTGTTGGCAGGGGCTCCACGGAAGGTGGTGAGGCATGGAACACGATCGGCTCGCGGAGTTGGGGCGACGCCATCTCTGGGGTCACTTCAGCGTGCTGAAGAACGACGTCGACGGCATGCACATCATCGAGCGCGGCGACGGCTGCTACGTCTGGGACGATCAGGGCAACCGCTACCTGGATGGCCTGGCCGGACTGTTCGTCAGCCAGTTGGGCCACGGCCGCCCCGAACTGGCCCGTGCCGCCGGCAACCAGGCGGCGACACTCGGGTACTTCCCGATCTGGACCTACGCCCACCCCGCCGCCGTCGAGTTGGCGGCCAAGCTGGCGTCGCTGGCGCCCGGTGACCTGAACCGGGTGTTCTTCACCACCGGAGGATCCGAGGCGGTCGAGTCGGCCTGGAAGTTGGCCCGCCAGTACTTCAAGCAGGTCGGCCAACCCGACCGCGTCAAGGCCATCAGCCGCAACCTCGCCTACCACGGCACCTCGATGGGGGCGTTGTCGATCACCGGCCTCGAGTCCATCAAGACCGTGTTCGAACCGCTGGTGCCCGGTGCCGTCAAGGTGCCCGAGACCAACCACTACCGGTGCCCGACCTGTCAGGACGAGCCGCACTGTTCGCTGCACGCCGCCGAGGCCATCGAGGAGGCCATCGTCCGCGAGGGTCCCGAGACGGTGGCGGCGGTATTTCTGGAACCGGTGCAGAACGCCGGCGGCTGCTTCGTCCCGCCGCCGGGCTACTTCGACAGGGTCCGCGAGATCTGTGACCGGCACGGCGTGCTGCTCGTATCCGACGAGGTCATCTGCGCCTTCGGTCGCATCGGCCGGATGTTCGGCTGCGAGCGCTACGGCTACCAGCCCGACATCATCACGTCGGCGAAGGGGCTCACCTCCGGCTACGCGCCGCTCGGCGCCATGATCGTGAGCGACCGGATCGCCGAGCCGTTCGTCGGCACCGGAGAATCCTTCATCCACGGCTTCACCTTCGCTGGCCATCCCGTGAGTTGCGCCGTGGCACTGGCCAACCTGAAGATCTTTGAAGACGAGGACATCGTGGGCCATGTGCAGGCCAACGAGGATGCGTTCCGGGCCGCACTCGACGACCTGTCGGACCTGCCGATCGTCGGCGACATCCGCGGCACGGGCTACTTCTACGCCATCGAGTTGGTGCGGGATCGGGACACCAGGTCCTCGTTCAGCGACGAGGAGCGCGAATCCCTGTTGCGGGGCTTTCTCTCCAATCGCTTCCTCGAGTTGGGCCTGATCTGTCGCGCCGACGACCGGGGCGAACCGGTCATCCAACTGTCACCGCCGCTCATCGCCGAACAGGCCGAGTTCGACTTCATCAACCAGGCCCTTCGCAGTGCCCTGACCGAAGCCACTGCAAGGATGCGATGATGATGGCGACCTCATTCGAGTTGGACGCGACGGACAAGGCCATTATCGCCGAGCTGCAGGTCCAGGGCCGTTTGGCCTATGCAAAGTTGGCACCGCTTGTCGGCCTCAGTGAGGCCGCGACCCGAAAGCGGGTCAACAAGCTGCTCGAACGGGGGGTGATGGAGATCGTCGCCGTCACCGATCCGACCAGACTGGGCCTGTCGCACCAGTCGATGGTGGGCATCAACGTCGACGCTGACGTTCGCAAGATCGCCGACGAGCTCGCCAGGATCGAGGCCATCTACTACGTGGTCGTCACCGCCGGCCGCTACGACATTCTCGCCGAGGTGTTTAGCGCCGATGCCACTCAATTCGTGGGGGTCATCAACGATCAGATCCGGCCCATCCCGGGAATCATCAATCTCGAGATCCTCACCTACCTCGACCTTGTGAAGCAGACATACAACTGGGGCACCGCATGAGTGCGTCGACGCCGGTGGAAATCACGGCCCTCACGAGACGGTTCGGCGACGTGGTTGCCCGGGCCGCTACGACGTGCCGGCCGAAGTGCTCTGCACCGACAACGACGCACGGCTCGAACCCGTAGATGACCGGATCCGCCCCGTCCAAGGCGTGGCCTCGACCGAGGTCTTCCCGATCCTCGAGATGGAGGAGTTGACGTTCTCCCGGGGCACCGGCTGACGCCAGCCCCCCGAACCGCTACTTCAAGGCTGCCGCCATGGTGTCGATGATGCGGCCGACCTCGTCGTCGGAGATGACCAGCGGCGGACAGATGGCCAGGCAGGTGCCGATCGGCCGGATGATGACCCCGTTGGCGAGGATCTCGTTGCGCACCGGGATGCTGTCGCGTCCCAACTCGGCCGCGTAGACGGCGCCGATCCCACGCCACGACTCGATCAGGCCGTCGCCGACGAGGGCCTCGAGCCCGTCGCGTATCTGTTCACCCACGTGGCGGCCGCGCACCACCAGGTCCTCGGCCTCCATCAGTTCGATGTTGGCGACGCCGGCGGCACAGGCCGCCGGATGCCCCGAATAGGTGTAGCCCGTGCGTAGGAGGAAACCCGGCTCCTCGAACTCGGCGCTGAGGTCACGCGACAGGATCACGCCCGACAGCGGCTGGTAGCCGGAGGTGACGGCCTTGGCGAACGTGATCATGTCCGGGGTGACCCCGAACGTCTGGGCTCCGAACCATTCGCCGGTGCGGCCGAACCCGCAGATGACCTCGTCGAAGATCAACAGGGCGCCGTGGTCGTCGCAGAGCCGGCGCAGGCCCTCGAGGTAACCGTCGACCGGTGGGAACACGCCGCCGGCGCCCTGCACGGGCTCCGTGATGATCGCCGCGATCCGGTCGCCCTGGTCGGCGAACACCTGGGCGGCGGCCTCGAGGTCGTCATGGGGTACCTCGACGAAGTGGGGTACCAGGTCGCCCCAGCCCTCCCGGTTGGGCGCGATGCCCTGTGCCGAGGTGCCGCCGAAGTTGGTGCCGTGGTAGCCGTTGGTGCGGCGTACGACGACCTGGCGCTCGGTCTGGCCGCGGCGCTGCATCGCCTGGCGGGCGATCTTGATGGCGGTGTCGACGGCCTCCGAACCGGAACAGCCCAGGAACACCCGGCCATCGGGGAACGGCGAGCGCTCCACGACCATCTCTGCCACGCGGTCAGCCGGTTCGTTCGTGAACGGGTCGAAGATGTTGTAGGCCTCGATTCGGCGCATCTGGTCGGCGACGGCGTCGATGATCTCGGCACGGCCGTGGCCCACCTGGCAGTACCAGAGGCTGCCCAGTCCGTCGACGTAGTCCATGCCCGTGTCGTCGTAGACGAGAGACCCCGCCCCGCGGACGATGTTGATGTAGTCGGACGTGGGCTTTGCCGCCGGGGCGAAGGGATGCAACAGGGCGTTCGTCATTGGAAGAGCCTCCTGACCAGGCCGAAGGGTACGCCGGGCCGCACGGGTTGGCGATCCGGGGGACGGGTGAGCACAGCGCCGATCGCCAGCAGGACGGCCATGACCACGGCGACGGCCACCCAGACCGTCAGGTCGTCGGTGGCCCCGTAGAGGGCAGCGAACGCGATGGCGGCGATGGCGCCGGTCGCCACCGAGACTGCACTCATGAGGCCCTGCGCCGACGCCTGGCGCTCCTCGGTGACCGCAGCCGCGACCAACATCGGCGTTGATGGGAAGCCGAAGCCCTCGATGACGGACGTGAGCATGGTCACGACGAGGAGCCAGATCACGCCCGGAACGATTCCGTAGAAGACGATTGCGAGGCTGAGGGCCGACAGGCAGCCGATCGCCCAGCGGCGGGCACCGTAGCGCTGGGCCAGGATGCCGCCCCACGGCGAGAGGAGCGCGATCGGCATGGCAGCGACCGTGAGTCCGATGCCGATGGTCATGCTCGAGGCGCCACGGATGTCGAGTTCGAGAATCCAGACAGCCTCCATGGCGCCGATGAAGACGAAGTATGCGGCAACGACGAAGAAGGCGCCGATGAGGCGACGAATCCTGAACAGGCCCCGAAATCCCTGGCCTTCGGTGTCCTTTGCGCCCGTGTCGGGTTGCGCCCGGAACGACATGGGAAGCAGCAGGACGAATAGCCCGGCAAACACCCAGAACGTCAACCGGAAGCCACCCAGGCCGTTTAGAACGGCGGCCAGGAACGGGCCGACAACGAAGCCGCCGATGTCCCAGGCGCCGAGTCGGCCCATGTTGCGACCCAGGTTGTCGGGGTCGGCCACGATGACAGTGCGTCGGGCACCCGGCCCGGCGGTCCCGAGTGAGAAGCCGAACACGATGCGTCCGACGACGAAGTGCCACAACTGATCGCCGACGGCCAGCAGGACCAGGCCGCAAACGCCCAGAGCGATCCCGACCTGCAACAGTCTCGGGGCCTTCCCCCGGTCAGCATGTGGGGCCATCACCAGGGTCGCCACGAACGCGGCACCGAAGCCGGATCCGATGGCCAGGCCGATACCTGCCTCCGAGAAGCCGAGTTCGTTCCGCAGTTCGGCCACCAGCGTCATGATCGACGCCAGGCCCGCCGACATCCCGCCGAGGATCAGGAAGTACGGGAGAAGCCTCGGTCCGCCGCCGGCCGCCGACGGCGCGGTGTCAGTCGCGGTACTGGACACCGGGGAGCACGCAGAGCATCTCGTAGAGCAGGTTGGCGCCGACGAGGCTGGTCATCCCGCTGGTGTCGTAGATGGGGGCGATCTCGACCACGTCGCAGCCGACCAGGTCGAGCCCCCGGCAGCCCCGGATGACCTCCAGGGCCTGGGGCATGGTGAGGCCACCGACCTCGGGGGTGCCGGTGCCCGGAGCGAAGGCCGGGTCGAGGCCGTCGATGTCGAAGCTCAGGTAGACCGGTCCGCCGCCCACCTGTTCGCGCACCTCGGCCATGAGCGGTTCGAGGCTGCGGTGCCAGCACTCCTCGGCCTGGACCACCCGGAAGCCCTGTTGGCGGGACCAGTCGAAGTCGTCCGCGGCGTAGCCGGTGCCGCGCACGCCGATCTGGACGACCCGGTCGCAGTCGAGGATCCCGGCCTCGACTGCCCGCCGGAACGGGGTGCCGTGGGCGACCTTGGAGCCGAACATGATGTCGTTGATGTCGGTGTGGGCGTCGACGTGGACGAGGCCGACGGGTCCGTGCCGCTTCGCCATGGCCTTGAGGATCGGGAGCACGACCGTGTGGTCTCCTCCCATGGCAACAGTGATGAGCCCGTGTCCGAGCAACGTGGCGAAGTGGGCCTCGATGGCGTCGACAGCGGCCAGCAGGTCGTAGGGGCTGGCCGCCACGTCGCCGACGTCGTCGATGCGGAGGCTGTCGAATGGCGCCGCCCGGGTGGCCATGTTGTAGGGGCGCAGCAGCACGGACTCGTCGCGGATGCCCCTTGGTCCGAAGCGGGCACCGGGTCGGTTGGAGGTTCCGATGTCGAGCGGCACGCCGACGACAGCCACGTCGAGGTCCGCAGGGTCGCTGCGACCGGGCAGGCGCATGAACGTGGCGATGCCACCGAATCGGGGCATCTCGTTGTTGCCCAGTGGCTGCGGCTTCCGGTCGTCGTCCAAGGGGCCTCCGTCGTTCAGGTCTCGCAGTCTTGCACGGGGCCGACTGGGGTTGCCGAGACCGGAGGATGGCAGAATGCGGACCGCCATGGGCCATGACCACTACCGCCACGCCCACGACAGGCGGTTGAGGACGAAGTTCCACTGGTTGTTCAAGATCCGGAAGTTCTGGCAGTCGGACGTGAACCGGGATGCACTGGCCCTGGCGGCGCCCGGCGAAGGCGACCGGGCGGTCGACATCGGCGCCGGCATGGGGCCCGCAACCGTCCAGGCGGCCCGCCGGGGCGCCTCGGTCACCGCCGTCGACCCGTCCCGGTTCATGCGGGCGGTCCTCTCGATGCGGCGGCCGTTCCAACGCGCCAGGTCCCGGATCATGGTGGCGGACGGTGTTGCCGAGTCGCTGCCGGTCGCCGACGGGTCGGTCGACGTGCTCTGGACCGTCAACGCCGTCCACCACTGGGTCGACCTTGAGGTCGCCTTCGACGAGATCGCCCGGGTGCTCGCTCCAGGCGGCCGGATCGTGCTCATGGATGAGGACTTCACGCATCCCGACCATCCCCAACACGCCACCCACCACGACCACGAGGCCGAGACCACGATCGTGGACGTGGCAGCCATCGCCGAGGAGCTGCGTATCCGGGGCCTCGACGCCACCGGCGAGAAGACGTTCGGCGGCGGCGTCCCCGTGAAGCTGATCCGGGCGACCAGGCCCGCCGGGTAAGCAGGGGTCAGTCGGTTACCGGATCGATGGGGGTGATCGCTCCGAGGGTCGCCTCGATGTCGCCCGCCGCCGACAGGCAGAGGTCCTCGCGCCAGCGGTCGGCGTAGCACTGCACCCCGAGCGGGAGCCCGTCGGAGACGCCGACAGGGACCGCCACGACGGGCAGGGCCAGAACGTTGCCGGGGATGATGCAGCGCAGGAGTTCGGATAGTTCTGTCATCTCGACATCGCCCGAGAGGTCGGCGCCGTGCGGGAACGGCGGCTGGGTCCAGGTCGGCATGACCAGGACCGGGAGGTCGACGAAGAAGAGGCCCCATTCCCGGGCGAGGCGCATGTACTCGGCCTGGACGACGGCCGGGGCAAGGGCCTCCGTGGAGTACTCGGAGGCCATCCCGTCCAGCAACGCACCCAGTTCGTCGCTCAGGATCGGTCGCGCCGCCTCCATGAGGACACCGATGTCGTTGGCGAGCAGGTGCGCCCAGATGTCGCTGCAGCGTTCCAGTTCCGGCGGGACGGCGTCGACGACCTCCCAGCCGGCGGCAGCCAGTGCGTCGGCTGCACGGTCCACCCCGTCGATCGCCGAGGGGTGCAGGTCGATCCCGGGCACCTCGCGGACCACCGCTGCCCGTCGGGGGGCCTCCGGGCCCTCGAGCGGAACCGTCACCGATCGTGGGTCGCGGGGGTCGCGTCCGTGGAGCACCCCGAGGGCCGTGCGCAGGTCGGCCACGGACCGGGCCATCGGGCCGTCCGTCAGCATCACCTGGGACGAGAGCGGCGGGTTCTGGTCATGCTCGAAGGCGCTGAACGACGGGAGGCGCCCGTGGCTCGGCTTGAGAGACGTGATCCCGCAGCAGAAGGCCGGATTCCGGACCGATCCCCCGATGTCGTTGCCGAGGCCCAGCGGTGACATGCCGGTCGCGATCGCCGATCCCTCGCCGCCCGACGACCCGCCGGCACAGAGGCCCGGGTGCCAGGGGTTGCGGGTCAGGCCGTGCAACGGGTTGTCGGTGCTGACACGTAGTCCGAGTTCGGGCAGGTTGGTGCGGCCGATCGGGATACCCCCGGCGGATCGCATGCGTTCGACGATCGGGGCATCGGTCGGGGCTACCAGGTCGGCGAACACCGGAAGTCCCTGCGTCGTGGGGGTCCCTGCCACGTCCAGGTTCTCCTTCACCGTGAAGGGCACGCCGTGGAAGGGCCCCAGGTCGTCGCCGGCGGCCATAGCGGCATCGGCGGCGTCGGCTTCGGCACGTGCCTCGTCGACTAGCACGCGGACGACGGCGTTGCAGTGGCCGTTGACCTCGTCGATGCGTCCGAGGTGGGCGTCGACCACCTCCCTACTCGAGGCCTCCCCCGAGGCAATCAGGGCAGATAGTTCGGTTGCTGTCCGCTGCCATATCTCTTGGCCCATCGTGCAAACCTAAAGGACAACAGGAGAACGAAACAAGGAGGCATGCCTTGCGGCAGGTCGAGGCCAACGGAATCAACATCGAGGTCGAGGAGTTCGGCGACCCGGCGGATCCGACGGTGCTCCTGATCATGGGCCTGGGCGCCCAGTTGATCGTGTGGCCCGAAGACTTCTGCCGACTCCTCGCCGGTGCGGGCCACCACGTGGTCCGGTTCGACAACCGTGATGTCGGCTTGTCGACCTGGTTCGACGAGGCCGGCGAGCCCGACATGATGGCCCTGTTCGGCGCAGCCATGGCAGGCCAGTCGGTCGAATCTCCCTATTCGCTCTCCGACATGGCGGACGATGCCGTCGGCGTGCTCGACGCCCTCGGGATCGACTCGGCGCACATCGTGGGTGCCTCGATGGGCGGGATGATCGCCCAGCAGGTGGCGATCAACCACCCCGACCGGACCAGTTCCCTGTGCTCGATCATGTCGATGCCTCGATTCATCACCGGCGATCCCGAGGTGACGGCAGTGCTCATGGCCGAGGATCCGGGGACCCGGGAGGGTCGAATCGAGGTGGGCATCGAGGGGTCCCGCTTTCTTGCCGGTGACGGGTTCCCGTTCGACGAGGACCGGACCCGGGCGACAGCCGAGGCGACCATCGACCGGGCCTGGCACCCGGAGGGCACGGCGCGCCAGATGGCGGCGATCATCGCCGACGGCGACCGCACGGAGGGCCTGCGGGGCGTGACCGCACCGACGGTCGTGATCCACGGGACCTCCGACCGACTCGTGCTCCCGCAGGGGGGCGAGGAGACGGCGGCAGCGGTTCCCGGCGCCGAACTGGTGTGGGTCGAGGGCATGGGCCACGACCTCCCGGTGGGCGCCCAACAGCAGATCGTGGACGCCGTGGGCAGGCTGGTGGAACGGGCGGGGAACTGAGGGTCGGTCGGCCGCAGTGCCCGTGACGCCTTCTGACCGGGGTCCTGGCGACCACATCCCGTCGGCGGCGGGCGGAGCGTTCCCGCCCCGCGACGGCAACCTCGTCGAGCCGCTGGTGGATGGTGGTGTGGCGTTCGACCGGATCGCCGCCGCCGTCGAATCGGCGAAGTCCTCGGTGTGGGTGTGCGTGGCGTTCCTCGAGGTCGGTTCCCGGTTCCCCGGCGGACGGGGCACGTTTCTCGACCTGATGGACGGGGCCGCCCGGCGGGGCCTGGACGTGCGGGTGCTGTTCTGGCACCCGGAGGGGACGCCGACGGGTGAAGATGCCGACGACGTGTTCCCCGGCGACGAGTCGGCGGCCGGGGTGCTCGCCGGCCGCGACACGGGGTGGCAGGCACGGTGGGACTCGGCGGGGCGGCAGTGCCAGCACCAGAAGGTCTGGCTGGTCGACGCTGGCATGTCCGACGAGGTGGTGTTCGTGGGAGGCATCAACATCGGTGCAGGTTCGATGGCTGGACCCGACCACGCCGAGGCGCCGGAACCGTGGCGCTACGGCAACATCCATGACGTGCACTGCCTCGTCAGGGGCCCGGTGGCTACCGACGTCCATGAGAACTTCACCATGCGCTGGAACGGCGCCTCCGAACGTGGGCGCGAGCACGGTGCCTGGCCTCCGGGCGGTACCGACGACCTTCCTCCGCCCGGCGGGCGCTCGGCGCCAGCCGGAGGGACCCGTGCGCAGATCAGTCGCAGTGTCCTGCCCGGTCTCTACGACCCCCTGCCCGACGGGGAGAACAGCGTGCGCGAGCAGTACCTGGCGGCCGTGGGCGCTGCCCGCGACTACGTGTACCTCGAGAACCAGGTCCTGCTCAGCCGGGCCGTGCTCGAGGTGCTCGGCGAGGCGCTCGACCGCGGCGTACGCGTCGTGGCGATGGTTCCCGGAGATCCGATGCCCGTGCTCGCCGCCGCCCGGTCACACCCCGGCGTCGCCGCCGGGTTCGATGCCCTGGCTGCACTCGGCCGCCGGGAGGGCTTCTGCCTGGCCGCCCCGGCCGCCCGTCGGTCGTGGGGTTATGAGGAGGTGTACGTCCATGCCAAGGCGGCGGTCGTCGACGACGCCTGGGCCACGATCGGCTCGACCAACCTCATCTTCACCTCGTTCCAGGGCGACACCGAGATGAACGTGTCGTTCTGGGACGGCGACCTGGTGCAGGGGTTGCGCTCCCGACTGGTCGGCGAACAGGGCGGCTTCGACTCCTCGGGGATGTCGGGCGTCGAGGCCATGGACCGGCTCGCCGGGGTCGCCCGTTCCAACGCCGGGCGCAGGGAGGGCGGCGAGGTGCTGCAGGGCTTCGCCTGCGCCATCGACCCCGCAACCTGGGCTACCTGAGCACAGGTCCATAGCCCCGGGGCCTGCCGGGGCTTCTGTCGCACCGGTGTCACAGGACGCGCCTACGGTGCATGGCATGGACGTCCTGATGCTTCTCGTGGCCCTTCTCTCCCTTGCCGTGGCGGCTGTCGCCGTTGTCTGGGCTACTCGCAGTGCCCGGTCGGCCACCTCGTCGGTCGACGAGGCGGCGCTGGCGCAGCGCATGGCAGCGGAGGTCCGGGCCCAGGTGGGCGAGGCGGCCGTCGACGCCCTGACCGCCAACAACGAGCAGTTCCTGGCCCTGGCCGAGCAGCGCTTCGAAAAGCAGCATGAGAAGACCAGGAACCTCCTCGACCCTTTCGAGGTCCAGATGAAGGCCATCGACGAAACCGTCGGCAAGTTGCGAACCGCCCACGAACAGGACAAGGGGGCCGTCGAGAAGATGAGCGTGGAGATGGCCCGCCGTATCGGTGAGCTGACCACCTCGACCACGACGCTCTCCGAGGCGCTCCGCTCGCCGACTGCACGTGGCGCCTGGGGCGAGAACCAGCTCCGCAACGTGATCGAGCTGGCGGGCATGGCTCCCTATTGCGACTACGACGAACAGGCATCGGGCGAGAACCGCGAGGGCGTGGGAGGACGTCCGGACGTCCGGGTCCGGATGCCCAACGGGGCGCACCTGGCGGTGGATTCCAAGGTGCCGCTGTCCGCCTACCTCGATGCCCAGTCGGCCACCGATCCTGCGGACGTCGAGGCCCACCTGGTGCGCCACGCCGCAGCGTTGCGTGCCCACGTGAACGCCCTCGCCTCCAAGAAGTACTGGGAGCAGAACGACGGGCCAGCCCCCGAGTTCGTCGTCCTGTTCGTGCCGGGGGAGTCGTTCCTGGCCGACGCCCTGCGTACCGACGTTCCGTTGCTCCAGGATGCGATGGAGAAGCGGGTGCTGCTCGCCTCGCCCGTGAACCTGCTCGCCCTGCTGTGGTCGGTCGCCCGCGGCTGGCAGGAGGCCCGAATCGCCGAAAACGCACGCCATATCGCCGACCTGGGCGAGGACCTCTACGGCCGGATGGGCAAGGTGCTCGAACACCTCGGCAAGACCGGGCGGGGTCTCGACCAGGCCGTGCGTTCCTACAACGAGTTGATCGGGTCGGTCGAAGGGCGCCTGCTCGTCACGCTCAGGCGCTTCCCCGAACTCGGCGTGGGCACCGACGACCTCGACAGCCCGGCCGAACTCGAGACCCTGCCCCGCACGCCCGAGGTCCACGAGGGTCCCGACGCCTGAGCTTTTTCGCCCCCAGGTACCCCGTTCTGGGGCAACGGCGGTCGCCCGCCCAGTTTCGATTCTGCCTACAGGCAATGAAATCGCAGGTCAGGAGCCGTTTCTGGGCCGATTTCGAGAGGACTGTCACACCCCTTCTGCATGCTGGTTGATGCCGGTTCCGATCGGCGTCACCTCCCCTGAAAGGACCCAGCATGGCGAAGATCACGCACGCCGAAGGCAACCTTCGCAGCGATGACAAGGAGCGCGTCACCGAACTCATGGCACGCATCGTCGAGGGCGACGAGGCGGCCTTGTTCACGCTCGTCGACGAGTTCGACAGCCGCGTCGCCTACAACGTGCGGCAGATCGTGACCGACATGGGCCGCCGGGACATCCTCGCCGATGAGGATGAGATGAGCGGCCTCGTCACCGAGGCGTGGCTGGTCATCCGCGAACGCGCCGGCGGATGGTCGCCGGACGGGGCGATGCCGTGGCGCTGGGCCCACCTGGCCATACGACATCGGGTCTCCGAGGCGGTCGGCCACCGGACCACGCCCCTGGTCGAGGACGACGGCGTCGAGGAGGCGGCCTGGTCGCCGACCGGGGACTGCGAGGACCTCGTCCTCACGCGCCTGCGGTGCGGCGACCCGCGCCTCGCCCTCATGCTGACCACGCTCAAGGCCAACCTCAGCGAGCGCGACTACCTGATCGTCGTCGAGTACCTACAGCAGCAGTCGTTCGGCGATCCGTCGCCGTCGCACACCGTCGGTCGGCTCTACGGCGTCAAGCCCGACAACGTCCGCCAGATCTACCACCGGGCGAGGAAGCGGATGCGCAAGCTCGCCGCTGACGATCCCGAACTCGAGTCCCTGCGCGGCTTCTGGTGGTTGGCGGCATGAGGGCGGTCGGGTCCGTCGAGGTCGACCAGACCGAGTCGGACGTCGATCTCACATTCCTCTGCCTCCGGATGGCTGAGGGCTTCCGTCATCGAGGGGCAGCCCACCCGGTGGCAGCGGCTGTCGCCCTGGCGGCGCGTGGCACCACCGGGTTGGATAGGGCGGCGTTTGCCGAGCGTTTCGGCATGAAAGAGGACGGCGTGGAGGCCGTCGAAGCAGGGGCTGTCGCATTCGAGGAACTCCCAGGCGAGGTGGGTGACCTCCTGGAGGCCTCGGGGAGGTTCGACCTGCTCCAACTCGCAGACCTGGACCGTGCGTTTCGTCGTACGCCGGTTGATGCGGTGGTCGACCTGCACGTCGAGGGCATCTGGATTCAGGGACGGCTCGCCGGGATGGCCGCCTGTGTGGGCGTCCCGGCACGGCTCTAGGTGCCAGGCCTCCGGAAGGGCGGGAAGAGGTCTTCGCTGCCGTCCCACACGTAGAGCGACGCCGGCCGGCCCCGTCGACGGCCGGAACTGTCAGGCGATCCCTTCTGGAGGGCGGCAGGAGCGAAATCCCGGGGAGCGGCACCCAACATGGGAGCCTCCAGAATCGCCGGGGGGGCCTGGGACCGGTGTGCGAGCATCTGAACCGACCACGACTCGCGTGCGTCCGAGTCCGACCAGTACCTCGGCGTTTCGGGGGTGAGGTCACGGGTGGAGCGTCCGCTGGCCCGGACGAAACCCTCGATGCCCTCGACCTTGCGCCGGAAGTTGGCCGGCTCCAGTTCGGTCCCCCAGACCGCCTCGTAAACGAGGCGCAGGTCGGTCATCGTGAACTCGTGTGGGCAGAAGCGGGCGGCGAACGTCGTGTACTCGAGCTTGGAGCGTGCACGCTCGATGGCGTCGGTGGCGATCCGGTCGTGGTCGAAGGCCAGGTGGCCGCCAGGGCCTGCAGCGGCGATGTCGGCTTCGAGTTCTTCGACCGGAACGAAATCCGCTGTTCTGGCATCGGTCCCGCCGTGCACGGATCCGAGCGCAGGGAGGATCGCCCAGAAGGCCACGGTGACCACCCGCTGGCGGGGGTCCCGGCCGGGCGTGGAGTAGGTCCGGAGTTGCTCGAGGTGTCCGGTTCCGGCATCTAGGGCGGTCTCTTCGAGCAGTTCCCGGCGGGCGGTTGTCTCGGCGTCCTCGTCTGGGTGCAGGAAGCCGCCGGGCAGGGCGAGTCGGCCGAGGAATGGTGGTTTCCCGCGTTCGACCAGGAGCAGCTGGAAACGGCCCTCCCGAATCGTGAACATGGCGATGTCGGCCGTGACGGCGAAGGGGGGGTGGGAGAAGGGGTCGTGGGGCGGATCCGATGTCACACCTCGATTGTACTATGTATGTGAACACGACACAATCATTTCGGAAATACAAGAGTGGACTTGACACAAACCACTTCCATGGTGTATAGTGTCTACACGACCGGAAATGTACAACGTCCCGGATAGCCCCGGGGGAGGAAACATCACATGACAAACGCAACCGACCGTGCCTTCGACTGGATCGCAGGTACCTGGGCCACCACCGCTCCCATTCCCTCTCCCACGAACACCACCGCCACGATCGTGCCGGTCGACGTCTCGGTCCTGCTGGATCGTTCAGGCTCCATGCAGGGCCTCGAGGGCGACGTGGTCGGCGGGATCAACGGCTTCCTCGGCGATCAGCGCAACGGGGAGGGTGGGTGCACCGTGACCCTGGCCCAGTTCGACAGCGAGGCCCCGTTCGAGGTGCTCGCCTCCGCCCTGCCGATCGACCAGGTCGTCGACCTGACTGTCGACCAGTACCGGCCCCGTGGGGCGACGCCGCTCCTCGACGCCATCGGTGCACTCCTCGACGACGCCGAGCGACGCCTCGGCGAAGGTCCGGCGAACGGCACGGTCGACCCGGTCGTCGTCGTCTTCACCGACGGACTCGAGAACGCCAGCCAGCGGATCACGAGGGCCGATCTGTTCGCCCGGATCGGCCGCCTACGAGACGCCGGCTGGACCTTCGTGTTCCTCGGCGCCAACCAGGACAGCTACCTCGAGGCCGGCCGCCTCGGCTTCGCCGTTGCCAACACGCAGAACTTCCGCGGCGACTCCCATGGGATGCGCACTGCTTCGAATGAGTTCTCCCAGGGCCTCACCTCGATGCGGAGCAAGGTCAGCCACCAGCGCCTGATGCACAAGCTCGACTACTTCGACGGCCAGAAGGACGCCGAGCGGGACGACGACACCCGCTGACCGCCTCCCAAGTCCACGCCCATCACACCGAAACCCAACCCAACAGGAGCGACGCACGTTGAGTACCGAGACCACCCGCAATCCCACCGATCCCGACCTCGCCGACATCATGTCCCGTCTCGCCGACGGCGACATGGACGCGATGGGCGACCTGAAGGAACGCTACGGCCACCGCATCCGCGGGGTCATAAGGCGCATCGTCAAGAAGACCGGCCGCCGCGACATCCTCGACGACCCCGACGAGATCGAGGGCCTGACCATGGACGCCATTCTCATCGTGGTCGGGTATGCGGGTACGTGGAGGCCGTGGGGAGCGCTGCCGTGGACCTGGGCCTACAGGGCGATCGAAGAGGTCGTCTGGTCGGGCATCGGGCACCGCGTTGTCGAACTCGAGGAGTGGAACCAGGGCGAGGTGCGGGTCCCGGCATCCGGTACTTCGCCCAGGGGACTCCGTGTCGACCACGTGTTCCAGATGGCGGACAGCCGGCCGGAACTCAAGCTGTTCCTCGACGTCCTCGGAGAAGAGGCGTCCGAGCGTGACGTGGGAGTCGTCCTGGAGTACGAACTCCAGAAGGCCGAAGGCGTCCGGGCGCCGTCGGAGACGACGGCGATCCTGACCGACCTGACGGCACCCAACGTCCGCAAGATCGCCAGCCGGACCCGGAAGAAGATGATCAGGCGCGTGGGCACGGATCCGGCACTCGCCGTGCTGGAAGGCTTCTGGTTCCTGTCGGACGGCACCTGAGTCGTCACGGCAGTTGCAAATTCGTCACGGTGGGCGTGTACCAACGGGTCATGAAAGCCCCAGAACATCCACCTGAGGGCCCCGGGGCGATGACCCGTGGCGAGGCACCGGAGCGCACCTTCCTGGTGGACGTCGATGCCGATGGTGTTTGTGCCGGCCTGTACCTCCTCGACGGACGCTTCGGCGTGAGCGGGGGGTACCGGCTCGGCCGGGGGGGTTGGGTCGACGACGAACTCCCGTACTCCTGGTTCGCCGGAGGCGCCAACCACCTCGATCCGGTCAACCGCAGGTGGGCACTCCGACACGCCGATGACCTCGGCGTCGACGAAGCCACGTTCGAGGCCCCCGGTTCGTCAGGCGGCTGAACCTGCCGCCACGGCATGGTCGGCGAGAGCGTCGATCATCGCCACCAGCCTGGCCCGTTCCGGTTCGACCAGGTTCGACATGCCGAGATCACGCACCGCTGCGGAGCAGACGGGACCCACGGAAACCGCCACGACCCCCTGGTCGCCGAAGGCAGCCACCACCTCGTCCCCCCGACCCACCGCCGCGGCGATCTCGACCAGGTGCACCGCCGCCCGCTGGGTCGTGAACGTGACCGCCTCCACCTCACCCGCACAGATCGCCGCCACCAACTTCTCGGCAGGACCGGTGTCGCGGGGTAGCGCCCAGCGGTAGACGGGAATCGCCACGACCTCCTCGCAGAGTGCGGCAAGTGGGTCGATGAGTGCCTCCTCGTCGGTACCGTCCAGTTGCAGGGCGATCCGCCTCCGGCCGCCGGTGTCGGCCAGGTGCTGGACGACCTCGGCGAACTGTTCGTCGGGTGCCGACCAGGCCACCTGGAGCCCGGCTCTCCGTGCGGCGCTCACCGCCTTGGGGCCCCGGGCGACGACCTCGACGGCGGCAAGCGTGGATCGCAGGTCGTTGCCGAGGCCGACTTCGTCCATGGAGTCGAGCCACATCGTCAGGCCCATGCCCGTCTCGAGGACGAGGGTGTCGGGTGGTCGGGCCACGATCCTGCTGGTGACCTCGAGCAGGCGCTCGTCGCCGGTCAGGTCGATCGTTCGCATCGTGCAGCCATGCAGCACGTCGGCCCCTCGGCGGTGCAGCAGGTCGAGTTGGGCGTCGGCCCGTCGATCGGCGGTTACCCCGACCCGCCAGCCGGCGAGGGGGAGGGATGTGTCCACATGCCCAGCATGGCCCGTTCTGGACCGGTCGTCACGAAAACATGTTCGATGCAGCCCTCTCGCCACCGCCGCACCCTGAGACCAGCGGCAGTGCCGAGGCGCCGGCGCCGACCAGCAAGCCGCGCCGCCCCAAGATGATTCTCGGACTCCGGTCCATGTCCCCGACATGGTCTCTCCGGACCACCCGGCGTGGCAGTGGGTACCTCGCCGGGACGAGCGCACGAGCCCGGGGCTACTGTCCGGACATGGCTGGATCGAGCGACCGGAGGCCGACATGAAGGCGTTGGTCTTCGGCGTCGAACCGGAGGTTGACACCCCACAAGGGGACGCAGGCCGGCTCACCAGGAACCTTGCCGCCACGCCCATGGGTCTGCGCGAGGTCGATGCACCGTCACTGGCTGGCGACGACTGGATGGTGCTGCGGACCCGGCTCTGCGGCATCTGCGGCTCCGACGCCAAACAGGTGTTGATGGACTACGAGGACGAAGGCGACAACGCCATGACGGCTCTGATCTCGTTCCCCCAGGTGCTCGGCCACGAGGTCGTGGCGACTGTCGAGAGCGTCGGCCCCGCCGTGACCGACATCGGACCCGGCCGACGCGTCCTGCTCTACCCGTCGTTGGGATGCGGGCCACGGGGGATCGACCCCGTCTGCCCGGCCTGCACCGCAGGCGACTTCTCTCTCTGCCACCACTTCACCGACGGCCGCCTCACCCCCGGCATTCACACCGGGAACTCCTCCGACGCCACCGGGGGGTTCGCCGAGTTCCTCCCGGCCCACCGTTCGATGGTGGTCCCGGTACCGGACGACGTCGACGACGAGGTGGCCGTGCTGGCGGACCCGTTCTCGGTGGCCCTCCATGCAGTGACGAGGAATCCGCCACCGACGGACGCCACGGTGGTCGTGTACGGCGCCGGTGCCCTCGGACTGTCGACGCTGGCCGTGCTGGCCGCCCTCTACCCGTCGGTGCGGGTGGCCGCAGTCGCCCGCTGGGACGCCCAGGCCCGACTGGCTGCCGGACTGGGTGCCGAAGCGGTCGATGCGGACGAACCGCTCTCCGTGGTCGAGACGTTGTCCGACTGGTCGGGCGGCCGACTGCACCACCCCTGGGGCGGCCTGCCATTCGCCCACCCCGGGGGCGTCGACGTGGTGTACGACACCGTCGGCTCCGCCGAGACGATGGAGGTGGCGATCCGACTCCTGGCCAGCAGGGGCACGCTCGCCCAGATGGGCGTCTCGTCACCGGCCCGGTTCGAGTGGACCCCGTGGTACTTCAAGGAACTCCGACTGGTCGGCTCGAACGCCTTCGGCGTCGAGGAGGTCGAGGGGGAGCGTCGACACGCCTTCGAGCACTACCTCGACCTGGTCGGTGACGGACGGGTCGACCTCCGGGCGATGCTGACGCACACCTTCCCCCTGGACGAGTGGCGGTCGGCGTTCGGCGCCCTCGCCGACCAGGCAGGCAGCGGCGCCGTGAAGGTGGCGTTCGACCTGCGCTGACGCCGAGGGGCCGTTGTCGCACGACCCACTGAGTCCGACGTGCAGGCCAGGTCCTACGCTGGCGGGCCGCGACGGGGAGGTGCGAGCTGAGCGAGTCCGAGGGACCGGAGGTGCGGACACCGTCGTTCCCCGCGTACCGGCACACGGTCGACGCCATGGTCCGGCACGCCGCCACGACCTGGGGCGGCCGGGAGTTCGTCGTCCTGGGCCGGCAGCGGCTGACCTACTCCGACGCCGAGGAACGTTCTGCCAGGTTCGCGCGCGGCCTCCTGGCGGTCGGCATGGGGAAGGGGACCCGGATCGGCCTGCTGGCCCCGAACAGTCCCGACTGGGTTGTGGCCTGGCTGGCGATCACCCGGATCGGTGCCGTCGCCGTCCTTTTCAGCACCTATGCCAAGGCCCGCGAGTTGGGGCGGGACCTCCGCCTGGCAGATGTCGCCTGCCTGCTCACCGTCGGTGACCACCTGGGCAACGACTACGTGGAACGCCTCGAGGAGGCCATCCAGGGCCTCGAAGGGTCGACCCCTGGCGGGATCGAATGCCCCAGCCACCCGTCTCTGCGATCCGTCCACGTCTGGGGTGACCGGGTACCCGGTTGGGCCGCACCGGTCGGTGCCGGGATCGTCGACCGGGCAGGGGGCCTCCCCGACGGTGCACTCACCGCCGCCGAGGCCGACGTCGACCCGGCCGATCCCGCTGTGGTCATCTTCACGTCGGGAAGTACCTCGGATCCGAAGGCGGTCGTGCACACGCAGGGGACCGTGGTCCGCCATCCCCACAACCTCGGCCAGTTCCGGGACCTGGACCCCGACAGCCGCATGTACACCCCGATGCCGCTCTTCTGGGTCGGCGGGCTGGCGTACACGCTCATCGGCGCGATGCATGCCGGGTCGGCCGTGGTGTTCGAGGAACGATTCGAGCCGGGCGCCACGCTGCACCTGGTCGAGAGCGAGCGCATCACCCACCTCACCGGATGGCCCCACATGGGAAAGGCGCTGGCCGAACATCCCGACTTCGCCTCCACCGACCTCTCGTCGATCAGGAGCAGCGCACTGCCCGACCTGCTCGCGCCCGGGTTGCGGCCCGCCGACCCCGAACTCCGATCGAACTCGTTGGGCATGACCGAGACCTTCGGCCCGCATTCGGTCGAGGACCGCTACGTCGACTGGCCCGAGTCCAAGCGCGGCACCTACGGACGGGCGGTTCCCGGGGTCGAACACCGCATCGTCGACCCGATGACCGGCGAGGACCTCCCGGTCGGCGAGATGGGAGAGGTGTGGGTCCGCGGCTACCCGCTGATGGACGGTCTCCTCGGGATCGATCGCAGCGAGGTGTTCACGCCCGACGGGTGGTTGCGCACCGGTGACGGCGGCCGGCTGGACGGGGATGGCCACCTGTTCTTCCGGGGACGCCTCGGTGAGGTCATCAAGTCATCCGGCACCAACGTGACGCCGCGTGAGGTCGAGTTGGCCCTCGAAGAGCTACCCGAGGTCATGCATGCGTTCGTACTGGGGATTCCCCATCCCGACCGCGGCGAGGACGTGGCGGCAGCAGTGGTGCTGCGGCCTGACACGGCGGCGGAGCCCGACGAACTGCGTGCCGCAGTGAAGGAGACGCTGTCCACCTACAAGGTGCCGCGCCACATCGCACTGTTCGCCACGCCAGGGGACCTGCCCTGGCTCGAGTCCGGCAAGATCGACCGGCGTGCGGTGCAGCGGCTGCTGGTCGAGGGGTTCGGGAAGCAGTAGCGCGGCAACGGCCGGTCAGCCACGCGGGAGGCCGAGCATCCGCTCGGCCACGATCGTGCGCTGGATCTCCGAGGTACCACCGGCGATTCCAGCCGCCCGGCTCCACAGCCACTGCCTCTGCCAGGTTCCGACCGCCTCGTCGCCGGTCGGGGCGGGCCAGAGCGGGGCCTCGTCACCCAGGACAGCGAGCGCCGCCGTCGAGAGTCGTTGCGTCATCGACGTCCACGACAGCTTGACCAGGCTCGACTCCGGACCGGGCTCCTCGCCCCGTCCCAGGCGGGTGAGGGTGCGCCAGTTGTGGGTGCGCAGCAGGCGCAGCCCCACCAGGGCGTCGACCAGGTCGTCGGCGATCACCGGGTCGCCCAGGGCGCCGTTCGCTTCGGCCGCCCGGAACAGAGCGTCGAGGTACACCTCGTGGACCACCTGCTCCTTGAACGGGAAGTTGACGCCCCGCTCGTGGGCCAGCGTGGTGTTGGCCACCGCCCAGCCGTTGCCGGACCCACCGACCAGATGGTCCTCGGGGACGAAGACCCCGTCGAGGAACACCTCGTTGAACTCGGACTCGCCGGTGATCTGGCGGAGCGGGCGCACATCGACGCCGTCGGCGGAGAGGTCGACGACCATGTACGAGAGGCCCCGGTGCCTGGGTGCCTCGGGATCGGTCCGCACGAGCGCCACACCCCAGCGGGCAACCGTGGCATACGAGGTCCAGACCTTCTGTCCGGTCACGCTCCAGCCGCCGTCGACCCGCTCGGCGACGGTGCGCAGCGACGCCAGGTCGGAACCTGCGTCGGGTTCGCTGAACAACTGGCACCAGATCTCGCCGGCATCGAGGATCGGGGGCAGCCACCTGGCCCGTTGCTCCTCGGTACCGTGCGCCAGCAGCGTCGGACCGGCCAGGTTGATGCCCACCCGGTTCACCGGCTGTGGAGCGCCTGCACGTGCATATTCGGCGTTGAACAGTGCAACCTGGACCGGCGTGGCGTCGCGTCCCCCGTAGGCCGACGGCCACGAGATTCCGACCCACCGGTCGGTCGCCAGACGGCGCTGCCAGGCACGGTCCCACGCCACGCCTTCGTCGAAGGATTCGAATTCGGGCCGCCTGGACACGTTGGCGGCCAGCCAGGCACGCGCCTCGCCGGCGAATGCCTCCTCCTCGGGTGACAGGGAGAGGTCCACACCGGAGGTGTAGCACAGGTCCGGTGGACGACCCCGGTCGTCGGGCCAACCGCTACGGTCGGCGTCCATGCCCCACGATGCGCCCGGCGATGCGATTCGGGCCACACTCGCCAGGTACTGCCAGTACCTCGACGACGGACGGTTCGACGACTGGATGAACCTGTTCACCGAGGACTGCGAATTCCGGGTGATGGGTCGGCACCTCGTGGGTCGCGACGCCCTGAGGGGCTTCATAGAACCGGCACAGACCGAAGACATGCGGGGACGACACCTGATCAGCGAGCCCCTCATGGTGATCGACGGCGACCACGCCAAGGTGGCAACCGACTACGCCTTCGTCGGCCGGGACCTGGCCGTGCAGTCGTCCGGTCGCTACCACGACATCCTCGTCTGCGACGACGACGGTGAATGGCGGTTCCTCGAACGGGAGATCGTCTTCGTCGGCGACCGGCCCGTCGACCGGTCCTCCGGAGCCTGAGCCCCTACAGCAGCGGTTCCCCGGCGGCGAGGCGCTCCCGTGCCATCGCCGCCAGACGGCTGCGGTGGTGTCCGGCATTCCCGAAGGCTGTGCCGTCGAGCTGCGCACGCTTGAGGTACAGGTGTACGTCGGCCTCCCAGGTGAAGCCGATCCCACCGTGGACCTGCAGGGCCGACTCGGCGACCCGCAGTCCGGCATCGCTGCACCAGACCTTGGCGGTGGCCGCCGCCATGGGGCCGTCGGGGTCGTCGGCGCCGAGTGCCCAGGCAGCGTGGTAGACGGCGGAGCGCATGCCCTCGACGTCGACGAGCATGTCGGCACAGCGGTGCTTGACCGCCTGGAACGAGCCGATCGGCCGACCGAACTGTTCGCGGTCCTGTGCGTAGGCGACCGTCATGTCGAGCACGGCGGTTGCACCACCCAGGAGTTCGGCGGAGTGGAAGAGGGCGCCGAGGTCGAGTAGCCGCGCCACTTCATCGGGGCCACCAACCGTGGTCGCCGGAGTGTGGTCGAGGTCGATCCAGGCGAGGCGCCTCGTCAGGTCCATGGCTGGCTCGGCCCTGCGGTCGATGCCGGCGAGGTCGACGACGACGAGCTCGTCGGCGGCGGGGACGACCAACACGTCGGCAATGTGGCCGTACAGGACGGGTTCCGGCCGGCCACTCACGGTGCCGTCCCCGTTGCGGGTGACGGGTCGCCGGGCAGCGGTTCCGAGGTGGGAGCCCTCGACAAGCAGGGAAAGGTGGGGCGTGCCGGTCAGGGCGGCGGTTGCGAGGAGCTGTTGCAGGAAGGGCACCGGTGCGAGGTGGCTGCCTGCCTGCTCGAGGAGCACAGCGGCCTCGACGATCCCTAGCCCGAGGCCCCCAACGGTCGAATCGACGAGGATGCCGGGCCATCCCTGGTCGGCCATGGACTCCCAGAGGTCCCGGTCGAAGCCGCCGTCCTCCATGGCGGCGCGTACCCGACCGGTGTCGCACCGGTCGTCGAGCAGGCTGCGGGCGGCGTCCTGAAGTGCGATCTGGTCGTCGGATAGGTCGAAGTCCATCGGGTGGCACTGTAGCGACGGCCCCCCGGCGGTTCCTGATCGACGGTGGCGGTGCAAGACTCGGGCGATGGACCTCTCGCTCACGACCGAGGAGGCAGCGTTTCGCGACGAGTGCCGGACCTGGCTGCGGGACAACCTGCCGTGGGACTACGGCACCGGCCTGCCTCCCATGTTCGACGACCTTGCCGGGGAGGTGGCCTTCCTACGCGACTGGCAGCGCCGCCTGGCCGGGGCCGGCCTGGTCGGGGTCACTTGGCCCGTTGAGTTCGGGGGCCGCGGTGCCGACCCGATGCACCACTACCTGGTACAGGAGGAGCTGGCGCGGGCACGGGCGCCCGAGTTGGTCGGTCGCATCGGCGTGAACCTTGTGGGTCCGACCCTGCTTGTGCACGGCACCTCCGGACAGCGGCAACGCTGGTTGCCGGGAATCCTCCCCGCCGACCACCTCTGCTGCCAACTGTTCAGCGAGCCGGGAGCGGGCAGCGACCTGGCTGCCGTCGCCACCCGGGCCGTGTCGACCGACGACGGTTGGCTGCTCACCGGCCAGAAGGTCTGGACCTCGTACGCGCAGTTTGCCGACTGGGGCCTGTGCCTGGCGCGGACCGACCCCGACTCGGTCGGGAACCGGGGGCTCTCCATGTTCATGGTCGACATGCACGCTCCCGGGGTCGAGGTGCGCCCGCTGCGCCAGATCACGGACGAGTCGGACTTCAACGAGGTGTTCCTCGACGAGGTGCCGGTCGGCGCCGATCAGTTGGTCGGCGACCTCCACGACGGATGGAGGGTTTCGGCATCGACGCTTTCGGTGGAACGTGGCACCAACGCCCGCCAACTGGTCGTGCATTCACAACTGCTCGAAGAGTTGTTCGCGCTGGCGGAGCGCAACGGCACCATCGAGGACCAGCGCCTGGCCCGCGACCTGGCCCAGGCGCTCGTCGAGGTACGCCTCTTCCGGATCCAGAATCAGCGGGTGCTGTCCCGTCTGGCCGCCGGACGGGACACGGGTCCCGTCGCCGCCACCGCCAAGTTGGCGTGGAGCGAGATGAGCCAACGGCTCCACGGGCTCGTGCTCCGGGTGCTCGGCGACACGGCGCCGCTCTGGCGGGGCGCTGAAGGCAATCCGGGGGACGGTCGGTGGCAGCGGTCGTGGCTCTACTACCGGGCGGCGACCATCTTCGCCGGGACCAGCGAGATCCAACGCAACCTCATCGGCGAGCGCACGCTCGACCTGCCAAGGGAACCGCGCCAGCCGAACCGGACCGCATGACGGCACCTGAGTAGGGTTTGACCATGCCCGACCTCGCAACCGTGCGCTACGCCGTCGAGGGCCACGTCTGCACCCTGACGATGGACCGCCCCGAGGTGGCGAACGCCCAGAACACAGAGTTGATCGACGACCTCGACGCAGCCTTCGACGCTGCCGGTGCCGACGACGAGGTGCGCGTGGTGGTCCTGACCGGCGCCGGTCGGCACTTCTCCTCCGGCCACGACCTCAAGGCGCTGGTCGGCGACGTCGAGGCCGACGAATGGCGCCTGTTGCGCGAAACGCCGGAGGGCAAGTTCGAGCACGAGAAGGTCATGTACTTCGACCGGTGCCTGCGCATCCGCGACTTCCCCAAGCCCACGATCGCCGCCGTAAACGGCAGCTGTGTGGCGGCCGGCCTGATGCTGGCCTGCATGTGTGACCTGATCGTGGCGGCGGACGACGCCATGTTCTCGAACCCGGTCCTGCGCATGACCGGTGCCGCCGTCGAGATCCTCGTCGAGCCGTGGGAGATGCCGGCGCGCAAGGCCAAGGAGTTCCTCCTCGCCGCAGAGAAGTTCACCGCTGACGAAGCCGAACGACTCGGGATGGTCAACCGGGTGGTGCCCGCCGACCGCCTCCTGACCGAGGCACACGAGCTCGCCGAGCAGGTCGCCAGGGTGCCGCCGGCCACGGCGCAGGTGGTCAAGCGCTCCATCAACAAGACGCTCGACCTGATGGGTCAGCGCGACGCCTGGGACTACCACTTCATGGCCCACCACTGGATGCACAACACGGCGACGGCGCTCGGTGCCCTCGAGGCCCGCAAGGCGAAGGGGTCGATGAGCGAGGTCTTCGCCGAGCACCGGGAGGAATAGACCGTGCCCCGGCGGCCCCTTGCGGGCCTGCGGGTGCTCGACCTCGGCACCCGGATCGCCGCCCCCTTCTGCGCAGGCCTGCTGGGCGAGCAGGGAGCCGAGGTCGTCAAGGTCGAACAGCCCGGAACCGGCGACCCCCTGCGCCAACTCGGTCCGTTCGTCGACGGGCCCGAGGGCCCGTATTCGCTCTACTGGGCAGTCGAGGGCCGAGGTCGCAAATCCGTGACGATCGACCTGCGGACGGCCCGCGGTCAGGAACTCTTCCGCGGCCTTGCCGGACACGCCGACGTGGTGTGCGAGAACTTCCGCCCCGGCACGCTCGAGCGTTGGGGCATCGATCCGACCAGGCTGCCCGATCGGCTCGTGACGGTGCGCATCAGCGTCTTCGGCCAGGACGGTCCCCGGTCCCCCCGGCCCGGCCTGGACCGCAACGGCGTGGCCTTCGGCGGCCTGCTGCACCTCACAGGCGAGCCCGATCGGCCCCCGGTGCGGCCCGGGGTCACTATCACCGACTACCTGGCCGGGGTCTTCGCCGCCCAGGCCGCCGTCGGCCTTCTCTACGAGCGGGACGCCCGCGGGACCGGAACCGGTGGGGTCATCGATGCCTGCCTCTACGGATCGTCGTTGCGGATCCTCGAGTGGACGGTGGCCGCCTACGACCGCCTCGGGCTGGTCCGGAACCGTTCCGGCAACCGACTCGCCAACTCGGCACCCCTGGACAACTATCGGAGTGCCGACGGGCGGTACGTCTGCATCGTGGCGGCCCTCCAGGTCAACTTCGAACGCATCTGCGCGGCGATGGAGCGACCGGACCTCCTGGCCGACGAGCGCTACGCCACCCCCGCCGCCCGGGCCGCCAACAACGACGAGATCAACGGGATCGTCGCCGACTGGGCGGCTGGCCTCGATGCCGCCGAGGTCGAACGGCGCTGCGTGGCCCACGACGTTCCGGTCGGGACCGCCTACGACGTGGCGGACCTCGCCGCCGACGAGCACGTGCTGGCCCGGGGCGACCTCCAGCACGTCGACGACCCGGTGGTCGGCCGGGTGTTGCAGCAGGCGGCATACCCGCGGTTGGCCGGTTCCGAGCCAGAGGTGCCGACCGGTGCGCCACGACTCGGCCAGCACACCGACGAGGTGCTCGGTGGGCTGCTCGGTCTCGACGATGCCGACCTGGCCGAACTCCACCGGTCGGGGGTGATCTGAGCCCCGGCCGGGGAGACATCGCTAGAGGTTGCCGACCTCATGCTCGAGCCGCTCCTCGACCTTGCGACGCGCCTCCTCGATCCTGGTGGGGAGGTGCCCCGTCGGGAACGGGCCCGGTGACGGCTCGTAGCCCTTCACCACCTGTTTGGCGATCGTGTCCTTGTGGACCTCGGTTGGTCCGTCGGCGATTCCCATGATCGGGGCCATCGTCCACATGCCCAGGAGGGGCATCTCGTTCGACACGCCGAGCGACCCGTGGGCGTGCATCGACCGGTAGACGACGTCGATCAGCAGCTTCGGCGTCGCCACCTTCACTCCGGCGATGTGCTGGCGGATGCGTGCGTAGTCGCCCACCGAGTCGATGAGCCAGGCGCAGTGCAGGACCTGGAGCCGGAACTGCTGGATCTGGATCCAGGAGTCGGCTATCCAGTGTCGCATGGACTGCTTCTCGGCGAGGAGCGAGCCCTTCGTCTCGCGGGAGAGCACCCGTTCGCACATCATGTCGAGAGCCTTCTGGGCGACGCCGACGGAGCGCATGCCGTGGTGGATACGGCCGCCGCCGAGTCGGGTCTGGGCGATGGCAAAGCCTGATCCCTCCTCACCCAGGAGGTTCTCGGCGGGTACCCGGACCTCGTTGAACCTCAGGTAGGCGTGGTCGCCCCCACCGATGGCCTCCCCTCCGATGCCGACATTGGAAACCACCTCGAGGCCGTCGGCGTCGGCGGGAACGAGGATCATCGAGGAGCCCCGGTAGACCGCCACGCCCGGGTCGGTGATGACCATGACGATCAGGAACGAGGCATACCGGTAGTTCGAGGCGAACCACTTCTCGCCACTGATCACCCACTCCCCGCCGTCGCGGCGCGCCCTACAGGTGAACACGCCGGGGTCGGAGCCCCCCTGGGGTTCGGTCATGGCGTACGTGGACGAGATCAGGCCATCGAGCAACGGCTGCAGGTAGCGGTCCTTCTGCCCGTCGGTTCCGTAGTGGGCGAGGATCTCGGCATTGCCCGAGTCGGGCGCCTGGCAGCCGAACACCGACGGGGCGAACGGTGATCGTCCGAGGATCTCGTTCATGAGGGCCAACTTGACCTGACCGAACCCGTTGCCCCCGAGTTCCGGCCCGAGGTGGCAGGCCCAGAGGCCCTGGTCCCGGACCTGCTGCTGCAGGGGGGCAATCAGCGCCCGTGCGGTCTCGTTGGACTTGTCGAAGGGCGAGACCTCGCCGCGGAAGTACAGGTCGAGGGGCTCGACCTCCTCGCGTACGAACCCGTCGATCCAGTCCAACCTCTCCTGGAACTCCGGCTCAACCTCGAAGTCGATCGGCATTGCTGGGTGCTCCTTGTGAGGGTCTGCAGGGGCTGCTGTTCAGAGTTTCGTGGACCCGGCCAGGTTGGCGGCCCGTGCCGCCATGTCGAGGACGATCGGTCCGAAGGCCTCCATCTTCTCGTTGTCGGCGCCCCCGGCGACGTATCGGGCATAGCCGCCCTCGAGCACGATTGCCATCTTGAAGCTGGCCAGCACGACGTAGTAGTCGATCTCGTCCACCGGCCGTCCCGACACGGTGGAGTAGCGCTCCAGCAGTTCGTCCCGGCTCGGCATGCCGGTCAGGTCGACGTAGCCACCGGTTCCTGCAGCATCTTCGTCGCTGGTGGGCCAGCCCATGACGACCCAGGCCAGGTCGAGCAGCGGGTCACCGACCGTTCCCATCTCCCAGTCCACTATCGCCGCCATCCGGGCCGGACCCCCGTGGTGGAACATCACGTTGGCGAACTGGTAGTCACCGTGCATGATCCCCGGCTCGTAGACCTCCGGGGTGTGCTCCCGCAGCCAGTCGGCGGCTATGTCCAGCCCGGGGATCTCGCGGAAGCGGAACCGCTCCAGGTGTGCGAACCAACGGTCGACCTGCCGCTCGTGGAAGCCGTCGGGCCGGCCCAGGCCCTCGAGCCCGACGGCCCGCCAGTCAACCCGGGAGAGGCGGGCGATGGCGTCGACCAACTCCATGGCAAGGCCCCGTCGGGCGCCGAGGTCCGACAGGAACGGCTCCGGCCACTCGGGTTCGCTGATCGGCGACCAGCCGTCGACGAACGACATCAGGTAGAAGTTGGCGCCGATCACATCCGGGTCGTCGCAGCAGGCGACGGCCCGGGCATGGGGGACGTCGGTGTCGGCCAGGGCCTCGATGATCCGGTACTCGCGGAGCATCGTCTCGTTGCGGCCGTCGGGGACCTTTGCGGGTGGTCGCCGGAGAGCCCAGCGTTCCCCACCGCGGGTCACCTCGAACAGTTCGTTGGAGGCGCCGCCGGTCACGAACCGGCTGTGGACGGGCTCGCCGCTGCCGGGAAGCTCCTGCTCGTCCATCCACGTGCCGAGACGGGCGGGATCGACGAGCTGCAGGGTCCGCTCTGCGTCCGACAAGTCCGGGCCTACCGGTTCCCGTCGAGGAGCGGCAGCGGTTCGTCGGCCACGAGGACGAGATCGCGCCACCTGTGCGAACCGGCTGTGGTCGTGATGCTCAGCACCATTCCCGTCTCGAGGATGCCGGCCACCGGGCGCTCGGCCCCGAGCCCCGCACCCCGGACCTCGACGGTCGCTCCGCCTTCGGACCCGGGCACCACCGTTCCGGGTCGGCACGCGGCCAGGGTCCGTCGGTGGATGTCGGCGGTGTCACCAGCGTCGGCGCCGAGGGTACGGCCGATGCCGCCCTCGTAGCCCTCGACGAGGACCCCCAGGTCGACGACGGTCGTGCCACCGATCGTGCGGACGAACGGCTCGTCGACCGGCCTGCTGCTGCCGGCCCTGGCCATGGCGTCGACGGCGAGAGCGGTGGCTGCAGCATCGGATGCCGGGAGTGCCGCCACCACGGCATCGAGGCCTGCGGCAGCTACCTCGCAGGCCGTGCGCATCAGGCCCACCTCGGCTGGGAACTTCGTGCGGCGGGCATCGGCCAGGATGTTGTCGGCGACGACGAGTTCCGCCCCGGGGGCGAGGCGCCTGACCGCACGCAGGAATCCGGCGGTCATGCCGTCGACGCCAAGGCGACGGGCATCGGAAAGTCCGGGGATGGCGGCCAGGGCGGCGGCCATGACCTCGGGGTTCCAGGTGATCCCGAACAGGTGCTCGAACGGCACGTCGTCGGGTACGCCCTCGTCCCAGGTGGAGAGGAGGTGGGTGGCGCCGGTACGGCGTACGAGGATGCAGGTGGGGGCATGCGGTCGGGTGCCGGCGGTCCAGAGGCGGTGGTGGCCGGAGGCGTAGACGACGTTGGCCTGTTCGCCGAGGACCAGCACGTCGAGGTCGGCGTCGGCCATCGCCGACAGCACCCGGTCGCGTCGTTCGACATGCAGGGGGTTGCTCATCGGACCACGAACGGGTCGTACGGGTGCTCGCCGCCCAGCGCCCGCCAGCCGTCGTCGGTCACGGCTATGACCTCCTCGGCCCGGTAGCTGCCCACGCCGTCCACCCAGATCACCGGCTCCAGTACGACGACCATGCCGGGGGCCAGCACGAGGGCATCGTCAAACTCCTCGCCCAGGTCGGTTCCGATGAGCGGCATCTCGGCGCTCTCGATACCGAGGCCGTGTGCCAGGTAGAAGTGCGGGAGCCAGGGCCGGTCGCCCCCATTGGCGCCAGTCGCCGCACGACACAGGTCCCCGCTGGTGGCACCCGGGCGGAGTGCTTCCAGGGAGGCGTCGATGACCGCCCGCCAGCGGTCGAAGAGTTCCTGCTCGGCCTCGTTCGGGCCCCGCCCGCAGATCCAGGTACGGCCGAAGTCGGAGGCGTAGCCGTTGACGGTGATGCCCGAGTCCACCCAGACGAGGTCACCCTCGCGGTAGACGGGGTCTCCCAGTCCGGTCGGGAACGCCACGTCGCCGGTGGTCGTACGGGGACCCTCGGCGATCGACCGGGGCATCGGCTGGAGGATCGGGTCGATCATCGACCGGTCGATGCCGAGTTCACGGATGCGCCGCAGGAACGTGGCCGCCAGGTCGGAGCGGTGGACGCCGGGAGCCAGTTCGGCCACCACGTCGAGCATGGCCTCCTCGTTGATTCGCTGGGCGGCCGAGATGCAGGCCAACTCTTCGGCCGTCTTGCAGATCGTGGCGGCCGTGATGATGGGGCGGGCGTCGACGGATCCGACGAGGGGGGGCGTGCCGGCACGCAGCATCGGCCCGGTCCAGCCGTCGACGGCAACCTGTTCCGCGGGTAGGTCGCCGCACACATCGTCGAGGACGGCGGCCAGCGTCCGGGCCCCGTCGTCGGTGTCGGGCGTCGAACCGGGGTGGGCGACCACGTCCAGCCCTTCGGGTTCACCGCCGACGAGATGGGGCCTGTCCCCGTCGGCCCGGACGACGGCCACCGCTCGTCGCACGTTCCCCATCGAGGCATCGGCGGCGGGAACGCCGTGGCCCGTTGCGTAGCCGACGTGGGGCGCATGCGTCAGCACCAGCGCACCGACGCCCTGCGCGGCCATGGTGTCGCGCAGACGTTGGAGCCGTTCGACCCGTAGGCGTTCGACGTCGATGCCGTGGACGTCGGTGTGGGCTGCCGGGGCCATCTCAGAAGGGGGCGACCGTCGGGCCGACCGTGGGGCCGGGCGAAAAGGATGCGGGCATTGACACGACGCCGGTCATGAGGGCGTTGTAGGGGTACGGCCGGAAGGCGGCGAGGTCGAGTTCGTAGTCGGGAAGCCGCTCCAGGACGTCGGCGAGCATCAACTCGGCCTCGACACGGGCCACGTGCGAGCCGATGCACCGGTGCCCGCCAAGGCCGAAGGCGAGGTGCCGGTTGGGTTCCCGGTCGACCACGACCTCGTCGGGGAGATCGAAGACACATTCGTCCCGGTTGGCCGCCACCCAGGCGATCATCACCACGTCGCCACGGCGGATGTTGCTCCCACCCAACTCGACATCGCATGTGGCGGTGCGGGTGAGGGTCTCGCTCGGGCTGTAGAAGCGGAGGAACTCCTCGATGGCGGTCGGGATGAGTTCAGATTGGTCGATGAGGCGTCTGCGGTCGTCCGGGTGCGTACCGAGGTGGTGCAGCGCCCAGGAGACCAGGGAGGTTGTCGTGTCGAGGCCCCCGGCGACCAGGTTCCACATGATGTCGAGGATCCGCGTGTCGTCGAGCGGTTCGCCGAGGACGTGTCCCGTGACGAGCGCCGTGGTGATGTCGTCGGCGGGGTTCGACCGGCGGTGGTCGGCGAACCCGAGGAGCTCTTCGACCATCTCATGGCGGCGCCCCACCGCTTCCTGGAACTCGGCCCTGTCCGGCTCGTAGGCCACTGTGGCGTGGAAGAAGTCGGCGTAGTGGCGCCAGTTGGAACTCGGCAGGCCCATCATCTCCAGGGTGAGGACACCAGGGACCGGGGTGGTGTAGTCGAGGACCAGGTCGCAGGAGCCTGCCCCGACGACCTGGTCGAGGAACCACGTGGAGACCTCCACCATCCGGGGCCTGAGTGCCTCCACGCGTGCCGGTGTGAAGAACGGGTTGAGGAGCCGGCGCACGTCGGCGTGTTCGGGCCCGTCGATCTCGGACACGCCCTGACGCGGTGCCCTCGCCACGCGTGGTATCCCACAGATCCCGTGGAAGACGAGGTCGTCGTCGGGGTCGGGATCCGGTTCGTAGCGGTGGGCGAAGGTTTCGTTGTCGCGGGCCACCGTTGCCACCGACTCGTGGTCGGTCACGAGCCAGAAGCCCCCGTAGCGTTCGTTGAAGGCGACCGGGCACTGTCGGCGGATCTCCGCGTAGCGGTCATGGCGGGATGCGAGGAACTCGGGGTCGTGGTGGTCGACGTCTATTCGCATATCGGGTTCCACTGGTGTCTCATCCTCGATCCGTGGTGAACAGGATTGCGCCACCGGGATGCCCGCCGCCCGAACTGGTCACCGCAACCTCGGCTCCCGCCACCTGCCGTTGGTCGGCGTCGCCGCGGAGTTGCACCACCGCCTCGTGGACGAAGCCGTAACCGTGGGTACGACCCCCGGAGAGTTGCCCACCGTGGGTGTTGAGGGGAAGCGACCCTCCGAGCGATATTCGCTCACCGCCCTCGACGAAGGCACCGCCCTCGCCGGGGCCGCAGAAGCCCAGCGCCTCGAGCCAGGTGAGGCAGTTGAAGCTGAAACCGTCGTACAGGCAGGCCAGGTCGACGTCGTCGGGTGTGAGGTCGGTGCGGCTCCAGAGGTGCTGAGCCGGTCCCCACACCAACTGCTCGTGCACGAGTGTGCCCTGGTCCCACGGGATGCGCTCGCGCAGTTGGGTGCCGACGGCGCCAACGCGGATGGCGGGGTGGGCGAGGTCGCGGGCGGCGTCGAGGGCCGACACCACGACGGCGACCGACCCGTCGCAGGGGACGTCGCAGTCGTACAGGCCGAAGGGGGTGGTGACCATCCGTGCCTCAAGGTAGTCCTCGATCGTCATCGGATCACGGTAGATGGCGGCCGGGTTCAGGCCTGCGTGCCGACGCTGCGTGACGGGAATCCAGCCGAGTTGCTCCCGGGTCGTTCCGTAGCGGTGGAAGTGGTGGCTGGCGTTGACGGCTATCCAATTGGCGGCCGACATGGCCCCGTAGGGGAGCCGCCACTGCATTTCGCCTCCCATGCGTGGGGCCGCCGGGACACCGGATCCCCGGCGGTTGCCGCGCAGGGTCGACGTCGACTCCCACACCGTGCGGAAGCACAGGACATGTCGGCACAGACCGGCCGACACGGCGAGCATGGCGTTGACGATGGAGCCGTTCTGGCCGGAGGTCTCACCGCCACCACTGAACCAGGTGGGGTGTATGCGCAGGGCCTCCTCGACGGCGTGGATGCCGCCCTCCGAGAACCCGCCGCCGCCGCCCATCCCCCCGGGGTAGGTGGACAGGCCGTCGATGTCGTCGAGGGCCAGGCCGGCGTCGGCGACAGCGGCCCTGCAGGCGTCGACTGCCAGCGAGAGCGGATCCCGGTCGAGTCGGCGTCCCACGTCCGACATCCCGATCCCCGAGATCGCCACGGCGTCTTCGAACCGCTCGGTCGTGGGCATCGGGCGGACGGGTGCCAGGGGCGGTTGGGGCCATTCGTCGCGCTCGACGACGGACTCTCCGGTGGGCGTGAACAGGGGCAGCCAGATGTCGTCCTGCTGTTCGAACCGGACCTCGACGGGGAGTCCGATCTCGACCGACTCGGGATCTGCCTCGACGATCAGGGAGGTGATGCGGACCAGGGGGTCTTCGTCGAGTGCGACGACCACGACGGCATAGGGCGGAATCAGGTCCGGAAGCCACTGCTGGTGGTTGACCGTGACGCCGACGACGGTTCCCCGCCCGGAGAGGTCGCGGATATCGAGGTCCCCGGCGCAGTGCGGGCAGGTGGGCAACGGTGGGTGTATGCCCAGGTCGCACGATGCACACCACTGGGTTCGGAGGACCCCGTCGGCCCCTGCCTTCCAGTAGTGCTCGTTCTCCGGGGTGAGTTCCGGGAGCGGCCGCATGGAACCGAGCGTAGGGGGAGTCACCGGTTCGGGGGAAAGGCGGGCCCCGCTCGTCGACGCCCGGATCGGCGAGGGCCCGGTCGGGGGCATACTGTCGCATGCACAGGGGGCGGTGGGCCCCGTCGTCAGACGGCACCATTCCCTGAGGCGTGCATCGAGGCAACAAGGGAAATCGAGGGAGGGGAGCAGCGATGGCGAACGAGGTACGGGCGGCGATGGTCCAGACGGCCTGGACCGGCGACAAGGAGTCGATGATCGACCTCCACGAGAAGTACCTGCGTGAGGCCGCCGAGGCCGGTGCCCAGGTGATGTGCTTCCAGGAACTGTTCTACGGGCCCTACTTCTGCCAGGTCCAGGACGCCGAGTTCTACAGCTACACCGAGGCCATCCCCGACGGCCCGACCACGAAGCGTTTCCAGGAACTGGCCGCCGAGCACGGCATGGTCCTCGTCCTGCCCATGTACGAAAAGGAGCAGGAGGGCTACCTCTACAACACGGCAGCGGTCATAGACGCCGACGGCTCCTACCTCGGCAAGTACCGCAAGACCCACATCCCGCAGGTCAAGGGCTTCTGGGAGAAGTTCTATTTCCGACCGGGCAACCTGGGGTACCCGGTCTTCGAGACCGCCGTGGGCAGGGTCGGCGTGTACATCTGCTACGACCGCCACTTCCCCGAGGGATGGCGTGCGCTCGGCATCAACGGCGCCCAGATCGTGTTCAACCCGTCGGCCACCAGCCGAGGCCTCTCCTCCTACCTCTGGCAGCTCGAGCAGCCGGCCTCGGCCGTCGCCAACATGTACTACGTCGGTGCCATCAACCGGGTCGGCACCGAGGACCTCGGCGACAACGACTTCTACGGCACCACCTACTTCGTCGACCCCCGCGGACAGTACGTGGGTGACGTCTGCTCCGACCAGGACCCGGAGTTGATCGTTCGCGACCTCGACCTCGACCGGATCGACGAGGTCCGCAACCAGTGGGCCTTCTACCGCGACCGCCGCCCCGACATGTACGACGGCCTCGTCGCACCCTGAACCTCCGACCTCCAAGGAACGCACCCCGGATGACGACGAACGCAGAACTCCTCGACCGGCACCAGACGGTGCTGCCGTCATGGCTGGCGCAGTACTACGACCCGCCCATCTCGCTCGACCGTGGCGAGGGTCGACACGTATTCGACGTCGAAGGCAACCGCTACCTCGACTTCTTCGGCGGCATCCTGACCACCAGCCTCGGATACAACATCCCCGAGGTCACCGAAGCCGTACGGGAGCAGGCCGCCAAGGTCCTGCACTCGTCCACGCTCTACCTCTCGGAGCCGATGATCGAGTTGGCCGAGTTGGTCTGCGGGCTGTCGGGCATTCCCGACGCCAAGGTGTTCTTCACGACCTCGGGCACCGAGGCCAACGACGCCGCCCTGCTGCTCGCCACCTCGGCCCGACGCTCGAACCAGATCCTGGCACTGCGCAACAGCTACCACGGCCGGTCGTTCACGACCATCGCCATCACCGCCCAGCGGGCCTGGTCGCCGACCAGCGTCAGCGGCCTCTCGGTCAACTACGTACACGGCGGCTACCGCCTCCGCAGCCCGTTCCGCGACTTCGACGACGACGCCTTCACCGACGCCTGTGTCGCCGACCTCGAGCAGGTCTTCGACATGATGACCTCGGGCGACGTGGCCGCCATGATCGCCGAGCCCATCCAGGGCGTGGGCGGCTTCGCCACCCCGCCAGACGGCTTCTTCGGTGCCATGAAGAAGGAGCTCGACAACCGCGGCGTCCTGTTCATCAGCGACGAGGTCCAGACCGGCTGGGGCCGGACCGGCGACCACTTCTGGGGCTACCAGGCACACGGCATCACCCCCGACCTCATGACCTTCGCCAAGGGGGTCGGCAACGGCCTCGCCCTCGGTGGCGTGATCGCATCGGCCGAACTGCTCGATTCGCTGCCGGGGAACTCCATCTCCACGTTCGGCGGGAACCCGCTGAGCAGCGCAGGCGCCCTGGCCACGATCCGGTACATGCTCGACCACGACCTCCAGGGCAACGCGAAGCGGATGGGCGCCCGCCTCGCAGGCCACCTGCAGCCCGCCGTCGATTCCTCGTCCACGGTCGTCGAACTGCGCGGACGGGGGCTGATGCTGGCGCTCGAGACCGTGCAGCCCGGTGGCATCGCCCCGAACGCGAATGCCGCCGGCCGGATCATGGAAGAAGCGCGTGCGGCCGGCCTCCTCATCGGCAAGGGCGGGCTGTACGGCAACGTGCTGCGCATCGCACCGCCGATGACCGTGACCGAGGCCGAGATCGATACGGCCGGTGAGGTCCTGACCGGCATCATCGAACGACTTGACTGAAGTCGGGTCGGGAACGACAGAAAACACCCGAATCACACAAGAGACAGGGAAGCGAGGGTCGCCATGACGACGCTGATCCAGAACGGCACCGTGGTCACCGCCACGGGCCGCCACGAGGCCGACGTGCTCATCGACGGCACCACGATCGCCGCCGTGCTCCAACCCGGCTCCGATGCCGCCGCCTCAGCGGCAGGCGGCGCCGACCTGGTCATCGATGCCACGGGCAAGTACGTCGTACCGGGGGGCATCGACTGCCACACCCACATGGAACTGCCGTTCGGGGGCACGTTCGCGTCCGACACCTTCGAGATCGGCACGCGGGCGGCAGCGTGGGGCGGCACCACGACGATCATCGACTTCGCCGTCCAGCGGGTCGGTGAGAACGTGCGTGAGAGCCTCGACGCCTGGTTCGCCAAGTCCGAGGGCGAGTGCGCCATCGACTACGCCTTCCACATGATCCTGGGCGATGTCGACGACGCCGCCCTCAAGGAGATGGACAGCCTCGTCGCCGAGGGAATCACCAGCTTCAAGCTGTTCATGGCCTACCCGGGCGTCTTCTACAGCGACGACGCCCAGATCTTCCGGGCCATGCAGGTCGCCGCCGAGAACGGCGCCATGATCTGCATGCACGCCGAGAACGGGATCGCCATCGACGTGCTCGGCGAGCAGGCGGCCGCCCGGGGACAGACCGGCCCGATCTTCCACGGAATCACGCGACACCCGCGCTTCGAGGGCGAGGCCACCAACCGGGCGATCCAGTTGGCGTTGGTCGCCGGGGCGCCCGTCTACTTCGTTCACCTCTCGGCCAGCGAGGCCCTCGAACGCGTCGCCGAGGCCCGCGACCAGGGCCACAACGTCTACGCCGAGACCTGCCCCCAGTACCTGTACCTCAACCTCGAGGACCACCTGGGAGCCCCCGGCTTCGCCGGCGCCGGCTACGTCTGCTCACCGCCACTGCGCACCAAGCACGAGCACCACCACGCCGACCTCTGGCAGGGCCTGCGCACCAACGACCTGGCCATCGTGTCCACCGACCACTGTCCCTTCTGCATGAAGGAGCAGAAGGAGCTCGGCCTCGACGACTTCCGGGCGATACCGAACGGCATAGGCGGCGTCGAACACCGCATGGACCTCATCTACCAGGGCGTCGTGATGGGCGAGCTCACGCTGGAACGCTGGGTCGAGACCTGCTCGACGACTCCGGCCCGCATGTTCGGCCTCTACCCGCAGAAGGGCGTGATCGCCCCGGGCGCCGACGCTGACATCGTCCTCTACGACCCCAACGGCACAACGAACATCTCGGTAGACACCCACCACATGAGCATGGACTACTCCGCCTACGAGGGCATCCAGATCGACGGCAAGGTCGACACGGTCCTCTCGAAGGGCAAGGTCCTCATCGACGACGACGCCTACCACGGCACGAAGGGCGACGGCGCCTACCTGCGCCGCGGCCTGTCGACCTACCTGACCTGACCGGAGCACACATGCAGCAGATTCACCACCTGATCGACGGTGAGGACGTCCCCACCAGATCCGGTCGGTCCGGCCCGGTGTCGAACCCCGCCACCGGCGACCAGACCGGCGAGGTCGGCTTCGCGTCGGTCGAGGAGGTCGATCGTGCGGTCGCCTCTTCCAAGGCGGCCTTCGATGAATGGCGCAACGTCTCGATCGCCCGACGCACCAGGTTCCTCCACGACTTCCGCAACCTGGTCGTCGCCAACGCCGATGAGATCGCCGTGCGGCTCACCGCCGAGCATGGAAAGGTCGGTGACGACGCCCGCGGCGAGGTCGCCCGGGGCATCGAGAACATCGAGTTCGCCTGCGGTCTCGCCGAAGCCCTCAAGGGCACCTACAGCGAACAGGCATCGTCCGGCGTCGACGTCTACACCGTGCGCCAACCGCTCGGCGTGTGCGCCGGCATCACCCCGTTCAACTTCCCGGCCATGGTGCCGCTCTGGATGTTGCCCAACGCCGTGGCATGCGGCAACACCTTCGTCCTGAAGCCCTCAGAGCGCGACCCCTCGGCGCCACGCTTCATCGTCGAGTTGGCGCAGGAGGCCGGCTTCCCGCCCGGCGTCGTGAACCTGGTCAACGGCGACAAGGTGGCGGTCGACCGCATCCTCGACCATCCGGACGTGGCTGCCGTCAGCTTCGTGGGCTCGACCCCGATCGCCCGCTACGTGTACTCCAGCGGTACCGCCAACGGCAAGCGCGTCCAGGCACTGGGCGGTGCCAAGAACCACATGGTCGTCCTGCCCGACGCCGACCTCGACCTGGCAGCCGATGCGGCGGTCTCGGCCGCCTACGGCTCGGCCGGAGAGCGGTGCATGGCAATCTCGGTGGTCGTCGCCGTGGGCGACATCGCAGACGACCTCGTCGAACGCATCCGGGTCCGAATGGACAAGCTCGTGATCGGCCCCGGTGACGACCCGGCGTCCGAGATGGGACCCCTCATCACCCGTGAACACCGTGACCGGGTGGCCGGCTACGTCGGGAGCGGTGCCGACGAGGGGGCGACCGTCGTCGTCGACGGTCGGGAGCAGGCCTTCGACGGTGACGGCTACTTCCTGGGGGTGTCGCTGCTCGACCACGTCACCACCGACATGCAGGTGTACCGCGACGAGGTCTTCGGTCCGGTCCTGTCCGTGGTCCGCAGCGACACCTACCACGAGGCAGTGCAGATGATCGCCGACAACCAGTACGGCAACGGAGCCGCCATATTCACCCGCGACGGTGGCGCGGCACACCAGTTCCAGCGGGACGCCGAAGCCGGCATGGTCGGCATCAACGTGCCGATCCCGGTGCCGGTCGGCTACCACTCGTTCGGTGGCTGGAACGACTCGCTGTTCGGCGACACCACCATGTACGGCCCTGAAGGGCTGCGGTTCTACACCCGACCAAAGGTGATCACCAGCCGGTGGCCCGACCCGTCTACCAGCACGGTCGACCTCGGGTTCCCGCAGAACGACTGACCGGGCCAAGGCCGGAGAGCAGGGAAAGCGAGAGCCATGGACTTCGGAGTGGTGTTGCAGACCGATCCGCCGGCGATGCGGGTCGTGGAGATCGCCCAGCGGGCCGAGGAACTGGGCTTCACCCACGCCTACACGTTCGACAGCCACGTGCTGTGGCAGGAGCCGTTCGTTATCCATTCGGCGATGCTGGCCGCTACCAGCGACATGGTCGTCGGACCGATGGTGACCAATCCGGGCACCCGGGACTGGACCGTCACCGCATCGGTCTTCGCCACCCTCAACGAGATGTACGGCGAGCGCACGGTCTGTGGCATCGGCCGTGGCGACTCGGCCATGCGCGTGATCGGCTATCCGTCGTGCAACCTGGCCACGCTCGAGGAGGCCATGGGCGTCATCAAGGGCCTCGCCGAGGGTGGCGAGGTCGACTACAACGGCACCCGCCAGACCTTCCCGTGGTGTGACAGCGGCTCGCTCCCGATGTGGATGGCCGCCTACGGTCCGAAGGCGCTCGCTCTCTGCGGCCGCAAGGCTGACGGCTTCATCCTCCAATTGGCGGACCCGCAGATCGCGGCGTGGACGATCGGAGCCGTGCGTCGCGCCGCCGAGGAGGCCGGACGCGATCCGGATTCGATCACGATCTGTGTCGTGGCGCCGGCCTACGTCGGCGACGACATCGCCCACCAGCGCGACCAGGTCCGATGGTTCGGTGGCATGGTCGGCAACCATGTAGCCGACCTGGTCGGCCGCTACGGCACCGACGGAACGGCCATCCCGCAGGCGCTCACCGACTACATCGAGGGTCGAAAGGGCTACGACTACAGCGAGCACGGCCGGGCCGGCGCCGAACACACCGAGTTCGTGCCCGACGAGATCATCGACCGCTTCTGCATCCTCGGCGACGAGGCGGCCCACATCGCCCGGCTCGAGGAACTCCGCAACCTCGGCGTCGACCAGTTCGCCATCTACCTGATGCACGACCAGCAGGACGAGACGCTCGACGCCTACGGTCGACACGTCATGCCCGCGCTCTCCGGCAACTGAAGGAAACGCCGACCGGTCGTCGGTGGCTCCCGACCGACCCGTTCCCCCACCGCCCGTTCCGAAACCGAACCGAGAGGACAGGATGAGTTCGCTGTTCACAACCCGCAAGACCAGCGTGACCATCGTGGAGACCCACCACGATTTCGGACCACCTCCAGGCAGCCCTTCCCGGAAGGGAGCGGTCGCGGCTGTCGTGGACAACCCCTTCGTCGGGGAATACGTGGCGGACCTGAGCCCCGCGACCGATGAGTTGCGGGCGCTGGGACTGGAACTCGGAGAGTTGCTCATCGGCCACCTCGGTGGGGACCCCGATGCAATCGATGGCTACGGCAAGGGGGCGATTGTCGGTGCAGCGGGTGAGATCGAACACGGAGCCATGTGGCACATCCCCGGCGGTGGTGGGATGCGGGCCGCCCTCGGCAAGGGGGAGGCCATCGTCGCCTCCACCAAGAAGGTCGGACCGCTCGGTGCGAGGATCGACATCCCCCTGACCCACCTCGAATGGTCCTATGTCGGTAGCCATTACGACGCCATCGAGGTGGGGGTTCCCGACGCACCACGCCCGCATGAGTTGGTGCTCATCCTGGCCATGGCGATCGGCGGACGGGTCAATGCCCGACTGGTCGGCGGCTTCGGCCTCGATGATCGTGGCCAACCCGGTGTCCCGGCATGAGGATCTCGTGCATGGGCCTCGGGCGCATGGGTTGGCACATCGCAGCGCACCTGGCGGGTCACGATGACCTGCATGACCTTGTGGTCTTCGACGTCGTCGAAGACCACGGACCTCGGTGGGTCGCCGAGCACGGGGGCAGGGCGGCCGATTCAGTGGCAGCAGCGGTCGCCGACGCAGAGTTCGTCATCACCTCGCTGCCCTCGGATCGCGAGTTGCAGGTCGTGGCCGACGAACTGGTCCCTGCGATCCCAGGTGGGGCGATCTGGGTCGATCACTCGACTACGTCTGCACGGATCGCCAGGGAAGTCGGCGACCGCATGTCGGCAGTCGACGCACACTTTCTGGATGCACCGGTCTCCGGAGGTGTCGACGGGGCGCGGAAGGGATCGCTCACGGTGATGGCCGGAGGCGATGAGGACGCATTCTCAAGGGCCGTACCGGTCATGGAGGCGTACGCAGCGCGGGTTCGACGCATGGGTGACACGGGTGCGGGCCAACTGACCAAGATGACGAACCAGATCTGTGTCGTCGGGCTCTGCCAGGCGCTTGCCGAAGGACTCGACTTCGCCTCCCGGGCCGGGCTCGATGTCGAAGACGTGGTTCAGGCGATGTTGCAGGGGTCTTCGACGTCCTGGCAGATGGAGAATCGAGCCGACAAGATGTCGGCGGGCGACTATGACTTCGGGTTCTCCACCACCCTCATGCGCAAGGACATCGGGCTCGTTCTCGACGAGGCCTCGGCAATGAGCATCTCCCTTCCCGTCACGGCACTCGTCGGCCAGTTCCTGGCAGACGTCGACGCAATGGGTGGAGCCGATTGGGACTGGTGCAGCCTGATGGAGAGGCAGCGCCGGTTCGGCCCCGGCATTGCACCGCCGGGCGAAGCCGACGGTCGGTGAGACGATGAACGGTGGACGAGCCTTGCGAATGCTTGCAACGGCGTTTGCCGCGGTCGTACTCGTCGTCCTGCTCTGGGAGGGCTACAAGTGGGTCGGCCAGCAGACCGGCGACCGCGTACCCGGCACGGACATCGAACTCCTGGTCGACACCGATGACCTGACCATGCCGCACGCCAAGGACATCCTCGGTGAGTTCGTGGTCGATGTCCGCGACGGGCGCAGCACGCTACCCATGTCGCTCTACCTCCTGAAGAAGGCCTGGTTCACGCTGCAGGAGGCGGCGATCGGCTTCTTCCTCGGCCTGGTCGTCGGCCTGGCGCTGGCGGTGCTCATGCTCCGCTGGCGTGTCGTGGAACGCGGGCTGCTGCCCTGGATCAACGTCTCGCAGACCGTGCCGCTGATCGCCCTGGCGCCGATCATCGTCACATGGGGACGCCTGAACGACCTGCCGGACCTGCTCAGCATCTCGCTCATCGCCGCCTACCTGACCTTCTTCCCGGTCGCCGTGAGCGCCCTGCGTGGACTCCAGTCTCCGAATGCCGCCGATGTGGAGTTGATGCGCAGCTACGCGGCGTCCTGGCGGACGACGCTGTTCAAGCTGCGGCTTCCGGCGGCCCGGGCCTACCTCTTTCCTGCGTTCAAGATCGCCGCCACCCTCAGCGTGGTCGGAGCGATCGTCGGTGAGATCTCCATCGGCACCAAGACAGGTCTCGGCAGGGCGATACTCGAGTTCGCCCAGCGCTATGCGGTGTTCCCCGAGCGCCTCTACGCTTCGGTGATCGGAGCAGCGGCCCTGGGCCTCTCGGTCTTCGGCCTCATCACGCTGGCCGAGCGGATGTTCGTCGGCAGGACCAGGGAGGCCTCGACATGAACGGTGACGCCGTAGTCGTCACGGAAGTCGAGAAGGTCTTCGGCCGGGGCAGCGCCGAAGAGGTCACGGCCCTTTCCGGAGTCGACCTCACCATCGCACCCGGAGAGTTCGTCACCCTGATCGGCCCCTCGGGGTGTGGCAAGTCGACCTTCCTTCGCCTCATCGGCGACCTGCTCGAGCCGACGGCGGGATCGGTCGAGGTCTTCGGCAAGTCGGCCCACCAGGCCCGGATGGACCAGGACTACGGGATGGTCTTCCAGCACGCCGGGCTCTTCGACTGGCGCAAGGTGGTGGCCAACATCGAACTGCCGCTCGAGCTCAGGGGTTGGTCGAAGGCCGACCGGGCGGCCCGTTCACGGGAGATGCTCGACCTCGTCAAGTTGCCGGACTTCGGAGGCCACTACCCCCGGCAGTTGTCAGGCGGCATGCAGCAGCGGGTCGCGATTGCCCGGGCGCTTTCGTTCGAACCCCGCCTGCTCCTGATGGACGAACCCTTCGGAGCCCTCGACGAGATGACCCGTGAGCACATGCAGGGCGAACTCCTGAGGATCTGGCGCGAGACGGACACGACCGTCGTCTTCGTCACGCATTCCATCTCCGAGTCGGCGTTCCTGTCGAATCGTGTCGTCGTGCTGTCGCCCCGGCCGGGACGCATCCACTCGATCGTCGAGGTCGACCTCGGTGAGCGCAACGAGGACACCCGTGAGGACCCGAGGTTCTTCGAGGCTTCGACCGAGGTTCGCGAGGCCCTGCGTGCCGTGGAGGACGGATCGTGAGCGCCGGCAGGCTCCGTGCCCTGGTGCCCCCGTTGGTCACCGGCGCCATGTTCCTCGGGGCATGGGAGGGCGGCGTACGACTGCTCGGGATCCGCGAGTTTCTGCTGCCCCGGCCGACGTCGATATGGGCGCAACTCACCGGCCAGTGGCCGACGCTCCGGCACGCCGGCTGGGAAACCGGTCGCATCGCCGTCAGCGGGCTCGTCGTCGGCATCATCGCCGGCGTACTCCTGGCAGTTCTCTCCACACGCTTTCGCACCGTCAACGAGGGCCTCACCCCGTTGGCGGTGGCGGTCAACGCCACGCCGATCGTCGCCCTGGCGCCGATCTTCAATGCCTGGTTCGGCATCACGGGAACGCTCAGCAACCAGGCGGTCGTGGTTGCCGTGGTGTTCTTCCCCGTCTTCATCAACACCGCCAAGGGCCTCGCCGAGGTGCACCCCGACGAGATCGAGCTGATGCGCTCCTACGCCGCGGGCGAGTGGACGATCCTGCGCGAGGTCCGCATCCCCAACGCCCTGCCGTTCTTCGCCAACGCCCTGCGCCTGGTGGCGCCCCTGTCCGTGATCGCCGCCATCGTTGCCGAGTACTTCGGCGGCCCGCAGGATCGGATCGGCAACGTCATCACGTCCAATGCGGGATTTGCCCGCTACGACGCTGCCTGGGCCGCCATCGCCGTCGCATCGGCGGTGGGCCTTGCACTCTTCGCTTCGGCATTGCTTCTCGAACGTGTAAGTATGCCTTGGCGCCTTGTAGGTGTGAAGGGCGAGTCAACAGCCAAGCTCTGAGGAGGACAACATGAAAGCAAGACAATTCACCAGGGTGGCATGTGCCGTGATGGCGCTGATGCTGCTCGCCGGAGCCTGTGGCTCGGACGAGAGGATCGCCGCCACCGGCGACTGCGACACCGTCGACAGCGTCAGCCTTCAGTTGCAGTGGGTCACCCAGGCCCAGTTCGCCGGCTACTTCGCTGCCGTCGACAAGGGGATCTACGACAAGTACTGCCTCGACGTGGCCATCCTCGAAGGCGGCGTCGACATCGTGCCGCAGCAGCAGTTGGCCTCCGGGGCTGTCGACTTCGCCGTGTCGTGGGTGCCCAAGGCCCTTGTTTCGCGCGAGGAGGGCGCCGACATCGTCAACGTGGCCCAGGTCTTCCAACGGTCCGGCACCCTGCAGGTGTCGTGGGCCGACTCGGGGATCAACGGTCCCGCCGACCTGGCCGGAAAGGTCGTCGGCAACTGGGGCTGGGGCAACGAGTTCGAGCTCCTCGCCGGCGCCGGGAGTGCCGGCCTCGACCCGTCGACCGACTTCGAGCTGGTGCAGCAGTCATTCGACATGCTGGCGTTGCTCAAGGGCGAGATCGACGCTTCGCAGGCGATGATCTACAACGAGTACGCCCAGGTGCTGGAGGCCGTGAACCCGGACACCGGTGAACTCTATGTGGCCTCCGACCTTTCAGTCATCAACTGGAACGACGTCGGCACGGCGATGCTCCAGGACGCCATCTGGGCCGACGGTGCCCGCCTGACCGAAGCCGGCTACCAGGACCTGACCAGGCGCTTCGTGGCCGGCTCGCTCGAGGGCTGGGCGCACTGCAGGGACAACAGTTCGGACTGCGTCGACATCGTGCTCGCCAACGGCTCGGCGCTGGGTGCTTCGCACCAGGCGTGGCAGATGAACGAGATCAACGGCCTCATCTGGCCGTCGCCGAACGGCGTCGGCATGATGGAAGCGGACCTCTGGGCGCAGACCGTCGCCGTTGCCACCAGCCAGCCGATCCTGACGGCGGCACCCGACGCCGGCGCCTACACCACCGAGTACGTCGAGGCGGCGCTTGTGTCGCTCAACGGCCGGGGCATGGACACGGTCGGTGCGAGCTGGCAGCGGGCCGAGGTCACGCTCAACGAGGGCGGCGAGTAACTCCCGTTCCGCCTATCGGACACAGGGCGGTCCGACGCATACGCGTCGGACCGCCCGTCCGGTGAGTGACGGTCGCAGGCCGCCCGCCGGCATGTCCGGAGTTGTGGCGCGCCTTGCCCTGGTCGTCGTCGGCCAGGTTTGCTTCGGCATCGGTATCGGCCTGCTGTTCCTGGCCGACCTCGGCGTCGGTCCGTGGGACGTGCTGCACGATGGCCTGTCGGGGCGGTTGGACCGGGCTCCGGGCACCGTGACCATCGGGCTCGGGGCGCTCCTCGTCCTCCTCCTGGTCCTGTTCCGGCAACCCATCGGCCCTGCGACTGTCACCAACGTGGTGATCATCGGAACCACGTTGAACCTCCTCCTGGGGGTGTTCGAGACGCCGTCGACGTATGTGGTCCGACTGGTCCTGGTGTCGGGTGCGCCCCTGCTGGTGGCGTTGGGCTCGATGGTCTACCTGGGGGCGGGGATCGGGGTGGGTCCGCGCGACGGCCTGATGACGGCGCTGATCGACACCGGGCTTTCGACGCGGGCGGCCCGGACGCTGCTCGAGGTGACCGTGCTGGTCGGCGGCCTCGCCCTCGGTGGTTCGGTGGGCGTGGGTACCGTCATGTTCGCCCTCCTCGTGGGGCCTTCACTCCACCGTCTCCAACACAGGGTCTGGCCGGGCTGGTCCGAACCCCCCGGGTGGGTCTTTCGCAGGGGCTGACCGCGTTACGCCGCGTTGGCGCGACCGGTGGGTGGAGTCCTACGGTTCTGACAGGGATATGCGCCGTGTCCCATCACGGCGCCTGAGCCGTGGAGGATCTTCATGGACATGGACGACATGGTCCTGGTGAGCGTCGACGACCACCTCTGCGAACCACCGGACATGTTCGATGGCCACCTGCCGTCGAAGTGGCGTGACGAGGCCCCCAGGGTCCTCCACACCGACGACGGAAACGACGTGTGGACCTTCAATGGCGCCGTCATCCCGAACGTCGGACTCAACGCCGTCGCCGGTCGGCCTAAGGAGGAGTACGGCATCGAGCCGACGGCCTTCGACGAGATGCGGCCGGGCTGCTTCGACGTCCACGAGCGGATCAGGGACATGGACGCCGGCGGCATCCTCGGCTCCATGTGCTTTCCGTCGTTCCCCGGGTTCGCCGGACGCCTCTTCGCCACACACCCCGACAAGGCGTTCGCCGCCGACCTGATCCGCGCCTACAACGACTGGCACATCCACGAGTGGGCCGGCGCCTACCCGGACAGGTTCATCCCGATGGCGCTACCCATGATCTGGTCGCCCGAGGAGTGCGCAGCGGAGGTCCGACGGGTGGCCGAACTCGGCTGCCATTCCATGACCTTCACCGAGAACCCGGTGCCACTCGGCGAGCCCAGCTTCCACACGGACCACTGGGACCCACTCTGGGAGGCGCTGGTCGACTGCGACACCGTGTTGTCGATCCACCTGGGCTCCTCGGGACAGCTCGTGTTCACCGCCCCTGAGGCTCCGATGGACGTGATGATCCAGATGCAGCCCATGAACATCAGCACGGCGGCATCCGACCTGCTGTGGTCGACCGTTCCCCGGCGCCATCCAGACCTGCGGATAGCGCTTTCGGAGGGTGGCGCCGGCTGGGTCCCGTACTTCATGGACCGGGCCGACAAGACCTACGAGATGCACCACCTCTGGACCGGACAGGACTTCGGCGACCTGCTCCCCAGTGACGTCTTCCGACGCAACTTCCTGACCTGCTTCATAAGGGACCCGGTCGGGGTGGCGCTGCGGCACGAGATCGGGATCGGAAACCTCTGCTGGGAGATGGACTACCCGCACTCCGATTCCAGTTGGCCCGAGTCCCCCGAGGACCTGGCCCAGGTGTTCGTCGGGGTCTCCGACGAGGACATCGACCGGATCACGCACCTCAACGCCATGGACTGGTACTCGTTCGACCCGTTCGCCAACCGGGACCGCTCCGAATGCACGGTGGGGGCGCTGCGTGCGGCGGCCGGCGACCACGATGTCTCGATCCAGTCCCTCGACAAGGGCCGACACGGCGAGAAGAACGTCTCGTTGGCAGACTTCGTGGAGCAGACATGAGCCGGTATCCGATCGGCTTCCCGATAGGCGACGCCGGCAACCACCTGTACGAGACCGAGGAGCAGACATGAGCCGGTATCCGATCGACTTTCCGATAGGCGACGCCGACAACCACCTGTACGAGACCGAGGAGGCCTTCACGAGGTACCTCCCGGACCGGTACAAGGGTGCGATCCGTTATGTGCAGGTGGACGGCCGGACCAAGATCGCCATCAACGGCCTGATCAGCGAGTACATCCCCAACCCCACCTTCGAGGTCGTGGCCCCGCCCGGAGCACAGGAGGACTACTTCCGCGTCGGGAACCCCGATGGCCGCTCCCTGCGCGAGATCTTCGGCAAGCCCATCCGCTGCCCGGAGTGGGCGCGGGAGCCTGTCAGCCGACTGACGCACCTCGACGAACTCGGCATCGAGACGACACTCATGTTCCCGACACTTGCCAGCCTCCTCGAGGAGCGCATGCGCGACGACCCCGACCTCACCCATACCGCCGCCCATGCCTTCAATGAGTGGCTGTACGAGGAATGGTCGTTCGACCACGAGAACCGCATCTTCGCCACGCCCGTCATCGCCCTACCGATCGTCGAGAAGGCGGTCGAGGAACTGAAGTGGTGCCTCGACCATGGGGCCCGCAGCGTGCTGGTCCGCCCGGCCCCGGCGTGGGGCCTCAGAGGCCCCCGGTCTCCGGGATTGCCCGAGTTCGACCCGTTCTGGGGGCTCATCCAGGAGTCCGGCGTCCTCGTCTCGATGCATTCGTCCGATTCCGGCTATGCCGACATGGCCCACATCTGGGAGGGAAACGCAAACGAGTTCCTGCCGTTCAAGCCGAACCCGTTCCGGGCCATGGTGATGAGCAGGCGGCCGATCATGGATGCCATGGCGGCGCTTATCTGCCACGGGGCGCTGACCCGGTTCCCCGATGTTCGCATCGCCACGATCGAGAACGGCGGCACCTGGGTCGAACCGCTGCTCGGGGAGTTCGAGGGCGTCCACAAGAAGATGCCGCAGGAGTTCACCGAGCACCCGGTCGAGACCTTCCGGCGCTGCGTCTACGTGAACCCGTTCTGGGAGGATCGCCTGGCCGAGTTGATCGATGTCCTCGGTTCGGAACGGGTGCTGTTCGGCTCCGACTATCCGCATCCGGAGGGGCTCGCCGACCCGGCCGGCTACGTCGACGACCTTCCGGACGGGCTGCCCCAGGCGGACGTGGCCCGCATCATGGGCGGCAACCTGCGACACCTCCTCGGCGTGACCTCCTGATCGGTCGCCCATCGTGCAGGTGATCGTGGATCGTTCCCGTTGCACCGGCCACGGCCGTTGTTACGTGCTGTCTCCGGAGGTGTTCGAGCCTGACGACGACGGCTACTGCACCACCGAACTGGCCGAAGTGCCCTCCGACCTCCTGGAGCAGGCGCAGCGAGGGGCCGCCAACTGCCCGGAGGAGGCGATCACGGTCGACAACGGGGCGAACGGCAATGCGTGAGCCCGATGATCCGATGGACGCCGCCAGTTCGGACGGGAGCCCGCTGGGGTTCGCCGATCCGGAGATGCTGCGTGCACCCCAGGGCATGTACCGGATGCTGCGCGACAGCGCCCCGGTCATGGCGGTCGACATGGGCCCGATATCGGCAACCCTCGTCAGCCGACATGAGGACGTGCTGACCGTGCTGCGCACCCCGGATGTCTTCTCGTCGGGCGTGGATGCGGTGGCCATCGGCCAGGTCCGTCCGCTGATCCCGCTCCAGATCGACCCGCCCGACCACGCCAAGTTCCGCAAGTTGCTGGACCCCCTCTTCGCGCCGCGTCGTATCGCCCCGTTGGAGGAACGGATCCGTGCCCTCGTGGCAGACCTCATCGACGCCGTGGTCGACGACGGGAGTTGCAACTTCCATTCGACCATTGCCGAACCCCTGCCGTCGACAGTGTTCCTCGAACTGCTCGGCCTCCCGGTCGACCGGGCCACCGAGTTCATCGCCCTGAAGGACGGCATCATCCGGCCAGATGTCTCCTCCCGGGAGGAACGCGAGGAGATGGTCGCCGCAACCGGCTCGCGGATCTACGCGGTTCTCCAGGACGTGGTGGACGCCCGACTCCAGGAGCGTCGCGACGACTTCATCTCGGCGTTCCTCGACGCCGAGGTCGACGGCGAGTGCCTCACCCCCGAGGACGTCATCGACATCTGCTACCTGTTCTTCCTCGCAGGGCTCGACACGGTGACCGCCTCGCTCGACTGCATGCTGTCGCGCCTGGCCCAGCATCCTGCCGAGCGGCAGCGCCTGGTCGACGACCCGACGACCATCCCGCACGCCGTCGAGGAGATGCTCCGCTGGGAGACCCCGGTTACATCGGTGGCGAGGATCACCACCAGTGACACCGAACTCTCGGGCTGCCCGGTCGCTGCCGGGACGCTCGTCTCGGTGATGCTCGGATCGGCCAACACCGATGAGGCGGCGTGGGACGACGTCGACGAGGTCGACTTCGACCGGTCCGTCAACAAGCACCTGGCGTTCGGTGGTGGCGTCCATCGCTGCCTCGGGTCCCACCTGGCGCGGATGGAGTTGCGGGTGGCCCTCGAGGAGTGGCATGCCCGGATCCCCGACTATCGGCTGGCCGACGGCGCCGAGCTGTTGTACTCGCCGAACCTCCGGCAGGTCGACGACCTGCCGCTCGTCTGGTAGCGGAAGGAAGCAAACGTGGGGGACCTGCGCATGCTCGTCGATGGCGAGCTCGTCGAGGCAGAGGGAGGTGCCACGTTCGACAATGTGAACCCGGCCACCGAGGAGGTCCTAGGACCGGTTGCCGACGGATCGGCGACGGACATGGCCCGGGCCGTTGCCGCTGCCCGTCGGGCATTCGACACGACGGCCTGGTCCACGGACACGGAGATGCGCAAGGCGTGCCTCGACCAACTCCAGGCCGCCATCGAATCCGAGCAGGAGGAGTACCGGCAGGAACTGGTCGCCGAGGTGGGCTGCCCGTTGCTGCTCACCTACGGGCCGCAACTCGACGCCCCGCTGCGCGAGGCGCTGCGCTGGCCCCGGCAGATGATCGACGAGTTCCCCTGGACCCGGACGCTTCCGCCAAAGGACGCATTCGGCGTCGGCTACGAGTCGGAGCGGGAGGTCTGGAAGGAGCCCGTGGGCGTGGTCGGGGTGATCGTTCCGTGGAACTTCCCGATGGAGATCATCCTGAACAAGATCGGCCCCGTGCTGGCGATGGGGAACACGTGCGTCCTCAAGCCGGCCCCCGACACCCCCTGGAACGCCACCCGGTTGGCCCGGCTGGTGGCCCAGAAGACCGACATCCCGCCGGGCGTGCTCAACATCGTGACGTCATCCGACCACCTCGTGGGCGAGGTGCTCAGCACTTCCCCTGACGTCGACATGGTGGCCTTCACCGGATCCACCGTGACCGGGAGGCGGATCATGGAGGCAGCGTCGGCTTCGCTCAAGTCGGTGTTCCTGGAACTGGGCGGGAAGTCGGTGAACCTCGTGCTCGACGATTCCGACCTGGCGACGGCGCTGGCGGGGGCGGTGATGTGCTGCATGCACGGCGGACAGGGGTGTGCCATCCCTACCCGGATGCTCGTCCCGCGCTCCCGGTACAACGAGGCGCTCGAGGTCGTCCGTGCCGGGTTCGAGGGCTGGTCCTATGGCGACCCGATGGATGCCGCCAACCTCCAGGGACCACAGATTTCGAAGCGCCAGCAGGAACGCGTCCTCGGGTACCTCGCCGGGGGCGTGGATGAGGGCGCCCGACTCGTCGTGGGTGGCGGACGACCGGCACACCTGGAACGGGGCTGGTACGTGGAGCCGACGCTCTTCGCCGACGTCGACAACTCGATGGCAATCGCCCGTGAAGAGGTCTTCGGGCCGGTGCTGGTGATGATCCCGTTCGACGATGACGACGACGCCGTGCAGATCGCCAACGACTCCGACTACGGCCTGAGCGGCATGGTCCACTCGGCCGACCTCGACCGTGCAAAGGGCGTGGCACGACGAATCCGCACCGGCACGCTGGGCATCAACAACGGCGTCTGGTACGGCGCCGACGCCCCGTTCGGCGGCTACAAGGGTTCCGGGCTGGGTCGCCAGTGCGGGATCGAGGGGCTCGAGATCTACACCGAGACCAAGACCGTCGCCTGGCCCGTGGCCTGAGCGACGCGACCGAGGAGGTACTCCAATGTCAGGACCGCTGGACGGAATCCGGGTCGTCGAATTCGCCAGCTGGACCTTCGTGCCCGCCGGGGGGGCGGTCCTCGTGGACTGGGGGGCCGAGGTGCTCAAGGTCGAACACCCGGTAACCGGCGACCCGCAGCGGGGCCTGATCACATCGGGCCTCATGCCGGGCATGGCAGGCGGCGTCAACTTCATGATGGAGCAGCCCAACCGGGGCAAGAAGTCGATCGGCATCGACCTGGGCCATCCCGACGGACACGAGGCCCTCATGCGTCTCGTCGAGACCGCCGACGTATTCCTGACCAACGCCCTGCCCCACGTCCGGACCAAGCTGGGAATCGAGGTCGAGGACCTGCGGGCCCGCAACCCGTCGATCATCGTGGCCCGCGGTACGGGCCAGGGGGCGCACGGCCCCGAGGCCCACAAGGGCGGCTACGACGGTGCCAGCTTCTGGGCCAGGGGCGGCGTCGCCGGACTCTTCCCCGGCGATGCCGACGGTTGGCCACAGGGGCAGCCGGCCCCGGCGTTCGGCGATGTGATGGGCGGGCTCGCAACCGCAGGCGCCATCGCAGCAGCCATTGCCAAGCGCGAACGCACCGGCGAACCAAGCGTCGTCGACGTCTCGCTGCTGGCCACCGCCATGTGGCAGGCATCCCCGCTGGTCGTCGCCGCAAAGCTGTTCGGACTCGGGAGCTTTCCGCCCCGGGACCGCACCAAGGCCGCCAACCCCGGGGTCAACGCCTACCGGACCTCGGACGACCGCTTCATCACGCTCATCCTGCTGCAGCCCGACAAGTTCTGGGCCGATCTGGCGGATCGCCTCGAACGCCCGGACCTGGCGACCGACCCCCGGTTCGCCGACGCTGCTTCGCGGGCCGAGCACTGCACCGAGTGCATCGCCATCCTCGACGAGGCCTTCGGGTCGAAGCCGCTGTCCCACTGGAAGGAGGCGCTCGACGACTTCACAGGCGTGTGGGCGCCGTTCCAGTCCCTGATCGAACTGTACGACGACCCCCAGGTGATCGCCAACGGCTACCTCCCGACGATGACCGCCGGAAACGGCGAGGAAGTCCAGTTGGTGGCAAGCCCGGCCATGTTCGACGAGGTTCCGGTAACTGTCGAACGCGGCCCTGAGCACGGTGAGCACACCGAGACGGTGCTCCTCGACCTGGGCCTGGACTGGGACGAGATCGCGGCGATGAAGGAAAGCGGAGCGATCCTCTGAGCGGAGCGGCTACTCCGGTGGCATGAGGACGGCCATGTCGATGCCGCCGGTGAACAGGCCGCCGGTGAACCCGCCGTCGGCGAAGTGCGAGGTGGCGGTCGTGTAGCTGTTGCGTGGGCTGTTGAGGAGCACGAGCGCCCATGCCTGTTCGTCGGGTCGGGAATTTCGACCGACCGGCTTGGGAAAGTTGTCGAAGAACTCCTGGCCCTGCTGCTCGATGAACGACGGCATCATCGGCGTGTCGGTCGGACCCGGGTTGAGGCTGTTGAGCCGTATCCCCGAAGGTGCCAACTGGAAGCCGCGGTACGCCACGTAGGCGTTGATGGCCTCCTTCGAAGCGGGATAGCCCATGCCGCCGATTGCCTCGGGATGCTCCTCGCACCACGCCCTGGCGGCATCGAAGTCGGGGGTCATGACGAGCTCCAGGTTCCTGGCTGCGTTTTGCACCCACCCCATGCCGGCGACCGACGAGATGAATGCGACCCCGGCACCGTCGGACAGGAGCGGGATGACGGCCTCGGTGAGGTGGCGGTGGCCGGCGAAGTTGACGAGCATCACGGCGAGGTCCGGTGCGGTGGTCGGCAGGCCGGCACAGTTGAACAGGCTGTCGATCGGGCCGCCGATGGCCTCGACAGCGGCGTCGATCTGCCCGATGTCCGACAGGTCGACGAGGTGTGATGCGTGGACGGCGCCATCGCAGGGCTGGATGTCGAGCCCGTGGACCTCGGCCCCGAGGTCGGACAGGATCGTTGCCGTCGCTGCACCCATCCCCGAGGCAGCGCCGGTTACGACGGCCCGGGTTCCCTCGTACCGGAGCACGTCCTCCATGTCGGTTTCCTTTCGATCCTGGTGTGTATCGATGGTAGACCGGGGCCCCGGGAGGACAGCCAGATGGGCAGCCGGGGCCCCGGCCAGCGAGGATCGGGAAGAGAGGCAGCGTGGACTACCGACTACCGGAGATCGACGAGTGGGAGACCGCCCAGCCCCATGCGATGTGGGCGGAGGCCCGCGCCCACTGCCCCGTTGTGTCCGTCGAGCCACAGCCATGGGAGGACGCCGGCTCATTCCACGTGCTCGGACATGCCGAGGCCGCAGCCGTCCTGCGTGACTGGCAGACCTTCTCTTCGACCATCAACGGAGACTTCATGGGTCCCTTCATGGGCGACCTCATCCTGGCGCTCGACGGCGAGGAGCACCGCCACTACCGCAACCTCGTGGCGCCGGCCTTCCGCCGGTCGAACCTGGACCGGTGGCGCACGGAGTTGATCGAGCCGGTCGTCGGCCGGTTGCTCGAGGCGGTGCAGCCGGCCGGCCGGGCGGACCTCGTGGCCGACTTCACCGTCCACTATCCGGTGCAGGTGATCTGCGGGATCGTGGGCGTGCCGCTCGAGGACCACGAGCAGTTCACGATCTGGGCCGAGCAGATCACCAACGGGCCGTTCGACCCGGAGGCGGGCATGGCGGCCTCGACGGCGATGTCCGAGTACCTGGCGCCGTTGGTCGAGGCCAGGCGATCCGAACCGACCGGCGACCTGCTCTCCGAACTGGTCAATGCCGAAGTGGACGGCGAACGCCTCTCCGAGGAACGACTCTTCGGCTTCCTGCGGCTCCTGCTGCCCGCCGGAGCGGAGACCACCTACCGGGCACTCGGCAATGCGCTGGTCGCCCTGTTGACCCTGCCGCACGTCCGCGAGCGGGTGAAGGCGGACAGCGGCCTGATCCCACGGCTCGTGGAGGAGACCATCCGCTGGGAGACCTCCATCACGATGATCATGCGTCGGACCACGGTGGACACCGAGCTGGCCGGCTGCCCGATCCCGGCCGGTTCACCCGTGACGGTGCTCAACGGCTCGGCCGGGCGGGATCCCGACCGGTGGCCGGATCCCGATGCCTTCGACATCGACCGGGAGGCGGGAGCCCACATGGGCTTCGGCGGCGGGCCCCACCTGTGCCTGGGTATGCACCTGGCCCGCCTCGAGATGGAGGTGGGGTTGGCTGCCGTCCTGGACATGCTGCCGGGCGTCCGGCTCGACGAGGATGCTCCCGTCCCGGAGGTCTCGGGCTACGCCTTCCGGGGGCCAGCGGCGCTGCCGGTGCTGTTCGACGCGGTCACGGGTTAGCCACCGGCCAGGGCAAGTCGGGCGACGTGACGGCGATGGCGGCTGCTCGTGCCGAAGTGGAGGTCGCCGACCTTGGCGCGTCGTAGGTACAGGTGGAGGTCGTGTTCCCACGTGTAGCCGATCCCGCCGAAGAGTTGGAGGCCGTCCTGTACGACGCGCCGCTGGCACTCGCCGGCAGAGGCCTTTGCCATGGCGGCGGCACGTTCCCGGCGGGGGTCGTCATCGGCGAGGCAGAGGGCCGCGAAGTAGCCGAGCGCACGGGCCCGTTCGACGTCGCGGTACATGTCGGCCAGCTTGTGCTTCACGGCCTGGAACGAGCCGATCGGCACGCCGAACTGGTGGCGTTCCTTCACGTGTCCGAGGTCCAGGTCGAGGATCCGTTGGCAGGCGCCGACGGTGGTGAGTGCTACGGCGGTAGCGGATTCCTCGAGGGCCCGGCGGACTGCATCGGTCGCGTCTCCCGTGCCCAGGAGCCGGTCACCGTCGATGTGCACTCCGTCGAGGTGGATTCGGGCATGCCTGGTGGTCGGGTCGATGGGATCCAGGGGTTCTGAGCCCAGGTCGCTGCCGGGCACGACGGCCAGGCGCAACTCGTCGCCGACGCGGAGGGCGACGGCGACCTCGGCGGCGGTGTCGCCGTCGATGACGAAGTCCTTGGTGCCGGTGAGGACCCACCCTGCTCCGTCGGCCGTCGCCGTAGCCACCACGTCGGCCGGGTCCCAGGTCCCGGCCCCCTCGTCGATGGCGAGCGTCCCCGTGCTCTCGCCGCGTGCCACGGGGCCGAGGAACCTCGACCGTTCGTCGTCGGATCCGATCTCTCGGATCGCCGGGACGAACTGTGTGGTGGTAGCGAGGAAGGGCCCCGGCGCAGCGGCGTAGCCGAGCTCTTCCAGAACGACTGCCTGATCGACCCAGGTCATGCCCAGGCCTCCGACTTCAGGGTCGAGTGCGAGGGCCGGCCAGTCGAGTGCGGTGAGCGTGGCCCAGAGGTCGGCTGGGTCGTGGCCGTCCTCGACGACACGCCGTACATAGGTAGGCGGGCACTCGTTGTCGAGTACCTCGCGGACAGACCGCTGCAACTCGCGCTGGTCGTCGTCGAGTTCGAAGTCCATGCGTCAGCCCCTCGGGAGGCCGAGGACGCGCTCGGCGATGATGTTGCGCTGGATCTCGCTGGTCCCGCCGGAGATCGTGCCGGCGAAGGAGTTCAGGTAGCGGTCGAACCAACTGGCATCGCCCCGGTTGGCTCCCCAGGGTTGGAAGGCCGAGGTGCCTTCCCGCTGGTCGATGGCGTCGGCTCCGAGTGCGTCCAGGGCGAGGAGGGCGACGTTCCGCTGGCCCTCGGAGCCCATCAGCTTGAGGAGCGACTGCTCGGCGGCCACGAGGCCTCGCTGCTGGCGCGCCAGACCACGGTGGCCGAGGAGGCGGAGCGACTCGGCGTCCATCAGCAACGAGCCCAGCCGGTCCAGGAAGACGTCGTCCTGGACCAGGGGTGTGTCGCCCACGCGTCGGATGAGGTCGACGAGCGAGGTGTCGAGACCCTCGGACCACAGCACCCACAGCATCGCCCTCTCGTGGGCCAGGGCTCCGGTGCAGATCCGCCAACCGTCGTTCAGGTCACCGACCAGGTTCCGACGTGGGACGACCACGTCGTCGAAGAAGACCTCGTTGAAGTCGAGATGGTCGGGACCCATCAGGTCGGGGAACGGCCGGCGCTCGAGGCCGGGGGTATCGGTGTCGATGATCAGTGCCGAGATGCCCCGGTGCTTGGGCACATCGGGGTCCGTGCGGACGAACGCCAGCAGCACGTCGGCGTCGTGGGCGCCGGAGGTCCAGACCTTCTGGCCGTTGACGACGAAGTGGTCGCCGTCGGACATGGCCCTTGTGGTGAGGCCGGCCAGGTCGCTGCCGGCGCCGGGCTCGCTCATGCCCAGTGCAGCTGTGATCTCGGCCCGCAGGATCGGGACGGCGTAGTCGCGTCGCTGCTCGTCGTTGCCGAACTCGATGATCGACGAGGCCACGATGCCGAGACCCTGCGGGTTGAGGCTACGGCTGACGTGCCGGTCGGCCAGTTCCTCGAAGTACACCATCTGTTCGAAGAGACCTGCGTTGCGTCCCCCGTACTCGGGTGGGTAGCCGGGGACCAGCCAGCCGTCGTCGAACATCTGCCGCTGGAATGCCCGCGACCACGACGGGACGCCGGCGCTCGAGGTGGGCCGCTCGCTCGTAGTCGCCGCATCGGGGAGGTTGGCGTCCAGCCAGGCCACGAACTCCGAGCGGAAGGCCTCGGTCGCATCGTCGAAAGTCAGTCGCACGTGGATTCCCCTGTCCGGTCCGGTACGCGAGACCGTAGGGGAGAGCCCCGGGGAGCGGGCAAGGCGGACCGATCCCATATTTCGTCGCAGTTGCGGTACGAAAGGGCCTTTTGGGGTAACTTCGCGCGCCGGTCGGTGCGACGACACACTCAGAATCGGGGGAACGATGGTTCGAACTAGAAAGTGCCTGTCGGGTGCAGTGTTGCTGCTGGTCACCGTTGCAGGTGCCTGTGGCAACTCGGGTGGCGACACGACGCCGACCACGACGGCGCCACCCGAAACGACCACGACGGCGCCACCCGAGACGACCACGACGGCGCCACCCGAAACGACCACGACGGCGCCACCCGAAACGACCACGACGGCGCCACCCGAAACCACCACGACGACCACGACCACCACGACGACCACGACGCTTCCGGATCTGCGCCACGAGTTCGTGGCGCTCGATGGGGTTCCGGGTGTCACCGACACGCAGATCCGGTTCGCGGTCATCGGCATCCGGTCGAACAACCCGCTCGGCACCTGCATCCTCGACTGCTACCTGGACGGGATCCGGTCCTACTTCGAGTACCGCAATGCCGAGGGCGGCCTGTTCGGCCGCGAGCTCGTGGTCCACGAGGAACTCGACGACGAGTTGCTCCAGAACCAGGTCCGGGCCCTCGAGGTGATCGCCGGAGAGGACTCGTTCGCGGCGTTCAGCGCCACGCTGGTCGCCAGCGGCTGGGGCGACCTCGACGAGGCCGCCATTCCGACCTACGTCTGGAACATCCACGCAGCGGAGTCCGCCAACCGCTTCAACATCTTCGGACACATCCCGGCGATGTGTGCCGACTGCACCCAGCGCCACGTGCCGTACCTGGCGAAGATCTCCGGCGCCACGAAGGTGGCCTCGTTGGGCTACGGCATCAGCGAGAACTCGAAGGTCTGCGCCCAGTCGGTGGCCGACTCCATCGATCGGTATTCGGCCGACATCGGCGCCGAGATGGGCTACTTCAACGACGACATGGACTACGGCCTTCCCAACGGAATCGCCCCAGAGGTGACGGCCATGATGGAGGCGGGTGTCGACTTCGTCTCCACCTGCATGGACCTCAACGGCATGAAGACCATGGCCCTGGAGATGAAGCGACAGGGCATGGAAGCGGTCCTCTACCACCCCAACACCTACAACCACCCGTTCGTCGCCGAGGCGGGCGACCTGTTCGACGGCGACTACGTGGCACCCCAGTTCGAGCCCTTCGAGGCGGACAGTGGCAACGAGTCGGCTGCCGCATTCCAGGCACAGATGGAGGCCGAGGGAAGGGAACTGTCGGAGTTGTCAATGATCGGTTGGATCAACGCGCACACGGCCTTCGAGGCGCTGCTGGGTGTCGGTCCCGAGTTCGATCGTGCGTCCGTGGTCGCCGAGATGAACGGTCGGACCGCCTGGGACGCAGGCGGCCTCATCGTGCCGATCGACTGGACCCGCCAGCACGTGCCGACGACCCCGGACGACCAGTCCAACGGCTACCTGCTGGAGTGCGCAGCAACCCTGCGGATGAGCGGTGGGGCAATGGAGACGGTTGCTGATCCGGCGACCCCGTGGATCTGCTGGGACAATGCAGATCAGGCGTGGTCGGAGCCACAGCAGGTTTCCTTCGGAGGCTGACCGGGCGACGCCCAACGGCCATGGTGCTTGCAGCAGGAACCGGAGCCGATGTCCTGCGCGCCGTCCTGCAGGGGACCCCACCCGGAGCGGTGTACGCCCTCGTCGCCCTCGGCTTCGTCCTGACCTACAAGACCTCGGGGGTCTTCAACCTGGCGTTCGGGGCGCAGGCCTTCGTCTCGGCGGCGATGTACTTCCAGGCACGCGTCGAGTGGGGGTGGTCGACGGTCCCGGCACTGATCCTTGCGGTGTTCGTACTGGCGCCCCTGATCGGCCTGCTCATGGAACGCCTGATCTTCCGACACCTCAGGACAGCCTCGGCGATCTCGAAGCTGGTGGTGGCGATCGGGTTGTCGGTTGCGTTGCCGAGCCTCTTCGAGACGCTGACCGGTTTCTCCGGGGTCGCCGGCAAGACGCCCGAGGGCCTCGTTCCCGACGGTGCCAACGTTTTCTACGATCCGCTCGGCGTCTACCCGTTCAGCCGCGACGAACTGGTTGCGCTCGGCGTGGCGGTCGTCGGCATGCTGGGCCTCGGTGCCCTGTTCCGGTTCACTTCCCTGGGCCTCGCCATGCGCGCCGTCGTCGAGAGCCCCCGGATGACCGAGTTGGCCGGGATCGACGCCGACCGGGTGTCCTCGGTGGCCTGGATGCTGTCCAGTTTCTTCGCGGGCATGGCCGGCGTGCTGATCGCTCCCCGGTTCAACACCCTGATGGCGCCCGACTTCTTCCACCTCGTGGTCGTGGCGATCGCCGCTGCGGCGATCGGGCGACTCGTGAGCCTTCCCCGGGCGCTCCTCGGAGGCCTCGGCCTCGGAATCTTCATCGCCCTGTTCCGGACTTTCCTCCCGAGGTGGTCGGCGGACCTTCCCTGGCTGGAGCCGTTCCAGGACAACCTGACCCCCTCGATGCCGTTCGTCGTCCTGTTCGGGGTGTTGGTGCTGTGGCCGGCGATCCGCCGGTCGCCGGATGCCGCCGACCCGCTCTCCGGCGTCGACCCGCCGCCACCTTCGCTGGTGTCGACGACCCGCAGCGTGGCCCTGACCAGGGCGGCGTGGGTGTTCGGCGCCTGCTTCCTGCTTCTGGTCGGCCTGACGGTCTGGTTCCGTGGCGATGTCGTCTGGGTCCACCTGGTCACCCAGGCGACGATCATGTCGATCATCTTCCTCTCGGTAACGGTCATCACCGGCCTTGCCGGGCAGATCTCGCTGTGCCAGGGAACCTTCGCCGCCATAGGCGCCCTGACGGTCTTCCAGTTGGCGGACCGATGGGACGTATCCGTGCTTGTGGCGGCGCTGGTCGGCGCTGCCATAGCGGCTCTGGTGGGCGCACTCCTGTCGATCCCCGTCCTCCGGCTCGGAGGGATCTGGTTGGCCATCGCCACGCTGGCGTTTGCCTTCTTCTTCGATGCCGTGATGCTCAAGTTCTCGTGGGTGGGTGGCGGCGACTCGTCGCTGTTGCAGGGACACCGTGTCCCGAGGCCGGTGCTCGGGCCCTGGGACTTCGCCGACGACCGACGTTTCCTTGCACTGGTCGTGGTGGTCTTCGCCGTGGTCAGCATCCTCGTGATCCGGATCCGGGAAGGGACGACCGGGCTCACGCTGCGCGGCCTCCGGGGCAGCGAGGTGGCAGCAGAGTCGATCGGCGTGTCGCCGGCACGGGTGCGGATGCTCGCCTTCGCCCTCTCGGCGGCCATAGCCGGCCTCGGTGGAGGCCTGCTGGCGATCCACCAGGAGAACGTCAACTACGGCAACAACTTCACACCTACGGCGGCCCTGTTCTGGGTGGTGCTCGTCGTCACCCTGAGCGCCCGGACCGTGGAGGGTGCAGCCCAGGCCGGAGCGGCCTTTTCGCTGTTCAATGCCGTGATCCTGCGGGGCACAGGGCTGTCCTGGATCACGCGGGGCCACCTTCCCGGCTTCTTCCCGCTGTCACCCAAGTGGCGGTTGGTGCTGTTCGGGCTGGCCTCCATCCAGTTCGCCCGGCACCCCGAGGGCCTGATCGAGCACGGCAAGCGACGGGCGACGGCCGGCATGGAGGCTCGGCTGACGGCCCGCAGGGAGCGGGCGCTGTTGTCGGACGCGACCGGTGGGGATCAGCGATGACCGTTCTGTTCGAGGCGACGGGAATCCAGAAGTCCTTCTCCGGAATCCGTGCGTTGGAAGATGTTTCCCTGCACGTCGAGGCCGGCGAACGGGTGGGCCTCATCGGACCCAATGGCGCCGGGAAGACGACGTTTTTCAACTGTGTGCTGGGTGTGCTCAGGTCGGACGCCGGACGGGTTCTACTGGACGGCGAGGACATTGCCGGGCTGTCGGTCCACCGGCGGGCCCGCCGGGGCATCGGTAGGACGTTCCAACGCATCGAGTTGTTCGCCGACATGACGGTGCGGGAGCATCTCCTGATCGCCGAGCGGGTGCGCACCGGAGAGGGTGCGCTGCTCAAGGACCTGTTCGGGTGGCGTCGGCCGGATCTGGCCGAACGGCGGCGATGTGACGATGTCCTCGAGATGCTCGGCCTCGGTGACCTGGCAGACGAGCCGATAGAGGCGTTGAGCCTCGGCCAGGGCCGCCTCGTCGAGGTGGGGCGGGCCCTCATGACCCGACCCCGCCTGCTGCTCGCGGACGAGCCGTCGTCGGGCCTCGACCGCGAGGAGACCGACGCCCTGGCGACGACACTGCGTGAGGTCCAGCGAGAGCGGGGTTTCGCGATCCTTCTGGTCGAACACGATGTGGAACTGGTGGCTTCGTTCACCGAGCGGACCTATGTACTCGACTTCGGGCACCTCATCTCGGAGGGGTCTACGACCGAGGTGATGGCCGATGATCAGGTCCGGCGGGCATATTTCGGCGACCTAGAGGTGGGGAGCGACCCATGACGCCCGCGCTCGAACTTCGGGCGGTCGAGGCGGGTTACGGCCCCTTCCGGGCACTCTTCGGCGTGACGATAAGCGTTCCTCAGGGCGGAGCGGTGGCCCTGTTGGGCGCCAACGGCGCCGGGAAGACCACGGTTGCACGGGTGGCGAGCGGCCTCCTCGCTCCCTCGTCGGGCTCGGTGCACGTAGATGGCCGCGACCTGACCGGCGAGCGGACCTACCGCTATGCGCGTGCCGGCGTGGCCCATGCCCCCGAGGGACGGTCGGTGTTCGCCACGTTCACCGTCGAGGAGAACCTGACGCTGTCCTTCCAACGGCTGCTGGGCCCGGAGGGCCTGAGCGACGGCCTCGAACGCGCCTATTCGATCTTTCCCCGCCTCGGCGAAAGGCGGCGACAGGTGGCAGGCACCCTCTCAGGCGGCGAGCAGAGGATGCTCTCGATGGCCCGGGTGCTGGTCGAGGCCCCACCGGTACTCGTCGCTGACGAGCTGTCCCTCGGCCTGGCGCCGATAGTCACCGACGAGATCTATGCGACGCTCGAGGCGATCCGGGCCACCGGGACGGCGATGCTCATAGTCGAGCAGCACGTGGGCCATGCCCTTGCCCTCTGCGAGCATGTCGTGTTGCTCGACAAGGGGACCGTGGCCTGGGAGGGGCCTGCGGACGATGCCGCCGACGTCGTCGTGTCCCGATTGTTCGAGAAGTCAGGCGGGTGACACCATGACCCTCGTGGACCTCGACGGGTTACTTGCATGCCTCGAGTTCGAGGACCTGGGTGAGGGCCGTTGGACGGCACCCCACCTGCAGATGGACTACCGTCGGATCTTCGGCGGCCAACTGCTCGCACAGGCGGTGGTGTTGGCTGATGCCTCGGCCCCGGACAAGGCCGTGCGGTCGCTGTCGTGCGTGTTCCCCCGAGAGGGCAGCCTCGACGAACCGCTCGAGTACCGGCTCGAGGAGGTCCACGACGGCCGGTCGTTCGCCACGCGCCGGATCACAGGGGCACAGGGCGATCGGGTGTGCCTCGTGGCCCAGGCCTCGCTGCACATCGCAGAGGAGGGACCTGGACACGGGAACCCGGCGCCGGACGTCGGGCTTCCGGAGGACGCAGCGCCGGCCGACCTGTCGATGGTGCCGTGGCCGTGTCGTGTCGTCGGCGGGGTGGACCTCGGGGACCGTGGCGTCGGTCCGGCCGAGTTCAGCTTCTGGACCCGGGTCGACCGTGGACTCCCGGATGTCCCAGCCATCCATCAGGCGTTGCTCGCCCACGCCACGGACCTGACCGTCATCGGCACTGCGCTGCGTCCACACGAGGGACTCAGCCAGGCCGACTCGACGGTGCGCCTGGCGACGGCGGTGACCGCCCACCAGGTCGTGTTCCATCGGCCCTTCCGGCTCGACGATTGGTGCCTGGTCGACCAGTGCAGCCCCGTTGCCGCGGGTGCGCGGGCCTTCGGCACCGGCAACGTGTTCGATGGCAACGGTCGCCTGGTCGCCTCGTTCAGCCAGGAGTCGATGATCCGGCCCCTGGTGCCGGACGAGGACCACGAGCGCCGGGAGGACTCACGATGACCGTCGAGTTCGACCCCTTCAGCCGGGACTTCTTCGACGATCCGTACGACACATATGCCCGACTACGCGACGAAGCCCCCTGCTACCACAGCGAGCACTACGGCTTCTACGCCCTGAGCCGCTATGAGGACGTCGTCGCTGCACATCGCGACCACGTCACCTTCATCTCCAGCCGGGGGCTCACCTACGAACAACTCAGCGACCCGGACGCCGATGTTGCGGGGTCGCTCATCATGATGGATCCACCGGAACACACCCGGTACCGCAAGCTCGTCAGCCGGGCCTTCACCCCCAGGGCAATGGCCTCATGGGAGGGCCTGATCCGGGAAATCGTGGTCGGATACCTGGAGCCGCTCGTGGGCGAGCCTTCCTTCGACCTCGTCGGCGAGTTCGCCGGCCCCTTCCCGGTCGAGGTGATCTCGGCGATCCTGGGGGTACCGGAGGGCGACCGCCAGCAGATCCGCCACTGGACCGACACGATGCTCCGACGCGAGGAGGGCGAGGCGACCAGCGGAGCCGCTGCACGGGAGGCCGGGATCGCCCAGACCATTTACTTCATGGACCTGGTCGCAGAGAAGCGGCGGAACCCGACCGACGACATGCTGAGCGCGCTCGCCGCCGCCGAGGTCGAGACGGACGACGGGGGAAGGGCATCGCTGGACGACATCGAGATCGCCGCCTTCGGGACCCTGCTAGGTGCGGCGGGGAGTGAGACCGTCACCAAGCTGCTCGGCAACGCAGCGGTCCTGTTCCATCGGAACCCCGACCAGTGGCGGCTCGTGAAGGGCGACCCCGGTCTCCATGCCGGTGCCGTCGAGGAGGTCCTGCGCTACCGGCCGCCGTCGCAGTACCAGGGGAGGTGCTCGGCGGTCGAAAGCGAGTGGCACGGGGTCACGGTGCCCGTCGGAAAGCCGGTGTTCCTCCTGACGGGAGCGGCGACCCACGATGAACGGGCCTACGAGGACCCGGACCGGTTCGACGTCAAGCGGGAGCATGCGTTGGCGATCGGCCTAGGGCACGGGGTGCACTCCTGTCTCGGTGCCGCCCTGGCCCGACTGGAGAGCCGGGTGGCGATCGGGGAGATGGCTGAACGCCTACCGGATTTCACGGTCGACGAGACAGGGTGCGAACGGGTCCAGATGTCGAATGTGGCCGGCTACTCGAAGGTCCCGGTGCATACCGGTCACTGAGCCGACCGGGCAGGGTTCGTCATGGTCCGGGGTCCGCTCGTAGCGTCGCCGGGATGCAGGTAGGGGATGGGACGGCGGTCGAGCGGCGGGCATGGCTGGCGCTCGCGGTGTCGACCCTCGCCGCGCTGCTCACGGTCATAGACGTCTCCATCGTGAACGTGGCGTTCCCGTCCATCCGACGGGACTTCGGAGCATCGGAGGTCGGGTTGTCGTGGGTGCTGTCGGGCTACTCGGTGGCGGTCGGCGCCTTCCTGCTGGTCGCCGGACGGCTGGCGGACCAACGTGGTCGCCGGCGGATGTTCCTGATCGGTGTGACCGTCTTCGTCGTGGGGTCATTGTGTTGCGGGCTGGCACCCACGACCGGATTCCTGATCGCTGCACGCGTCCTCCAGGGGATCGGCAGTTCGGTGATCGGCCCCACATCGCTGTCGATGGTCCTGCCCGACTTCCCACTGGAGCGCCGGTCGATGGTGCTCGGCATCTGGGGGGCGTCGGCAGCCCTCGGGGCAGCGCTGGGTCCCTCGGTCGGCGCCGTCCTCCTCGACCTGCTGTCCTGGCGGTGGGTGTTCCTCGTCAACGTCCCGATCGGCGCCCTGTTGCTCGTTCTCACCCCCCGGTTCGTCCGGGAGAGCCGGGACCCCGACGCCACCGGTCGGTTCGACGTGCTCGGAGTACCGGCCGGCACCTTCGGCGTGGCGCTCGTGCTGGTGGCGGTCGTGCAGGGCGGCAGTTGGGGCTACGGCTCGGGAGCGACCCTGGCGTCGGCGCTGGCCGGGGTTCTGCTCATGGGCGTTGTCGTGGTCCGCTCGATGGCGCATCCGGAGCCGCTGCTCGACCTGGACCTCTTCCGGATCCGGTCGTTCTGGTCGGCCGCATCGGGGCAGGTCTTCTTCACCACCTCGTTCATCTGCATCATCCTGTTCAACACGCTCCTCCTCCAGGAATACTGGGGTTGGTCCCCACTGGCCGCGGGGTTCGGGGTGGTTCCGGGACCGTTGCTGGCGGCATTCCTCGGTGGTCCCGTGGGGTCGATCGCGGACCGGGTCGGCCACCGGAACCTGTTGGTGTTCGGATGTGCGGTGGCCGGGCTCTCACCGACCTGGCTGTGGCTACGCGTGGGAGCAGAGTCCGACTATGTCGCCGACGTCCTGCCGGCGCTGCTGTTCCTGGGCGTGGGCGTGTCGTGCACGTTCGCGATCTTCAGTTCACTCGGCCTCCGGGAGGTGCCGTCGCCGCGATTCGGTACGGCAAGTGCCACGCTGCGCACGACCTCGACCCTCGGATTCGCCATCGGTGTGGCTGTCGGGATGGCGGTCTTCGATGCGGCACGTCCCCTGGGACGCCCGGCCGCCTTCGACCGGGCGTGGGCCTTCATGGCCGTCACGATGTTCGTCGGAGCGGCCTTCTGTGCGATCGCCTGCCCCGGGCGCATGGTGACGGTGTCGTCGAAGGCCCGGGTCGGGTCCTAGGCGGCGGCTCCCAGGCCCACCGGAAGGGTGCTGCGTCCCCGCAGGATGATCCGGGCGTTGAAGGTCGGCTCGGAGGCGAGGGACAGGTCGGGGAACCGTCGGACCAGGCGGGTGATGGCGATTTCCCCCTCCATGCGGGCGAGAGCGGCGCCGAGGCAGTGGTGGACGCCGCTGCCGAAGGAGACGTGGCGGGCGGCGTCCGCCCGGGTCACGTCGAGTCGGTCGGCTGTGTCTCCCCAGAATCCGGGATCGCGGTTGGCGCTTCCGAGTGCGGTCAGCACCATCTCGTCGGCGGCGACCTGGACACCCGAGATCACCGTGTCGTGCAGGAGGCGTCGCCCTGAGGTCTGCACCGGGCTGTCCCAGCGGAGGAGCTCGTCGGTGACCGTGGCATCCACCGATTCGTCGTCGCGGACGAGGGCCAGTTGGTCCGGGTGCTCGAGAAGGGCATGGATCCCGTTGCCGATCAGGTTCACAGTGGTCTCATGGCCTGCCACGAACAGGAGCGAGACCATCGAGAGGAGCTCCTCCTCCGTCATGCGGTCGTCCTCCTCCTCGGCCTCGATCAACTTCGTGAGCAGGTCGTCGGCAGGTTCCCGGCGCTTCTTCGCGATGGCGTCTATGAGGTAGGCATCCATGAGCTCACCGCCCTCGAGCGCCGCGTCCACCTGTTCGGGGGTGAGGAAGGGCTCGAGTGTCTGGGTGAGGGCGTGGGACCAGGAGCGGACCATCGACACGTCGGTCTCCGGCAGTCCGAGCATTGCGTGGATCACCGAGAACGGGATCACGAAGGCGTACTCGCCGATGAGGTCGATCTCGTCCCGTCCGGAGAGCGCATCCAGCAGGTCGTCGACGATGGCCGTGGTCTGGTCACGCATCCGGCCGACTGCCCGGGGCGTGAAGGTCCGCTGGACGAGGCCACGGAGTCGGGTGTGGTCTGGCGGGTCCAGTCCGAGGATCGAGGGTGCCCGCTCCAGGCTGCGCTGCCGGAGGGCCTGCATGTGCGCCGGTTCCTCGACGTTGGTCTCGAAGCGGCGAACCGAGGTCTCGGTGTCGCGCAGCACGCTGTGGACGTCGTCGTAGCGGGACACGATGAGCGTGCCGATCGGCGTCCGGTGCACGGGGTCCTCGTCGCGGAGCCGCGCATAGGTCGGATAGGGGTCGACGAGGAAGCCCGGGTCGAACGGGTTCCAGGACGGAGCGGTTCGGATATCGGTCACGGCCGGACGCTACCGACGGTCTCCGCATCTGTACGAGGTGGGCTCAGAGGGCGGCACCCACCCGATGGCCGCTGCGCACCGCACCCTCGATGTACCACTCCTCGGCAGCGTCGCCGACCACGTGCACCTCGTGTCCTTCGGCCTGGAGGGCGTCGGCCAGGGAGCGGTCGGCCCGGACCCCTCCGGCGATGACCACGGTGTCGGCCTCGAGCAGGAGGGACGCTTCACCCTGCTGATACTCGACGTGGGTCGGCGAGATGGCGGTCGCCTCAGCCTCGGTGTGGAACACCACGCCGGCGTTCCGGGACTCGTGGAGGGCCCGCCACCGTCGGGGGTGGGCCATTGCCAGTGCCGGTTGTGCGCCGGGTTCCAGCACGTGGACGGTGCGGCCCCGCTCGGCGAGGAAGTGCGCCAGTTCGGTGCCGACCAGGTCGCCGTGGATGATCACGATGTTCCGGCCGAGGGGCATCCAGAGCCGGGAGAGTGACCTGACACGGTCCATGTCGCCGGTGAGCCCCAGGAGGCGACCTGCGCCTAGGGCCAGCCTCGTCGGGAGTCGGGGGCGTTGGGCGCCGGGGTCTCCGTCGCCGGTGAGAAGCACACGGAGGTCGTCTCCGGAGAGCACGTGGGGGAGGTCCATCCCGGGCAGCAGTGGTCGGTCACGGCGGGCACCGGTTGCGACCACGACCACGTCGGGTGTGAGTGCGGCGACGGTGTCCGCATCGGCCCGCACGCCGGTCCGGACGTCGACGCCGGCCTCGGCGATCGCTGATCGGAGGAAGCCGACGAACTCGCCGTTCAGCGGGGTGGTCAGCGATGAGAAGCGGGCGGTGCCGCCGAGCCGGTCGGCGGCTTCCAGCAGGGTCACGCTGTGCCCCCGTCCGGCGGCGATCCGGGCACATTCCATGCCACCAGGACCGCCCCCGACCACGACGACATGGCGTGTGGAACCCGCCACCGGTGGGTCGGGGGCGTCGTAGTGGCCGAGCCGTGCGTTGACGGCGCAGACGGGCTTGGCACTCCAGAAGTTCTGGGCGACGCAGACGAAGCAGTTGATGCAGGGTCGCACCAGGTCGGGTCGACCGTCGCCCAGGCGGCGGACCAGGTCGGGGTCGGCCAGGAGTTGGCGGCCCATCGACACGAAGTCGGCGCCGCCGTCGCCGAGGATGCGCTCGGCATCCATGGGCCGGATCCGACCGACGGCGAGCACAGGGACGTCGACCGCCGCCTTCACGGCCCTGGCCAATCCCTCGTACTGGTTGGGCTGCCAGGGAAGGGGTGCGTCGGTGAACCCGACACCCGTTCCCGCCGAGGACGTCGCCGACACGTGGACGGCATCTGCGCCCGCAGCGACTGCTGCCCGGGCGTGGTCGGCGGCGTCACCGATGGTGATGCCACCCTCGACGCCGTATTCGTGGCCGTCCAGGCGCACGATGACCGCGAAGTCCGGACCGCACCGGTCGCGTACTTCCGTGATGACCTCGGTGAGGAGTCGGGTGCGGCCCTCGAGCGAGTTCCCGTAGGCATCGTCCCGTCGGTTCCATGCCGGGGAAAGGAAAGTGGAGAGGAGGTAGCCATGGGCGGCGTGGACCTCGATGCCGTCGAGCCCCGCCTGCTGTACCCGTGCGGCGGCGTCGGCGAAGGCGTGGACGATGCCCCTGAGTTGATCGACCGTCGCCTCGGCGTAGGTGGGCATCTGGCCCCCGGTGAGCGTCGCCATCCGGAGCAGTTCGTCCATCGTCGTGTCGGCCATCATCCCTGCAGGGTCCGACGGCGGCGGAGGGACCGACGGGATCAGCGCCGGCCTCCCCTCGGAGACATCTACGCTCGACGTCTTGCCGTGGTGGCACGCCTGCACCACGATCTTCGCCCCGTGGGCGTGGACGGCGTCGGCGAGTCGCCGCAGGTCGGGGATCACCCCGTCGTGGGACAGCGCAGGCTGGTGGCGGGCGGTCGCACCGTGCGGATACGAAACGGCCGACGTCTCGACGATCAGGAGCCCGACGCCGCCCCGTGCCCGTGCCTCGTAGTGGGCGATGGTCTCGTCGGTGACCAGGCCCTCCTCGGTGCAGTTGTTCTGGTCCATCGCCGGCAGCACGACCCGGTTGCGGAGTTCCATCCCCCCGATGCGCCCGGGAGCGAGAAGATTCGGAAACGGGTCGGCCACATCGTTCATTCTGTCGGATCCGGGGTCATACGACCCAACGCGGTCCTTCCAGCATTCCTGTCTGCAAGGGGGATGGGCATCGACAGGCGCCTGCTCGCTCGCAAGCATCGCCGAACTCCCCGACCCGACACCGGTACGTGGTGCTCGAGCGCTTGCGGGCCTGCGGTGGTGCTGGAAGTGCTCAGTCCCTGCCGTTGGGGGCGAGCTTCCTGAGGCTCTTCTGGCGCCAGTCCTCGGTGGTGTCGACGGCGTTGAAGGTGAAGCAGTGGATGCCCACGATGTCGAGTTCATCGGCGACGGCTGACAGGGGGGCGATCAACTTGTTGGAGTTGTACCCACCGGGGGAGAGCAGGCGGATGACCGAGGTCCGGTTCTTTTCCAGGTAGCGGGCCGAGTGGCCGATGCCGAGCCGGATCGAGATGGTCAGCAACTTGGTTCGGTCGATCGCTCCGGGCACGCCGAGGTGGCAGGGAAGCGTCACGCCGGCGGACCGACACCCGGACAGCCAGTCGCGGATCGTTACGGCGTCGAAGCACATCTGGGTGGCCATGTATCCCTCGAGGCCGGCTGCGGCGATCATCTCCTGCTTCTCGCCGAGGGCGTCGACCAGGGCCTGGTCGGGGATGCTGGAGTGTCCGTCGGGGTACGAGCCGATGCCCACCACGTCGATGTCGGGCCGACGATCCAGGAACGCCCGGAGGAACCCGGCGGCGTCGGTGAATGGGCCACGGGGATCGGCGTCACCTCCGACCACGAACACCTTCCTGATGCCCTGCTCGTCGACCCTCTTGGCGATGCGGTCGACGTGCTCTTCGCCCTCGACCATGCGGGCGGCGAAGTGCGGGATGGTGGTGTGGCCCTGTTCCGCGAATGTGGCGCACAGGTCGAGTGTGTCGTCGATCGTCTTGGCAGGGGAGCAGGTCACCGAGACCGTCGAGCCTGGTGGAAGGAACCCTGCCTGGTCGTGGACGTTCTTGAGCGGGATCAACTCGTAGGCCATCCCTTCGAGCAGTCGCCGATGCGTGGCCTTCTCAGCCTTGGAGCGGATGAGGCCCTTGTGGGAAGGGGTGGATGCTGAAGCATCGCTCATCGGGGCGCTACCTCCTCGTGGCACCGTGGCCGGGCGGCGGAACGTCGCCGGGCCGATGTCCAGGGCATTCCCCTGGGCCGGTCGATACGGACGTCCGGGTCAACTGAGGCCGACGATCTCGCCGTGCTCGTCGATGTCGATCTGTGTGGCGGCGGGCGTCCTGCCGAGTCCGGGCATCGTGCGCATGTCGCCGCAGATCGGGTACACGAACCCGGCGCCGACCGCGGCCCGCACTTCGCGCACGGGAAGGGTCCAACCGGTCGGCGCTCCCTTGAGGGCCGGGTCCGACGAGAGTGAGAGGTGCGTCTTGGCGATGCAGACGGGCAGGTTGCCGAATCCGTTGGCCTCGTAGGTGTCGATCTGCTTGTCGGCAGTCGGTGAGAAGTCGACGCCGTCGGCTCCGTACACCTTGTCGGCCACGGTGCGGATCTTGTCGCGCAGCGACATCTCGTCCGGGTAGAGCACCTGGAAGTCGGACGGCTCGTCGGCGGCCTCGGCGACCGCCTCTGCCAACTCGGCGGCACCTGAGCCGCCGTCGGCGAAGTGCGTGGTCACGGCGGCGCGGGTGCCGTACTCCTGGGCGATCTCGTGGATGGCCTGGATGTCGACGTCGTGGTCGCCCGGGAACACGTTGATGGCGACCACGGGGGAGACGCCGTGGACCTGCATGTTCTCGAGTTGCTTGCGCAGGTTGTCGCCGCCCTGGTGGACCTCGTCCGGGTTCTCGGCGAGGAGCGCCTCGGGGAGCGGCTTGCCGGCGACGATCTTGTGGTTGCCGGAGTGGGCCTTGAGGCCGCGCACCGTGGCGACCAGGACGGCGGCGTCGGGGGCGATGCCCGAGGCGCGGCACTTGATGTTGAAGAAGCGCTCGGCGCCCATGTCGGCACCGAAGCCCGCCTCGGTGAGGAGGAAGTCACCGGTGTGGATGCCGATCTGGTCGGCCACGATCGATGAGTTGCCCGTGGCGATGTTGCCGAACGGGCCGCAGTGCACCAGCGCCGGCGTGCCTTCGAGGGTCTGCATGAGGTTCGGCTTGATGGCCTCCCGAAGGATGACGGTCATCGAGCCGGCCACCTGCAGGTCCTCCGCCGTGATCGGAGTGCCGGCCTTGCTGTAGCCGACGACGATGCGGCCCATGCGCGCCCGCAGGTCCTGGAGGCTGGTGCAGAGGGCGAGGGCCGCCATGACCTCTGAGGCGGCGGTGATGTCGAAGCCGGTCTCGCGGGGGATGCCGTCGAGGCGACCACCCAGGCCGACCATGATGTTGCGCAGGGCCCGCTCGTTGACGTCGAGGACCCGTCGCCAGGTGATGTTGTCGAGGTCGAGGTCGAAGTCGTTGCCGTGGAAGAGGTGGGCGTCGAGCATTGCCGAGCACATGTTGTGGGCGGCGGTGACTGCGTGCATGTCGCCGGTCAGGTGGAGGTTGAACAGTTCCATCGGGACCACCTGGCTGTAGCCACCGCCTGCGGCGCCGCCCTTGATCCCGAAGGTCGGTCCCATGGAGGGTTGGCGGATGGCGATGGTGGCCTTCTTGCCGATGTGGCTGAAGCCCTGGCCGAGGCCGACCGTCGTGGTGGTCTTGCCCTCGCCGAGCGGCGTGGGCGTGATGGCCGAGACGACGACGTAGCGCGCCTTCGGTCGGCTACCCATGGTCTCGATGGCGTCGAGCTTGATCTTGGCTGCGCCATCACCGTAGGGCTCGAGGTATTCGCGCGGGATGCCGGCCGTGTCGGCGATCTCGCCCAGTGGGCGGATCGTGGCGGCACGGGCGATCTCCAGGTCGGAGGGGAAGGACATCGTTGGTTCTCTTACCTTCTGGTTGGCTCGATGGGAAAATGAGGGTGGGGTTCCGAGGTGGATCACCGGCCCGGAGGGGCGGTTCGGGCCGGGGCGAGTGTAGTGAGGTGGAGGTGACCCGTCTATCAACAGGAAAGAACCTCCCCTGAGGAGGCAGGTCACCGTGGATGTAGGACCTAGACGAATGAGTCGGGCAGGACGTCCTTTCTCCGGGCGATGAAGTCGAGCAGGGCCTCGTCCACGGCCTCGTCGAGGGCCGGTGCCTCATAGTCGACCAGCATCTGCTTCCAGATCCGGTTGGCCCGCTGGGCGGTGTCGAGGCTGCCGTCCTCCTCCCACTGTTCGAAGCTGTCGTTGTTGGCGACCTCGGAGCGTGCGAAGGCGGTTTCGAAGTTGGCGTAGGTGTGGGCGGTGCCGAGGAAGTGCTGGCCCGGGCCGATCTCGCGGATGGCGTCCATGGCCTGGCCGTTCTCCGACAGGTCGACGCCGCCGACGAACCTGGCCATCAGGCCGCACTGGTCGGCATCGATGACGAACTTCTCGTAGCCCATGGCCAGGCCGCCCTCCAGCCAACCGGCGGAATGCAGCATGAAGTTGACGCCGCCCATCAGCGACGGGATCAGGGTGGCCATGCTCTCAGCGGCAGCCTGGGCGTCGGGGACCTTCGAGGCACAGAGGTTGCCGCCCGACCGGAACGGGATGCCGAGACGACGGGCCAGCGCCGCCACCGTGTAGAGCACCAGCGCCGGCTCGGGTGTGCCGAAGGTCGGGGCACCGGTCTGCATCGACATGGACGAGGCGAACGAGCCGAAGACCATGGGGGCGCCGGGCCGGACCAGTTGGACGAACGTCATCCCGGCCAGTGCCTCGGCGAGGGTCTGGGCGGCGACGCCGGCGACCGTGACGGGTGCCATGGCACCGGCGAGGATGAACGGGCTGATCATCGTCGCCTGCATGTTGCGCGCATAGACCTCGGCGGCTCCGAGCATCGTGGCGTCCCAGGCCATGGGCGACGAGGCGTTGATCAGGCTCGTCATCACCGTGTTCTGTTCGACGAAGTCGTCGCCGAAGGCGATCCTGGCCAGGTCGACCGAGTCCTGGGCCCTCTCGGCAGTGGTGACGGACCCCATGAACGGCTTGTCGCTGTAGCGGAGGTGGGCGTACACCATGTCGAGGTGTCGCTTGTGGACCGGGATGTCGACCGGCTCGCACACCGTGCCCCCCGACACGTGCATGTGTGGACTCTGGTACGCCAACTTCACGAAGTTCCGGAAGTCGTCGATCGTGCCGTAGCGGCGGCCCTTGTCGATGTCGTGGACGAAGGGCGAGCCGTAGGCGGGCACGAACACGGTGGCGTTGCCACCGACCTGCACGCTGTGTTCCGGATTGCGTCCGTGGTGTGTGTAGACGGCGGGAGCGTTGGCTGTGATGATCTCCCGGCACATGCCCCGGGGGAACCTCACCCTCTCGCCGTCCACCTCGGCACCCGCCGACCTCAGGAGTTCGAGGGAGCTCGGGTAGTCCCGGAAGTCGATGCCGAGTTCCTCGAGGATCGTGTCGGCGTTCTCCTCGATCAGGGCCAGGCCGTCCTCGGACACGACCTCGAACGGCGGCATGGTCCGGATCAGGTACGGGTGGACGCCCGCCGCAGCGGTCTCCGCCCGGGCAGCCTGGCGCGCTGCCCGACCTCCGGATCGGCGACGGGGTGCATCGCTCACTGGCCGGCCTCTTCTCGTGTGGGGCGTCGTCGTCGGCGCCCCGAGTCGTCGGCACTGCTGCTGGTCGCCGAGGGGCGTTCGGGAAGCGTCAGGGCGGTCGAGAGCCCGGGATAGTCGGCTGTGCGGTGGGGCACGGCCATTGCGTCGACGAAGTGCGCCTGGAAGGCGGGTTCCGTGGCGGTCTCGATCTTCTCGATGCCTGTGACCACCCGCTGGATCTCGCGACGGGCGGTTCCCGAGAGAAGGGCGATGGCAGCGCCGGCTCCTGCGGCATTGCCGGCGGCGACCACCTCGGAAGGGGCGCAGTCGGGGATCAGGCCGAGGACCGTGGCCCGGACGGTGTCGATGTGGCTCCCGAAGGCGCCGGCTAGGGCGATGCCGTCGAGCCGGTCGACGGAGAGGTGGTCCATCAGCAGCCGGATGCCGGCGTAGAGGGCCGCCTTGGCGAGCTGGATCGCCCGGACGTCGTTCTGGGTGACGAGGATCCGGTTGTCATCACCGGAGTCGTGGAGCAGGTAGGCGAAGGTGCGGCCATCGGGCTGGATGCGCGACGAGGGTCGGGTGTCGAGTCCGCCGATGACGCCGTCGGCGGTCATGAGGCCGGCCAGGTACAACTCGGCGACGCTCTCGATGATCCCCGAACCGCAGATCCCGGTGACGCCGGTCTGGGCCACTGCCTCGTCGAAGCCGGGCTCGTCGGACCACGGCTCGACCCCGAGCACCCTGATGCGGGGTTCACCGGTCTCCGGGTCGATTCGGACCCGTTCGATGGCGCCCGGCGTGGCCCGCTGGCCGGCGCTGATCTGGGCTCCCTCGAAGGCCGGTCCGGTGGGGCTCGAGGCTGCCAGGATGCGGCCGTTGCCCGAGAGCACGATCTCGGCGTTCGTGCCGATGTCGACCACGAGCCGGACGCCGTCAGCCTCGTGGGGCCGGGTGGCGAGGACCACGGCGGCCGTGTCGGCACCGACGTGACCGGCGATGCAGGGCAGGATGTGGGCGCGGGCGGCCGGGTGGGCCTCGAGGTCGAGTTCCGCTGCCGACCGGTCGACGGCCTCCGAGATCTCGAGGGTGAACGGGGTGACGCCGAGCGGGGTCGGATCGAGGCCGAGCAGGAGGTGGTGCATGACCGGGTTGCCGACCAGGACCAACTCGAGGACCTCGTCGCGTGTGGCACCACCTTCCCCACAGAGCCTGCCGATGAGCTCGTCGAGTGCCTCGCGTACGGCCCGGGTCAGCTCGACTTCGCCGCCGGGGTTCATCATCACGTAGGAGACCCGGCTCATCAGGTCCTCGCCGAAGCGGATCTGGGGGTTCATGGCCCCGGCCGTGGCCAGCGCTGTGCCGGTGGCCAGGTCGAAGAGGTGGCCGGCCAGGGTGGTTGAGCCGATGTCGACCGCGATGCCGAGTGCCCGGTCGCGGAGCCCGGGCCACGCGGCGACGACCAGGTTGTCGTCCCGGACGGCCACGGTTGCAAGGCGTGATCCGTCGGCCACGACGTTGAGGCCGGACGACAGTTCGAGTCCGGTGAGTCCCCACTGGCTGTCCAGGGCACCCAGCAGGTCGTCACCCTCGTCGAACTCGACCAGCCGGAGTACCAGCACCGGGTCGAGCCCGATGTCGCCCAGGTCGATGTCCTTGCGGATCACCTGCTGGTGGACCTGGCTCTCAGCGGGCACGTCGATGACGAGGTCTCCGCAGATCGTGGCGGTGCAGCCCAGTCGCATGCTCCCGGCCAGCGTTCGTCGCCCCGTGTAGCCCCCTTCGACGGCTCCCGGGGGGGAGAGGTGCGAGGCATCGACGCTGATGCCGTGCTTGGCGAACTCGCCGAACATCGGCTCGACCTGGCATCGGCCACAGATGCCGCGGCCACCGCAGACCGAGTCGATGTCGACGCCCAGTTGGCGGGCGGCGTCGAGCACCGTGGTACCGGATGGAACATCGCCACGGAGTCCCGAGGGCGTGAACACCACGAGGTGGTCTGTGCTGCTCATCGGGCGCTGTTCACGAGGTCGAGGTGTCGGGTCTCAGGCCTGGCGGCGGCGACGGCCGCGGCGTTCGCGGTTGGCGCCGACCGACGGGTCGCGGTGGGCGCGGATCCAGGCGGCACAGTCGGCGTCGTGCCCGGCGAGGACATCGGCGGCCTGGATTGCGATCTTCACCTCCTCGTGGAGTGGGTTCATGATCGCTGAGGTCATGCCGGCAGCGATGGCCATGGCGAGGAACGTGCCGGTGATGTGGTGCCGGTTGGGGAGCCCGAAGCTGACGTTGGAGGCCCCGCACGTGGTGTTGACACCGAGTTCCTCTCGGAGTCGTTGTACGAGGGCGAACACCTGCTGGCCTGCGGTCCCCATGGCACCGATTGGCATCACCAGGGGGTCGACGACGACGTCGGATGCCGGGATGCCGTGGTCGGCGGCACGTTCGATGATCCGCTTGGCGACAGCGAAGCGGACGTCGGGGTCCTCGGAGATCCCGGTGTCGTCGTTCGAGATGGCGACGACGGCAGCCCCGTGCCTGGCGACCAGGGGAAGCACCCGCTCCATCACCTCGTCCTCGCCCGTGACGGAGTTGACGAGCGGTTTGCCTTCGTAGGCGGCGAGGCCGGCTTCCAGCGCCTCGATGATCGACGAGTCGATCGAGAGCGGCACGTCGGTCACGGACTGCACGAGTTGGACGGCACGGGCAAGCATTGCCGGCTCGTCGGCCAGCGGAATTCCGGCGTTGACGTCGAGCATCTGGGCGCCCGCCTCGACCTGGGCGAGGGCATCTGCTTCGACCCGGCTGAAGTCGCCGGCCTTCATCTCCTCGGCGAGCGCCCTGCGGCCGGTCGGGTTGATGCGTTCGCCGATCATGACGAAGGGTCGTCCGAAGCCGATCACCACTTCCCTGGTGGCAGAACTGAGAATGGTTTCGGTCATTGCGAAATCTCCTGGGGTCAGAGGGGAAGGTGGGTCAGGGAAGGAGCGTGTCAGCCGGCCTGGTCGAAGCCACTGGCGCCTACCAGGCGTTCAAGCCGTTCAGTCGGGTACTCGGCGTCGATTCGTGCCACCTCGGCGGCGACTGATGCAGCGAGGTCGCCGTTGCAGTTGCCGTCCTCGCGTCGCCATTCGGCGACGTAGCTGTTCGTGTCGGTGCAGCCGGCGACCATGGCGGCGCGGTCGATCGCATGCTGGAAGCGGGCGTCGAGCAGCGCCCGCTCGCGGGTCCTCCCCTGTTGGGCGGTGATCTGGGCGGGAATGTCGCGCCAGTAGATGGTGACGATCTTGGCGGCCATGGATCAGGCGATCTGTTGGAGGGGGGTGGCGGAGCGGTTCGTGGTCAGGGCGACGATGCTGGTCGCCAGCTCGCCGTAGCCAGTGGGACGGTTCTCGAACCGCAGGCCCAGGCGGTCGGCGGCTGCCTCGGCTGCGATGACGAGTTCCGGATCGTCGACCTGGGACAGGTACACGAGCCGGGTGTAGTTGCCGAAGTAGTCGTTTCGCAGTTCGGGATGGAGGTCGAGGCCGAGGAGCCCGATCACGAGCCGGTCGAAGTGCCGGACCAGGTAGTCCGTGAGGTAGAAGGTCCCGATCTCGGAGTCCTGGAGTTCGGTGAAGGCCGTGGAGCCGGTGAAGAACTGGTAGCAGTGGGCGCCGGGTAGTCGTTCGACGCCGAGTTCCCCGCAGACGGCGTCCAGGCGGCCGCCGGTGCCACAGTCGGCGTAGCCGACATAGACCTCGTCATACCGGTCCATGGCAGCACGGACCCGCGTAGCGACGGCGTCGGGGATGAGGTCCGGAGTGTTGTGGTACGAGGCCGGTAGGCACTCGATGTCGATGCCGTGCAGGTCGTTGGCCCGAACGACCTCGAGGAGTTCGCGTGCGAGGGCTCCACAGGCGACGACGAGGATCCGCCGTTCGGTTGCCGACATGGTGTCGGCATGGCCGGCCATGTGGGTTCAGGCCGCGGCGCGGCGCTCGGCGACGAGGCGCTCGGCGGTTTCTGCTGCGACGGCGGCGTCGCGGCAGTAGGCGTCGGCGCCGATGGCCTCGCTGAACTCCTCGTTCAGCGGGGCGCCGCCGACGATGATCATGTACTCCTCGCGGAGGCTCTTCTCGATCAGGGTGTCGATGACGACCTTCATGTACGGCATGGTCGTGGTGAGCAGGGCCGACATGCCGAGGAGGTCGGGCTTGTGCTCGTCGAGTGCGGCGAGGAACTCCTCTACGTCCGTGTTGATGCCGAGGTCGAAGACCTCGAAGCCGGCACCCTCGAGCATCATCCCGACCAGGTTCTTGCCGATGTCGTGGATGTCGCCCTTGACGGTGCCGATTACCACCTTGCCGATCGGCTGTGCACCGGTCTCGGCGAGCAGCGGACGGAGGATGGCCATGCCGGCCTTCATGGCGTTTGCCGCCAGCAGCACCTCGGGGACGAAGAGGATGCCGTCCCGGAAGTCGATGCCCACGATCCGCATGCCGGCAACCAGGGCGTCGTTGAGCACGCGCGAAGCATCCCAGCCCCGACCGAGCAGGATCTCGGTCCCTTCGACGATCTCGTCGGCGAGGCCGTCGTAGAGGTCGTCGTGCATCTGTGCCGTCAGGTCTTCGTCGGAAAGGTCGGCGAGGATGATCTCCTCGTCGGGAAGTTCCTCAGCCATCGTCACACGCTCCATTGCGGGTCGAGGTCCCGTCTCGGTTGACCGGGACAACGTTTGTGGCTCCCACAGACCGGGATGGCTCCCCCAAGCAAATGTTGGTGAACACCTTCCCGGGATGTGGGAAGGGCCTGTATCGTGAAATGCTATCGCCAGCGTAATCCGCGAACCACCACCCCGGAGGCCGGTATTTCCACCGAACGGAGCACACGATGACAACCGTCCAGAGCATCGACCGGGCCTTCGGCCTGCTCGAAGAGTTGTCGCTCCAGCCGGGTGGCATAAGCGACCTGGCTCGCAAGGTCGGCCTTCCGACCAGCACGGTCGCCCGACTCCTCGCCACGCTCGAGGGATGCAATGCCGTGGAGCGCGACCCCGACGGCACCGTCTATCGCATCGGTCCGTCGATCGTCACCATGGCGGTGAGCGTGGACCCGACCCAGAGCCTCCTCGCCGTGGCACAGCCGCACATGCTCAACCTCGTCGACGCGGTCGCCGAGGCGGTGGGCCTGGCCATCCCTGCCGGCTACGACGTCCAGTACGTCGGACAGGTCGACTGTGCCAACCCGGTCCAGGTCCGGAACTGGACCGGAGCCAAGTTGCCGATGCACGTCGTGCCGTCGGGCCTGGTGATCCTGGCCCACTGGCCGGAGGAGGCAATCGAGCGGTTCCTCACCCGGCCCCTCGATCGCTACACACCCAATTCGATGGTTGATCCAGATCAACTTCGGGAACGCCTGGCGAAGATTCGATCGGACGGGTTCGCCTGGGTGTTCGAGGAGTTCTCCGAGGGCATCAACTCGGTGGCGGCGCCCCTTCTCAACAGCACAGGAAGCGTGGTCGGCGCACTGCACAGCCATGGCCCGAGCTACCGGTTCCCCATGGAGTCGATGGACGACGTCATCGCCGGTCGGATCGCAGCCACTGCCGGAGCGGTTTCGGAGGCACTCGGCCATCTGGCCTGAGCGGCCCACATCTGCTGTAGCGGGCGACCGGTGGCTTGGTCCTGGCCGGTTGAGCCCGGGAATGGCCCGGGGAAAGTAGGTTTCGTCGCCGTGGGCCGGATGCCGATCAAGCAGCAGCACGGGCAGCAACGCGTGGTGGTCACGGGAGGTGCGTCGGGGATAGGGCGCGCCATGGTCGACGCCTTCCTCGAGTCCGGTGCGCTGGTGCATGTGGCCGACCTTCCCGGACACGGCGACGACCTGCCGGACGGCGTCGGCTCCACCGCTTGCGATGTCTCCCTACCGGAGGACGTTGATCGTCTCTTCGATGACGCCGTGACCTTCCTCGGATCGGTCGACGTGCTCTGCAACAACGTCGGCATTGCCGGCCCTACCGGCCCGGTCGAGGAGGTCGACGTCGAGGCCTGGGACAAGACGATGGCCGTGAACGTGCGGTCTACGTTCCTGTGCTGCCGTCGGGTGGCGCCGTTGATGAGGGAGGCGGGTGGCGGGGTGATCCTCAACACCTCGTCGACGGCCGGGGTGGTGGGCTTTCCGTTGCGTTCGCCCTATGCGGCGTCGAAGTGGGCGGTGGTGGGCCTGGGAGCGACCCTGGCGATGGAACTCGGTGAGTTCGGCATCCGGGTCAACACCCTGTGCCCCGGTTCGGTGGGCGGCGACCGCATGGACCGGGTGATCGCCGCCGAGTCGGCGGCAACCGGTGTCACTGCGGCGGATGTCCGTGGCTTCTACGAGGACCAGGTCTCCATGCGGACGTTCGTAGACGGCCGTGACATCGCCGCCATGGCGGTGTTCCTGGCATCACCGGACGCCCGCTACGTGAACGGCCAGGTCATCGCCGTCGACGGCGGCCTCGAATCCCTGCGCACCACGTTCCGGACCTGATCGGTACGACACCCGCTCGTTGGTGCTTCTCATGGGACACCTCCTTACCGTGTGGTTGCGCACGTCGCTCGGAAATAGCCTTCCCGTAATGCGGTTGCCGTTCCCGAATCGTGGATAGTCTCACTCGTGCGCGACCCACGGCGGTCGTCTACGGTCGCGCCGTTTCCTCGACGTTCATCCGGGTCGTCCCCTCGGGTCGACCTCATCTGTGAAATGGAGCACCCCGATGAGTGACTTCCCTGAACGCGCCAACGTTGTCGTGATCGGAGCCGGCATCGTCGGCAACTGCCTGGTCGGCCACCTGGCCCGTCTTGGCTGGACCGACCTGGTGCTGATCGACAAGGGCCCGCTACCCAACCCGGGCGGCTCCACCGGCCATGCGTCCAACTTCATCTTCCCCGTCGACCACAACAAGGAAATGGCCCTGCTGGGCGAGCAGAGCGCCAACCAGTTCCGCGACATGGAACTCTCGGTCGACTCCGGCGGCATCGAGATAGCCCGCACCGAAGAACGCATGCACGAGCTCGCACGGCGCATGACATCGGCCATGGCGTGGGGCATCGAAGCCCACATGCTCGACCCTGCCGAGGTGAAGGAGCTCGTCCCGTTCCTCGACGCGGACGTGATCCTGGGCGGCTTCTACTGCCCGACCGTCTCCGTAGTCGACTCGCTCGAGACCGGCACCACCATGCGTAGGGAGGCCATCGAAACTGCCGGTTGCCAGGTGTTCGCCAACACCGAGGTACTCGACATCCTCACCGAAGGCGGTCCCAACCCCGGCGACAGGACGGTCACCGGGGTTGTCACCGACAAGGGCACCATAGAGGCCGAGTACGTCGTCATCGCCTGTGGCGTCTGGTCGAACCGCATCGCCAACATGGCCGGTGCCATGATCCCCCTCGTGCCGACCGTCCACCAGATGGCCGACGTCGGCCCGTTGGACATCCTCGCCGAGACCAACAACGAGATCGGCTACCCGGTCGTCCGCGACATGGACACGTTCTGCTACGAACGCCAGTCGGCCGGCTCGATGGAGATCGGCTCCTACGGGCACCGGCCGATCCTCCACCACCCGGACGACATTCCCTCGAACGAGGAGGCGGCACTCTCACCCACCGAGATGCCCTTCACCCCCGACGACTTCGACGACCAGATGGAGACCGCCATCGAGTTGATGGACATGCTCGGCGACGCCGAGATCAAGTACGCCATCAACGGCCTCCTCTCGCTGACTCCCGACGGAATGCCCTGCCTTGGAGAGACCCCTGAGGTCCGCAACCTGTGGTCGGCCGCAGCCGTATGGGTCAAGGAGGGCCCGGGCATGGCCCAGGTCGTCGCCGAGTGGATGACCTACGGCTACCCGAGGGTCATCGACGTCCACGGCGCCGACGTCGCCCGCTTCTACGAGGCCGAATGCAGCGACGAGCACATCTGGTCCCGCGCCGAGGAGAGCTTCAACAAGGTCTACGGCATCGTCCACCCACAGGAGCAGTGGGAGGAACGGCGCAACCTCGAGGTGAGTCCCTACCTGTCCCGCCACGAGGACCTGGGCGCCATGTTCTTCCAGGCCCGCTCATGGGAGCGTCCGCAGTGGTTCGGGTGCAATGCCGACCTGACCGAGCGCTACGGCCTCGAAGAGCGCGAGGTCGAATGGGACAACCGCTGGTGGAGCCCCATCACGATGGGCGAGCACCTCAACCTGCGCGAGAACTGCGGCGTCGTGGACCTCAGCTCGTTCCAGATCTACGAACTCGAGGGTCCCGGCGCCGTCGAGTACGCCGACTACCTCGCAGTGAACAAGGTCGACGTACCCGTGGGTCGGTCGGTCTACACGCCGTGGCTGACCATGGACGGTGGCTTCCACTCGGACCTGACGATGATGCGAATGGCCGAGGACAGGGTCCGCATCGTCACCGGGGTCTTCGACGGCGGCCGTGACTCGTTCTGGGTCCGGCGTCACCTTCCCACCGACGGCTCGGTCTCATTCCGCAACATCACGAGGGCTGTCACCACGCTCGGCCTCTGGGGCCCCAACGCTCCGGCCGTGCTCGCACAGTTGACCGACCGCGACCTCGGCCAGGGAGGCTCCCCCTACGGCTCGATCATCGACATCGAGCTGGACTGCGGCGGCACGAAGGTGCCCATCTCGCTGTTCAGGATCTCCTATGTCGGCGACACCGGCTGGGAGATCTACACCGACTGGGACAACGGCCCGACGCTGTGGGACAGCCTCATGCTCGCCGGTGCCGACCTCGGCATCCGACCCACGGGCGGCGGCGTCTACGGCACGTCGGGCCGCCTCGAGAAGGGCTACCGGCTCATGGGCGCCGAGCTCGAAAGCGAGTACAACCCGCTCGAGGTAGGCCTCGCCCGACCGAGGGTCAAGGCTGCCGACTTCATCGGCAGGGAGGCCTATCTGGCCGCCCGCGAGAAGGGCGATCCCGAGATCGCCGTCTGCACCCTCACGGTCGAAGACCACACCGACGGCCAAGGTCGCCAGAGGTTCATGATGGGTGGTAACGAGCCGATCCTGACCCTCGACGGCGATCGGATCGTCGACTCGCATGGCCGCGTCAGCCGGGTCACCTCGGCTGGGATGGGCCCATCGGTCAACAGGTTCCTGCTCATGTCGCACCTGCCCACCGAACTTGCCGCCCCCGGCACGGACCTGCAGGTGATGTACCAGAACGAGTTGTATCCGGTGAAGGTCGCCTCCACCGGAGCCGTGTTCGATCCGGACGACTCGCGGATGAAGCGCTGACCCCGGTAGGTCCCGTGAACCCGGAACAGGGAACCCAAGCATGAGAGTTCTCGTCTGCGTCAAGCGTGTGCCCGCTCCTGGCGCCAGGATCAACGTCACAGCCGACGGCCAGGCCATCGACACAGCCCACCTGGGGTTCACCACCAGCCCCCACGAGGAGTGTGCCGTCGAGGAGGCCGTCCAGATCGTCGAGGCGGACGGAGGCGAGGTCACAGTGATGACCCTCGGCCCTGCCGAGGCCGAGGAGCAGCTCCGCTATGCGGCCAGCGTCGGTGCCCACAACCTGGTGCTGGTCCCGATCGAGGATGTCGACTGGGACCCGCAACGGACAGCGGCTGCCCTCACCGCCGCCATCTCCGGGATCGAGGCTTCCGATGGCGCCTTCGACCTGCTGCTGTTCGGAAACGAATCCGCAGACGCCGGCGGCTTCCAGGTCGGAGTCCGAGTGGCGCATGCGCTCGGTCGCCCGATCGTCAACGGCATCAAGGGTGTCGACGTCGGCGACGGGTCGGTTTCCGCCCGTCGTGAGATCGACGGAGGCTTCGAGGTCTACGAGGTCCCGACGCCGGCGGTGCTGGGGATCAAGGAGGGCATCAACCTGCCCCGCTATCCGACCATGAAGGGGAGGCTGGCCTCGAAGAAGGCCGGGGTGGCGGTAGTCGCCCAGTCGGCAGACGCAGGCGGCCAGAGCCGGGTGCACCTCCACCGTCCGGTCGAACAGGTCAGCGAGACCGCCATCCTCGGAGAGGGGCCGGAGGCCGCCGCCGCCGTGGTCGACGTACTCGAGGAACTGGGGGTGCTCGCATGACCCTGCTCGTCCTCTGCGACCACGACCGGGGCGCCCTGGCCGATGCCTCTCTCGAGGCCCTCACCTTCGGCCGCGATCTGGCTGCCCGCGCAGGCGTTTCCTGCGATGCGGTGCTGATCGGAAGGGGCGCCGAAGAGGCAGTCGCACAGTTGGCTGCCCACGGCGCCGACGTCGTCCATCTGGCTTCGCACGACGTCCTCACCGACTTCGGGCCCGAGGCGTGGGGCGAGACGCTCGCACAACTGGTTGCCTCGACCGGGGCATCGATCGTCGCCGCCTGCGGCACCGATCGGGGCAACGAGGTCCTCGCCCAGGTGGCGGCCCGACTCGATGAGCCGTTCGTCGCCAACTGCCGAACAGTCGACCCCTCCGGCGACGCCTGGTCCATGACGCGGGTCCAGTGGGGGGGGTCCCTTCTGGAGGACGCGACCCTCACCGCCGGTCGCAAGGTCGTCTCCGTGGCACACCATGCCGTCGAGGCGGCCCCGGCGCCGACACCTGCCGCCGGGATCGTCGTCGAATTCTCACCAGACCTGGACGTATCGCTCGCCCGGACGGTCGTGACCGACCGGGTCGTGCTCACCCGGGGCATCACACTCTCGACCGCCCCCGTGGTGGTGGGCGGTGGTCGCGGCGTGGGATCTGCAGAGGCGTTCGCCCCGCTGGAGGAGCTGGCAGCCGAACTCGGCGGCGTCGTCGGTTGCTCACGTGCGGTCACCAACAACGGCTGGCGGCCCCACTCCGATCAGGTCGGCCAGACCGGCACCCGGATCGCACCGCAGGTCTACATCGCCAGCGGCATCTCCGGTGCCATCCAGCACTGGGTGGGTGCCATGGCTTCCAAGCACATCCTGGCCATCAACACGGACCGCGAAGCCAACATCGTCACCAAGGCCGACTGGGCAGTGATCGGCGACCTGCACACGGTGATCCCGGCGATCACCGAGGAGGTCAGGCGCCGGAAGGGCTGACCCAGGCGGCCATGGTGGCCTGGTCCACCTCGATCGGCACCCAGCCGCGCAAGGAGTTGACCATCCACACGGCGTCGACACGGGGGAGGTCGTCGCGCCGGACGACGCGTTCCACGAGGTCCCCGGTGTCGAGCAGTTCCGCCCGCAGCGTCCCGGGCAGCAGACCGCAGGAGACAGGGGGTGTCACCAGGTCGCCGTCGAGTTCGATGACCAGGTTGCCCGTGGTGGTCTCGGTGAGTTCACCACGCTCGTTCCAGAGCACGACGTCGGGGGCATCCGGGAAGCGGTGCCGGGCTTTGTCATAGACCTCGCGGACGGTTGTCTTGTGGAAAAGGAACTCGTGTTCGCTGGGTACAGGCTCGATGTCGAGCGGCACCAACCACGGGGTGTCGCCATTGTCAGGCTGATCCAGGACCTGGAGTTCCGCTGTGCCATCCGATGCAACCAGCAGCCGCAACCGTCTCGGACGATCTGCCTCGACGCCATCGAGCAGGTCTTCGATCTCCAGGAGGTCGATGTCGATGTCGAAGTGGTCGGCCGATGATCCCAACCGTGCGAGGTGTCGCTCGCGGAGGTGGACTCCACCTTCGGGCGTCCAGGCCATGGTCTCCAGCAGGCGGAAGTCGGACCTGGCACGACCGAGGACGCGACTCTTGTGCTCGACCTCCCGCCACTCCTCGTGCGGATCGGAGTCCCATACGATGCCGCCGCCGACGCCGTACTCGGCCTGTCCCCGTTCCCGGTCCACCCAGACGGTGCGGATGGCGATGTTGAACTCCATGGAGCCGTCGGGTGCCACGACTCCTATTGCTCCGGTGTAGATGCCGCGTCCGTCGCCCTCCAGCGCCTCGATGATCTCGGATGTGCGGACCTTGGGTGCGCCCGTGATCGAGGCGCCCGGAAAGAGAGCGTCGAAGACCTCACAGAGGCCGGCATCCGAGTCGGCGACGACGGTGGAGGTCATGGTGTGGAGCGTCGGATAGGTCTCGACCGTGTAGAGGGCGGGCACCTTCACCGAACCCAGGTCGGCGATGCGGCTCAGGTCGTTGCGGACCATGTCCGTGATCATCGCGTTCTCGGCCAGGTCCTTCTCTGAACGGGAAAGGTGCAGGGCAGCCAGGGCGTCCCATTCAGGGTCCGGGTGGCGCCCGATGGTGCCCTTCATCGGCTTCGAGACGAACCGACGCCCCTTTCGCCGGACGAACAACTCGGGTGAAGCGGAGCACACTGCCCTGTCGCCGAGGTCGAGGTAGGCGGCATGGTCCGCCTGCTGTGCCCGGACCAGGTCGGCGAACAGCCCGAGCGGGTCGCCGCTGAACGGGGAACGCAACCGGATGGTGTAGTTCACCTGGTAGGTCTCCCCGGCGGCGATCAACTCCCGGATGGTCCGGATCGAAGTCAGGTAGGCGGGGTACGAGCGATTCGCCACCCAGGGGCCGACGTGGTAGCCACCGCTGGCGCTGGGCCTGGTTGCTGGCAGCGGTGCCTCGAAGACCCCGAACGAGACCAGGGGCACCCGGCGGACCCGGGCTGCGCGGACCGCCTCGTCGAAGGCCGGGCCGGCGTCGTACGAGACCATCCCGACGACCCAGAGCCCCGAGGCGGCTGCGCCTTCGGCGGCACGCATTGCGGCGGGGACCTCGTGCAATTCCTCGGCAACGATCGTGTCGAGGGGGGCATCGAAGGCCACCCACTGGCGCTCACCCCCGAGTTGATACTGGAGGAGCGCACGACGGACGCCCGACTGGTTCACGATCCGGGTGCCAGGCGGGTGGATTGTTCGCGGTCGAGCCTGCGGATGAAGACCCCGGACCGGGGCTTGGGTTCGAAATACGAGGACTTGGGCGGCATGAGGTCGCCATCGTCGGCTACGTCCATGAGGTCGGTCACCGATGTGGGGTACAGCACGAAGCCGACGCGGTTGTCCTCGTCGCAGCGTTCGACCAGTTCACATATGCCGACGGGGTCGGGGACGTAGTCGATCATCGGGTCACTGCCCGGGTCTATGACTCCGAAGACGGGCCCCAGGATGCCGTCCTGGAGCCTCGACACGTCGAGGGAGTCCACGACACGATCGCCTGCGGCCTCGGGTAGTTCGAGGGTGTACCAGCCACCGGCCAGATAGATGCCGACAGAACCCGGGTACTGCGGTCGTGCGGCGTCGGCGTCGGCGACCGGCGTGAGGCGTCCGCAGGTGCCGAGCGCCTCGACCAGTTCGTCGGCCCTGCGGCCGGCGCGATCGCCCACCCTCCGATGGAACGGAAGGATGAGCATCTGCTCGTCGGCGAACAGAACGGCCTGGATCCACTCGAGGGGGCCGTCATCGGGTCGTTCGGGAACCCGGGACCGGGCATCGACGGCCGCCGCCAGACGATGGTGGCCGTCGGTCACGTAGAGCGTGCGTCGTCCGAAGGATGCGATGAGGGAGGCGGAGTCGTCGCCGCCGACTGCCCAGACCGTCTGGTCTACGCCTTCGTGGTGTGCTTCGAGTACCGGCGGCGTTTCGCAGCAGCGGGCGATCGTCGCCTCGAGTTCCTCGTCGGAGCGATACGTGAGCGAGATGGGGCTCGAAGAAGAACCGACCGTGAGCAGGTGCCGGGCCAGCAGGTCGGTCCGACCGGGTCGAACCGCCTCGTGGCGCAGGATCCGTCGGTCGTCGACCTCGGTGACCGGCACGAGGCCCATGATCCCCGTCTGGACGTGGCGGCCGTCCGGGGTGTCGATTCCCATGCGGTACAGGAAGAGCACGGGCTCGTCGTGGCTCCGGTACGCACCTATGTCGTAGAGCCGGTCCATGGAGTCGGTGCAGTAGTCGATCAGGGCGTCGATGTCGTCGCGTTCCTCAGGCGGGACGTCCTCCCGCGAACGGGTGACATGGAGGAAGCTGTACCGGTTCTCGGCTGCCATGGTTGCCCGTTGCGCCGGCGAGTAGGCGTCGTACGGGCCGGAGACGACGCGGTCCGCCCAGTCGGGATCTACAACCAGCCCGGGAAAGGGCCGGAGGACCTCATGGTCACTCATGCGTCGCGTTCCGAGGCCTGTACCTGGATGACGTGCTCGAGCCCGGCGAGCTTCCGGACGAGTTCCTCGGTGACCTTGCCCGAGACATCGATGATGCCTATGGCGGAGTTGGAGCCCTGGAAGACACGGTTCTCCATCGTCTGCACGTTGATTGCGGCGGCGCGTAGCACCTCGAGGGCGCTGGCAAGCACACCGACCCGGTCGAAGTGGCGGATGGTGATCGTTGCGGTGCCGATGCGGGAGGGGGAGACGTTGACACAGTTCATCAGGTCGCCCGCCCGGTAGGCCTCTATGACGTCGATCGAGCCCGAGGCCGTGGCGTCCTGCGCCTGTTGCGTGGATGCACCGATGTGGTGGGTGCCGACCACGTTGGGGTGCTGCGCCAGTGCCGACGTGAACTCGGCGGTGTCGCTACCGGGCTCGTTGCAAAAGACGTCCAGTCCGGCGCGGATGCCCTTGGCATCCATGGCCGCGATGAGGGCGGCCTCGTCGACCATTTCGCCGCGGCTGGTGTTGAGCAGGATGGCGCCCGGCTTCATCCTGTCGAGGAAGTCGGTATCGACCAGGCCGGCCGTGGAGGTACCGCCGGGTACGTGGATGGAGACGATGTCGGATTCACGAAGCAACCCATCGAGGCCGTCGATGAGCTTCACGCCGGCTGCACGGATGCGGGCCTCGGTCTCCGGCGTACGGCCCGGCTTGCGCTCGGCGACGACGGTGAGTCCGAAACTGCGGGCCCGTTCGGCCACCGCCATCCCGATTGCCCCGACGCCGATGATGCCGAGGGTCTTGCCGAAGATGCCGTCGGACCGGCTGTATGCCTGCTTGTCCCAGATTCCGTTGCGGAGGTCGGCGGTGGCGTCTGCGATGTGCCGGTCGATGGCGAGGAGCAGGCCCATCGTGAGCTCTGCGACGGCCAGCGAGTTCGTGCCGGGCACGTTGCAGACGTAGATGCCGGCGTCGGCGGCGGCCTTGCAGTCGATGGTGTTGGTGCCGGCCCCCGATCGGACGATCAGGCCGAGCCTGTCGGAACCGGCGATGGTGTCGGCAGTGACCACGGTGCTGCGGACGATGAGCACGTCGACGCCGCCGATCGCACCCGGTAGGTCGTCGGCAGTGAGGTCGCCACGGACCTCGCATTCGTCGCCCCGGGAGCGCAACTGGTCGACGAATTCCTCGGGAAGGGAATCGGCAAAGAGAATCTTCATCTTGTTGCTCCCTGGGCACGTCGACGCCGGCATCTGTAATGCGGGCACCGGGGTAGCCTTCGCGGACCGGTGCCGAAGCCTACGCAGGCGGTCCCGGACTGGCAATGGAGAAAGCAGCAGCACCGGCCGTTGAACGGGTGTAGAGAGCACAGGGGGTCCTGGGATGACCGTGCGTGGGATGAACCGGAACGTCATCATCAGTTGCGCCGTGACCGGTGCCGGAGACACCGCCGGACGCAGCGAACACGTGCCGGTGACGCCGCAACAGATCGCCGAGGCGGCGCTCGATGCCGCCAGGGCGGGAGCGGCGATCGTGCACTGCCACGTCCGCGACCCTGAGACGGGCAAGGGCACCCGGACCGTTGCCTACTACCGGGAGGTGGTGGAACGCATCCGCGAACAGGACGATGAGGTGGTCATCAACCTGACGGCCGGCATGGGCGGCGACCTCGTGGTCGGCCCCGACGACGATCCGATGGCATGGCAGGACGGCACCGACATGGTCGGTGGCATCGAACGCCTGGCACACGTCGAGGCGATCCGGCCGGACATCTGCTCGATGGACTGCGGGTCGCTCAACTTCGGCAACCACAACGAGGTCTACGTATCGACTCCCGACATGCTCCGCATCATGGCCGAGAGGGTCCGGGAACTCGGCGTGCGCCCGGAGCTCGAGATCTTCGATACCGGCAACTTCTGGTTCGCCGAGACCATGATCAGCGAAGGGCTGATCGACGCCCCGTACTGGTTCCAACTCTGCCTCTCGATCCCGTACGGCACGCCGCTCGACATCGGGCTCCTGATCGCCATGGTGAACCGCCTTCCCGCCGAGGCCGAGTTCACGTCGTTCGCACTCGGTGCGATGCAGATGCCGATGGTTGCCCAGTCCGTGATGCTCGGCGGCCACGTGCGGGTAGGCCTCGAGGACAACCTGTACCTCGAGCGGGGCGTGCTGGCCACCAACGCGCAGTTGGTGGAAAAGGCGGTGAAGATCGTCGAGTTGATGGGTGCCTCGGTCCAGACGCCGATCGATGCCCGCAAGACCCTCGGGCTGGGCTGAGCAGCACCACCACGTCGGGGAGGGGCACAACACACATGACCGACGTGACGCGAACCATCGGGGTCGTGGGAACCGGTGTCATCGGCGCCGGCTGGGCGGTCCGGTTGTTGGCCCGTGGTCACGATGTCGTGGCCTGGGATCCCGCTCAGGGGGCCGAGGAGCGCCTGCGCGCCGCCGTGGAGTGGGCGTGGCCCTCGGCCACGAGGCTCGGCCTGTTCCCCGGTGCCGACCGGTCCCGCCTCGAGTTCGTGGCGACCGCCGAGGAACTGGCCGCCGGGGTCGACTTCGTCCAGGAGAGCGCACCAGAGAGGGAAGAGGTCAAGCGACCCCTCATCCAGGCCCTGGCCGCCAACTCGGGCCCTGAGGTCGTCATAGCCTCGAGTTCCTCCGGCCTGCTCCCGACCCGCCTTCAGGAAGGCTGTGAGCATCCCGGCCGGATCCTGATCGGCCATCCCTTCAACCCCGTCTACCTGCTGCCCCTTGTCGAGATCGTCGCCGGAGAGCAGACCTCGCCTGAGGCGGTGGAGGCGGCCCGGTGCCACTACGACGACCTCGTGATGTACCCGCTTCTCGTCCGCACCGAGATCGAGGGCTACCTCGCCGACCGTCTCCAGGAGGCGCTCTGGCGCGAGGTGCTGCACCTCGTCAACGACGGGGTCGCATCGACGGCCGAACTGGACGATGCCATCACCTATGGGCCGGGGCTGCGCTGGGCCGGCATGGGCACGAACCTCACGTTCCACCTGGCCGGCGGCGAGCAGGGCATGCGGCACATGCTCCGCCAGTTCGGTCCGACCCTGAAGTTGCCGTGGACGAAGCTCGTGGCCCCTGACCTCACCGACGAACTGGTCGGTGCGATGGCCGACGGCTGCCTCGCACAGGCCGACGGCCGTTCGATCGACGACCTGGATCGCCTGCGCGACGACTACGTCATCAACGTGATGCGCTCCCTGCGCCCGCTCGACCTCGGGGCGGGACGGATCGTCGCCGAGCGGGAGGCCCGCATCCACTCAGCGTCGCTCACGGACCCGTGGGCCGAGGGCGACGACGTGGCTGCTCCGCTGGACCTCTACCGGGGCGAGGTCGAACCAGACTGGGTCGACTACAACGGCCACATGTCCGAATGGGCGTTCCTGACCGCCTTCGGATGGGCGTCCGACAAACTGTTCCGTTACATCGGCATCGATGAGGACTACCGCGCCTCTGGCAACACCTTCTTCACCGCCGAGACGCACATCAACTTCGTGGCCGAGGCGGCGCTCGGCGACCCGCTCCGCATCACCACCCAGGTGCTCGGCGTCGATGCAAAGCGGCTTCACATCTTCCACTCCATGGAGCATGCGGAAACCGGCGAACTGTTGGCGACGACCGAGCAGATGCTGCTCCACGTCGACACCGGTGCCGGTCGAACCGCTCTGATCCTCGACCGACCCGCAGCCGCCCTGGCTGCACTTGCCGCCACCCACGGCGACCTTCCCGTTCCACCCCAGGTGGGGCGCGTGATGTCGTTCGGCTGACAACGGGAGTCCCCAATGGAGTTTTCACCCACCGACGAACAGGAGATGGTCGTCGATACGGTCCGCACGTTCGTCGAGCGCGAGCTCGTCCCGTACGAGGATGAGGTCGAGCGGCTCGGCGACGTGCCTCGGGAACTCGTCGAACAGATTCGGGAGCGGTCGCTGGCTGCCGGCATCTATGCCGCCAACATGCCGGCCGACCTCGGTGGCGGGGGCCTCGACAACGTCACGATGGCGATGGTGGACCGGGCGTTCGGTTGGACGCAGTACGCCCTCCACTACATCGTTGCCAGGCCGTCGAACATCCTCCAGGCCTGCACCGGCGACCAGGTCGACGAGTACCTGCTGCCCACGATCCGGGGAGAGCGGGTCGACTGCCTGGCCATGAGCGAGCCAGGGGCCGGATCCGATGTCCGGGGCATGACCTGTCGGGCAGTTCGGGATGGCGACGACTACGTCATCAACGGCACCAAGCACTTCATCAGCCACGCCGATCTGGCCGACTACACGATTCTGTTCGTCGCCACCGGCGAGGAGGAGACATCGAGGGGCTCGAAGAAGCTGATCACGTCGTTCCTCGTCGATCACGACACTCCCGGGTTCGAGGTCGCCCCCGGCTACAACTGCGTGTCCAACCGCGGCTACCACAACATGATCCTCAACTTCGACGACTGCCGGGTTCCGGCGTCCAAGGTCCTCGGCGAGGAGCACCGAGGCTTCGAGGTGGCCAACGAGTGGCTCGGGGCGACGCGCCTGCAGGTGGCTGCGATCTGCCTGGGTCGGGCCGACCGGGCATTCCGGGTGGCGCTCGAGTGGGCGGCGGATCGGGAGCAGTTCGGTCAGAAGATCGGCAGGTTCCAGGGTGTCTCGTTCAAGCTCGCCGACATGCAGACCAAGCTCGTAGAGGCAGAGCTCATGACCTATCGGGCGGCCTGGCTGATGGACGAGGGTCGGATGACCGACGGCGATGCCGCCATGGCGAAGATCTCCGCGACCGAGATGCTGCAGTTCGTGGCCGACGAGGCCATCCAGGTCCTCGGCGGAATGGGCCTCATGGACGAACTGCCGCTCGAGCGCATCTGGCGCGATGCCCGGGTGGATCGCATCTGGGACGGCACCAGCGAGATTCAACGGCACATCGTCAGTCGGCAACTGCTCCGACCCCTCGGGTCCTGAGCTCCCATCCATGATGGTCCGGGGCCCGCTCGAGCGGCTGCTCGCTCCACGGTCGCTCGCCTTCGTCGGCGGCCGTCCGGCGGAGATCGCCATCGAGCAGTGCCGGGCGCTCGGCTTCGAGGGCGACCTCTGGCCGGTGCACCCGACCAGGGCCGAGGTGTGCGGTCTCCCGGCATTCCCGAGCGTCGACGACCTTCCGGGCGTCCCGGATGCCGTCCTCGTAGCCGTGAACCGGGTTGCCACGGTCGAGGTGGTTGCACGCCTTGCAGCGATGGATGCAGGTGCCGCCGTCTGCTACGCCTCGGGATTCGCCGAAGTGGGCGACGAGGGCGTAGCTCTCCAGGAAGCCCTGGTCGCCGCCGCCGGCGACATGCCGCTGGTGGGCCCGAACTGTTACGGCACGTTGTCGGCGACGACAGGTGCCGCCCTGTGGCCCGATCAGCAGGGTCTGTCACGTACCGGGAAGGGCATCGCCCTGGTCACCCAGAGTGGCAACATCGGCCTCAACCTCACGATGCAGACGCGGCCGATGGCGATCGCCCACCTGCTCACCCTGGGCAACCAGGCGATGGTCGGCATCGAGGACTGTGTCGAGGCGTTGGCCGCCGATGGGTCGGTGACCGCCATTGGGCTACACATAGAGGCGTTGCACGACGTCGGACGGTTCTCGGCGGCCTGTGCGGTGGCTGCGGCTCGACGCCTGCCGATCGTCGCACTCAAGACGGGAACCTCGTCGACCGGTGCCGCGATCGCCGTCTCGCACACGGGATCGATGGTCGGCAGCGACTCCGCCTACGGGACGCTCTTCGAGCGGCTCGGCATCCACCGGGTCCGGTCGATCCCCGAGTTCCTCGACACCCTCCATGTGCTCGATTCGGTGGGTCCGCTCCCGGGAAATCGACTCGTGAGCCTGAGTTGTTCCGGTGGTGAGGCGTCCATCGTCGCCGACCGGGCCGAGGCGCTCGATCTGGCATTCGCGGCGTTCGACGCCGGACAGGCCGAGCGGATCGCCGGCACGCTGTCGGAGTTCGTCGCAATCTCAAATCCACTCGACTACCACACCTTCATCTGGGACGACGAGGAACGCCTGTCAGGTTGCTTCACTGCAGCGCTCGACGGGCCGTCCGACGCTGCGATGCTGGTGCTCGACTTCCCGAGTGAGGGGCTCGACGATTCGAGTTGGTGGCCGACCCTTCAGGCCTTCGGCGCCGCCGCACGGGGCACGGGCACTCCGGGGCTGGTGGTCGGGTCGATGGCCGAGAACCTCCCTGCAGCGGTCGAGGCGGCAGCCGTCGAACTGGGCCTGGTACCGGTGCGCGGCATAGATGCGGCCCTGCTCGGCCTCGAGGCGGCTGCCCGCTGGGGCCGTCACGTGCCGTCGGGCATCCCCGATCCGGTTCGCCGGTCGACCGGAGGGCTACGGGTGCTGCAGGAGGACGAGGCGAAGCGCCTCCTGGTCGCTGCAGGCATCCCGATTCCCGTCGGCGAGGAGGTCGAGGCGACCCGTGCTGTCGACGCTGCGGACCGAATCGGCTTCCCGGTCGTGGTCAAGGCGACCGGGGTTGCCCACAAGAGTGACGTGGGCGGCGTCGTCCTGGACCTGGGTGACGGACCTGCAGTGGCGGAGGCTGCCGGCCGGATGGGCGGCACGGTCCTCGTCGAACAACATGTGGGTGACGTCGTCGCCGAACTGCTCGTCGACGTTCGCCGCGAACCCCCGGTCGGATGGCTGCTCACGTTGGGTGCGGGTGGCACGCTCGTCGAACTCGTGCGCGACACGGTGTCGCTGCTTCTCCCCGTCGAAGCCGACGACGTACGTCGTGCGCTCGGTGGGCTCGGCATAGCCCGGTTGCTCGCCGGGCACCGTGGTCGACCACCTGCCGACATCGATGCGATCATCGAGGTCGTGGAACACCTGCAGCGACTCCTGTACGAGCATCCGGAACTCGTAGAGGTCGAGATCAATCCGCTGCTGGCCCGCCCGTCGGGGGCGGTCGTCGCCGATGCACTCATCACCGTCGAGAGGGGAGGGGCATGAGCGGTTCCGTCACCACAACCCGCAACGACGGGGTACTCGAGGTCGTGCTCGACCGACCCGGGGCCAACGCCATCGACGCTGCCACCAGTCGTGAACTGGGCGAGGTCTTCGCCGAGCTTCGCGACGACCCCGTGTTGCGTGTCGCGATCTTCACCGGCGCCGGGGAGCGCTTCTTCTCCGCCGGATGGGACCTCGCCGCCGCAGCCGGTGGCGAGGCGTTCGAGGCCGACTACGGCATCGGCGGCTTCGGCGGTTTCCCGGAACTGCCCGGGAGGAACAAGCCGGTGATCTGTGCCGTCAACGGCATGGCCGTGGGCGGAGGTTTCGAGATCGCCATGGCCGCCGACCTCGCGGTCGCCGCCGACCATGCCACCTTCTTCCTTCCCGAGACCGGGCTCGGCATCATCCCGGATGCCGGAGCGATCCGACTACCGCGGATACTGCCACCGGCGGTCGCCAACGAGGTCCTGTACGCAGGCCGTCGACTCGATGCCGCCGAGGCGCTGCGATGGGGTCTCGTCAACGCAGTGGTGCCCGCCGAACGACTTCTGGACGAGGCCCGTGAACTTGCCGGTCGCATCGTGGATGCGGCCCCGCTCGCGGTGGAGGCGGTCATGGCGGTCGATCGGGAGACGAACGCACTCGCCCTCGACGAGGCGTTCGCCCACCTGCGGTCCGGACAACTCGACGCCTACGAACGCATGCTCTCCTCCGAGGACTCCGAGGAGGGGCCACGGGCCTTCACCGAGAAGCGCGACCCCCACTGGCAGGGCCGGTAGGACCACCAACAGGAAAAGGAAATCGGGCCTGCTGCGCTAGGTTTCCGTGGCACAGCACATCGGGCGCATGTCGCCAGATGACCAATCATGGGAGACACGATGAGCCAGCGCCTGACGACGCCGATGGTCCGGGAGGACGGTCGCCTACGCGATGCCACCTGGGACGAGGCCCTCGAACGGGCCGCTGCCGGGTTCCGTAGTGTGATCGACGAACACGGTCCGACGTCATTCGGCATCTTCAGCTGCTCGAAGACGACCAACGAGGTCAACTACGCAGTCCAGCGCTTTGCCCGGTCCGTCGTCGGATCGAACAACATCGACAGCTGCAATCGAACTTGACATGCTCCCAGCGTCGTCGGTCTGGCGACGGTCTTCGGAGCAGGCGGGGGGACATCTTCGTACCAGGAGGTCGAGGAGACCGACCTCATCCTCATCTGGGGTTCGAATGCACGGGCCGCCCACCCCGTCTACTTCCACCATGTCCTGAAGGGCCTCCGCAACGGCGCCCGGATGTGGGCGGTCGACCCTCGGCGTTCGGCATCGGCCAGGTTTGCCGATGCGTGGCTGGGGCTGAACGTCGGCACCGACATCGCACTGGCCAACGGGGTCGCCCGGGAGATCATCGCCGCCGACATGGTCAACCGTGAGTTCGTCGACAGGGCCACCATCGGCTACGAGGAGTTCGCCGCATTCGTCGACGAATGGACCCTCGAACGCACCGAAGAGGTCACCGGCGTGCCGGCCCGGGGCATCCGCGAAATGGCACATGCCTACGCCACGGCCCCGACGGCCCAGATCCTCTGGACGCTCGGAATCACCGAACACCACACCGGCGTCGACAACGTGCTTTCGCTGTGCAACCTGTCCCTCCTCACCGGCCACATCGGCCGCTGGGGATCGGGCCTCTGCCCGCTGCGCGGCCAGAACAACGTGCAGGGCGGCGGCGACATGGGCGCACTTCCCAACAAGCTGCCGGGCTTCCAGGACATCGGGGACGGCGAGGCACGGGCCAGGTTCGAGGCGACCTATGGCACGGCGATCCCTGCGGAGAACGGCTGGAACCTCACCGAGATGTTCGAGGCCATGGGTCGCGATGAACTCAAGGCCCTGTGGGTAATCGGCGAGAACCCCGCCGACTCGGAGGCAGACGTCAACCACGCCCGCCGACTGCTCGGAAGGCTCGACGTAATGGTCGTCCAGGACGTGTTCATGACCAGGACCGCCGAGATGGCAGATGTCGTACTGCCGGCTGCCCTCGGGTGGGTGGAGTCGGACGGAACCGTCACCAGCAGCGAACGCCGTGTCCAGCGCACCCGGGCAGCGATTCCGCCCCCCGGCCTGGCCCGTCAGGAGATCGACATCGTCGCCGAGATGGCCGAGCGCATGGGCGCAACTGGCTGGGGCCGCCCGACCGCCGGTGAACTCTGGGAGGAACTCCGCACGCTCTCGCCGATGCACGCCGGCATGTCGTGGGAACGGATCGAGGTCGAGGGCGGCATCCAGTGGCCATGCCCCGACGACGACCACCCCGGCAGCCCGTTCCTGCACGGTCGCCTCTGGGAGAACCCGGTTGGCGGGCGACCCGCCCCGTTCTCGTGCGTGCAATGGAGGCCGCCGATTGACGAACTCACCGAAGAGTTTCCGCTCCGGCTCACCACCGGCCGGGCCCTCGATTCGTACAACACCGGGGTCCAGTCCGGAAGGTACAACTCGCCGATCCGCTCCGGCGAGGCGCTCGAGCTTTCGACGGCGGACGCCGTCGCACTGGGTGTCCAGGCCGGTGAGCTGGTCAGCGTCTCGTCACGCCGCGGATCCATCGAGATGACCGTGGCGATCGACGCCACCCTGCAGGTCGGCCTGGCGTTCACGACGTTCCACTTCCCGGACGTTGCCGACGTCAACCAGTTGACCTCGGATGCCTACGACCCGAAGTCCGGCACCGCCGAATTCAAGGCGGCGGCCATCCGGGTCGACAAGTTGGAGGCGAGGGCCGATGCCTGACCTGCGGTTCGGTGATGCCGGACCCACCGACGAAGAGCGCATCGCCGTCGACGAGGTCGTCGCCGACCTCGGCGCCGTGTTGGTCGTGGAGGGCGAGCGCCTCGTGTACGCAGGACGGGCACGGACCGCCGAGCGCCGACACCTGCTGTTGCCGGCGCTCCACGCCATCCAGCGGGCCTCGGGCTGGATCAGTCCCGGCGGGCTCGACTACGCCTGCCGGCAACTCGAGGTGCCGCCAGCCGAGGCCTACGGCGTGGCGACCTTCTACCACCTGTTCACGCACGAGGTGCCGACGGCCACCGACGTGGTGCACGTCTGCGACGACGTCGCCTGCCGGCCGGTTGGTGCACTCGACCTGATCGACGAACTGCGTGCCGCCGGCCACCACGTGAAGGCCAGCCCGTGCCTCGGACAATGTGAACGGGGACCGGCCGTGCTGGTCCAACGCACCGGCGGCCACGACCTCACGATCGCACCAGGTTCCGTCGACGGGGTCGCCGTGGCGATCTCGGGCCGCACCTCCTCCCCCTCGGCCACCCTGCACCAGGCGGGCTCGCCCGGCCTGCGGCTGCTCGCCCGGGTAGGCGTAGTCGATCCCGGGAGCCTCGATGACTACCGTGCCAACGGTGGCTATCGGGCGCTCGACGCAGCGCTGGCCATGGGACCGGACCGGGTCATCGAGGAGGTGACCACCGCCGGCCTCTCCGGTCGTGGCGGCGCCGCCTTCCCGACAGGCGTCAAGTGGCGTGGCGTGGCCGACCAGCAGGGCCGACCCCGTCACCTGGTCTGCAACGCCGACGAGTCCGAGCCCGGGACCTTCAAGGACCGGGTTGTCATGGAGGGCGACCCGTTCTCCCTGGTCGAGGCCATGACGATCGCCGGCATCGCCATCGGCGCCGAGCAGGGTTGGCTCTACCTCCGCGGCGAGTATCCGGTGGCCGCCCACCGCCTGCGCTCCGCCATCGAACAGGCGCGGGTTGCCGGCCTGCTCGGTGACGATGTCGCCGGGTCCGGGAAGCGCTTCGACATCGACCTGCGCGTCGGCGCCGGCGCCTACATCTGCGGCGAGGAGACGGCCCTTTTCAACTCGATCGAGGGCTTCCGGGGCGAGCCCCGCAACAAGCCGCCGTTCCCGACGACGCACGGCCTCTTCGGCCAGCCCACGGCGATCAACAACGTCGAGACGCTGGTCAACGTGCTCCCGATCATGGTGGATGGTGGCGAGGCCTACAGGGCCACCGGAACCGAACGCTCGCCGGGTACCCGACTCTTCTGCCTCAGCGGCAGGGTGGCGAACCCCGGCATCTACGAGCACGAGTTCGGGATCACCCTGCGCGGCGTCCTCGAGGCGGCCGGTGGTGTGATCGGCGCCGACGAACCCCATGCCGTACTGCTCGGTGGGGCGGCCGGCTTCTTCGTCCGTTCCGGACAACTCGACCTCCCGCTGACCCTCGAGGACACGCGTGCTGCCGGCGTGTCGCTCGGCTCCGGCGTCGTCATGGTGTTCGGCGAGGAGGACGACATGGTCGACACGGTGCGCCGCGTGGCCGAGTTCTTCCGCGACGAGTCCTGCGGCCAGTGCGTGCCCTGCCGGGTCGGCACGATCCGCCAGGAGGAGGTCCTGGCCCGACTCCGCGACGGGGCGACCCTCGATGCCGAGCGCGACCTCCTCGACGACCTGGCGGCGGTCATGGGCGACGCCTCGATCTGTGGGCTCGGCCAGATGGCGTCCGGCGCCGTCCGTTCCGCCCTGGACCTCGGCCTGCTGGAGGGTTCCCGATGAACGACATCCCGGTTTCCACACCTCGTCGCCTGGTCGAGTTGACCATAGATGGTGGGACCGTCCGGGTTCCCGAGGGGTCGACGATCCTGGACGCCTGCCGGCAGGAGGGCATCGACACGCCCACGCTGTGCTGGGCCGAGAACCTCACGCCCGTCAACGTCTGTCGCGTCTGCGTCGTCGAGGTCGAGAACTCCCGGGTGCTCGTGCCTTCGTGTTCGCGTGCGGTGGAGGACGGAATGGTCGTGGCCACCGACTCCGAGAAGGTTCGCACAAGTCGGAAGATGGTCTACGAACTCCTGGCCTCGTCGGTCGACCTGGACCGGGCGGACGCCGAAGTCCACGCCTGGATGGACCACTACGGCGCCGACCCCTCACGAATGGGGGACAGGGGTGACATCGCCACCGTGGCACAGCGGCCAAAGGTCCAGGATGACCTCTATGTACGCGATTACGAGCACTGCATCCTCTGTTACAAGTGCGTCGAGGCCTGCGGGGAGGACGCCCAGCACACCTTCGCCATCGCCACGGCCGGACGGGGTTTCGACGCCCACATCTCCACCGAGTTCGACGTCACGCTGCCCGACTCCGCCTGCGTCTACTGCGGCAACTGCATCGGCGTGTGCCCAACGGGTGCGCTCGTGTTCAAGACCGAGCACGACATGCGCGAGGAGGGCTCATGGGACGAGGAAGCCCAGAGTGTCACCACCACGGTCTGTACGTTCTGCGGCGTGGGCTGCAACCTCGAACTCCACGTCCAGGAGGAGCGGATAGTCAAGGTCACCTCGCCGGCCGACCACTCGGTCACGAACGGCCACCTCTGCATCAAGGGCCGCTTCGGCTGGCGGCACGCGCAGTCGTAGCCCCGGACCCTTCCGTCAGGCGTCACCTCCGGTCTTGACGAGGGTGACCACCCAGCCTTCGATGCCCGCCCCCGGCAGGTGCTCGCCGTGCTGGCGGAACGTGGTGGTTGCGAGGCCGTCCGCCTCCACGGCGTCGAACTCGGCCGGCATCGAGCCCTCGTCCCAGAAGTGGTCGTTCAGGCCGACGACGACCACCCCGCCGGGGCGGACGGCGCGCAGCACATCCCGGAGGGCGTCGGCCCGGATGTGGCCGAACGAGAACACGCCGACGGCCGTCGCCGCGTCATAGGTGGCATCGGCGACGTCGAGGCCCTGGTTCAGGTCCGCTTCGAAGAGGGTTTCGTAGGCACCGGTCTCGACGGCCAGGGCGAGCATGGAGGGGGAGAGGTCGCAGCCGTCGATCAACTCATAGCCGCCCCGGGCCAGTGCCACTCCGGAGAGGCCGCTCCCGCAACCCACGTCGAGGACCCGGGCATCGGGACCGACGCCCGAGGCCAGGAGGGCGCGGGTGCAGCGTTCGGGCTGGGCATACCGGTTCTCCTCGCCGATCTCGGTGTCGTAGGTCCCTGCCCAGGCCTCGTAGTGCGCCAGGGTGGCCTCGGTCGTCTCGAGGCCGTAGGAGGAAGGGAGGAACTTCTCGTCGCCCAAGGTGTCGTCCTCCTGTCGTGGCCGGTCGCAGTGCCCCGGCAGGTTAGGGTCCCGCGACAGATTGCGTCCCGGACCGGAGGACCCTCGATGGACAGTGATGAGAGGACGGCGTCATCTGACCACCCAGAGGTGGCCCACCTCCCACAACGCAAGGCGGTGAGGGTCAGGGACGAACGGCCCTGGTGGGACACCTTCCCCTGGTGGGGCCTCATCATCTCCGCCGTTCTCATCTGGATGGCAGTCCAGATCGTCCAGAACGACGATTACAACCTCGCCTGGGAGCGGATCTACCCCGGCCTGCGCATCACCGTCAGGACGACGTTCCAGGCGTTCGGAATTGCCCTCATCATCGGCCTGGTCACCGGCGTCGGGCAGATCTCGCGCAACGTTGTCGTCCGTAACCTGTCACGCACCTACGTCGAGTTCATCCGGGGCATTCCGATCCTGCCCCTGATCTTCACGGTGGCGCTGATCGTCGTGCCGTGGGCCCAGGACCGCATCGGTTACAAGATCGGTTTCGAGATGCGGGCGACCGTGACCCTGGCCCTCATCTACGGCGCCTACATGGCGGAGATCTTCCGCGGCGGCATCCAGTCGATCCCGCCCGGCCAGGCCGAGGCTGGTCGGTCACTCGGCCTTTCGGGGCGCCAGACCATGCGCTCCGTGGTACTCCCGCAGGCCATGCGGGCGATCATCCCGCCGCTCGGCAACGACTTCATCGCCGTGCTCAAGGACACATCGCTGCTCTCGGTCCTCGGCGTGCTCGAGATCACACAGAAGACCCGTCAGTTCTCAGCGAGCACCTTCAAGTTCCGGGAGGGCTACTTCGTCGTTGCCTTCATCTACCTCTGCCTCACCCTCGGCCTGTCGATCCTGCTCGGGGTGCTCGAGCGTCGGATGACCAGGGACCGGAAGGGAGAGCGCTGAGATGGCCGTACACACCGATTCCAGCACCACCTCGATGATCTCCCTCCGGGGGCTCACCAAGACGTTCGACAAGACCATCCACGCCGTGCGCAACTTCGACCTCGAAATCGTCGAGGGCGAGGTGGTCGTCATCGTGGGCCCCAGCGGCTCCGGCAAGTCGACGGTGCTGCGCTGCATCAACCTCCTGGAGATACCCACCGAGGGCTTCGTCACGGTCGACGGCTTCGAACTCACCGACGTCAGGACCGATATCGACCACGTACGGGCCGAGGTCGGAATGGTCTTCCAGCAGTTCAACCTCTTCCCACACCTCACCGTCCTCCAGAACATCACCCTGGCGCAGCGCAAGGTACGAGGGCGTGGCAGGGCCGAGGCCGAGGAGGAGGCGGCCCGCCAGTTGGCCCGGGTCGGGATTCCCGAGAAGGCCGACGCCTATCCCCGCCAACTCTCGGGAGGCCAGCAGCAGCGCGTCGCCATCGCCCGGTCCCTTGCCATGGACCCCAAGGTGATGCTCTTCGACGAGCCGACCTCGGCGCTCGACCCGGAGATGGTCAAGGAGGTGCTCGACGTCATGCTCGAGCTCGCCTCCGAGGGAATGACGATGGTGGTGGTCACCCACGAGATGGGGTTCGCCAAGGCCGCCGCCGATCGCCTCGTGTTCATCGACGAGGGTGAGATCGTCGAGGTCGGACCTCCGGAGGAGGTCTTCTCCAACCCGAGGCACGAGCGCACCCGGGCGTTCTTCGACAAGATCCTCTACTGACCCGGCGGAGCGGGCGGGCACCTACGCTGCGCAGGTGGCCCTCCATCTGACCGACGAAGACGCCCGTCGCCTGGACGGGGGCGACGGTCCGGCCATCCGACTGGCGATGCGCGTGGTGGTCCGCCTGGCGGAGGCCCTCGGTGCGGAGGAACTGCTCGACATCTCCGCTGCCCATGTCGACTCGTGCATGTACCACGGGCGGGCTCCGCTGGAATTCGCCGAACGCCTGGCCGCCGACGGGGCGACCGTCGTCGTGCCCACGACCCTGAACGCGTCGTCGCTCGACCTCCTGCACCCCGACCTGTACCGGGGGGATCCCGAGGAGGGTCTCCTGGCCCGGCGCCTCATGGATGCCTACGTCGGCATGGGTTGTCGGCCCACCTGGACATGTGCCCCCTACCAACTGGAGGAACGCCCCGCTTTCGGGGAGCAGATCGCCTGGGCCGAGTCGAACGCCATCGCCTTCGCCAACTCGGTGCTCGGTGCACGCACCGACCGCTACGGCGACTTCGTCGACATCTGTGCGGCTGTCACGGGCCGGGCGCCGGCGGCGGGCCTCCACCTCGACGAGAACCGCCGAGCCACCATCGTCTTCCGCCTCGGCGAGCTGACGCCCGAGTTGTACACCAGTTCGTTGCTGCCGCAGGTTCTCGGAACGCTCGTCGGCTCGGTGGTCGGGAACCGGGTTCCGGTCATCGATGGCGTGCCCGACCCGCCGGGGGAGGACTGGTTGAAGGCGTTGGGATCTGCCGCCGCTTCTGCCGGAAGCGTCGGGATGTTCCACGTCGTCGGGGCAACCCCCGAGGCGCCGACCCTGGAGGTAGCACTGGGAGGCCGGCAACCAGACGAGGTGGTCGTCGTGAGACCCGATGACCTGCGCCGGACCCGAGACCTGTTGACCACGGCGGTCGGTAGCGACCTTGCGACCGTCAGCCTCGGGACACCGCACTACTCGGTCGCTGAGATCGGCCGCTTCGTCGAGGCACTCGCCGGCCGCAACGTGCACCCGACGGTCGACGTGTACATCTCGACGGGCCGGGGAGTGCTCGACGAAGTCGAGGACCGTGGGTGGGCAGAAGGCCTGCGGTCAGCCGGCGTGACGATTGTGACCGACACCTGCACCTACGTGACCCCGATTCTTCGCGAAACCTCGAGGCCGGCCATGACCGACTCGGCAAAGTGGGCCTACTACGCCCCGGGCAACCTCGGCGTCGATGTGGTGTTGGCGAGCACACGGGAGTGCGTCGAGTCGGCCGTCGCAGGCAAGGTGGTTCTGGACGATGCGATCTGGACCGAAGGTCACTTCGATGGCTGAGCCACCGCAGGTCCAGGTCGCAGGTCCGCCTTCGGGTCCGGTCGAAGGCGTGGTGCTGCACCTCGACGAACCGCTCAGCTTCTGGGGCGGCCTCGATTCTGCGAGCGGTGAGATCATCGATCGCCACCATCCCCAGTTGGGCAGCTCGGTCGCCGGCCGGGTGCTCGTCATGCGCACCGGCCGCGGCTCGAGCTCGGGAAGTTCGGTCCTCCTCGAGGCGGTCCGATGCGGTACGGCGCCAGCGGCGATCGTGATGGTCGAGGCGGACGCGATCGTGGCGTTGGGTGCGATCGTCGCGGACGAGTTCTACGGCGTCGCGTTGCCGGTTGTGCTGGTGAGCGAGGCGGAGTTGGCTGGTTTGTGCACCGGGATCCGAGTGGGCATTGATCGTGACGGCACGGTCAGAACGATCAACGCTGACTGACCAACCGGCTTCTCCACGGTGGCGGGCGTCGCCGGGCACGGTTCGGTCGCCGGGGTACGGCTCCCTCATCCGTACCCGATGCCCCCCTCCTCGAGCCACCTCCGGTGCTCATCACCCTCGACCACGTCTTCCACCAGGCGGGGCACCCCATCGTCCTTTCCGGGGGGAGGGGGGTGGTCGGAAGTTGGCCAGGGGTCGGGGCTGACCGGTCTTCAGGGCTTGTCGGGGATCCAGGGCTCTGTGGTGATGCCGAGGCCGTCGGCGATGCGGTTGGCGTATGCGTAGTAGGCGGTCACCTCGGCGATGTCGAGGATGTCGCGGTCGCTGAACCCGACAGTTCGGAGGGCGTCGATGTCGGATTCGGCAACTTCGCCCGGTGCGGTGGTCAGTCGGATCGCGTACCCGAGCATTGCCCGGCGCTGGTCGGAGATCGGTGCCGAGCGCCAGTCGGCTTCGACGGCAGCCACAAGATCGTCATCCCGGAGAAGCCGGCGCAGACCGCGCCGGTGGTGGGTTACTCAATAGTGACAGTTGTTCTCGAGGCTGACCACGAGAGCAATGAGCTCCCGCTCGACCTTGCGCAGTGTGGCGGTTCCCGCCATAGCCGACGCGTAGAGCCCCAGGTGGGCGCTCAGCCCCCGGGGATTGAGGGAGTGGACGACCATGATGTGGTCGACGCGTCCGTGGACGGGATCGACGACCTCGGCATACAGGTCTGCGAGAGATCCTCCTCCGTCCACCCAGTCGTCGTCGGGAACGGTCCGGATCCATGCCATCAGGTGAGTCTCGCACAGCATCCCGAGGGTGTCGGGAGCTCGGTGGCTCCGGGATGTAGGCAGTCGTCGATACTCGATATCTCGATCCTCCAGGTCGGGCAGACCGCCGGTGGCGGTTCCGAGGCCCACGTCCAGCAGTTCGCTGCCGGATTGATGGCCGACAATGCCGACTTCGTCACCGACTGGCGCGAAGTCGCCACCGCCGGTTGAACCCGGTGACAGGCGCTTTGGCCAACATGTGGGACCGGGGGAGGCCGGTAGTTCCCGAAGTGATACGTTTGCGCCCGGTGCTGGGGGAGTTGGCGGGCAGCCCAGTCTGAGAAACCCGGCCCGATCAGAAGGGGATCCGAATGACCGAACAGGGCGAGCCGATCGTCTCGCTGCAGAACGTCTACAAGATCTTCGGCCCGGACCCCGGGGGCAGGGCCTACGACCTCTCCAGGGCAGGCGTGCACAAGGACGAGGTCCAGCGCCTGTCCGGCCATGTCGTGGGCATGAAGGACATCTCGTTCACCGTGAACAAGGGCGAGATCTTCGTCGTGATGGGCCTGTCGGGTTCCGGAAAGTCCACGGCGATCCGAACCGTCAACAAGCTCCACGACATCACCGCTGGAAAGGTGACAGTCGACGGTACCAATGTCCAGGAACTCCGTGGCTCGGCTCTCCAGACGTTCCGGCGCGAAAAGATGGGGATGGTCTTCCAGCACTTCGCTCTTTTCCCCCACCGGAACATCATCGACAACACGGGCTACGGCCTCAAGGTGCAGGGCGCCCCCAAGAAGGAACGTGATGCTGCCGCACTGAAGGCGTTGGCAATGGTCGGCCTCGAGGCGTACGCCCAGAACGCCGTCGGAGAACTCTCCGGAGGGATGCAGCAGCGTGTCGGCCTGGCCCGGGCGTTGTGCAGCGATCCACCGATCCTGCTCATGGACGAGGCGTTCAGCGCCCTCGACCCGCTCATCCGTCGCCAGATGCAGGACGAGTTGATGATCATCCAGGAGAGGCTCCACAAGACGATCCTGTTCATCACCCACGACCTGAACGAGGCCCTACGTATCGGCAACCGGGTGTGCATCCTGCGCGACGGATACGTCGTCCAGATCGGCACCCCCGAGGAGATCCTGACCGAGCCGGCCAACAGCTACGTCGCCGAGTTCACCCAGGACGTCGATCAGGGCAGGGTCATCGACGTCGTCAACGTCATGCAGGATGCGGTCGTCATCGAAGCATCCGACACCCTTGCATCGGCGGTCGACCGACTCGGTGAGCGGGGAGGCGGCTTCGTCGTCGACGACGCCGGCCGCCCCACGGGGATGCTCGCGGTGGCCGATGCCGGAAGCGCCCTGGCCCACGGCACCTCCCTGTTGGCCGATGTCCTGCGTGCCGACTTCGCCACGACGACGGCCACCGCGCGGCTCAACGAGGTGTACGCGGCGGCCGGCCTCGGCTTTCCGATCGCCGTGCTCGACGACGCCGGGTGCCTCATCGGCGAACTCGAGCCCCGCGAGATCATGGAGGAGATGGGCCGCGTCGAACAGCTCATAGACGGCTTCGAGCGGGAGGTGTTCCTGTGAGTAGCGTGCTGGCCCAATCCGGCGTCCAGAGCGACAACGTCGGCATCTTCGACCCCACGATCCTCGACCAGTGGGAGGTACCGTTCGGAGACTGGATCGACCAGATGGTCGACTGGATCGACGGCAACCTCGCCTGGCTGCTCGATGCCATCCGTTGGCCGTTCGCCTTCCTCCTCGAGAACTTCGTCGACAACGTCCTGTCTGAACTCCCGTGGGTCTGGGTGGTTCTGGCAACAGCGGTCATCGGCGCCCTGGTACGTACGCCGAAGGTCGGGGTGGCAGCCGGCCTCGCCATGGCCTTCTGTGGCCTCCTCGGAACCGCCTACTGGATCGAGACCGTCAGGACGGTCGGCATGGTCCTGGTTGCGGTTGTCCTGTGTGCCATCGTCGGCATTCCCCTCGGGATCCTCTGCGGTCGCCTGGACTCCGTCTGGAACGTGGTCCGTCCCATACTCGACGCGATGCAGGTCGTCCACGCCTTCGTCTACATGCTGCCCGTCATCTTCTTCTGGAGCATCGGCGTGGTGCCCGGGACGATGGTGACAATGGTGTTCGCGCTGCCACCGCTGATTCGACTCACCAACCTGGGCATCAGGCAGGTACCAGAGGACGTGGTCGAGGCCAGCCGGGCCTACGGCGCCACGGAGATGCGCGTCCTCGTCGATGTCCAGCTTCCGCTGGCACGTCCGGCGCTGATGACCGGCCTCAACCAGACGCTGCTCATGTCGATCGCCATGATCGGAATCGCCGCCATCATGGGCGCCGGTGGTCTCGGGCGCCTCGTCTACAAGGCCGTCCAGAACTTCGACATTGCCGCTTCCGCTTCATCCGGCCTGGCACTCTTCCTGGTGGCAGTGGTGATGGACCGCCTCTCACAACCCGAGGTCTCCGACGGTGGCAACATGTTCGCCAGGATCCATCAGGCCTGGACACACCGCACGGATCCGGAAGCACTGCTCGAAGGTGTCGACGATGCATCACCCAGGTCGAAAGACGCGGATGAGGGTGAGAGCTTCGCTCCGTCGACCGGCCGGGAACGGACCGGAATGCTCCTCGTCGGCATCGGTGGAGTAGTGGCGATCCTGTCGCTGTTCATGACCTGGACACAAGATGCCGGTCACCTCAGCGGACACGCCCGTTTCGCCGACAACGACCTCGCCGGGCAGACGTTCGATGGGCTTGCCGCCTCCGGGGGTTCATGGATCGGCTATTTCACCCTCGGCATCGGCCTCTTCCTGGTGATTTCCTCCGTCGTGTTCCTGCGACGCCCCGGCAGCGGGTCCCGGTGGTTCAGTCCCGATGGGGCGACCATGGCATCGATCGCGATGTTGCTCACCGTGCTGACCCATATCGTCGCACGCTCAGCCCCGCTGACCGTGTCCTACAGCCATGGGACCGGGGCGTACCTGGCGCTTGCCGCGGCGGCCGTGGCGACCGTCGGATCGGTCATGGCCCTGATGGTCGCCCCGTACTCGCCGTTGAGGCCGATCAGTCGCAGGATCGGATGGTCCCGGGTCCTATCTGCATCCGTGGCCCTCGTAGTCATCGGGGTCGGCGCCATATCCGGTTGGACCTTCGATGAGCGACTCTCCAACCAGCTCACCGACGAGCAGCAGGCCGAGGTCGCGCGCCTCCAACAGGAAGCCAGGGACTTTCCGGAAACGGCCGCGCTGAACACCCTCGCCGTCGGTCGGATCCACAACACTGCCCGCCTCTCGAGCAAGATAATCCTCGACGGTGTCACCGAGGATGGCGCCGGCCTCGGTCGGTTGGCCCTTGTCACCGGGATGATCGGTGCGGTCTTCATGCTTCCCGCTGCAGGTGTCTTCGGCCACGGTGACCGTTGGAAGTGGCGGTGGAGTGCGGTCACCGGCGGCCTCGGCCTCGGCACCCTGATGGTCGGCATGTCGTGGGCCGCAAGCGTCATGCGCGTCAGCCCGCCGTTGCTCGTCAGCGGTGCAGGTGTGCTGCTCACGATGTGCGGCGGGTTCTTCCTGTTCGCTTCGTCGCGGCCGATGCTGATCGAGTTCCACCGGAAGAAGGTCTACGACGACGACCCGTCGCCAGAGGCTGAGGCGGTGCTCGCCGCCGAGTAGCGGTCGGACCCAGCCGGCCGGGGCGGGGTCGCTCTTGGCGGCCTCGTTCGCCGTCTGCCTAACCCGGTGGTCAGGTTGCCGAGCAGTCCCGGACCTCGGGTACCTGCTGTGTGGGCCCCTGCAGGTCGGGCACCGAGCGGATGGCGATGCGGGCACCCACCACCTTCATGGCCCTGTGCACCCAACGCCCGTTGATCGACAACAGGTCGGTCGGCACCCCGCAGCACCGTCGCAGGAACGGTGCCGTCCCGGTCGGCGCCTAGAGGGTGGTGAACAGTTCGACCCGGAGGGTATTGCCCATGGCGTTGCGCTTCCCGGGCCGGTTCAGGGTGAGGCGCCGCACACCGGGACGGGGGTCGTCTGCAGGGACGAGTGTTTCGGTCATCGTGCCCGGGGGAGGCCGAGGTGCCGCTCGGCGACGTTGTTGCGGTTGATCTCGGTGGTGCCCCCGTAGATGGTGGTCACCGGCGAGTGGCGGGCGTCGTAGTCGATCCACCCATCTGCGGCTGCCCCGGCGGTGTCGAAGCCGAGCAGCCCTTCGACTCCTGCCATCTGCTGGAACCAGCCCACGGCCTGCTGGTAGCGGTCGGTGGCGTACAGCTTGGCCATCGAGCCCTCGAGGCCGGGAAGTCCCCCGGTGGCGGCGATCCACGCCGCACGAAGGGTCAGCAGCTGGCCGACCTGGTTGGCGATGGCCGTGCGTGCGATGCGCTCGCGCAACAACGGGTCGTCGATCATCTTTCCGCCGTCGGGCGATGGTGCATCGGCCGCCCAGTTCCGGACATGACGGAGGAGCGGGACGGCCGGGTTGGTGCCACCCATGACACCGCGCTCGAAGGCCAGCGCCACGCCCATCACCGACCAACCGCCGTTCACGTCGCCGAGGCGCCACTCGTCCCCGATCCGGACCCCGTCGTAGAAGGTCGCATTGGTGCGCTCGGTCGCCATGGTGGGCACGGGCTGGACCTCGATACCCGGCGAGTCCATCGGGACGAGGAACATGGTCAGGCCCTTGTGCTTCGGCACGTCGGGATCGGTGCGTGTGAGGAGGATCGCCCAGTCGGACTCGTGGGCCATCGTGGTCCACATCTTCTGGCCATCGATCACCCACTGGTCGCCGTCGCGCACCGCCCGGGTAGCGATGGCGGCCACGTCGGAACCGTGGTCGGGTTCGCTGTAGCCGAGGCAGCAGTTGAAGCGGCCGGTCAGGAGCCTGTCGAGCACCTGCTTGCGGTGGAAGTCGGTGCCGACGGCGTTGATGACCCCGGCCACCAGCATGGTGACGGCGAGTCCGTCGTAGGGAGCGCCGGCCTTCTCGAGTTCGTTGAACAGTATGTAGAGCTCGATCGGGTCGCGGTCGCCGTAGCCGGGGACCGCCCCGGCCAACAGGCCGGCCTCGGCGAGGGCGGCGTTGAAGTTCTTGTCGTTGAACGTGCCGGTCCTATGCATCGTGGCGACCATCTCCTCGGTGAGGTTGGCGTCGAGGAAGGCACGGACCTCGCTGCGGAACTCGGCGGCGCGTGGAGAGAGGGAGAAGTCCATCAGGCGGCGTGCTCGGATGGTTCCAGAAGCAGGTCGGCGATGCGACGGCACTCGCGGGACGGGTCGTCCAGGGTCAGCGCCCATGCCCTGGCCCGCCGGTAGAAGAGCTGGATGTCGTACTCCTCGGCGAACCCGTAGCCGCCGTGCACGTGGAGTGAGCGGTCGGTGGCGGTTGCGGCGGCCTCGCCGGCGAACACCAGCGCCATGCCGGCCAGGGTGGCGAAGTCGGTGACGTCGTTGTTGTCGAGGTCGTTGATGCCGTTGATGCCGGGACCGCCGTCTCCGGCCCAGGCTGCCTTGGCGGCAAGTAGCCGCGCTCCCTCGATGAGGCCGGGGAGGTCGGCGAGGAGGTGCTGGACCGCCTGGAAGGAGCCGATGGGCTTCCCGAACTGTTGGCGTTCCTTCGCGTAGCCGACCCCCAGGTCGAGGGCGGTGCGCCCGATCCCGACGAGCGCTCCGGCAGTGAGGGTGCGCCATTCGTCGAGCGCCCGGGCGTGGGCTGCATGGGCCTCTGTGCCCTCGAGCAGGATCGTGGCATCCCCGAGGGGGCGGTCGGCGAGCGGCAGGCAGCCGTGGTTGCCCAGGGCGACCCCGGGTGCGTCACCGGAAGCCAGCACCAGCCGGTCACCGTCCAGACCCGCGACGTGTTGCGCCACGGCTCCGGCGGGGACCAGCCGACTGATGCCTCCCTGCGCCGGGCGCAGGGCCAGCGTGGCGATCTCGGTTCCCCCGACCACGGCGTCGGGGCATGCGCCGGTTGCGAAGAGGAGTCGGGCAGTGACCGCATGTTCGATGAAGGGGACTGGTGCGATCGCCGCACCGAGTTCTTCGGCAACGACGGCCAGGTCTGTCAACGAGGCGCCACCGCCGCCCGCAGATTCCGGCAGGCCCATGCCGGGCGCACCGGTCTCGAGGAGACGATTCCAGGCGGGACCGTCGACGCCCAGGGGTTCGGCGGCGCGGGCGCGATCCGGGCCCGCCTCGGCGGTGAAGAAGTCGGCGAAGACCCCGCGGATCGTCTCCTGGTCGGCCGTGAGGGCGAGGTCCACGACCTGACCCTACCGACGGCCCGCCATGGCTCCGGAACCGGGCCCCCGGTAGGGTCCGGGCATGTCAGATGGAAGCGCTGAACTTCTGATCGAGCGGGACGGTGATGTCGTCACCCTGACCCTGAACCGGCCCGAGGTCATGAACGCCATGACCTCGCAGAACTTCGCCGACTTCGGCGACGTCTGTCGCGACCTCGACAGGGACGAGACCGTGCGAGCCGTCGTGGTGATGGGCGCCGGGGGCAACTTCTGTTCGGGTGCCGACGTCGGACCACAGGCGGCCCGGGCCACCGGGGCAAAGCCGACGGTCCCGCTCCGGAACATGCGGCGCATCAAGGAGTCGGCAATGGCCCTGCACGAACTCCAGCACCCCACGGTGGCAAAGGTGCGTGGTGTAGCCGCTGGCGCCGGCCTGAACCTTGCGCTGGGCTGCGACCTCGTCTATGCGTCCGACGATTCCCGCTTCTCCGAGATATTCGCCCGAAGGGGGTTGACGATCGACTACGGAGGCTCGTGGGTGTTGCCGAGACGGGTGGGCCTCCATCGTGCCAAGGAGCTGGCGCTGCTCGCCGAGGTGATCGACGCCACCGAGGCGGACCGCATCGGACTCGTCAACCGGGTCCTCCCCGCCGCCGACCTGGACGCCCATGTCGCCGACGTGGTCGCCCGGATCGTCGCCGGTCCGCCGTTGGCGCTGTCGATGTCGAAGGCACTGCTGGACAACGGGGCGCAGACATCGATGAGCCAGGCGCTCGAGGCCGAATGCCAGGCCCAGTCCACGAACTTCGCCACCCATGACGTGCGCGAGGCGGCCAGGGCCTGGATGGAAAAGCGCACAGCAGAATTCGAAGGGCACTGAGCCCGGCTCACAGGCCTCGCCGAACTCCCGACCCGATACCGCTCGCGCCCCCGCGTGTGCTCCCGGACCGCCGCGACCGGCGTCACCAACTCTGGCGGCACCACTGTTCGCCGCGGGGCGATGGGCCCCCACGGTGCGAGATGCGACCTGCCGGCGATCGGATGCGATGTCCGGACCGGGACCGGACGTACCGGTTCGGGTCGGATGGCTAGTGTGCCGCGATGTCGGCCACTGCCAACAGGACGCGTATCGACGAGGTCTATGACTCAGCGTTGGTCTGGGACGCCCATGCGGGGGTGTATCCGGACCCCGGGACCGACCTGTCCGGCCTGGAGAACTGGCGTCAGGCCGGCGTGAGCTTCGTCTCGCTCAACGTCGCCTACGACATTCCGTCGTGGGAACAGGCGTTTCGGGTGCTCGCCACCTACCGACGGTTCATCGGGTCACATCCCGACCGCTACCTCATCGCCGGGACGGTCGACGACGTCCGCGGGGCGAAGGCCGAGGGGCGGCTGGCGGTGGCCTTCGACCTCGAGGGGATGTGTGCCCTCGACGGAGACCTCGGCATGGTCGCCCTGCTCCACGAGTTGGGGGTGCGGCAGGCGTTGTTCGCCTACAACCTCAACAATGAGGCGGGCGGTGGCTGCCATGACGAGGACACCGGCCTGACCGAGTTCGGTCGAGCTGTCGTGCACGAGATGAACCGCGTCGGGATGGTCGTGGACTGTTCGCACTCGGCCTACCGGACCACGATGGAGGCGATGGAGGTCTCCGTCGACCCCGTCATCTTCTCGCACTCGAACGCGAGGGCGCTGTGGGACCATGAGCGCAACATCCACGACGATCAGGCCCTGGCGTGCGCGGCTACCGGCGGCGTGGTCGGTGTCACCGGCGTCGGCATCTTCCTCGGCGACAACGACAGCTCGACCGATCGCCTGGTCGAACACATCTGCCACTACGTCGACCTCCTCGGGCCCGACCATGTGGGCATCGGCCTCGACCACGTCCACGTGCCCTTCGACCTGGCCGACGAGGTCAGCGGCAGGCCTGACTACTGGCCGCCCGGCCAGCAGTACGACACCCCCGGAATCACCTTCGCCCACCCGGGGCAGGTACACGCAATCTGCGATCGGTTGCTCGCCAGGGGGCTTTCCGACGCCGAGACGACCGGGATCCTCGGCGGCAACTTCCTCCGGGTCGCCGAACAGGTGTGGGGTTGACGTCGTGAGCGCCATTCGCGTCATCGCCGACTGGTCGGCCGGCGTCTCCGATGACCACGGGGCAGAGGCCTACCGTCGGGCCCATGCCGGGTGCATCGACACCGTTGCCTGCCTGGTCGCCGGCGCCCGGGACCCGGCGAGCATCGCGGCACGGAAGGCCGTCGCCGGATGGGGGGTAGGGACGGCCACGGTGGTCGGCGACCCCGAACGCCGACCGGCACCATGGGCGGCCCTGGCCAACGGCACGGCAGTCGACGCCCTCGACTTCGACGACTACGACGTTCCCGCCGCCAGCCACCCCAGCGCGGTCATCCTGCCCGCCCTGTTGGCGCTGGGCGAGGAACGCGGCGCTTCGGGCCGGTCGCTGCTCGACGCCTACGTTGTGGGCATCGAGGTGCAGTTGCGCATGGGCGAGGCCCTGAACCTGTCGCACTTCCACAAGGGCTTTCATCCGACGGCAACCATCGGCACGCTCGCTGCCTCCGTCGCCTGTACGCGCCTGTTGGGCCTGGATGCCACCGCAGCGGGCCATTCCCTTTCCATTGCCACGAGCCTGGCGGCCGGGTCGAAGTGCCAACTCGGCACCACGACCATCCACCTGCACACCGGCCTGGCCGCCCACAACGGCGTGCTGGCTGCATCGCTGGCCGCCGCGGGTGCGACCGGGTCGGCCGACGCCCTCGACGGTGAGTTCGGAATCCTGCGGATCATGGCGGATGCCGACGCCCCTGGATTCGACGGCCCCCTGGCGAAGCTGGGGGATCCGCTAGCCATCGTGGAGTACGGCCTCTGCGTGAAGCCCTATCCGTGCTGCAGTTACACGACCCCCATCATCGACGGCCTGCTTGCCCTGCGGTCCGAGCACGGGTTCACCCCCGACGAGGTGGTCGAGGTGATCGCCTTTCTCCCGGCCAGCCACATCGGGTTCCTGAAGTTCCCGGAGCCGGCGGACGAGCTCGAGGCACGGTTCAGCATGGAGTACTGCCTGGCGGTGGCCATGCACCGCGGGGCGGTCGTCGTTGCCGACTTCTCCCCGACGGCCATCGTCGGGGAGGAGGTTCGGGCGCTGATGCCGAAGGTCCGGATGGAGGCGCTCACCGAGCCCGCAGCCCATGACCGCGTGGTCGTCCGGCTCGGCGACGGCCGCACGCTGGATCGCACGGTCGAGCACCCCCGGGGATCTGCAGCGCTTCCATTCGACGGGGACGAACTCCTCGCCAAGTTCGACTCATGCGTCGAGGGGATACTCGGACCGGACGCCGCCGCCGCCCTGAAGCAGGCCCTGCTCGGCCTCGAATCCCTCGACGACATCCGAGACCTGACCCGCCTCCTGATTCCTGCCGACTGATCCCGGCTCCCGACACCGCTCGCGCCCGGGCCGATGCCCGGCCCTCCCGTACAAGAAGGGCCTACAACCCCTGTGAAGGAAAGCCGGGCCCTTCGTGGTCGCCGCCGGACATGTCGGCGTTGAGGCGTGCCTGCTTCATCAGCGACTCCATGACGGTTCCGAGTTCGCCGGGCTCGTCGGGTTGTTCTGCGGTGGGGCCGAGGTGCCAGCCCTCGGCGATGCCGAGGTGCCTGCCGCGGATGTCGAACATGCGACCGGTCACGTTCTGGGCCTCGGCACTGCACAGCCAGGTGGCGACCAGGGCGATCCAGCGGGGCGACATGGCCTCCATGGCCGACTCGGAGAGGTTCTCCTCGCCGCCCATCAGCGGAATGGTGAGGCGGGATACGGCCGTGGGGGCGAGGCAGTTGACGGTGACGCCGTAGCGGACCAGTTCCTGCGCGGCGATCAGCGAGAACGAGGCGATGCCGGCCTTGGCGGCGCCGTAGTTGGTCTGTCCCACGTTGCCGTAGATACCGGAGGGGGAGGCGGTGTTGATGATGCGTCCGAACGGCTCGCCGCCACCCTTGACGTGGTTGCGCCAGTACACGGCGGCGTGGTGGGACGGGGCGAAGGTGCCCTTGAGGTGGACGGCGATGACGGCATCCCAGTCGTCCTCCGACATCGAGAACACCATCCGGTCGCGGAGGATGCCGGCGTTGTTGATGAGGATGTCGAGGCGGCCCCAGGTTTCGACGGCCTGCCCGACCATGGCTCCGGCGGCGGCGAAGTCGGCGACGTTGCCTCCGTTGACGGCGGCCTCGCCGCCCATGGCCTCGATCTCGGCCACGACCTCCTGGGCGGGTGTGAGGTCGGCGCCGCCACCGGCCTCGTCGCCGCCGAGGTCGTTGACGATGACACGAGCGCCCTGTTCGGCCAGCATGAGGGCATGCTCGCGACCGATGCCGCGACCGGCGCCTGTGACGATGGCGACGCGGCCTTCGCAGAGTCGGTCAGTGGTTTCGCTCATGGTCGCTCCAGCGTTGTCGAGGGGATCGCCGGAGGTTACCGGTGGGCAGCCGATGGCTCCGAGTCGGCGGCGGGGTCGTTCAGAGGACGTCGAACGCGTCGGCTCCGAGCGTCCAGGGCGAGAGGTTCTCGTGGCCGCCCTCGGTGACCAGCACCTGGTTCTCGAACTTGACCCCCTGCCCGCCGGCGTAGGCGCCGACGTACGACTCGACCGAGAGGACCATGCCCGGTTGGATGACGCCGTCGTAGCCGCTCGCTTCCCAGGATTCCGGGAACGGGATCGACGGCCATTCGTCGCACTGGCCGACACCGTGGAAGAGCACCGAGTAGTGCCGGTACTCGTCGACGGGTGGCTTCCACGCCTCGTGGCAGAGTTCGTGGAAGGTGACTCCGGGACGCAGCAGGTGGATATTGCGTTCCACCTGCTCCCTCGCCAGTGCGAGGACGTGGCGCTGCTGGGCATCCGGCTGGACGTCGCCGCAGATCCAGGTTCGTGAGATGTCTGTCATCATCCCGTAGGCGCCGACCATGTCGGTGTCGAAGGCGACCAGGTCGCCCTCTGCGATTACGTGGCTGCTGCACTCCTGAAACCAGGGGTTGGTGCGCACGCCTGCCGAGAGCAACCGGCACTCCATCCAGTCACCGCCCCGGGTGAACATCTCGGCCCACAGCAGGCCCCAGAGTTGCTGTTCGGTCATTCCGGGCCGCATCGCCTCGAACATCTTCCGACAGGCCACGCGGCAGGCTTCGATGGAGCAGCGCATGGCGCGGAGCTCATCGGGTCCCTTGATCGACCGGGCCACCTCCATGACCGCCATGGCGTCGCTGAGCGTCAGGCCTTCAGCCAGCAGGGCGTTCGAGGCCGTGGCCGGAATGGGATCGACGGCGATCCGGGAGTTGCCACCCCCGACGGCCCGGACGAGGTCGGCGATCTCCGCGGCGAAGCGCTTCGCCTGTTCCTCGCTGCGCTCTCCGGCCAGGAAGTAGGTGAAGTTGCTGGTCGGCCGCACCTCGGCGATCATCGGGTTGTGTGCCGAGAGGAACTCGCAGGCCGGATAGTCGAACAGGATGATGGGTCCCTCGGTAGGTACCCAGAGCCAGCGGGCCTCGTTGTGGAGGAACCACAACTGCATGTTCGGTGCGTGCGTGGCGTACATGAGGTTCATCGGATCGAACAGCAGGACGCCGGCCAGGTCCAGGGCCACCAACTGTCCGCGGATGCGGTCCAGGCGGTAGCGCTGCATGGCGTCGAGGTCGGGCAGCGTCAGGCCCGCCGCCGCCCATTCGGAGATGGCCGGCTCACCGGGTCCGAGGATCACGCGGTGGCCCTCCGTGGCCGCCCGCTGGACGAGCGGGTCGTCGAATTCCGCACGGATCCTCTCCCGGACCCCCGGTGGTGCCTCCATGGTCATGTGCAACCCTCCCGGAGCAGGTCCGAACGGCGGTATCCGCGTCAGGATCGCATACGCGAGCCCGTGGGGTCGAACAATGGCTCGTCCCGGCGGTGGGCCGCACGTCGTATCCCCAGGACCTCTATCTCGAAGTCGGCCTCGTCGGCGATGGCGACCGGGAGGTAGCCGAGCGCACACGACGCCCGTGACCAGTGGGCGTACCCACCCGACGTCACCCATCCGACGACTTCGCCGCCATGCCAGATCGGCTCGTCGCCCAGTACGTCGGCGGCCTCCTCGTCCTCGCCAGGTTCGAGCGTGAAGGCGCAGAGGCGTCGTTCGGGCCCCGCCTCACGCTCGGCGACGACGGCATCCCGGCCGATGAAGTCGCCCTTCTCGGGCTTGACGAAGCGGTCCATGCCGGCCTCACCGGGCGTGTAGGTCGGCCGGTACTCGGTGGCCCAGGCGCCGAAGTCCTTGTCGAAGCGCATGCTGTCGAGGGCGCGTAGGCCAAACGGGTGGATGCCGTGGGCGGCACCCGCGTCGAGGAGCAGGTCGAACAGGCGGGTCTGGAGAGAGGCCGACACCCACAGCTCGTAGCCGAGGTCGCCGGTGAACGTGATGCGTCCGACCAGGGCGTCGACCATACCGAGGTCGAGGTGGCGGATGTCGAGGAAGCGGAAGGCCTCGTTCGAGACATCGTCATCGGTCAGGGCGGCCAGCACGTCGCGGGCCTTCGGGCCGGCGATCGACAGCCCCGTGGAGTCGTGGCCGAGGGGTTGGTACGCCACGGACCGGTCGGTGGGAAGCAGGGAGCGGAACCAGCGGTCGTGGTAGCCCTCGGCGACGCCGGATCCGAGCACCAGGAACCGTTCGCTGCCGTCGAACGGGTCGGCGAGCGTGGCGACGGTGAAATCGCCTATGAGCCGGCCCTGGTGGTTGAGCATCGGGGTGAGGGCCATGCGTCCCGGTGCGGGTATGCGGTTGGCCATGACCCGGTCGAGGAACCCTCGGGCGTCCGGTCCGGTGAACTCGTGCTTGGCGAAGCCGGTGGTCTCGAACAGTCCGACGCCCTCACGCACGGCCTGCACCTCTTCGGCGACTCGGGGGAATGCGTTGGAGCGACGGAACGTGACCTCCTCGACGGGCTCCTCGCCTTCTGCCTGGAACCACAGGGCGGTTTCGAGGCCGTAGTGGGCGCCCCACACGGCGTTGAAGGCGTCGAGCCGTCCGTGGATCGGCGAGGTGAAGAGGGGCCGGCCGGCCGGGAGTTCCTCGTTGGGGAAGCTGATGCGGAATCGCCGGCTGTAGTTCTCCATGACCTTCGTGCGGGTGTAGGAGGGTGTGGTCCAGTCGCCGAAGCGGGCCACGTCCATGCCCCAGATGTCGAAGCCGGGGTCGCCGGTCGTCATCCAGTTGGCCATGGACAGGCCGACGCCGCCGCCCTGGGACAGCCCGGCCATGACGCCACAGGCCACCCAGTGTCCGGGTTGGCCACGCACGGGGCCGATGACCGGATTGCCGTCGGGGGCGAAGGTGAACGGGCCGTTGACCACGGTCTGGATGCCGACGTCGGCATATATGGGGAAGTGCTGGAAGCCGAGCTCGAGCGAGGGGGCGAGGCGTTCGAGATCGGGGGTGAGGAGTTCGTCGGCGAACGACCACGGTGTCTCCTTCACCGACCAGGGGACGCAGGCCTGCTCGTAGGTGCCGAGCAACAGCCCCTCGCCCTCGACCCGCAGGTAGATCTCACCGCCGAAGTCGACGGCGCCGTGGCCGTGGCCACCGGTTTCCTCCAGCCAGGGGGCGAGTTCCGGGATCGGCTCGGTCAGGAAGTACATGTGTTCCATGGCGAGGATCGGGAGCTCGATGCCACACATGCGGCCGACCTCTCGTGCCCAGAGGCCGCCACAGTTGACGAAGTGCTCGCAGTTGATGGTGCCCTTGTCGGTGTGGAGGTCCCATGTCCCGTCGGAGCGTCGCTCGATGGTGTGGACCCAGGTGTCCTGCTCGACCTCGGCGCCTGCCTGCCTGGCGACCTCTACGTAGGCCCTGGTGACCCCGGTGGGGTCCACGTGTCCGCCCACCGGGTCCCAGAGGGCGCCCACGAAGTGCTGTTCCTCCATGAAGGGGATCAGCTGCTTGGCCTCGGACGGTGTGATCATCTCGGTTTCCATGCCGAGGTAGCGACCGCGGGCGTGGGTCATGCGGAGCCAGTCGAGGCGGTCACCGTCGTCGGCGAGCATGACCTCGCCGGTGAGGTGGATGCCGCACTTCCCACCGGAGCGCCTCTCGAGGTCCTGGTAGAGCTGGACGGTGTAGCGCTGGAGGGCGGCGACGTTGGGATCGCCGTTGATGGTGTGCATGCCACCGGCGGCGTGCCAGGTGGAGCCGGCGGTCAGGTGTTTGCGCTCGAGCATCACGATGTCGGTCCAGCCGGCCTCGGCTAGGTGGTAGAGCACGCTGGCACCGACGACACCACCACCGATCACGACTGCCTGTGCCTGGGACTTCATGGGTGTACCTCCGTGCAGCTCAATAGTCGGTCTCGACGCCGCCCTCGGCGATGCGCCGCTCGACGAATGCGTCGAGTTCGGCCCGCCGGTCGTCGGGCATGGGCGGTTCCTCATGGGCGGCGAGGATCAGGTGTGCCAGTTTCTCGGCCCGGTCATGGGCTTCGAGGCGGCCGGTGTCGTCCCAGTTCTCGAAGTTGGTCCAGGACGACACCATCGGCTGGAAGTGCTCGGTGGCGTAGCGATCCTGGGTGTGGGAGGTGCCGAAGAAGTGGCCGGCGGGTCCTACCTCGGCGATGGCCTCGACGGCAAGGGAGGCATCGTCGACGGTGATGGGTCGGAGCATCTCGGTGACCATGTTGAGCAGGTCGGCGTCGATGACCATCTTCTCGTAGGAGGTCAGAAGGCCTCCTTCGAGCCAGCCGGCGCCGTGGAGCAGCAGGTTGACGCCGCCCATGACGGCACCCCAGATGGCGATCACGCTCTCGTAGGCCGACTGTGCGTCGACGCTGTTCGAGGCGTTGACGTTCGATGACCGGTAGGGGACCCGGTAGCGGCGGGCCAGTTGACCACCGACGAGGCAGGCCTTCCAGTATTCGGGGGTGCCGAAGGCGGGGCTCCCGGAGCGCATGTCGACGTTCGAGGTGAAGCCGCCGTAGCAGACGGGTGCTCCAGCCCGGACCACCTGGGTGTAGGCGATGCCCGCCAGGGCCTCGGCGTTCTGGAGGACGAGGGCGCCGGCGACCGTCACCGGGGCCATGGCGCCGGCCAGCGTGAACGGCGTGATGATGATGAGTTGGTTGCGGGCCGACATCTCCTGGATGCCGTGGAGCATGACGGTGTCGTAGCGCAGCGGCGTGCTGGCGTTGATCACCGAGTAGATCGAGGGCTCCTCGCAGATCGTGGCCTCGTCGACGCCGCGGGCGATCCGGGTCATTTCGATGGCGTCCAGGTTGCGCCGCCGGCTGAGGCTGTACACGAACGGGACCTTGTCGGAGAGCGTCAGCATGTCGTGGGTGGCGTGGAGGTGCCGGACGGAGGGGTGGAGGTCCATGGGTTCGACCGGGTAGCCGGCCACGGTGTGGATGGCGTTGAGGACCTGGCCCATCTTGATGAGGTTCCGGTAGTCGTCGCGGTTGCCGTCGCGCCGATCACGGCCGAGGCCGGTCACGAACGGGGGGCTGGCGACCGACGTGTAGATGATGTGGTCGCCGCCGAGGACGAGGTCGCGTATCGGGTCCCGGCCGTGCAGCGTGAACTGGTGGGGCGCCGTCGAGATCAGTTCCCCGACCAGTTGGGGGTCGAAGCGGACCCGGTCACCGTCGACGTCGGCGCCGGCCTCGGCCAACTGCCTTCGGGCGGTGTCGTCGAGGAAGTCGATGCCGGTCTCGGCCAGGACGCGCAGCGACGCCTGGTGGATGGCCTCGAGTTCGTCGTCGGAGACGGCCCGGATCGGGTCGAGCCGCATGCGGGGCTGTTCCCAGGGCGGCTGTTCGGCGATGACATCGCGTGCCCTGGCCCGGCTGCTGAGCCGCCCACGGCGTCCGCTCATTCGAGGCCTTCGGAGAACGGCATCGGATCGGGTTCCGGCACCAGATGGAGTTCGTCGCCCTCGTATGGGTGGGAGCGGGCCACGTCTTCGTTCAGCACCACGCCGAGGCCGGGCTGGCCGGAGGGGATCACGTGTCCGTTCTCCCAACGAATGGGCGTTTCGAGCAACTCGGCGTGGAAGCCGTCCCAGGTGCCGATCGACTCCAGTATGAGGAAGTTGGGCGTGCAGGTGGCGAGGGCGATGTTGGCCGCCGCCACGACCGGGCCGCAGTAGCAGTGCGGGGCGATCACGGCGTGGTGCACCTCGGCGGTCGAGGCGATCTTCTTCCCCTGCAGGATCCCACCACTGCGTCCGAGGTCGGGCTGGAGGACCTGGGCGGCGCCGGCCCGCAACACGGCGGCGAACTCGGACACCGTGGTGAGCCGCTCGCCGGTGGCGATCGGGATCGAGGTCCCGCGGGCGACGAACGCCATGCCCTCGACGTCGTCGGGCGGGACCGGCTCCTCGAACCACAGGGGGTCGTACGGCTCGAGGCGGCGGGCCAGTCGCAGGGCCCCCGAGGGCGTGAACTGGCCGTGGGTGCCGAACAGCAGGTCGGCCCGGTTGCCGACCGCCTCGCGGATGGCGGCGGTGTAGCGCTCGGAGAGGTCCAGTCGTTCCAATGACGGCTGGCGGCCGTCGTAGACCGAGTAGGGACCGGCCGGGTCGAACTTGACGGCGGTGAAGCCCTGCTCGACGGCGGCGACGGCGGCCTCGGCGGCCAGCGTCGGGTCGGTGTAGAGGTTCGGCCCGTCCTTGGGGGCGTAGGCGTCCTCGTAGCCCGGATAGAGGTAGGTGTAGGAACGCAGCGTCTCGTGGACCCGGCCGCCCAGCAGGTCGTAGGCCGGGCGCCCGGTCTCCTTGCCGATGATGTCCCAGCAGGCGATCTCGAGGGCGCTGATCACGCCGCACAGCGTCGGGTCCGGCCGTGAGGAGTAGCCGCTGCCGTAGGCCCGGCGCCAGAAGGCCTCCACGTCGAACGGGCTCTGCCCGACCAGCCACCGGTCGGCCACGTCCTCGATCATCTGCGCCACCAGGTGTGGTCCGACGGTTGCCACGTAGGCCTCTCCGACGCCCTTCACGCCGCTGTCGGTCGTGAGGGTGACGAAGATGAAGTACCGGCCGCCGCGGCGGGGCGGGGGGTTGCCGACGACGAAAGTCTCGACCTGGCTGATCTTCATGCGTCGGCCTCCCTGTCGTTGCCGGGCGTGGCGTGGTCGGGGGAAGCATGCCCGTTGGGGAGGATGACCGTGCGCAGGACCTCGCCACGACGCACCTCTTCGAAGGCGAGGTCGATGTCCTCGAGGGAGTGGGTCGTGGTCACCAGCGCATCGAGTTCGAAGTCGCCGGCCCGGTAGTGGTCGATGAGTCGGGGGATGTCGTCGGCGAGTCGCACCGTGCCCATCTTGGAGCCGAGGATCCGCTGGTTGGCGGCCGCCAGCATCGTGGGGTCGACCTCGAACGCGATTCCGTCGGGCGGCATGCCCACGAGCACGAGTGCCCCCATCGGGGCCAGGAGTTCGACTGCGTTGTCCAGCGCTGAAGGTGCCGCCGTGGTGATGAACAGGTGATCGGCAAGGCGCCCACCGGTCGCCTCCCGGAGGACGGCAGCCACATCGCCGCTGACCGGGTCGACGGCATGCGAGGCACCGAGGAGCAGTGCCGACTCCCGCTTGTCGGGGAGCGGGTCGACGGCCACGATCTGTTCCGCCCCTGCAAGCCGTGCACCCTGGATGGCGCCGATTCCCACCCCGCCGCAGCCGACGACCGCCACGACATCGCCTGCCTGCACCTGAGCCGTGTTGTGCACGGCCCCGGCGCCGGTGAGGACGCCGCAGGCCAGCAGCGAGGCCGAGGTCGACGGCACGTCGGCCGGGTGCGGCACCACCTGGGAACGGTGGACGACCACCTGCTCTGCGAAGGCGCCGGTGTTGAGCCCCTGGGCGACCGGCGAACCGGTGCCGTCGGTGAGTGGGCTGTGCCGGTCGAGGGCGAACTCACCCGAGCAGGTCACGTGGTGGCCGCGTCGACAGGCCGGACACTCCCCGCAGGATCGCACGAGGGAGACGACGACCTGGTCGCCGACGGCGACGTCAGCGACGGCCGGCCCGGTCTCGAGGATGCATCCGGCCGCCTCGTGGCCCATCACCAGTGGGAAGTCGGTGGCCCAGCCCCCGTCTGTGTACATGAGGTCCGAGTGGCAGACGGCGCAGGCGTCGATCCGCACGCGGACCTCGCCGGGGCCGGGCGCGGCGAGGACCAGATGCTCGATGCTCTGCGGTTCGCCGACACCCCGGCAGACGGCCGCACGGACGGTGGTCCCCCCTGGCACGGCGCGCAACCTAGCCCGCTGTGCCTGTGCGGATTTCAGCCGAGGACCAGTTCGGCTGCTGTCTGCAGGTCGGCCGCAGACCGTGCTCCCACGTTGAGCATGGTGACGGCGCTGTCCTCCCAGGCGGCGAGTCGCTCCCGGATGCGTTCGGGCGGCCCGACGAGGCTGATCTCGTCGGCGAAGTCGGTGGGTACGGCGGCGATCGCCTCGTCACGTCGTCCCTCGAGGAACAGGTCCTGGATGCGCAGTGCCTCTTCCTCGAAGCCCATCCGGGCCATGAGCTTCGTGTGGAAGTTCTGGCCCTTGGCACCCATACCGCCGATGTAGAAGCCAAGGCTGGCCCGGACCGGGAGCAGGGCGGCCTCCACGTCGTCGGTCACCTTGAGCGAGACGTTGACGGAGATCTCGAAGCCCTCCTTCCGGTGGGCAATCTGGTCGGCGTACACCTCGGGTCGCCAGGGCGAGTAGTAGAGGGGCAGCCAGCCGTCGGCGATCTCGCAGGTCTGTGTGACGTTCTTCGGACCCTCGGCGCCGAGGAAGATCGGCAGGTCGGAGCGCAACGGGTGGGTCATGACCTTGAGCGGCTTGCCGAGGCCGGTCGATCCGTCGCCCGTGTAGGGGAGGGGCCAGAACTCGCCGTCGTTGCGCAGGTGCTCCTCACGTGCGAAGGCACGGCGCAGCACGTCGACGTACTCTCGGGTGCGGGCCAGCGGCCGGTTCGAGGGCTGGCCGTACCAGCCCTCCACCACCTGTGGTCCCGAGACTCCGAGGCCGAGGATGAGGCGGCCGTTCGAGAGGTGGTCGAGCGTGACGGCGTGCATGGCGGTCGCCGTCGGCGTGCGGGCCGACATCTGGACGATGCCGGTGCCCAGTCGGATGCGTTCGGTGTGGCCGGCGACGTAGGCCAGGGGCGTGAAGGCGTCCGACCCCCAGGACTCGGCGGTCCACACGGCGTCGAAGCCCAGGCGTTCGGCCTCCTGGACGAGCGGGACCAGGTCGGTCGGCGGCTGTGCGCCCCAGTACCCCAGCGTCATGCCCAGTTGCATCCCGGCATGGTCGCAGTGCCCGGGGGTCCAGGACAAGCCGTCCCACGCGTATTCTCCCGCCGATGGAGGACTTCCCGAGGCAGCACGCCCGTACCCGGCGCTTCAGTTGCGGTGCGCCACGGACCGTGTCGGTCGCCGACGACGGTTCGCGGGTGCTTTTCCTGCGGTCGGCGTCGGGAGACGATCCTGTCAACTCCCTGTGGTGCCTCGACCCGGCGTCGGGGGAGGAGCGACTCGTCGCCGATCCGGCCGACCTGCTGGCGGGTGGTGGCGACGAGTCGACGCTCGAGTTGTCACGGCGGGAACGGGCCCGTGAGGTCGGGGAGGGGATAACCGCCTACGACGGACTGCCGGATCTCTCCCGGGTGTGCTTCGTGCTGGCTGGTCGGGTCTTCCTCGCCGACGTCGACGGGGGACGGGTAGTCGAACTTGCCTCCAGCGCCGACGCATTCGACGCGCGCCTCTCGCCAGACGGTGCCTCGGTCGCCTACGTGTCGGGCCGGTCGGTGCGCATCACCGGTGCCGGTGGCGACCAGCGCCTGATCGGCGGGACCACGCCGACGGTCTCGTGGGGATCGGCCGAGTTCGTGGCCGCCGAGGAGATGGGCCGCATGCGAGGCCACTGGTGGGCGCCGGACGGCGGGAGCCTCCTGATTGCCCGGGTCGACGAGGCTCCCGTCGACGAGTGGTGGATCGCCTCGCCCGTCGAACCGTGGTCGGCACCGAGGGCGATCCGGTATCCATCCGCCGGCACGGCCAACGCCGATGTGGGACTCGGCCTCGTCACCCTCGAGGGAGCCGTGGTCGACATCGACTGGAGCCGGGGCGGGGAGTTCGGGTACCTGGCGGACGTGCGGTGGGAGGAGGGTCCGCCGCCGACGTTCGTGGTGCAGTCGCGTGACCAGCGCACCCTCGCCGTCCTCGAAGTCGATGTGTCGACCGGTTCGACGAGGGAGGTGTACCGGATCGAGGGCGACGACTGGGTCGAACTGGTGCCCGGAGCGCCCTGCCGATGGGCCGCCGGGCTCGTGACCGTCGAGGACCGGGGCGGGGCCCGCCGACTGGTCGTGGACGGTGAGGCGATCTCTCCGGACGGACTGCAGGTGCGGCGCATCGTCGGAGTCGACGGCGACCGGGTGTTGGCGTGTGCGTCGACCGACCCACTGGACATCGACGTGGTGGCAATGGATCGGGACGGTTCGGTCGAGGTGCTGGCGTCGGGCGGCGGCGTGCACACGGCGGCCGTCGGTGGTGGGGTGTTGGCGGTGTCGGTGGCCGACCTCGAGGGTTCCCGGCTGACCGTGGGGGACCATCTCGTGGCCTCGTTCGCCGAGGAACCCGTGGTCGACCCGGTCCCGGCGTTCCATGTGGTCGGGGAACGGGACCTGCGTGCGGCGGTGCTGTTCCCGGCCGCCTCGTCGGGCTGGGACGGCTCGCCGCTGCCTGTCCTGCTGGACCCCTATGGCGGGCCGCACGCCCAGCGGGTTCAGCGGGTCCGGGGACAGTTCCTCACCTCACAGTGGTTCGCCGACCAGGGCTTCGCCGTGGTCGTGGTCGACGGCCGGGGTACCCCCGGTCGTGGACCCGCCTGGGAGCGGGCGGTACGGGGCGACCTGGCCGGTCCCGTGCTCGAGGACCAGGTTGACGCGCTCCACGCCCTGGCTGGCGCCGATCAGCGACTGGACCTGGACCGTGTGGCGATCCGAGGGTGGTCGTTCGGTGGCTACCTGGCGGCCCTGGCCGTGCTGCGGCGCCCCGACGTGTTCCACGCCGCCATCGCCGGAGCACCGGTCACCGACTGGCGCCTCTACGACACCCACTACACCGAGCGCTACCTCGGCCACCCCGACGAGGAGCCCGCCAACTACGAGGGCACGGACCTCTGCGCCGAGGCCCGCTCTCTGGCCCGGCCGCTGTTGCTGATCCACGGCCTGGCCGACGACAACGTGGTCGCCGCCCACACGCTTGCGTTCTCACGCGCCCTGTTGGAGGCCGGTCGCCCCCACCGGGTGCTGCCCCTGTCGGGAGTGACCCACATGACCCCCCGGGAAGAGGTCGCCGAGAACCTCCTGCTCATCCAACTCGATTTCCTGAGGGAGTCGCTGGAAATCTAGGACGCCGTCCAGCCGCCGTCGACGAGCAGGACGTGGCCGGTGAGGTAGGAGCCGGCATCGGAGGCCAGCAGGAGCAGGGCGCCGTCGAGCTCGTGGGGCTCACCGCCACGCCCCATCGGCGTGCCGGATTCGACATAGTTGCGGCCTGGGTCGGTGTGGAACATCTCGTCACTGTTCATCTCGGTCTCGAACCAGGCCGGGGCGAGGGCGTTGACCCGGATGCCCCTACGCGCCCACTGCACGGCGAGTTCCCGGGTGAGGTTGTGCAGGCCGCCCTTGGCGGTGGCGTAGCCGGGGGCCCGCAACTTCCCGCCCGACCCCTCGCCGAGCACCGAGCCGAGGTTGACGACCACGCCCGGGTGGTCGTTGTCGATCCACCAGCGGGCGGCTCGGCGGGCCAACTCGTAGGGGGCGACCAGGTCGACCTCGAGTTCATGGCGGAAGCCGTCGAGGTCGTCGTCGACCGCGTGGATGACGCGCGAGATGCCGGCGTTGTTGATGAGCACGTCGAGGCGGCCGAAGTGGTCGATCGTGACGTCGATCAGGTGCTGTGGCCCATCGAGCGAGGTGACGTCGCACTCGACGGCGAGGGCGTCGGGGAGCTCGGCGGCAAGCACTTCGAGCCGGTCGATCCGGCGGGCGGCAAGCACGACGCTGGCCCCGACGCCGGCGACCACCCGTGCGAAGCGTTCGCCGAGGCCGCTGCTGGCACCCGTGACGATGACGACCCGGTCGTCGAGGCGAAAGAGGTCGAGGGCGCGCTCGGGATCGGACATGCGCAGCGAGCCTAGATGGCGTGGCAGGCGACCTCGGTGGCCTTGACGGCGGCCCAGACCTCGGAACCGACCCGGAGGCCCAGTTCTTCGACTGCCGCCGGTGTCACCTCGGCGACGACCGGCAGGGGCCCATCCAGTACCACCCGGACCCGTTCGAAGGCCGGCTGGAGGTCGGTGACGCCGGCCTGCCAGACGTTGCGGGGGCTGCCGTCGGGAGCCGAGCGGTGGAGGGCCACGGCGGTCGGGGGGACCACGAGGTGGACCGGGCCTTCGGCGGGCTCGGCCAGGAGCACACGGGTCCCGAGCGCCGTCACGGCGACGGTGCCCGAGGCCGTGGCCTCGAGCAGGTTGAGTCCGGCCAGCGAGGCGACATACCGGGTCTTGGGGCGGCTCCTGACCTCGCGGGGACTGCCGGCCTGGGAGACGGCGCCATTCTCGAGGACGACCAGCCGATCCGCCAGGGTGGCCGCCTCGACCGGGTCGTGGGTGACGAGAAGCGTCGCCGGAGCCTCGGCGGCGGTCAGCACGCCATTGATGAGGTGACGGGATTCGACGTCGAGCGCCGCCGACGGCTCGTCCAGCAGGAGGACGACCGGATCGGTGGCGAGCGCCCGTGCGAGGGCGACCCGCTGGGCCTGTCCGCCGGAGCACTCATCGGGTCGGCGGTAGGCGAGCCCTGTGAGGCCGAGAGCGTCCAGCAGGCCGGCGACCCGGTCAGCGTCGACACCGGGTCCGAAGCCCACGTTGCCGGCCACGGTCAGGTGCGGGAACAACAGGCGATCCTGGGGCACCCAGCCGACACGGCGAAGGTGCGGGGGGAGGAAGGCGCCGGTGCCGGGCTCGTCCACCGTGGCGCCGCCGATGGCGAGGGCACCGGAGTCGAGGGAGAGGAGCCCGGCGAGCAGTCGGAGGAGGCTGGTCTTGCCGGCGCCGTTGGGTCCGAGCACGGCAACGGTCTCGTCGGGCTCGACGACGAGATCGACGTCGAGTCGGAGGTCGCCCATCCGGGTCATGCCGGCCAGGGAGAGAGCGCTCATCGGCCGGGCAGCCAACGGTCGCGGAGCGGAAGCAGGACGGCGAGGGCTACGGCGAGCATCACGAGGCTCAGGGCCAGGGCCCGTTCGGGTTCCGACTGGAGGGCGAGGAACGTCGCCAGCGGCAGCGTCTGCGTGCGGCCCGGGAGGTTGCCGGCGAACGTGATCGTGGCGCCGAACTCGCCGAGCGCCCGTGCCCATGCCAACGCCAGGCCGGCGCCCATGGCGGGGAGGAGCCGGGGAAGCGTGATGCGGCGCAGCACGGTGAGTGGCGGGGCGCCCAGGGTGGAGGCCACGCCCTCCAGGTCGTCGATCTCACGTCGGGCCGTGCGGAGTGCCCCCTCGACGGCGATGACGTAGAAGGGGAGCGCGACGAACGTGGCGGCCAGGATCGCCCCCGTGAGCGTGAACGGCAGCGTCAGGCCGAACCAGCGGTCCAACCACTGGCCGATGAGGCCCCGCCGGCCGAGCGCGAACAGCAGAGCCGCGCCGCCGACCACCGGAGGCAGCACCATCGGCAGCACGACCAGCGCCCGCACGATCCGTCGGCCGGGCAGGTCGGTTCGCCCCAGCGCCCAGGCGAGGGGTGTACCGAGTACGAGGACGACCAGGGCGGCGACAAGGCTGACTACCAGCGATACCCGCAGGGCGTCGAGGGTGACATCGTCCCCGAGCAGGTCGGGCAACGAAGACCACGGCATCCGTTGCAGCAGGCCGACGATCGGCAGCGCCAGCAGCACGACGGCCAATCCGGCGAAGGCGAGCAGGAAGCGTCTCATTCGCTGAATCCGTGGTTGCGGAGGATCCCCAGGGCCGCATCCGAGACCAGGAAGTCCACGAACCGGTTGCCAACTGCCGTCAGGGGTGCGGCCCGGTACTGGACCCCCGCCGAAGTGAGATCTGTGCCGGGGACCTCGTCGATTCCCTCGACTACCAGGACGTCGGTGGCATAGACGATGCCCACGTCGGCCTCGTCGAGGACGAGTCGGGTCACGACGGCCCGGACCGAGATCTCCTCGGTGTCGGGGGAGAGGGGGAGTCCAAGGGCGTGGGTCGCCCTTCCGCAGGGGACTTCGGCTGCGCAGACGGCGACGCGCAGGTCGTCGCGTCCGAGGTCGTCGGGGCCTGTGACCTGTGCCGGGTTTCCGGCCGGCACGGCGAGCACGAGGTGGTTGGAGGCGAAGTGGACGTCCACGACGCCAACGGGGATGAGTCCGGGGTCCGCGGTGAGGAACGCGTCGGCGGGGGCGCCGTCGTGGAGTTGGGCGGCAAGGTGGTTCGAACCCCCGAACACGAGGGTCGGCTCGGTGCCCGATTGTCCGGACCACGCCTCGGCGAGTGCCGGAAGCACATCAGTGAGCGACGAAGCGGCGAAGACGGTCGGACCGGGATCATCGATACCGCTACCGCATCCCGTGAGGAGGAGGCCGGCCAGGAGGAACGACCTGGCGAGCATCTCAAAGCGGCCGCTCGACGACGACGTTGGTGGCCTTGACCACGGCGACGGCCAGGACGCCGGGCTCGAGGCCGAGGTCGTCGACCGCCTCGGCGGAGATCAGCGACACCACGCGGTGGGGGCCGGCCTGGATCTCGACCTGGGCCATGACGCCGTCGCGTAACACCCGGGTGACGAGGCCCGTGAAGCGGTTGCGTGCGGAGAGGGCGGCGGCTTCTCCATCGGGGGACTCGGCCCGTTCCTGGGCCAGGCGGGCCAGGTCGGTGCCGTCGATGAGGCGGTGGCCGCCCTCGGTGCGGTGGGCGGGGAGGCGGTCGGCATCGACCCAGCGGCGCACCGTGTCGGTACTCACGCCCAGCAGATGCGCTGCTTCACCGATTTTGAATTGGCTCATGCAAGGAAATCTACGTAAAAACCTTGTCCAAGCCAACCGCTACGCTTCCGGGCATGAGCATTCCCGTCACCACCGACGATCTGGCCGCCCGCCTCGAGGAATACGGCAGTGCCTGCTTCCTGATCACCGTCGGTGCCGCTGGCTCACCCAAGGTCGTCCATGTGCCCGTCGTCTGGGACGGCGAGGTCATGCGCTGCACCCCCGGCGCCGGCACGCTTCGGAACCTGGGGAATCTGACAGAAGGCGCGCCGGTCACCCTCGTCTTCCCCGGGCCGGCACCCGATGTCCACAGCATGCTGCTCGACGGCACCGGTCGGGCGAACGGCGACGTGGCTGTCGTCAACGTCGATGGCGGGGTGCTTCACCGCCCGGCACCCGTCACTCCGGGTGGCGAGGCGCACTGCTAGGCCACGCTGTTCCAGTTCGGAGGACCGACCAGGGGGGAAGGTACCCTCCGCTGCTCCTCGATGTCGATGGAGCCAGGCGGCTACTTGTCCGAGAGATGCCAGGCAGCCGGGAACAGAACGCCCGCCAGGACGGCCTTGATGAAGTCGCCGACCAGGAACGGGGCGACCCCGTAGGCAATGGCGCTGGGCTCGCCGATGCCTGCAGTGAGTGGTATGTCCAATTCCATGGCCAGCCATGAGGCACCCATGACGTAGATGACCACCGTGCCCGCCAGAATTGCTGGAATCGAGGTGCCCAGACGACGGTCCTGGCCTCTCTCGGCCAGTCGGCCCACGAGGTAGGCCGCGACGACGAATCCGACCAGGTAACCGGCGGTGGATCCGGTCGCTACATCCCAACCACTCGTGCCATCGGCGTAGAACGGCAATCCGACGGCACCCATGAAGAGGTACAGGAACTGCGAGATGGCACCCCGGTTGGCCCCTAGGGCACCACCGGCCAGGAGCACTGCGAAGGTCTGCCCGGTAATCGGAACCGGAGTGAAACCCAACGGAATCGAGATCTGGGCTGCACCGGCCGTTGCCAGGGCGAACCCGAAGACGGCGACGACATCTCGTACCCGCGACCGGGGAATGATGTCCAGGAGGGTCACTCGTTGGGGCAGCGTGGTGATGGCAGTCATGGATTGGGACTCTTCCTACTCCGGTGGTCGGCCTGTGTCTGGAACCGTATCGGGCGGGTCGTCTATCCGACATGGATGGGACGGAAGGGGACCACACGACCCGGGATCCCTTGGCTGAATTCGCCAACAGGCACTTCTGCCGGGAGTTGTCACGGCATATCTAGGCATCCGAGCCGTGCTTTCCCTGCATGCGCTCCTCCAGGTAGTGCTCGCGAGCCCTACGCCCCTCGGCATCCCTGAGCCCACCGGCCAGTCCGTCGGCGTCAGACCACGAGCGAGCCAGGCCGACCATCTGTTCGGTGACTGCGTTGGTGTGCGCCTTGGTCGCCAGCACGGCGAAGCGGGAACGAGACGCGACGGCCTCGGCGAGTTCTTCGACCTCGTTGTCCAGTTGTCCTGCCGGCACCACCCGGTTCAAGAATCCGGCGGCCCTCGCCTCGTCGGCGCCGAAGGGCCGGCAGGTCATGACCAGTTCCTTGGTGAGCGCAGGGCCGATCTCCCGGACAAGGCGTGGGATGCCGCCCCAGGCGAGGGGGATGCCGAGGTCGACCTCGGGGATCGAGAAGCGCACTTCCTCAGAGGCGACCCGCAGGTCGCATGCGGCCGCCAGCACGAGCCCACCGCCGACCACGTGGCCGTGGAGCCGGGCGATCGTGACCGGGGCCATGTGCTCGAGGGCCTCGGCCATGAGCCGGCCGGTGTCGCCGGGGACACGGCCACCAGCTGGTGACGCGTCCGCGTCACCGAAGGCTCCCAGGTCGAAGCCGGCGCAGAATGCCCGGCCTGTTCCTTCGACCACCACCACGCGCAGGTCGGGTTGGTGGTCGAACCAGTCGGCTGCAGCGATGATCTCGGCCATCGTCTGGTTCGACAGGGCGTTGAGCGCCTCGGGGCGGTTCAGCGTGAGCGTGCCCCGACGCCCGTCGCACGTCACGAGAAGGTGTTCGAATTCGGTCGGTTGGGAGGTCATGGGACGGTCGGCTCCTCGAGTTCGACGGCTGCAGTGATCGCAGTTCCCCCGCCATCTTCCATCTCGATCAACGCTATGGCACCGGCCCTGGCGGCTGCGGCGACGTCGTCAAGGGCGAGGCGCAGGTGTGCGATCCGGTCCGCAGGGCAGGTCAGGCGACAGGAGGTGACCGTCGTGGCGACGGATCGCTTGGCTGCGGTCTTGTGCCGGCGGATCTCGGTCAGCGCATCGGCGGCGACGAGGGCGACCTCGGGATCGCCCGGTTCGCCTTCGTGAGTGGCGGCCTCGAGGAGTCCATCGGATTCGGGCCACTGCGCACGGTGGATGGAACCGTCCTGCCACCACGACCAGACCTCTTCGGTCACGAACGGCAGGAACGGTGCGAACAGTCGCAGGAGCGTCGAGAGGGCCAGCCGCAGTGCATGGCGGGCCGATTCCCGGTCGGCTGGGTCGCCTTCGTAGGCCCTGGCCTTGACGAGTTCCACGTGGTTGTCGGTGAAGTTCCAGAAGAACCCCTCGGTGCGTTCGAGCGCCCGGGCGTAGTCGAAGTCGTCGAAGGCTGCGGTCGCTTCGTCGACCAGGTGTGCGAGGCGGGCGAGCATCGCCCGATCCAGGGGGTGCGTGACCAGGGACGGGTCGATGGTCAACGACGCGTCCGCACCGAACCCGAGGGCGAACCTGCTGGCGTTGAGGATCTTGATGGCGAGGCGTCGCCCGACCTTCATCTGGCCGTCGTCGAAGGCGGTGTCGGTGCCGGGCCGGCCGTTGGCCGCCCAGTAGCGGACGGCGTCCGAGCCGTACTGCTCGAGCAGGTCCATCGGCGTGACGGCGTTGCCCTTCGACTTCGACATCTTCTTGCGATCGGGGTCGAGGACCCAGCCGCTCAGGGCTGCGTGACGCCACGGTGCCGCATCGTGTTCGAAGTGCGAGCGCACAACCGTCGAGAACAGCCAGGTCCTGATGATGTCGTGGGCCTGGGGACGCATGTCCATCGGGTAGGTGCGGGCGAACAGGTCGTCGTCCTCTTCCCAGCCACAGGCGATCTGCGGCGAGAGCGACGACGTTGCCCAGGTATCCATGACGTCGGGGTCGCCGACGAACCCGCCGGGCTGGCCGCGCTGCGACTCGTCGAACCCGGGGGCGGCGTCCGCAGTGGGGTCGATCGGCAGGTCGGCCTCTGCCGGTGTGATCGGTTGGTCCCATTCGGGATCGCCGTGCCCGTCCAGCCGGTACCAGAGGGGGAGGGGCACGCCGAAGAACCGCTGCCGGCTGATCAGCCAGTCGCCGTTGAGGCCGTCGATCCAGTTGGTGAACCGGGTCTGCATGTAGGCGGGGTGCCACTGCATTTCGTCGCCACGGGCCACGAGCCTGGCGCCGAGTTCGGCGTCGCGGCCGCCGTTGCGGATGTACCACTGGCGGCTGGTGACGATCTCGAGGGGCTTGTCACCCTTTTCGAAGAACTTGACCGGGTGGACGATCGGCTCGGGGTCGCCGACCAGTTCGCCGGTCTCGCGCAGGATCTCGACCATCTCCTGCTGTGCTGAGAACACGGTCTTGCCGGCGAGGCGGGCATAGGCGGTACGACCGGTCTCGGATTCCACTCCTGCCGGCGGGTCCGCCTGAAAGCGGCCCTGGCGGTTGACGACGGCCCGGACCGGCAGGTCGAGTTCTCGCCACCAGGTCACGTCGGTGGTGTCGCCGAACGTGCAGATCATGGCGATGCCGGTGCCCTTCTCGGGGTCGGCCAGATGGTGGGCCCGGACCGGCACCTCGACCCCGAACACCGGCGTGGTCACCGTCGTGCCGAACAGCGGCTGGTAGCGCGCATCATCCGGATGGGCCACGAGCGCCACGCATGAGACGACGAGTTCCGGGCGGGTGGTGGAGATCTGGATGTCACCGGAACCGTCGTGCAGGTGAAAGGCGAGCGTGTGATTCGCGCCGGAGCGCTCGCGGTCCTCCAGCTCCGCCTGGGCGACGGCGGTGCGGAAGGTGACGTCCCACAGCGACGGCGCTTCGATCTGGTACGCCTCACCACGCTCGAGGTTGCGCAGGAACGCCTTCTGTGCGACCCGTTGGCAGCGCTCTTCGATGGTGGCGTAGGTCTGAGACCAGTCGACCGACAGCCCCAGGTGCCGCCACAGTGCCTCGAACACCTTTTCGTCCTCGAGGGTCAGGCGGTGGCAGAGCTCGACGAAGTTGCGGCGGCTGATGTCGAAGTCGCCGCGCTTCTTGATTGCCTTGGGGTCGCCGGCGTCTGCCGGTGCAGTGAAGCCCGGGTCGTGGGGCAGGCCCGGGTCGCAGCGCACCCCGTAGTAGTTCTGGACGCGCCGTTCGGTGGGGAGGCCGTTGTCGTCCCATCCCATCGGGTAGAAGACCTCCCGGCCAGCCATCCGCTGGTAGCGGGCGATCGTGTCGGTATGGGTGTACGAGAACACGTGCCCGACGTGAAGCGAGCCGCTCACGGTGGGCGGCGGCGTGTCGACCGAGAACACCTGGTCGCGCATCCGGGTGCGGTCGAACCGGTAGGTGCCGGCGGATTCCCATGTTGCGTCCCAACGCGCTTCGAGTCCCTCGAGCGAGGGCTTCTCGGGAATTCCGGGTGGGTCCATGGGGGCGGGCGCCCGGCTGGCTTGTTCTTCCGGCATGAGAACCAGAGGCTAGCGGCGCGGCGTGTAGGTGGACCCTGACCTGGGTTCTCGGGATGAGCGGCGATTCCGCGGCAACGACGAACGCATCGACCCCGAGTCGCTGCGCCCCACCACGGCGCTCCACGAAGACGTGGCGCGGGACATGCCCGGGTCGTGGCGGACTGGCTGCCGGAGGTCCACCGCATCGTCGGAACCGGCCGGCCGGTCCGAAGCAGCAGCCCGGGAGGCAGGCCGCATTCCACCGGTCTCGGTGGGAGGTGGACACCGTCGACGCGCGAGGCTCCTGCCATGAGCGACTTCTCCCTCGAACTCACCGACGACCAGGTCCAACTCCGGGACTGGGTCCACGACTTCGCCGCCGACGTCGTCCGGCCCGCCGCCGAGGAGTGGGACCGCCGCGAGGAGACCCCGTGGCCGATCATCGAGGAGGCGGCAAGGATCGGCCTCTACGGCTGGGAGTTCCTCGCCGAGGGAATGTGGAACGACAAGACCGGCCTCACCCTCCCGGTCGCCATCGAGGAGTTGTTCTGGGGCGACGCCGGGATCGGCATGGCGATCATGGGCTCGGGCCTCGCCGCTGCGGGCATCGCCGCCGCAGGCACCCAGGAGCAGATCATGGAATGGGTGCCCCGGTGCTACGGCACCCCCGGCGACCTCCAGATGGGTGCCTTCTGTTCATCGGAGGCCGACGCCGGATCCGACGTGTCGGCCATGCGCACCCGGGCCGTCTACGACGAGGCGGCCGACGAATGGGTGCTCAACGGCACCAAGACCTGGATCAGCAACGGTGGCATCGCCGACGTGCACGTGGTCATCGCCGTCGTCGACCCGGAACTCCGCAGCCGGGGTCACGCCTCGTTCGTCGTACCCCCGGACACCACGGGCCTCACACAGGGCCAGAAGTTCTCGAAGCACGGCATCCGCGCCAGCCACACTGCCGAGGTCGTCCTCGAAGACGTCCGCATCCCCGGCTCGTGCCTGCTCGGCGGTAGGGAGAAGCTCGACGAGCGCCTGGCCCGCGTGCGGGAGGGCAAGCCGGGCAACGCCCAGGCGGCCATGCAGACCTTCGAGGCGACCCGGCCCGCCGTGGGTGCCCAGGCGGTCGGCGTGGCCCGTGCCGCCTTCGAGTACGCCCGTGACTATGCCAAGGAGCGGGTGCAGTTCGGCAAGCCGATCGTGCAGCACCAGGCGATCGCATTCATGCTGGCCGACATGGCGACCGAGATCGACGCCGCCCGGTTGCTGGTGTGGCGGGCGGCATGGTTGGCGAAGCAGGGCGGGTTCGTCAACGCCGAGGGGTCGATGGCCAAGCTCAAGGCCGGCCGGGTGGCGGTGTGGGCGACGGAGAGGGCCATGCAGATCCTCGGCGGCGCCGGCTACGTGACCGACCATCCGGTCGAGCGCTGGCACCGGGATTCGAAGATCTACGACATCTTCGAGGGCACCGAACAGATCCAGCAGTTGGTGATCTCGAGGGCCGTCTCCGGCATGCGCATCGAATAGGGGCGGATCGCCCCCCCTCACTCCACCAGGCCTGCCTCGGTGAACAGGTCGGGCAGCGGGTCGCCGATCGACAGCAGCAGGTCGAAGCCATGCAGTTGCGAACGGAACCGACGCAACGTGTGCGGCAACTCGTCGACCCGGGCCACGTCGAGGTCGATGGCGAACACGACACGGCCCTCTTCGAACCAGCCCTTCAGGCCGGGCCGCGAGCGCACGAGGGCGAACACCTGCTGGCGTACGTCGCGGTCGTCCTCGACGTTGGTGGCGAGAACCGTCGAGATCCGCAGCACCTGCTGGTCGACCACATCGTGGAAGGTGACCCGTACCGCCGGGTTCCCCGTCACCGAGAAGGCGTCCTCGGCGATCGGCGTCACGGACTCGCCGGCCTTTTTCAGGATCTCCGTGGCGTGGGGGATCCACCTGGTGCAGACGAGGTCCGTCGGCGGGACCCAGGCGGTCCAGTCGTCGGCGGTGACCCGCAGCCACTCGTCGAACACTGCGAGCGCGACCGTCTCCGAGCCCTGCGTCGCGCCCCTGACCAGGTCGGTGAGGCCGGTGGGCCGGAACCCGAATTGGGCCGAGCCATCGGTTGCCGCCGGGGTCCGGAACGTGGCCCTGTGGCCCCCCGCCATCGACCAGTCGGCCAGGAACCCGATCTCGCCATCACCGATGCCCAACTCGAGGGGCGGCGGCTCCTCCTGCTCGAGCCCGGTCGGTGAGAGCGATGCCGGGCACAGGCAGTGGAACAGGCGGGCAGCCTCGACGGTCGCCGAAGCGGTCGGATGCCAGGGATTGGGGAGTTCGTAGGCGGATGGGACCGGCAGGAGGTCGTGGACCGAACTCGAGCCGTTGTCCCCGCGTACGGTTGCGTACCGGTTGTCGTCGATCGTGAGCACACACCCGCCCTCGAGGTCGGCGAGGACGGCGCCGTGGATGACGAGACGCGTGGGCAGCGCCACGGCGAACGGTTCGATCCACGGCACATCGTGCCGGACCTCGACGAGGGTGTCGTCGATGCAGCGCAGCCGCCACTGTGGATCGACCCCCGACTCGGGGAAGGGGTGCTGGAGGACCGGCGGGTTGTCCCGGTCGTCCCAGGCCGTGGCCTTGGCGACGCGCACGATGCGCTCCCACTCGTCGGACTCGATGGGAACCTCGATGCTGCTCATACCTGGCCCCCGAGGTGCGGGCCGACGGTCACCTCGACGGGTACGTCGGGCACGGCGACCGGGGCGACCGCCCGACGGTTGGCCCGATCGGCCTCGGTGGTCCGCCGGTGCGAGCGCCGCTCGCCCCGGCGCTCGAGGCAGAGTTCGTCGAGGCGGAACATGATGGCCTGCATCCTTTCCGGCTCGATGTCGCAAAACCTGTAGTTCCCGGTCTCGGGGTCGATCGATGCCCAGCCGTGGCCGAAGACGCCGTCGAGGCCGACGTCCTCCAGGAGGCGGCGCAACTGCCGCAGTCGGACCCGTTCAGGATCGGCACTGTTCGAGTGGGTGGTGGATGCATGGTTCGTGGCTTCTTCGTGAGTGGTCAACGTGCCTCCTGTATGGGGGGGTGATCGAAGGAATCCCCTGTAGCGGGGGGTACGTGGCTTCTGTGACAAGGAGAATTCAGTCGGCGTCGAGGCCGTTGGCTTCTTCGCCCTCGACCCCGGTTGTGCCGGTTTCCTGGTCCCGCAGGCGGGCATCCCGCCAGGCCCGAAGCAAGTCGTTGTCGTTCGAGAATCGCCCGAGTCCCTCGAGGCCATCGCCTGTGGAACGCCAGTAGAGGCCCTGCTGCCCGAAGAGTTGGTGCGTCGGGTCCTCCTTCATCGGCTCGTCAGGTGGGAAGTAGAAGTCGGGCTCCATGTGCTCGATGACATCGACATGGATGTGCCAACCGTCGATGCAGATCCCCCATTTGCATTCGCCATCGCAGGCAGTCGGTTCGAGTGAATCCAGCCACTCTCTGAGCTGTGCCTCTTCCTCGGCGGCGGCCTCCTGTTCGCGTTCGTCGATGCAGTAGTCGGTTCTCCATGCCGTGATCGCCTCTTCGTCGGAGTCGAAACGGTCCATGGCATGCCATCCGTGGTCGTCGTGGGACCAGTACAGGCCGTCGAAGCCGTAGAGCTCGAAGCTGCCGGCGCTGCCGGGAAAGTCCCCTTCGTAGGACCAGGTAGCGAGGGGGAATTCCTCGGCGAAGTACATGAGGTCCGTGCCGACGTGGACGTCGCCGAAGCAGATGACGTTGGCGCAGGTTTCGCCGTCGCACGGGGTCGGTGTGGGGTCGGGCGTGGGCGCCGGTCGGGTTCGGCGGTGGGCGCGGGGGCGCCGGTCGGGCACCGGCTCCGGTTCGGGCTCCGGCGGCACGGCCAGCAGCCGCAGGTCCTCGTCCGCTTTCGGGTGTGTGGCCACGGCCTTCCGAACGTGTTCGTCCTCGTCGATTGCCAGGTGCCGCAGGGCAGTCAGGGGGCAGCGGCGGTTGGCGGCCACGTTCCGGCGGACATCGGTTTCGAGGTCACCGGCCAGGCGACCCAGAAGCACGGAAGTACTCGTCCGGTGCTCGGCGACGAAGCACCGAACCCTCGAGTCGTCATCTCCGGCCAATGCCTCGAGCACGTCGATGGGGGTTCTCGGATTGGCAGCGGCGAACCAGCGCACGTCAGCGTGGTCGTCCGTGGCGAGACGGGAGATGACTTCGACCGGGGTTCCGGGGTTGGCCGCCACAGCCATCCGGATGGGATTCCAGTGTCCGATGTAGCGGCCCGGGACGCGCTCCACGTCGGAGGCGAGGTCGTCGAGAACGTCCGGTGGCGTGTTCGGGTTCTCGGCTGCGGCCCAGCGGTACCGCGGGAACGGCGACCCGGCCAGGTGCCGGAGGCTGGCCTCGCCGAATGCCTCGGGGTTGTCGAGGATGGCGGCGATGGGGAACATCCGCTCGTCGTCCATGAGGATCTCGACGGCCTCCGGAGGTGCGTAGGGGTTGTCGGCGACCGCGAGGCGGACCCGCACGATCCGGTCACGTGCGAGACGAACCAGCACCTCGGCAGGGGCGGACCAGTTGCCGGCCACGGCCTCCCGGAAGTCGTGGTCCCGGACACGGCCGAGTTGTTCGAGGACATCGGGCGAAGTGCGTCCGTTGCCGGCCACAGCGAGGCGCACGGGCCGGGTCCGGTCTTCGGCGAGGGCCTCGAGGGCGGTGTGGGGCGCTGATTCGTTGAGCGCCACGGCGAGGCGGACCGTTCGGTGACGGTCGCCGGCCAGTGCGCGAAGTTGG
>Ga0208765_1000005_pt1 | contig 131045 bp, 120 predicted proteins | sample ETNtaG_2_FD_185783 | JGI IMG/M metagenome (GOLD analysis project Ga0208765, IMG submission 185783) | Marine microbial and viral communities from oxygen minimum zone, Eastern Pacific Ocean - ETNP201406SV203 (SPAdes) (version 2) | ecosystem: Environmental > Aquatic > Marine > Oceanic ...
CGTCGAGGCCGTCACCGTCGGTGTCCGCAACCGTTGGCGCCTCCGTAGTGGTCGGTGGGACCGTCGTAGTCGTCGCCGGCGGCAACGTCGTGGTAGTAGTCGTCGTGGTCACCGGAGGCGGTGGCTCCGACGTCGTCGCCACCACAACCGTCGTCGTTGTCGGTGCAGCCGTGGTGGGTGTCGGGTCGTCGTTGTCGGATGTGGTGGCTGTCAGGGTCTGGTCGGCCAGTGGGTCGTAGGCGTCGTCGCTGGAGGCGTCGACGATGCCGATGGTGATGGTGGTGTCCTGGTCGCCGTCGTCGATGGCGTCATCGATGCCGGCGACGGTCACGGTCTGGGGGGTCGACCAGTTCAACGGCGTGAACGTCAACGTCGCCGGCGACACGGTGGCTTCGCCGGTGTCGGCCGACGAGATCGCAATGACCACGTCGAGAAGTGGTTGGGTGGTCAGCTCCACGGTGAACGAGTCTGTTGATCCGGTTTCGTCGACCAGGGTCGATGCGTCCGACTGCGACACCGACACACCCGGCGAGTCGTCGTCGGAGGTGGTGGCGGTCACCGTCTTGCCGGCCAACAGGTTGAACGCGTCGTCGCTGAAGGCGTTGTCGACCGAGATCGTGATCGTGGTGTCCTGCGGACCGTCGGTGGCGGTGTCGTCGACGCCGGTGACGGTCACCGTCTGGGGCAGCGACCAGTTCGCCGACGTGAACGATATCGACGTGGGCGACACGGTGGCTTCGCCGGTGTTGTCCGAAGACACGGTGAGAATGACGTTGGAGGTGGGCTGGGTGTTGAGTGTCACGCTGAACGTGCCGGTCGAGCCGGCCTCGGTGACCGTCACCGTCGTGCCCGACAGGGTGTATCCGGCGGTGTCGTCGTCGAATGTGGTCGCTGTCAGGGTCTGGTCGGCCAACGAGTCGAACGCGTCGTCGCTCGACGCATCGACCGACAGGATCATCGTGGTCACCTGGGTGCCGTCGTCGATGGCGTCGTCGACGCTGGCAACAGTGACGTCCTGGGGTGTCGACCAGTTCGACGACGTGAACGTCAACGTTGCCGGCGACACGGTGGCCTCGCTGGTGTCGGCCGACGAAACCGAGATCACCACCGGGGAGAGCGGTTCAGAGTCGAGGACCACGGTGAACGAATCCGTCGACCCGGTTTCATCGAGGAGCAGTGCAGTGACCTCATGTGTGAATCCGACCGTGTCGTCGTCGGTCGTCGTGGCGGTCACGGCCTGGTCGGCGACATCGTCGTAGGCGTCGTCGCTGGAGTCGTCGTCGACAGCGACCGTGATCGTGGTGTCCTGATCACCGTCGTCGACGTCATCGTCTACACCGGTCACGTCGATCGTCTGCGGGTTCGACCAGTTGGCGGTCGTGAACGTCAACGACGCCGCAGAAACGGTCGCCTCGTCGGTGTCAGCCGACGAGACCGTCAACACCACATCGGAGGCGGGTTCAGCGTCGAGCACAACGGTGAACGTGTCCGTCGAACCGCCTTCGGTGACCGAAGCCGTGGTCTTGGACAGCGTGTATCCGGAAGTGTCGTCGTCGGTCGTCGTGGCGGTCACGGCCTGGTCGGCGACATCGTCGTAGGCGTCGTCGCTGGAGTCGTCGTCGACTGCGACCGTGATCGTGGTGTCCTGATCACCGTCGTCGACGTCGTCGTCGACGCCGGTGACCGTGATCGTCTGGGGCGTGTCCCAATCCGACGACGTGAACGTCAACTGGGCCAGGTCGACCGTGGCCTCGCCGGTGTCAGCCGACGAGACCGTCAACACCACATCGCTGGAAGGCGGCGTGTTCAACGCAACGGTGAACGAATCCGTCGACCCGCCCTCGGTGACCGAAGCCGTGGCCTTCGACACCGTCACCCCTGGACCCATAGCGCTTCCTGAGAGCAAGAGGTCGCTGTCAAAGCTCGACGACGTAAGCCCGTGGGCGATTACCAGTTCGCCGCTGCTGTCGAAGTACGAAGCCAGTTCTTCGCCAAGATACCTGCGGATCCACCCACCACAAGTTTCCACTCTGGACAGGAGCTCCAAATAGGTGGCTTCGCAGTCCGCAACCAGATGACGGGTACTGGTAGAGCAGTCGAGTGCTGTGCACTCGTATGCGTACACGTTGCCGAACTCGGCAGCCTCCTCGGCCGTGGAGATATTGACCGCCACTGTTACCAGAACAGGAAAGCCGTTCGGGGCGAGCGACATGGTCTGGCGCCGGGTCGTGGCGCCAGCCGTGGCAAGCCCGTGGTAGGTCAGGAGGTCCGTGACTGTCTGCGTTGAACAGTCCGCAGAACCACACTTGAGTACCCTGCCGTGCTGGGTTGAGATGATCGGGAAGCCATCGGCACCTATGACGGTCGCCACCGTCTTCGGCGTGCCTGTGTTGCCGCTGCCCTCGAACCCGATACGGCCGTGGTCGGTTCCCGTCGAACAATCCAGCGACGTGCACTGGAAGAGCCGAACGGCTGCATCTGTTTCACCAACTGGAGCGCCGCTGTCGCTGCCACTGACAGACGTGATGATCGGGAAGCCATCCAACCCGATCTGCACGTCAACAGACTGGCCGTAACGATGGTTGTTGTTATCGGTGTCGAGCGGGCCTACGGAATTGAACGACCCTGACGAACAGGCCGCTGTCGCACAGTGGAAGACCTTTATGGTGTTGCCGTGACCAGGAGCGCTCATTCCGTAAGCGACTACGGGAAGGCCATCGCTACCGATCTTGGCGTCAAGAGGCTCATAGTTGTGTGCGGCTACGGCGAAGACATCAAAGTCAGCGGTCTCATGGAGTTCGTGGATGTTCCCGGAAGAGCAGTCAGAAGTCGTGCACTCGTAGACACGCAAACCTTCGTAGACCTTGTGGTTGTTGGAGTTGGATGAGTATTCGGACCCGAGGTACATCTCCGCTGCGTAGAAGATGACAGGCAGGTTGTTGGAACCCATGACCACAACCACCGGGCCATCAGGAGTAGGACCTTCGTCGTCGTTGTTGGGGTTGCCATCATGGGGGTACGTGTCGAACACAGTTCGCACACTCGAGGTGCAGGCAGCGTCGTTGCACGACCTGACAGACACGGTGTAATCCTCCGTCCACGACGAATGACCCGGTTCCTCGGCCGTGACTACCAGAGGGAAGCCGTTAGCGCCCTCGATGACGCTCACATCCGTGTATAGCCACGTGGGTGTTGCGGTGTTAGAGGCGTCCATGTCCGGGTCGATCCACGACGACCCCCACGAATCCGTGTCAAGAGCACCGGCAGGCGAAGCCGGGATCACAACCATTACAGAAGCGACCAGTAGCGCACCCAGCAGCCCACACGTGGTGCGCCGACAAGCCCCCACCCAGTTGCGTCCCATTCGCTGATGCCCCATTCGCTGATGCCCCATTCGCTGATGTCCCATTCGCTGATGTCCCATTCGCTGATCCCCCATTCGTTTACGCAGCACTACCCGACCTCTTTCCCGCCGCCCAGGGCGAAACCGGCTTTGATGGCGCTGGCAACCTCGGTGCCGAGCTGGTCGTCGGTGTAGAAGCCGGCCGCCCAGCTGTAGAGCGCACCCCGGTAGTAGGTGATGATCGTTCGGGCGGCCAGTTCGACGTCGTCGAACTCGACCTGGCCCGACGCCAGCCGTACCCTGAGGTGCTCGTGGACCAGTAGGCCCACCTGGTCCACGACATCCGGGCCGAAGCGCTGCGTGCCCGCCAGCAGCACCGTCATGCGGTTCACTTCGCTGTCGCTGGAGAACTCCTCCACAGCGATCCTGCCGATTTCATCCAGGAAGTGGCGGTCCGCCTGGTCGAGTTCGGCGATGCGGGCAAAGATCCGTTGCATCGTCTCGTCAGAGAGCGCGTACAACATGTCGGTAGGCCCGTCGAAGTAGCGGTAGACGGTCATCGGGGTGAGCCCCGACACTTCTGCCACCACTGCCACCGTCAGGCCGAATGCCCCGTCCCTGCGGACGATGTCGCGGGCAGCGGCGAGGAGCCGTGCACGGGTCCGTTCGTGCTCTGCTACGGCCCGTTCCCTGCGGGACCTCGTGAACGCTGAAACCTCAGGGTCTGGAGACTCGTCTGGGGATGCGTCTGGGGATGCGTCCTTCTCAGCCATGCCCGGTCGCTTTCCCGTCGCCCAGGCCGAAACCGGCACCCGGCGCGTCGACGAACCCCAGCCCCCGAATCATCACTACCTACTAGTAAGCGCGCACCGGCGCAGACGCTGTGACCAGCTCTGCGCGCACGCCTCGTAGTGCTGCATCAGCAGCCGGCAGGGCAAGGAGCCCGCTGCGTCGACCGCCTCTTCTTTGCGCTGTGCTCCCCATCCCCCGGGACCGTAGCAGATAGAAGTGAGTTATGTAACGTCTACGTCCAAAAAATTTACTGTCCGCCAGGACGCAGCGTCGGCGCGGGCCGAACGTGGGGGCTGGTCACACGATCATGGGGATGCGGACGCGCTCCGCGTTCCCGGAGCTGGCGAATGCCACCCGTAGCGGCCACCAGGGCCCTTGGTTGTGGGCTTCCGGAGGGACGCGAAAGCCCTCGGCGGACAGCGTTGCGACAGAGCTCCCCAGGGGCGACTTGGGCGCCCGGCAGGTGTCCGTACCCTCCGCCACTGGTTCAGGCCCCTGAGGGGCGCTCAGGGCTGGGGGGAGTGGTCAGGCCCCGGCGGACGAGGAGGGCTGCGCTCCGAGGGTCGCGAGGAGCTTTTCGGGCATGTCGTATTGTCCGCACGACGCAACTATGAGAGAAACTGCTGGAAAAGACCACCTGCTGATCCGAGAGAGGGAACGACATGGACGAGATGGAAACCTGGTCAATCCGGGCCAGGAACCTTCCCGAGCACGCCGGCAACCCGATCCACACCGACGAAGGTGGCAGAGCTGCAGGATTCGACGCTGCGCTCGTCGCCGGAGTCACCGTCTACGCCTACCTCACGAGACCGATCGTCGAGGCATGGGGCATGGACTGGCTGTCCCGGGGCACGGCCGAGGTCAGATTCACCAGCCCCGTACTGGCCGACGACCCGGTTGACTGCGTGCCCGAAGAGACCGATGGAGGCGTCGAGGTCCGGGCCATGGTCAACGGCGAATCCCGGGCCCGGCTCATCGCCATGCGGACATCTGAAGACGACGATTTCTCAGCCCGTAGTCTCCACCAACCGCTCGAACGACACGTCGAACCGTTGGTCGGGGAGTGGGACGGCTACGGGCTTCGAGCCGGAGACGACCTCGGGCTCTACGCAGAGGCCGGAATCGTCCACCCAGCCGTCTGGACTGCGCTCGCCAACTCGGTAGTGAAACGAAACCTCATCGCAGGACCCTGGGTCCACACCCGAAGCCACATTCGCCACCACTGCACGGCCACAGTCGGAGCCACAGCAGTGATCGACGCCGTCGTGGTGAACCGATTCGAGACCCGCAGCGGTTCGCGGGCCGTGCTCGAAGTACAGATCAGCGTCGACGGCGAGCCGGTGGCCAGCCTCGAACACGAGGCACTCGTTTCGCTCCACCCCGTGGGACATTCCTGACCGGGGAGCGATCCGATCAACCCACGGTGGCGGTGACAGACGCCGATACCGCTCCGACGCCGACGGAGTTCTCTATCGACACCCGCATCGAATGGGCCTGCCCGGAGACCAGGCCCGTGACGGTGGCCGACGTGGTGCCGGCTCCGGCCTGGAACGAGTCCCACGTCGTACCATCATCGCCCGAGATCTCGACATGCACGGCCGTGATGGCGGAACCACCGTTCGACGGTGTGACCCACGAAAGGGTCAGGCGGCCACTCCCAACCATGACCGAAAGACCTGTCGGAACCTCCGGCACGGTCGCCGGGACGGCTTCTACCTCCACCCAGGTACTCGTGCCGATGGCCGTGACGGCAGCCACCCGGAACCGGTACGGCGTGCCGTTGGCGAGCCCGGCGACCACCGCACCAACCTCAGCCGAGGTGCCGTCCTCGACGATCGACCAGTTGGCCCCGTCGTCTACCGATGTGGCAACCACGTAGTCGGTAACAGCCGATCCACCATCCGAAGTCGGTGCCGTCCAGGCGAGCACCACCTGGCCATTGCCCGATGTAGCCGCCAGGTCGCCGACGGCCGACGGCCGGCCCGGAACGCCGCTGGCGGTGATCGACCACGGACTGGTTCCGACCCCGGTCACCGTCGCCACCCGGAACGAGTGAGCCACGTCGTTGGCGAGACCCGTGACGTCAGCGCCGACCTCCGTCGAGACCCCCTCGTCGAACAGCGCCCAGGTCGTCCCGCCGTCCACCGAATACTCGACGACATAGTCGGTGATGGCCGAACCACCATCCGACGTCGGAGCCGACCAGGCCAGGGTCGCCCGGCCATCGCCCACAGTCGACACATCCACGTCCGACGGCGCGTCCGGAGTGCCGATGAGGACGGACACGCTGGCCGAGAACTCACCCGTCCCGAGGTCGTTGACGGCGGCAACGCGGTAACGCATGATCCGCCCGTTGTCGAAGCCGGCCAACACGGCACTGACCTCTGTGGACACCCCGTCGTCAAACACGGCCCAGGTAGCCCCATCGTCACCCGAGTTCTCGATGACGTAGTCGGTGATCGGATGGCCGTCGGCCGTGAACGGTGCCGTCCATGTCAGCGTGGCGCTGCCGAACCCGCCTACACCCGTCGGCGTCGCCGCCTGGTCGGGTGGACCGACCGGAGTCACAAGAACGGCGGTCGAACCGGAGGTCACCCCGTATGCGTTCGTGGCTGAGACCCGAAAGGTATAGGTCCGTCCGTTGACGAGGCCGCTGATGGTGTACGACGGATCCGTAAGGCCAACAGCCTCCTGCCAGGGGCTGCCCACAATCCCATCAATCCAGTCGGCGAACCCGCTGACACGGGTAGCGACGTTGGGAAAGAACCCGTCGGCACAACTGCCCGTCAACCCGTACGAGACGACACCGACAAGCTTCGTCGTCCCGAGTTCGGCCACCACCGGCCCTCCGCTGTCGCCCAGGCAGGCACCGACACCTGCCTCACCGCCCACGCAGAGTTCCGTATCGGACTGGAAGTCCGGCCATTCTCCACAGACGTCCTCACCAGGTCCTGCGAGCGCGGTCAACGTCGCGCTGCGCAGGTCCGACCCGAAGTCCTCTCCGGCCAGGTCGGTGGAACCCCACCCCGAGGTGGAGAGCGGCGTCCCCGAAACCGGCGCTGTGCCGGTTCCCTGCCACGGGATGGGACCGGCCGCCGCCGCATCCACCGCGGTTGCCAGGTGCAGCAGTGCGATGTCGTTGAGTACCAACTCATCGTCGAAGTCGGGGTGCACGTAGATCGACTCGACGGCAAGTCGGTCACCGGCACCGATCGCAGCCAGGCTGGTGACACCTGCAACGACCTCGACCTCTGCAACCACATGGTCGGAGACACAGTGGGCGGCCGTCACCACCCACCGGGGTGTCACCAGCGTTCCGCCGCAGAATTGGGCCGAGAAGCCGTCGGCGATGTCCGCCAGGAGGATCGCGACCGTGTGGGGATGGTCGGCAATCGAAGCCGTCGAACCGCCGACGATGGCAGGCAGGCGAACGGTCGGCGGCGGAGCGACAAGCAGGCCCCGTGCCCTGACGGACAATTCCCGACGTTGGGCGCGGTTCGATCCCGAACGGAACTGCGTCTCGGCAACGGCAGCGGCACCGGCGTCCTCGTCATACCAGATGACCCGGTAGGTGACGCCGTCCGTTCCGGACGTCGGTGCCGCCCACGACAACTGGACCTGACGGTCACCGACGGTGGCCACCAGGGCGTTGACCACATCGGGTGTGCTGGCCGACAACGGAGCCATCGCCACGGCCTCCGACCAGGGGCCGGCACCGGCACCGTTTCGGGCCCGGATGACGACGTGGTACGTCGTACCGTTGACCAGCTCCGTCGCTGAATGAGTCGTGACCCCCGCCGGTACTTCGACCCGGGTCCAGTTCTCGACAATGTCCTCTGATGCCGCCGGCTTGACCCAGACGTCGTAGCCGGTGATCGGCGACCCACCATCGCCGGGAACCGACCAGACGATCTCCAGGCTCCCATCACCCCTGTTCACCCCGGGAACGGCCACCCGGCGTGGCGGGAGGCTGTCCCCCACGGCCATAACCCACTCGCCCGTGGCGGTCACCTCGAGAAAACGGGATCCGGTAGTCAGGTCCACCTGTCCAGAGAAGGCCCCGATCTCGTTGATCGACAGTGCGGTCGCCTGACCGTCGGGTGCGTACTCCCAGACGATGAAGTTGGCCGATCCGTCATGCCGTGCCGTGATCAGGCCGGCCCCGCCGGCCACCGGGTCAGGTAGGAGCAACACGTCGTCCTGCATCCCTCCCGCCGTGAGATCCGAACCGAACGCCGTCGCCGACGTCATCGGCAGGAAGGCCGCCGACCACTCCCCGTCGGCCTCCACCGCCAGGGCGGCATAGGACTCCGGCCCCTCGGCCACGACCCTCCCCCGGAACGAGCCCTCCCGGGCGACCAGCACCTCGAGTTCGTTGCCGGCCACGTCGAGGGAGGCGACCCGAAAGGACCCCATCCCAGCGTGCGTGAAGGACATGACCTGGTAGTCGGACGGCAAGCCGGTCGTCAGGGGGACGGTCTGCGTCCCAACCCCGCTGAAGGTCACGGGTACCACGGCAACGGCCTCGGGCACGGCCGGGCGCACGATCTCGATCCCTCGGTTGCCTGCGTCGAGGCCGGCGAAGAAGCTGAGCAGCGTCGCCCCGAAGACCTGTGACTGCTCGCGGCTGATGCAGTAGTGGTCGGCCACCCAGTCGAGCATCGCCAGGTCCTCGCCGACCCACTGCGACTCGTAGCGGCGGGTGCCGTACGGATCGATCCATGCGCCGTACCCGAGGTCACACTCCGGGTCGGTCGACCCCGAGATCCCGAGGATGAAGTGGATGACGGCGACGCCGGCCTGCTGGAGTCCCTCGGGTCCCTCGAGGCCCAGATGGTCGGCGGCCCAGAACAGGTCGGGGAGGTCGGCCTCGTCGTAGGCGGATCCGACCGGGTCGGCGGCGGCGGGTCCGGTGGCAACACCGATCAGCAGGATGAACGACAGCACCGTGCCGACGGCCAGCGCCCCGAGCGTCTTCCTCAATTCCACGGCATCCGTTCCGCCCCCTGGGCGCACCCTGCGCCCGTGGGTCACCCCATCGTAGGCTCCAACACGGCGGGCGCGCCCGCGGCCACGCAATGTGTTCGAAGTGGACGTTCGGCCCGGACATCCACGCCGGGCGTCGCACCGTAGGCTCGCCGCCATGCACGACGCTCCCCCCGTGGACGACGCCCTCGTCCGGTTCGCCGTCGACATCGCGCGAGAGGCCGGCGAGCTCACCCTCGGATGGTTCCGGCAGTCCGACCTCGACGTGGAGAACAAGTTGGACGGCACCCCGGTCACCATCGCCGACCGCTCCGCCGAGCGCCTGCTCCGCGATCGGATCGCCGCAGCCTTCCCCGACGATGCCGTCGTCGGGGAAGAGGAACCGGACACCGCCGGACGGTCGGGTCGCGTCTGGATCCTCGACCCGATCGACGGCACACAGTCGTTCATCCACGGAGTCCCCCTGTACGGAAACCTGGTGGCGTTCGAGGACGAGCACGGCCCGGCGGTCGGGGTGGTCAACATCCCCGGCCTCGACGAATGCGTCTGGGCCGGACGGGGACGGGGTTGCTTCGTCGACGGCAAACCGACACGGGTATCGGCCCAGTCCGGCATCCCGGGCGCATGCATCGTCACCAGCGGCGTCGACTACTGGCCGTCCGCCGCCGATTTACAGGCCTTCGTCGAGCCCGGAACCGTGATCCGAACCTGGGGCGACGCCTACGGCTACGTCCTCGTTGCCACCGGACGGGCCGACGCCATGGTCGATCCAATCGTGAACCGATGGGACGTGGCCCCGTTCCTCACGATCCTGCCCGAGGCCGGCGGTGCATTCAGCGACTTCACCGGAGCGGTGACCGCCGACGGAGGCACCGCCCTGGCGGCCAACGTGGCACTCCACGACGAAATCCTCGCGATCCTCGCCAACTGACGCCGGCGTTCGCCCCCTGGCTCAGGGCCCCGGTGGCAGGCCGGCAAAGGGGTTCGCCGGAGGCTCACCAATCCCCCGCGAACAGGAGACGCCCGGCTCGGGCGCCGCGTCGCCGTCCCGGAAGGCCTCCACGAACGCCATCAGCCGGGGATCATCGGGCCCCTCGAGTTCCAGGCGCCGCGCCCAGGCGGTGGCGACCACGCTGGCCGTCTGGGCCGGGTACGGCGACAGCAGCACCTTGTCCACGCCGGTGAGCCGCTCAGTCAGCGACACGATCCCTGCGACCCCGATCTCCGGCCGGTAGGTGATCCAGACCGCGCCGTGTTCGAGGCTGTGCACCGCCGCCTCGTCGTGCAGTTCGACCGTGTAGTGGCCGCAGTTGTGCCAGATGCCGAGGTGGTCGCCACCCGCAGGCGGGATCGTCGGATAGTCGAGGTCGGCGTCGGTGTGTTCCCTGCTCGTGATCGTGAGGTTCTCGACGCCGTCGGGGACGGCCGCAGCCCCACCGGATCCCCCGTCGCCTCCACAACCCGCCATCGACGACAGGATGACCACCGCCACGAATCCGGCCACGGCACGCCTGCCCGCGTCAGACCACGGCATGCTCACCTTCGAAGATCTCAGCCACCAGGCCCCGGTCACCCACGTCCGAGAGGAAGGACACCGGTTCCACCATCTCGGCGAGGCTCGCCATCCCCCGGACCCGGAGGCGACCGGCCAGCGCCCATTCGACCGTCGTGGCAGCCACCGCGGCGGCCGCCACAGCGGGACGTTCCGCCACCCCCAGGACGCGGACATCCTGGGTGGTGCCCCGCCGGCCGCGGACCTCGACGCGAACCGCTCCCACCCCCCCCTCGACGCGTGTCGGGCTCAACATCGGAAGCGGCGCCGTCAGGCGGTCCAGGCGGGTCGCCGCCATGCGGGCCGTGATGCGCTCCACCTCGGGAAATGCATGGTGCAGGAGCACGGGATCGGACAGGGCCGCCCGGTAGCAGTCCATGGGGCCCACGGGCTCGGGAAACCAGCAGAGCTCACGTCCCGAACCACCCGGGCGTCGTCGCCAGCCGCCGCCCCGCCAGTCGTACGACAGGCGGCTCAACGCTCGGTGGTGGACAAGGGCGCAGGCGGGTCCCCCTGCGCCCACCTTGGCGACATGGATCTCCTCGACGTGGTCGAACCAGGAATGGGCATGTGCGGCCAGGACACCTGACAGGCCGGGAGCGAATCCGGCACCGAGCACCACCGGAACCCCCCGTTCTCCGGCCTCGTCGGCAAGCCGCGCTACAGCGACAGTCTCGGCAAGGCCGTCGCCGCTCAGGACGACCGGAATGCCACAGGAGAGGGCCTCCCTGACCGCGCGCAACTGCGTTCCCCGTGGCGTGGCAACGACGATGACGTCGGCATCGGCCTGGTCGGGAAAGGGAGCATGCTCGACCTCGACGCGGCCATCGGCGGCCGCCTCGTCGAGGACGGCCAGTGCCCCGGACAATCGTTCGGGATCGACGTCACGCAACAGCACCCGGTCGACGGAACCCACCGAGCCGCTGGCCAGCAGGTATCGGGCGACCCTGGTTCCGACCGCCCCCGCGCCGAGGATGGCGACCCTGCTCACGTCAGGTCCGGTCCCTCGAGCGGCCGCCAACCACCCGACTGGCGCTCGACGGGCACACCGCCGACCGCCCGGAGCGCCACCGCCACCGCTGCCGTGGTCCAGAGCGCTGCAATCGCCCGCCGGATCATCCGCATGGTCGGATCCCGGCTCTGGCGACCTTGACCCCCGTGGTCGGAGCGACGGAGACGCCTCGTTCGATCATCACGGTCGAATCCTAGGTATCTAAACGGGGTGACGGGAGTGTGGGGCTAGCTGGAATCGAACCAGCGACCTCACCCTTATCAGGGGTGCGCTCTAACCGACTGAGCTATAGCCCCGGGTTCGGAAACGGTAGCGGGGCCTATGGTCGGCACCTACCCGTCGTCGTTCTGTCCGACCCCCGGATCGGATCGCCGCCGCCCCACCTTGTCGGTCGGGACCACCTCCTCGCCGGCACGCAGCCGACGACGCCGGACGGCTGTCTCCTCCTCGATCATCGTGAACCTGATGCCTCCCATGAGGTCGCTGATCAGGTTGAACAGGACGACGAGCACCACGGTGAGCGCGGTGCCGCCGATTACGAGGACGAGACCGGCCAGCATGTACAGGCGGAAGATCTTGTCGGTGTCGAAGGCGAACGTCTCGAGGGCGAAGAGTTCCTCGATGAACCGCTCGACCTTCTCGATGACCCCGGCGGTCTCGGCGGTCCGCCACAGGGCCTGAGAGGCGATGACGGCCATCCCCCAGACGCAGAGGTAGAAGACCAGGCCGGTCTTGAGCACCGACCAGGGCTCGACGTGTCGCAGGAGTCGTCGGACCCGGCGAACCCGATAGCCGCGGCGCGGCTGTCTCGTCGTGCGCTCCTCGGACGAGCGGCTCCGCCCCCGCGGCGAGAACCGGGGAACCGATGGACCCCGCCGGGTCTCCTGCTCTTCGGACGAAACGATGGGCGCGGAGGCCGGTGCGGAGGCCGGCGTGGAGGGTTCGTCGTCGGGCAACCCCTCGAAGAGCCTCTCGAGTCGGACTCCTGTGGTAGCAGGGCCTGCAGGTGTGATCGCCTCGTCTGCCACGTCGGATGGTGATTCATCGGCCGATCTGGCCCCCGGGGCGAGGCTCGCCGAAGAGACCGGTACCTGTCCGGAAGGCTCGTCGGAAGCCGGCGTGTCGGTCTCCGGTACGCCCGGCGGCGCTGGACGGTCCGGTTCCGCCTGGTCCGCTTCGTTCACGATCGGGAGTCTAGGGCCGGGCAGCCGAACGGACCGGTCGCCACCAGGTCCCGGCTTCTGGAACTCATCGTGCGAATGTGCGGATCGTCTGGGCGCGGGCCGTGGCGCGTGCCCGACCCACGACGACCACGACGACCACCTCACCCGGTGGTTCGTCGAACGACACGATCCGGGCACCGTTGGCCCCGGCCAGGCGCACAGCCTGAGCCCGTGCACGCCCCGGGGAAGCGGCAGCCGCCAGGGCGGCAGCGTCTGCTGCATTCCGGGCCTGCGCCCGGTCCACGGCGATCTGGCCGAGTTCGACGATCAAGACGGCGAGTCCGGCAGCCAGGACGAGCAGCAGCGCCGTGAACGGAAGTATCTGCCCCCGGTCGTCGCGATCATGAAACGGGTGGTTCCCCACGGGGTCCTCCGACCGGCACCTGCCGGTGTCGGGAGCTTGTGGGGGAAGCGGGGTGGGCAGGGCTATCAGGCGTCCGCTACCTCGGCAGCGCCGTTCTCTTCGATAGTCGCCTCGGCGGGGGCCCGCGTGATGGCGGCAACCTGGTGGCCCTCGTCCGGTGACATGACCCGCACCCCGGTGGCGGACCGACCCTGGATGGAGATATCGGCGACCGGCACACGCATGATCACGCCCCCGGTGCTCACGATGAACACATGGTCCTCGTCGGAAACGACGACCGCACCGGCGACGGACCCCCGGTCGTCGGTGGTGCGAATTCCACGCACGCCGAGCCCGGCACGTCCCCTGATCGGGTACTCGGCGAGCAGCGTCCGCTTGCCGAACCCCTCGACGCTGAGGTGGAGCACGGTGCACCCCGGTCGGGCCACGGCGCAGGAGGCGAGCTCGTCGCCATCCCGGAACTTCATGCCGATCACTCCGGCAGCATCCCGACTCATCGGTCGGACATCCTTTTCGGAGAAGCGCAAAGTCTGCCCGGACCGGGAGGTCAGGAGGAGTTGGTCGTCGCCGTTGGTGGGGACGACCTCGACGACCTCGTCACCGTCGTTCAGCCTGATGGCGATCAGGCCGGACCGCCGCGAGGAGTCATAGGCGGTGAACCGGGTCTTCTTGACCCGTCCGGAGCGGGTGGCGAAGAAGAGGAATCGGTGGGTCTCGTAGTCGCGTGTGTCGATGACCGCCTGGATCCGCTCTTCGGACTGGAGGGGCAGCAGGTTGACAATCGCCGTCCCCCTCGCCGTGCGGCCTGCGATCGGCACCTCGTGCGTCTTGAGTCGGTAGACGCGCCCACGGGTTGAGAACATCAACAGGTAGGAGTGGGCCGTGGTGTGGATCAGGTGGGCGACAGCGTCCTCGTCCTTGAGGCGGGTGCCGGCTACACCGCGACCCCCACGACCCTGGATGCGAAACTCGGAGACCGCCGTGGTCTTCACATAGCCCGCCGAACTCATCGTGAATACGAGCTCCTCGTCGTCGATCAGGTCCTCGATGTCGAGGTCTCCCGGGTCGTAGACGAACTCGCTGCGGCGCGGCGTGGCGAACCGGTCGCGCAACTCGGTCAGCTCGTCTTTGAGCATGCCACGAATCCGTACCTCGTCGGCGAGGAGGCTCTCGAGTTCGGTGATCTCGACGACCAGTTGCGCTAGCCGTTCTTCGAGGTTCGATCGGCCGAGGCGCGTCAGGCGTACAAGCTGCATGTCGAGGATGTGGTTGGCCTGGACCTCCGAGAACCCATGGGGTTCGGCCATGAGGCCATCACGGGCGCCGGCCCGGTCGGTGGAGCCACGAATGAGGGCGATCACGTCATCGATCGAACCCAGAGCGGCAAGCAGGCCCTCGGTGATGTGGGCTTCTGCCCTGGCCTTTGCGAGCCGGTACTCGCTGCGTCGTCGCAGCACCTCGACCTGATGGGCTACGTAGGCGTTGAGCAGTTCGCTCAGGCTCAGCGTGCGGGGGATGCCGTCGACCAGTGCCACGGCGTTGACAGAGAACGTGGTCTGCAGGGGCGTCCGCTTGAACAGGTTGTTCAGGATCACCAATGCAGGTGCACCCCGCTTGAGGGTGATGACGATGCGGGTCATGCCCTGCGCCGACTCGTCGTTGACGTCGGCGATCCCCTCGATCTCGCGACCGTCCACGAGATCGCGGATCTTGGCCATGATCTGGTTGGGGCTGGCCTGATAGGGCAACTCCGAGACGATGATGCGGGTGTTGCGCGGCCCCTCTTCGATGTCTGTGCGTGCCCGCATGCGGATCGTGCCCCGGCCGGTGCGGTAGGCGTCGGCGATCCCGGATCGTCCGAGTATCAGCGCCCCGGTCGGGAAGTCGGGCCCTGGGAGGTGCTCCATGAGGTCGTCGGGCGTGGCATCCGGATGGTCGATCAGATGCAGGGTGGTGTCGATGACCTCACCCAGGTTGTGGGTGGGGATGTTGGTGGCCATGCCGACAGCGATGCCCTGGCTGCCGTTGACGAGCAGGTTCGGGAATCGGGCCGGCAGGAGTTCGGGCTCGGAGAACTCGCCGGAGTAGTTGTCGACGAAGTCGACGGTCTCCTCGTCGATGCCGTCGAGGAGCGCCAGGGCGATGGGGTCGAGGCGACATTCGGTGTAGCGGGCAGCCGCAGCAGCGTCGTCGGGCGAGTAGCCGAAGTTGCCCTTCGGATGCACCAGGGGGTGCCGCAGGCTGAAGTCCTGGGCCATGCGCACGAGTGAGTCGTAGATGGCCTGGTCGGCGTGCGGGTGGTACTTGCCCATGACCTCGCCGGTCACGCGTGCACACTTCATGGTGGGACGATCGGGGCGGGCACCCAGGTCGTACATGCCCCAGAGGATCCGGCGATGGACGGGCTTGAGGCCGTCGCGGGCGTCGGGTAGTGCCCGGGCCACGATGACCGACATGGCGTAGTCCAGGAAGGACTGCTCCATCTCCTCCTGGATCTCGATCGGTTCGATGGATCCCCCGGGGAGTTCCTCGGGTGGCGTTTCAGTGGTATCGGTCATGCGAAACGTTCGTCGTTCTGGTGTGGGGCCGGGTCAGATGTCTATGAAGCGGACATCGTGGGCGTTGGTCCGGATGAACCGCTTCCGACTCTCGACGTCGCTTCCCATCAGCGTGGAGAACACCTCATCGGCGATTGTCGAGGCCTCGACCGACACCTGCAGGAGGCTGCGTGTCGCCAGATTCATGGTGGTCTCGCTGAGTTCGTCGAAGTCCATCTCGCCGAGACCCTTGAGGCGCTGGAACTCGTGCTTGTGGCCGGGGTGCTCGGCGAGGAACGCCTCCTTGGCGTGGTCGTCCTTCAGGTAGACCTTTTCACGCCCGACGATCGTGGAATACAGCGGAGGCTGGGCGATGTAGACGTGACCTTTGAGGATCAGTGCCTCCATCTGCCGGTAGAAGAACGTCAGCAGCAGCGTTCGGATGTGGCTGCCGTCCACGTCCGCATCGCAGAGCAGGATCACCTTGTGGTAGCGGATGCGGTCGACGTCGAACTCGTTGCCGTAGCCGCCCCCGATCGCCTGGATCAGGGTCTGGATCTCGTTGTTGTCGAGCATCCGGTCGGGTCGGGCCCGTTCGACGTTGAGGATCTTCCCCCGGATCGGGAGGATCGCCATGGTGCGGGGATCACGGGCCTGGACGGCTGAGCCGCCGGCGGAGTCACCCTCGACGATGAAGAGTTCGGATTCGCGTGGATCGCGCGAGGCGCAGTCCTTGAGCTTGTCAGGCATTCCGGCCCCGTCGAGTGCTGACTTGCGACGGGCGGAACGACGGGCGTCCTGGGCGGCAATGCGCGCCCGCTGGGCGTTGAGCGCCTTCTGGGTGATGCGCTTTGCCTCTGAGGGATGTTCTTCGAGCCAGTGGCCGAGGCCGTCATTGGTGGCCCTCTGGACAAGGGAACGCATCGAGACGTTGCCGAGCTTGGACTTGGTCTGGCCCTCGAACTGGGGGTCGACCATGCGCACGCTGAGGATGGCGGTGAGGCCCTCGCGGATGTCCTCGCCCTGGAGGTTGTCGCCGCCGTCCTTGAGCAGGCCCTTGCTGCGGGCATAGCGGTTGAGGGAGGCCGTGAGGGCGCTGCGGAAGCCCTCCTCGTGCATACCACCCTCGATCGTGTTGATGCCGTTGGCAAACGAGTGGAGGCCGTCGGCGTTGAACCCGGTGTTCCACTGGAAGGCGACCTCGACCTCCTGGTCGTCCTCCTGCTGTTCGTAGTAGCCGACTATCGAGAACAGCGATTCCTTGGAGGCGTTCACGTGGGCGACGAAGTCCCGGATGCCGCCCTCGTAGCAGAACGACTGTTCGGTGTGTTCCTCGCCACGTTCGTCGCGGACCTGGATCTCGAGGCCGCGGTTCAGGAACGCCATCATCTGGAACCGTTCGACGAGCGTCTGGAGGCGGAAGGCCACCTCGTCGAAGATCGCCCGGTCCGGCCAGAAGCGGACCGTGGTTCCGGTCCGCCCCGCCGGGGATGGTCCGGTCTCGGCCAACCGGGTCTGGAGGAGACCGCCGTCGGAAAAATCCATGTAGTGCCGACTGCCCTCGCGGTCGATCTCGACCTCGACCCGGGAGGAGAGGGCATTGACGACGGAGACGCCGACCCCGTGGAGGCCACCCGATATCTTGTAGCCCTCACCTCCGAACTTCCCGCCGGCATGGAGGACCGTGAGGACGACCTCGGCGGCTGTCAACTCCTCGAACTGCGGGTGCCGATCCACGGGAATACCGCGTCCGTCGTCGCTCACCTCACACCCACCGTCGGGGAGGAGTCGGACCCGGATGGTCGAGCAGTGCCCGGCCATGGCCTCGTCGACGCTGTTGTCCACAACTTCCCAGACCAGGTGGTGCAAGCCGGTCGGGCCGGTAGATCCGATGTACATGCCGGGCCGCTTCCGAACGGCCTCCAGACCCTCGAGGACGGTGATGTCGGCTGCGCTGTACGAGGTCCCGGTGGTCGTCATCGGCAGCGCCCACCGGGGTGGAATGGTCCGGGCGCCCGGTCACGGCAGGAGCCCACCGTTGCGAGGGGTCCTGTCTGGGAAAACCGCAGGTCAGAGGGCATGTTCACGACCTCACAAGCCTACCAGTCGGACCCCCGGTTCGGCTGTCTCTGTCGGGCTTCCCGGAAGGCTTCGACGACCGGTTCCGGCATGTTCCTCCCGCCTCTCCGGGATCTCCTCAGGTCGCATCCCGTGGGGCCACCCGGGCGATCACCGAGGTGATCCTCCCGGGTCCTACCAGCGCCTCGATGCGGGCCAGGAGTTGCTGTTCCAACCATCCCAACTGACTGGCCCAGGCCGGATCCTCGACCCGGACCACGAGTTCCGGACCACGGACGGCCACGGCAACGATCCGGCTGGCGAGCTCCGGCCCGACGATGTCGGGCCAGGCGTCGATGATGGTGGTGGTGGCATCGATCTCAGGGGCCCCCATGCCCGACATCAGGCGCTCGAGGGTCCGACGGATCGGCACAGGGCCGTCCGGCCGGGTCACCTCCCTGCCTCCGAGTCGGAGACGACCGAGCCCGCTTCGATCCGGATCACGCGGTCCACGTCGATGTCCTCTGGGAGCGATCCGGCCGCAGTGACGAACACCTGTGTGGGCGGCAGCAGGCCCACCAGGCGCCCGGCTCGACCCGGGTCGAGTTCGGAGAACACGTCGTCGAGAATGATGATCGGCTCGATGCCGAGGTGTTCTGCCAGAACGCGGCGGCCCCCGAGGCGGAGGGCGAGTGCCAGCGACCGCTGTTCACCCTGTGAGGCGTGCGTGCGCGACGGCAGGCCACCGAGCCCGATGCACAGGTCGTCCCGATGGGGACCCACCGTTGTGACACCTCGCCGAATATCGTCCTGGCGGGCCTCGGCGAGTGCTGGTCCCAGTCCCGTGCCAACCCAACCCGATTCGTATTCCATGGTGGCCGGGCGTGTTCCGTCGCCCAGCACATCGAGGATGTCGGCGACTTCGGGCCGGAGCAACACCACAAGGTCCCGTCGTGCCTGCCCCAGTTCGTCGCCGACACCCGTCAACTTGTCGTCCCAGACGTCGAGGGTCGACTCGACATCCGGGGTCATGCGACCCCCGGCCTGACGCAGCAGGGTGTTGCGCTGCCGGAGAATGCGCTCGAGGTCGGTGACGAGTCCGTGGTGGCGCGGGTGTGATGCGACCAGCAGGTCGTCCAGGTAGCGACGGCGCCCCACGGGTCCCCCCTTGACGAGGGCCAGGTCGTCCGGTCCGAAGACCGTTGTGACGAGATGGCCGAGCAGGTCGCGTACACGGGACACCCGGTTTCGGTTCACCTGCATCCGGTTGCGACCGACGGCAGCGAGCTCGACCTCGAGCAGCGTCGTGCGGCCCCCACCTTCGACCTCGGCGCGCAGGATCGCCTGCTCTGCTCCTTCCCGGACGAGTGCCCCGGTGGGGTCGCCCCGGAACGACGACGCCGTCGCCAGCCAGGCAAGCGCCTCCATCAGGTTCGTCTTGCCCTGGGCGTTGTCGCCGATAACGGCGATGCGGCCGTCGCCGAACTCGAGGTCGACACCCACCAGATTCCGGAAGTCGACGATCGAGATGCGCCGGACCGGCATCGGCCTGGCCGGCTGGTCTAGGAGACGCGAACCGGCATAAGCAGATAGAGGAAGTCCGAATCCTCCACGCCACGGATTACAGCCGGTTTGAGCGCATCACATGTTTCGAGGCGAAGTTCCTCGTCGGGACACACCTCGAGTCCCGCTATCAGGTAGGTCGGGTTGAACGCCACGGTCAGGTCGTCGCCGTCATAGTTGGCGTCGACCGTCTCGCTGGCCTGCCCGATGTCCTGGGTAATGGCCACGAGTTGGAGTCCATCGCTGCTCATCTCCAGGCGAACCGGCGTGTTGTCGGTCGCCAGGAGCCGGACACGACGTAGTGCGTCGAGCATGTCGTCGCGTTCCACGATCAGGCTGTTGGGGTGGTCGTCGGGGATCAAGCCCCGGTAATTGGGGTATTCACCGACAATCAGGCTGGTGACGACCTGAACGTCTCCGACTGTGAATATCGCTTCGCGTTCACCCAGGCAGATGGTGAGGTCATCGACATCGCCGAGGAGGCGACCTACCACCTCGAGGGCACGGGACGGGACCAGCACCGTCTGATCTCGGCTGAGGATGCTCGTTCCAGGCAGGTCGCGCATGGCGAGCCGGTAGGAGTCGGTGGCGACGAACCGCAGGCCGTCTTCTTCGGCGGCGAGCAGGACGCCCGTGAGGATCGGCCGGCTGTCGTCTCCGCTTGCGGCTCCCACCACCTGGTCGAGGGCATCTGCCACCCCCGAAGCGGACAGGGTGACCTCGTCACCCGCCGGTATTTCGAACCGTGGGAACTCATCGGGAACGAGCGTGCGGAGGCTGAAGTTGGAACGACCCGAGCTGAGGTTGGCTTCATCGTCGCCGACGTTCATCTCGACCTGGCCGCTGTCCAGGGCATGTGCGATGTCGGCCGCCAACTTTGCCGGCAGCACTGCTACACCATCTTCCTGGCCTCCCACCTGACACGTGACCCTCACGGTCAGGTTCCGATCGCTACCCGTCACCGAGAGGCAGTCTCCCTCCAGTTGGAGGTGGATGCCGCCGAGCACCTGCAGAAAGGCACCCCGGGTGGCGGCCGCACGGCTGGCAACAGACATGGCCCGATCGAGGACATCGCGCTCACAACGGAATTTCACAGGACACTCACCTTCGGCTTAGCCGGGTTCTCATCAGGTAGTAGGGAGAGTAGGCGTGTGGATTGGGGACAATGTGTCATTCTCGCAGGTCGTAGGGACATTACGTATCCACCGGCTATCCACGCGCGTCCCCAGCCGGAACCCGAGCCATGTCCGGGCTGTGGAGATCGGGGTGGGTGTCCACAGGTGGTCCTGTTTCAATCCCCGGTCTTGATGGCGGCGATCAGGTCGGTCACCTGGTCGTATATCTCCTGGCGGGATCCCATCAGAGACTTGATCTTGTCGACGGCATGGATGACGGTGGTGTGGTCCCGATCGCTGAATTCCCGGCCGATGGCGGGGAAGCTCAGGTCGGTGAGGTCGCGGAAGACGTACATGGCGATCTGACGCGCCTGCACCAGTGGCCGCCGGCGACTCGGGCCAATCAGGTCGACTACAGCGAAGCCGTACAACTCCGAAGTTTGGCGGAGGATTACCTCTGCGGTGATGGGACGTGGCTTGTTCGAGGTGATGAGGTCCTTGAGCACTTTGCGTGCCTCCTCCTCGGTCGCGGTTACCTGGTTGAGGTTGGCCCAGGCCGTGATCCGGGTGAGTGCGCCTTCGAGTTCCCGGATGTTGTTCGTGATGTTCTCGGCGATGAAGTCCAGGACCTCGGGGGTCAACAGGTTGAGGTTGGTGGCCTCCTCGCCCTTCTTCCGGAGAATGGCAAGCCGGGTCTCGAAGTCCGGAGGCTGGATGTCGGTGGTGAGGCCCATCTTGAAGCGACTGCGCAGGCGGTCCTCAAGTGTGTTGATCTTGTCGGGTGGCCGGTCGCTGGAGAGCAGGATCTGGCCGCCGGCCTGGTGGATCGAGTTGAACGTGTGGAAGAACTCCTCCTGGAGACCCTCCTTGCCGGCGAGGAACTGGACGTCGTCGACGAGGAGGACGTCGACCTCCCGGTAGCGCTGCTTGAACTCGGCCTGGGTCCGGTTCTGAATCGCCCCGACGAAGTGGTTCAGGAACTCCTCACTTGAGACGTACCTCACCCTCAGGTTCGGATACTGGTCGGTCACATAGTTGGCGACTGCGCGCAGGAGGTGGGTCTTGCCAAGCCCGGCGGCGCCGTAGATGAACAGGGGGTTGTAGTGCTTCGCCGGTTGACCGGCCACGGCGAGCGCGGCGGCATGGGCAAAACGGTTCGAGGTGCCGATGACGAAGTCGTCGAACGTGCAGTGCACCGGTTGCGTCTGGGTGATCACCTCGGGTGGGTCGGTTTCGAGGGAAGTGTCAAGGTGGCCGTTCTCCGAAAGGTGCGGGTCGTCCAGGGGTGTCGACCCGATCGTCTCCTCGGAGGCCGGTTGGATGAGGAGGGGGTCGATCAGTGGTTGCTCGAGGAACTCGTCGTCGGGTCCGGATGCCTCGCGAACCTCGATGCGGGGACAGAGGTGGTCGTCGGTGGCCTCGGCGATCGTCTCCTCGATGATGTTCCGGTAGCGGCTCTCGATTCGGTCCCTCAGGACCGAACTGGGGACGGTCAGCACGATCTCGGTGCCCTCGACACCGGCTGTCTGGATCGAACTGAACGTCATCTGGTAGACGATGTCGGAAACCTGGGATCGAATGCCTGCTGCACACTGCTCCCACACCTCGTCGGCATCCCACACCTCGTCAGCGTTCCGCTTCACCGTTTTCCTTGCCACGTTCCTTCTCCGATCTACTTATCCACAGTTGTGGAACCAGCTGTGGAAACCGGGCGAAATGGGCGCAATGGCCTCGAGGGGCCCCACGTCGTCCGGTTGGTGGGCGTGGCAACGTAGCACTGTGGATGACCACCTGCACACGGTCGATCCGCGCGCGGGAAAGGCGCAGGTCGGTCATCGTTTTTTCGCGCGCCGGCCCGCGACGATCGCGATTTGGACAGGATCCGCGTGCCGTGATCGGGCGTCGTGATCCGGACGACGGCCCTGTGGATAACCAGGATCTTTCATGCGGCCGGAACGGCGGGGTGCGAGGTCCGAATGCCCGGGTGGTTGGCGCGGGGACCGTGTCCCCCGTAGCCTCAACAGGTCGCCACGCGCCGTCGCGTGGCGAGCGTGGCCTGCCATCAGAGGTCGGCCGTGAACGGACCGCCAACCATGTGGTTCGAAGCCAATCGACGGCACGCCGGGTGCTCCCACCTCTCCTGACATCAGGCGTGCCACCAGGAGCCTGCGATGAAGCGTACCTTTCAACCGAACACCCGGAGACGTGCCCGCAAGCACGGCTTCCGCCGACGCATGCGTACCCGGGCCGGGCGGGCCATCATCAAGGCCCGCCGTCAGAAGGGCCGGACCCGCCTCTCGGCTTGATTCGCCGACTCTCCCACCGGAACGATTTCGATGCCCTGCGACGGCATGGTCGGACGGTCCGGCGCGGATCGCTTCGTGTGCGCTACCTCGCCGGACAGAACCCGGAAGCACGGGTTGCGTACGGCATCGGACGATCGGTCGGCAACGCCGTCGTCCGCAATCGGCTTCGTCGACGCCTGCGTGTGGTCATGACCAGCCTCGATGCCCACGGAGGCCTTCCCGCAGGCGACTACCTGGTACGTGCTGAGCCCTCGGCGGCCATGATGTCGTTCGCCGAACTGAGCGATGCCCTGGACGGCATCACCGCGGACCTGGGATCGAAGGCCTGACATGCCTTCTTCCGGGGACAGAGCGGCCTTTGGAGCCACCGTCGTTCGCCCGATGATGGGGCTGGTCCGCTTCTACCAGCGACTGGCCGACGGTCGTCCGACCCCGTGCCGATATGTACCCACCTGTTCGAACTATGCGCTGGACGCCCTCGAGGGCCACGGTGCGATCCGTGGAGGCTGGCTGACCGTCCGACGACTGTCGCGCTGTCATCCCTGGGGCCGCAGCGGCTGGGATCCGGTTCCTGACCCGTATGCCGGTTCGGGTCCTTCGATCGACGAGGGGCGGCACACATGTTCGACCTGATTGCCAAGGTCCTCGCCTGGTTCTACGAACTATGGCCCTCTTTCGGGATGTCCATCGTGTTGCTCACGCTCGCCGTGATGGTGATCCTGACCCCGCTGACCCTCAAGGGCACGCGGTCGATGATCAAGATGCAGCACCTTCAGCCCGAGATGAAGAAGATCCAGAACCGGTACAAGGGCGACCGGGAACGGATGAACAAGGAGATGATGGCCTTCTACCAGGCCAACAACATCAACCCCATGGGGGGTTGTATCCCGATGCTCGCCCAGGCTCCGGTGTTCATCGTCCTCTACAACGTGCTGCGGGGCATGACCCGCCGCCGGTCCGATGTCGGGGAGGTTGCCGGTTGGGTGGCCGGTCGACTGTCGGGTGGGCAGGAGCTCATCGAAGCACCCTCCACGGCCCAGCCCTTCTATCCGAACTACCTGCCAGAGGATTCGCTCCTCTTCGTGGACCTTTCCGAGAAGACCGAGATGGTTTCGTGGGGTTTCGACCTGTCGAGGTCGCTCAGCCAGGCGTTGGGCAGCGGCCTAGTGGCGGCAATTCCCTATCTTCTGCTCGTCCTGGCGGTGTTCGTCACGTCCTGGGTCATGAACAAGCAGATCCGTGGCCGGAACAAGGGTCAGTCCACAAATCCCCAGCAGGAAATGATCATGAAGGTGATGCCCTTCTTCCTGCCGGTGATCTCGTATGGGCTCGATGCCGCACTCGTTTCCTATTTCGTGGTATCGAACATGTACCGCACGGGCCAGCAGTTCTACATCACCCGGGCCCTGTACGGCCCGGGGCAAGAGACCCCTGCCGTGGTGGTGCCGGCGCCGATTGACAAACCGGACGAAAAACCCAAGGGGGGCAATGGAAAGAAGGCCGGTTCGACCGGCAAGTCGGGTGGTTCTCGGTCCCAGCCGTCCGGGAAGACCGGTGGCAGGTCGGGTGGTGGCACGGGATCCGACGATGCCCGCAGCCGTCGTACCACTGCCGGCAGCGGGAGCACCACCGCAGGCGATCCGGGTCACGACAAGCCGCCAAGGTCCCGCGACGAGAAGGCGGAGCGCACGCAGGACGAGAAGAAGAGCGGGAAAGTCAAGGAATACAAGCCGGGTGGGCGCCAGAGGCGGATTCGGCGGGCAAAGACCGAAGCACCAGAATCCGGCGACGGACGCCCACCGGCGGCACGTCGAGGCGGTGGTCGCACCACTCCTCCGGGAACTGCCCGGGCACGGGGTGCCCAGCGCAAGAACAGGAAGAAGAGGAAGTAATTCATGGAATGGATCGAAACGACCGGCGCAACCGTCGATGACGCCAAGGAACGGGCGTTGGACCGCCTGGGTGTGGCCGAAGACGAGTTGGAGTACGAAATCCTGGCGGAGGCCTCACGGTCGATGCTGGGGTTCAAGAAGACCGATGCCCGACTGCGGGCGCGGGTTCGCCCCCGCCAGTCCCGTCCACGGGTCGAACGGCGGGATCGCAACCGGAGGGGCGACCGCTCCCGGGGTGGTAACCGCAACGGCAGGGACAGGGGAAACAAGGGAAACAAGGGAAACAAGGGAAAAGACAGGACAGAGGGCCGGAAGCGGGATGTTGTCGACCCGGGAAGCAAGCAGGATGCCGGTCGGGCAAGCGCCCGGAAGGCCGATTCCGGGGCCAAAAAGTCGGGAAATGGCCCGGATGGCGGCAAAGAAGATACGTCCAGACGGCGGCGGCGGGGCAATGGGGGTCCCGGAACTGTGGGAGATGTCGGTTCAGGCGTAGAGTCCTCTGGCGATGACCGGGCCGATCGCGGCCGAAACGACAGATCGCCGGCTTCGGCGCCCAAGGGAGTCCAGATGGAACTCGAGACCCAGTCGGAGATCGTTGAGGAGTTCGTCACAGGCCTGCTCGACGAAATGGGCCTGGATGCCCGTGTCGTCAGCACGATTCAGGAAGATCGCCTTTCGGTCGAGGCACAGGGGTTGAACCTGGGCCTCGCCATCGGCCATAGGGGCGAGACGGTTCGTGCAATAACCGAAATCGCCCGCACGATTGTGCAACGCAGGTCAGAGGGCGCTGCGGTCGGCTTCCTGAGCGTCGACGTCGGGGGCTACCGGGAACGGCGCCGCACATTCCTCGAGGAATTCGCCCGCAACCAGGCCGATGCGGTGCTCGGCGACGGCCGGGCACGTGCGCTCGAGGCAATGGGTTCCGCAGATCGCAAGGTCATCCACGACACCGTTTCCGATATCGACGGGGTCGAGACCGAGTCCGAGGGCTCTGACCGGGATCGCCGGGTGGTGATCCGGCCCGTCGGCGACTGAGTTCCTCCATGGATGGCGGCGTCGAGCGGGTGCTCGAGGCTGCTGTCGAAGAAGGGTTCCTGACGCCTGGGGCAGCGGTAGACGGATCGAGCCACAGTTTGGGCTTTCTGGCCGGCACTCCCCCGCCCACGGCCGGTCAGACGGCGGTGGATCTGGGATCCGGCGGTGGTCTGCCCGGCGTGGTGCTGGCCACCCGCACGTTCTGCCACTGGTATCTGGTGGATCGCGGCGAGCGCCGCTGTCGCTTCCTGGAATGGGCGGTGCGTTCCCTCGACCTCTCCGACCGGGTGTCGGTCCTCCAGGCCGATGCCACAGAGCTCGGACGGGGTGAACTACGTGGCACGGTGTCGTTGGTGACGGCAAGGGGATTCGGTCCACCTGGTGCCACCGTGGAGTGCGGGGCGCCGTTGCTGGCCGAGGGCGGACACATGGTGGTCAGCGAACCCCCGGAAGGCGGGCCTTCACGGTGGCCGGAGGGTCCACTGGGTGAGCTGGGGCTGGCCGATGCGGGTTGCTGGGATGTCGAGGGGGCGGGATTCAGGGCATTTGTGGCCGAGAGGCGTTGTGGTGACCGTTATCCCCGTGCCTGGCGGTCGATCCTGCGCTCACCCCTGTTCTGAACCGGTTTCCGGGCGCGCGGGTGTCCACGGCCGGGAAAATGCGGTGTTTTGCAGGTACGGGACAGCGCTCAGCCGGCATCCAGCTCGCGGGAGAGGTCGGACAGCCAGCCGTTGAGTTCGCGCAGCGCCTGGGCGGCGTCGGCCCGTTGACGGTCGGTCAGGGAGCGTGGCTCCCGGGCGGAGAGTCGGGCGTCGATGGTGTCGGACCAGGATCGAAGCAGTTCGGGTAGTGGTCCCCCACCGGTTCCCGCAGTCGGGGTTCCGGTGCGACCGGCGCTGGCCCCCTCCCGCAGGAGCTGCTCCAGGGAGTCCACGGACACCTTCCAGGGTGAGTTCTCGGTGGGACCCTTGAGGCCGTCGACACGCTGTTCCTTGAGCCATCGGCGGATCGTGGAGACCTCGTAGCCGAAGCGCCGCGAGGCTTCCTTGAGTGAGACGTACTCGGCCATGTGGCTCCGTCGGGGATCGTCGATGATGGTGGGCGTGGGGATCGGTGGGCATCGGCAGGCTAGCCCCAGGGACAACTATGGGGAGCGATAGTTGCACATTGGTTGGAGATTCGATGATCCCGTTTTCGTGGCCGGTTCACGTTGGAGGGTGTTCGACACCCGGAGAACGGGCCGGGGGGACAGCCTCGGAAGTCCGCGGATGCTTCCGAATACTCCGGACGCTTCCAAAGGATTCGGAATTGTTCGGAATCCGCCTCGGGAGGGTCCGACCCGCCCGGCGGCTGGTACGGGTTCGCGTGGGTGCAGGACCGCTGGCACGTGGCGTCGAGGGCACGGAATGCATACCGGCATTGCGTCAGGGGAAGAATCGGGTCGTCGGGGATCCGCCTGGGTCGCCCAGGAACCTGCCCGAATCCTTCGAACTGTCCCGAATCCTTCGAACTGTCCCGAATCCTTCGAACTGTCCGCCATAGGGCGCCGAGCCCGCACTACGGTCACCGACATGGACCAACCACCCGTTTCGCCGGTCCCTGCTGCCGAGGCCAACCCCCCTGCCCGACGGGGCCCCGCCGGTGACGACGAGCTCTACCTCGACGAGATCCTGGCGTTGACGCCGATCAAGCGAACCCGCCTGTACACCTTTCGGGACAAGGGCCGGTTCGGGCCGGTTCGGGATGCCCCGGGGCCCACCTGTGCGCGTCCGGTCTTCCAACTCGAGGGCGTAGCGGCCGTCTGCGAAGAACTGGGCTTTCCGGTCCCGACTCTTGCCGATGTCCTGGCCTTCCGCAGCCCGGGTGGGGATCCCACGATCGGCGAGCAGCCAGAGGGACCTGCCGACCGGACTCCGTCACCGTCCAGGAGAAGCGACGATCCCGTGCAGGAAGGGGATTCCCGCCGAGAACCGGCACTCCGGGTGGTGGAGGGCCCCAGCGGGGCCGACCGGGGCCATTCGGCCGATGTGATCAGGCTTCGGGGCCCGGAGCCTGAACCCCACCGACAGGCCATCCAAACAGCGCTCCACGAGGAGCGGGTCCGGCAACTGGAGAGCGAGCATGAGGCGCTGTCAGCGGAACGGGACCGGGCCAGAACCGAGGAATCGGCCGGCCGGGAGCAGGTGATCAGGCTCGAGGCCGACCTTCGCATCACCGATGCAGCAAGGGAACGCGCCCTCGAAGACCTGGTGGCCCGCGACGCCCGCATCAGGCGCCTCGAAAGCGACCTCGAGGAGCGGACCGCCGAGGCACATCGCCTGAATGCCGAACACCGGGGCGTTCAGGGAGAACTCCGAGAGGCTGTCGCTGAACGCGATGCAGTCCGCGGCGAGCGCAGCGACCTACGGAACGAACGCGACGCCCTCCGTGACGACATGGTCGCCGTAAGGGAGGAAAACGCTGCACTACGGCCGGAGATCGAGTTGCTGCGGGCAAACACCACCCGGGGATTCCGGCGGCGGAAGCGGCGCCAGGCGAAGCGCGAGGCGAAACAGGGGGTGGACGGCGGGGCCGCCGTCGATGCCTCGACAGAATCGTCGTCGGCCGACGAGCCGGTCTGAGCAGCCGAGCCTGGACCCGGGAAGAGGCTCAGGCCTCCGTGGAGGAAGTGGGGTCCGCCGCCCAGTCGGCCACTGCAGCAGCAAGGCACTCGGCGAGTTGGGCCGTTGCGGGGACGACCGAAGAGGGGGGTGCCAGGGTGCAGAGCACGGCCGGCATGCGGGTCCTTCGCAGGATCGGGAGCCTCATACCGCGCACGGCTACCGCCGTTCCGGCCATGCCGTCGGCCAGCACCCGCTCGAGGGCCGAGGCACAACGTTGGGCCAGGTGGAGCCCGCCCTCGCTGCGGAAGCCCTCGGTGCTGAAGTACGCCACCTCCGGAGCAGGGAGGTTCTCGATGCGAAGCCCGAGGTAGACCTCTGCCTCGAATCGGTTGGCCGTGGAGGCCTGTGTGGTGTCGTCCGGATGGTCGAGGGCGACGACGTTCGCACCGCGAACACGCAGGCCGCGCGACAGTGCTGCGGCCAGGGCACCGCAACTGCCGAAGTGTCCAAGGGCGATGCGCCTTTCGTCGAGGTCGGGCCGGCTGCGACGCAGGCGGTCGAGTTCCCGGACCTGTGCGACCGGCGTCGTCCCGGTCGAACGCCCTCCGAGGTGTCGTAGGGCGCGGACCGTGGCAGCGCCGGCGATGCCGTCCAGGACCAGCCCGGAGTTGCGCTGGAAGTCCCTCAGGGCGGTCGACGAGTCGGGTCCGAAGATGCCGTCGATCCGACCTGCGTCGAAGCCGAGGCTGCCGAGCCGCAACTGGAGGTCGGCCACGTCGTCACCCCTCAGCATCGGCGCATGGAGGTAGAGGTGGCGGTCTCCCAGTCGGAGGCCGGCCTCGATCAGCGACGAAAGCGTGTGCTCGTCGACGATGCCGTCTTCGTGGAGGCCGCGCTCAGCCTGGAAGCGGGCGACACGGTCCGCAGTGTCGTCCCCGTAGTGGGCGGCGGTGGCTTCGTCGGTGGCTACCGGGTGTCCGGCGGTTTCGAGGCGACGGTGCAGGTCTCGGACGCCTTCGCCCGTGTCACCCGGCCGGAGGGCCTGACCGATCGGTGTGATCTCCTCGGAGGCCATTGGACGGGAGGCCGGACCACCTGGGGCCGGAGCGCTCGAGGTGACCTAGAGGTGGGCAGACAGCTCCTCGAGGAGCTGTGTCTTGCCCTTGGCGCCGACGATCTGGGTGGCAGGTTCACCGTCGCGGAAGAGGATCATGGTGGGGATGCTCATCACCTGGAAGCGACGGGCCAGTTCGGGTGCTTCGTCGACGTTGACCTTGGCGATGCGGAGCGAACCGGCCTGCTCGTCGGCGATCTCTTCGAGGATCGGGGCGACCATCTTGCACGGTCCACACCATTCGGCCCAGAAGTCTACGAGCACGGGCTCGGTGGCGGAGTTGATCTCCTCGTCGAAGGTGGTCTCGGAAAGGTTGTTGATGGCGCCGGCCATGGCGTGCCTCGCTTGGGTTCGGGAGGATCGGGTGGCGGTCGGGAGACGTGGATGTCAGACGACCCTGTGGTCCCTTTCTACCCGTTCGGGAGGCCGGCGGGGGAGAGGGGCGGGTGGTCGCCGGTCACGCCGTCAGTCGTGGCGGCCCTGGAGCCAGCGTTCGGCGTCGATGGCGGCCATGCATCCGGAGGCGGCAGCGGTGATCGCCTGGCGGTAGGTGTGGTCCTGTACGTCGCCGCAGGCGAACACGCCCTCGATTTCGGTGGTCGACCGGTCGGCGTGGGTCAGCAGGTAGCCGTTGTCGTCCATGGGGAGCTGGCCGGTGAACAGGTCGGTGTTGGGCCGGTGGCCGATGGCGATGAACACGCCGGCGACCTGCAGTTCCCGGACCTCGTCGGTGATGGTGTCCCGCAGTCGCATTCCGGTGACCTTGTCGTCGCCGAGGATGTCGTCGACGACCGTGTTCCAGGCGAACTCGATCCTGGGATTGTCGAAGGCCCGACTCTGCATGATCTTCGAGGCCCGGAGTTCGTCGCGGCGGTGGATGACGGTGACCTTGCTGGCGAACTTCGTGAGGAAGGTGGCCTCCTCGATGGCCGAGTCGCCGCCACCGACCACGGCGATCTCAAGGTCGCGGAAGAAGAAGCCGTCGCAGGTGGCGCAGGTCGAGAGGCCGTGGCCGATGAGCCGTTCCTCGGCATCGAGGCCGAGCATCACGGAGCGGGCGCCTGTCGAGATGATGATCGAATCTGCCGTGTGGGTGGGTTCGGCGGCACCGGGGTCGCCAACCCAGATGCCGATCGGTTGTGCGGCGAGGTCGACCCGACTGGCCTTGACTGTTTCGATCTCGGCACCGAAGCGGGCGGCCTGGGCCCTCATGTCGGCCATGAGCGTCGGGCCCATGACGCCTTCGGGGAAGCCGGGGAAGTTCTCGACGTCGGTGGTGAGCATCAACTGGCCTCCGGGCTGGTCGGAGTCCGACGACGGTTCTCCCTCGAGCACGAGCGGTGCCAGGTCGGCACGAGCGGCATAGATGGCGGCGGTGAGGCCGGCGGGGCCGGAGCCGATGATGACGACTTCACGGTGTACGGGGGGCATGGGGGCTCCTGGGGAATCCGGGGAAGGAACGTTCAGCCGGCGGAACGTGTGCGTCGGGACCACAGCCAGGCACCGGCAGCGACACAGGCAGCGCCCAGGGCCAGAAATGCCGACCACGACTCGCCTGGCAGCACAGTGTCGAGGAGGCGAAACAGGCCGATGCCGACCAGGGCGAGGAATGCGGTTCCGACGACGGTGGCGAAGGTCCCATAGACGATCGCCCGGGTGGCGGTGAGTAGGGGTTCGGTGGTGCGGGATCGAAGGGCACCGACGGCGTCGACGATGCGGTCGGTGGCGCGCGAGGCGAGGTCGCCTGGTTCTTCGTCGGGGGAGGGGGTATCCGCTTCGGCCATGGACCGTGAGCCTACAAGGGGCTCTCGTGGCGCGATCCGGGGTCAGTCGTCGTCGGCCGGCCAGGTGAACGTCTCGCAGGTGGTGGCGTCGACGAGGACCCAGGAGGTGGGTCCGACGTAGAGCAGTCCGAACGCCATGGGGTCATCCAGGAAGATCCTCGCCATGTCCAACACCTCCTCGCCGTCGAGCAACCCTGCTTCGTCGAGTCCACAGTCCGGTGGCCAGCCGATGGAGGGTGCCGGTCTGGCGGGGATTGCTTCGCCGGCACGGATTGAGGAGGCCGCCTCCTCTGCATGGGGGAACAGGAAGGAGAATGGGTCGGAGTACATGGAGCCTGCGACGGTCGAGGATTCGTCGAGGAATGACATGGCGTCGTCGTCAGCGGAGGATGGGAGCGCCTCGATTCCGACATCGGCACCCGGGGACTCCCCACCGGCTTCGAACGCCTCCCCGTCGGCCGGCTGTTGCAGGACATCGGACGATTGGCGCGGGAGGCCCGCGTCAACCGCTGCCGGGTCGGTGGCATCGCCTCCGTCCATGGTCACGGACTCTGATGTGGCGAACGTCGTGACGGGCGCTGCCGTGGTGGATGGAGCGGGCGTCGATGCGGGAGCCGTGGTTGTCGAAGGGGCCGCCCCTTCGAATGCGTCCGAAGCGACGGCGGTGGCCGTGGCAGCGGCCTTGGTCGGCGGGACGGTTCCCGAGGACCCGATCTCGGCAGTCTGCGCCACATCGGTCAGGTTGCCCTCGCGGGCGTCGTCGCCGAGGCTCAGGACGCCGAGGCCGAAGAGGAGGGCAAGCGCTGCCGCAACCGCAGCGGCCGAAAGGACCGGCATCCGGCGACGGCGCATGGCCAGCGAGTGGATGTCGGGGCTGGTGGAGGATGCCTCGAGCGCCGCAGCCATCCCCGCTTCCCGGACGGCATCGGACGGGGGCCCGACCGAACCAGCGACGGCGGCCCGGACGTTGCGAAGCGCCGCCACCCGGTCGACGAGCGCCGGATCGGCGTCGACAGGAAGGATCGCCTCGCCGTCGACGATGGCGGAAGCCAACCCGTCGAGGGGGTCCAGTTCGGCAGGGACGTGTGGGTCGTGCATGGTTACTGGTTCTGACGTTCGTCGGGGGCCCCGGGGTTCCCGAGTCGGTCGGCAAGTGCGGACCGTCCACGTGCGATACGGGAGCGCACGGTGCCGGGAGGCAGGTCGAGGACTTCAGCTATGGCGGCGTAGTCGAGGTCGCAGAGGTCGCGCAGGACGACGGCCACCCTGAACTCCTCGGGCAGGTCGGCGAGGGCGGCGTCGATGTCGAGCCGGTCGGCGATGCCGGCATCTGCAGGCATCGCTTCGACCCGAGGCAGGACCTCGTCCACGGGAACAGGGCGGCGCCCCCGTCGGCGGAGTTCGTCGAGACAGGCGTTCGTGGCCACCCGGTGGAGCCAGGTCGTGAACCTGGCCCGGCCGTCGAACCGGTCGAGGCGGGTTGCGACGGCGATCAGTGCCTCCTGGGTGGCGTCGGCGGCGTCGGCGTCGTTGCCGGCCATGCGGCGACAGATCGACCAGATCCGGTCATGGTGGCGACGCAGTAGGCCGTCCAGGGCCTGACGGTCGCCTGCCCGCGCGGCTGCGACCAGGTCGTCGTCGGATGGCTCGGTGCGGGGTGGTGGGGCGGCGATGGCCGAAAACTAGTCCCAGCCGACCAGGGTCCACCCGGCGCCGAGGAGGGCGGTCGTGACCACGACGGCAGCAACCACGGCGGCACCGAGGAGCAGACCGAGCACGGCACCGGAGAGCCGGCGGCGTATCAGGGGTCGGTCGGCGGCGGCACCGGGACCGGCGTCATCCGGCCTCAGTGCCATCCGGAAGTCAAGCATCCCGGCCGGCCGCTGCGATTCGGGAGCGGTGAGCGTCCTGTCGGCGAACTGCCGCAGGTACGTGGGGACGTTGCTGCGAGGACAGTGGGCGAGGAGTTCGGCGAGCAGGATGGTGAGGGCATCGAGGTCGGTACGCGGGTCGAAGGGGCCGGGCCCTCCGTCGTCGGTGCCCCGGAAGTCGGTCAGCAGGACCGCTCCGTCCGTCCGGACGAGGACGTTGGACGGTCGGAGGGCTCCGTGTGGCACACCCGCCTCGTGTGCGGCTTCGAGGACACTGGCAACCGCAGTGACGAGGGCGACGACGTCGTCGGCGGAGAGGTCGGGCTGCCGGTCGAGGATCTGGTCTAGGGGCACGGCTTCGACCTGTTCGGTCACGACCACGGCCAGGCCGTCGTGGTCGGTCACATCGAACACGGCGGCGACACCGGGGAGGGTGAGGCGGGCGGCACCGGTGGCGACATCCCCGGCATGGACGAGCTTCACGGTGACCGGTCGTTCGAGCACGGCGTCGTGTCCCGCCCACACCTCGGTTCGGGCCGTGCCACCGAGGAGTTCGACAAGGCGGTATCGGCCGGCGATGACCGTTCCGGCCACGCCCCCGCGTGGGTGCTGCAGTGCCATCACCATCGACGGTAGTGAGCGGCCCGTTTCCGGTGGTGTATGGAGGGTCGGCCCTTTCGGAGCCGCCGACTGTCAGGCCTTCAGGACCATGCCGACACCGACGAGTCCCGGGCCGCCGTGGCTGGCGACGACCGGGCCGACGACATCGACCCTGATGTTGCTGCGGCCGGTGTCTGCCGTCACCTGGGCGACGAAGTCGTCGATGTCGTCGGCCATGGCGTGGGCTATCGCCAGGCGATCGATGTTGTCGGCGTTGTCGGCAACCGTCGACCGCAGCCACGCCAGGGCCTTCTTGCGGGTGCGCTGCCTGCCCGCCTCCTCGACCTCACCGGAGCTGAAGTCGAGCAGCGGCTTGATCGACAGCATGCTGCCCAGCCATGCCTGGGCGTTGCCGATCCGTCCACCCTTCTTGAGGTTCTCGAGGGTGTCGAGGACGGCATAGACCCGGGTCCGGGCCGAGAGATCGGCGACGAGGGAGGTGATGTCGTCGGCGGAGGCTCCTGCGGCGGCGGCCTGGGCGGCGGCCAGCACGATCGTGCCGAGCCCGCAGGTGACCGAACCGCTGTCGAGGACCCGGATGTCGCCATCACAACCCCGGGCACCGGCCTGGGCGGCCTCCATCGTGGCCGAAACCTTGCTCGAGAGGTTTATGCACACCACCTGGTCCGCTCCACCGTCCAGGGCACGGCGGAACGCCTGGTCGAACTGTCCGGGTGATGGAGCGGCGGTCTGTGGGAGGTGTTCGCTGGTCGCCATGCGGTCGTAGAACTCGGTGATGCCGAGTTGCTCGCGGTCGATCAACTCCTCGTCGCCGAAGCGGATGCTCAGGGGCACGATCTCGATGCCGTACGACGCGACTTCGTCGTCGGTGAGATCGCAGGCACTGTCGGTGATGATCTTGACGGTCATGGGTCCTCCCCGGGGTCGGGCGCAGCGTAGTCGTCGGACGGATCCGGCCTTCCGTTGCGGGCGGACCGGAACCACCACACGCCGAGAACCAGCAACGCTCCCGCCAGGAGGAACACGCCGACGCCCGAGAGTTGGGTGCTTCGGACGAGCAGCGTGGACGACTGAAGTTGCAGCAGTTCCGAGGTGTCGGGCGACCGGACCGTGACCAGGAGGCGGGCATCGCCGGAGGTCCTGGCCTCCACGAGGATGGGGATCCGGTTGCTGCCGGGGCTCAGGGTGGCGTCGAGGGTGTCCCCTTCCGGGAAGTCGAGGCGACCGTCGGACTCCAGGTGCAGCCGGACGTGGGCAGGCACGGGGAGGCTGTTTTCGACAGTGAAGGGAACGGTTGCCCGGCGGGACGTGAGCAGCACGTTCTGGTCGTCGGGTGCCTCGAAGGCGTCGAGGACCACGACGACGGCGTCGTAGACGGCACGCAGGTACGGCTCACCCTGTTCGGTGGTGAGCTCCGCTGCCGCGGTGGCCTCGAGCAGGTCGTCGAGGCGTGCGATCTCAGGCCGCCGTCCACCGACGAGGGATGCATAGGCCTCGATCGTGACCTCGACCAGTCCGCGGTCCCGGACCTTGGCGGTGTTGGAGGCGACCGCCTCCGGCCACAGGGTTGCCTCGGTGATGCTGCCGGGATCGAGGGTGGCGAGTGAACTGAAGACGGCGGGAAGCGGCGCCAGGTCCACGAACGGTGCCTCTTCCAGGGCCCCGAGCAGGACATCCAGGAGCAGGCCTTCCAGGGCTGTGGGATCGGAGATGGCGATCACGGCCAGGCGTGGGACGACGGGCTCGGCCCAGCTGCGGACCGCCAGGTCGGCGAGCAGGAACTGTACGGAGGCAACGGGCCCGTAGGGGCCGAGCAGGTGTCGTGCCAGTTGCGGATCGACGACCAGCGCCGTGAACGGTGAACCACTTTCGCCTCGGAGTCGGACAGGTTGTGTCAGGCTGTCGAGGTCGGCGGGTCGGGGTTCGAGGTGCTCAGCGCTGACGATGAAGCGTTGGCTGCCGAGATGGCTGAGGAGGTCGAGCGTGTCGGCGACGCCGGAGGGCGGAAGGTGGGCGATGGCCCGGTTGGGGGTCATACCGATCTCGTCGGCGAGAGCGAGGTCCCCGTGGTCGAGGATGTCCTGGTAGATGTCGGGGCGTTCGGCCTGTCGCCAGGCCTCAGGGTCGGCGGTTACGAACGGCGACGAGGCCAACCGGATCCTGCCTCCGACGGCGTCGATCAGGTCGTCGAGCAGTAGGCCGTGGGCTGTTTCGCCGGACTGGGCGAGAGCGACGATGGTTGCCGGTGGGAGGCGCAGGTCGGCGGCCACGAGCGGGTGGTCGATGAGAGCGTCGATGACAGATCGGAGGCTGCTGACGGTGCCGGGGTCGGGGACGCTGGTTCCATCGGGTTGGAGGGGGGGTGGCCCGGCTATGTCGATGGCCAGGGCGGTCAGGAGTGGGAACGGCGGCCTGCCGTCGGGGAGGTGGATCACCATCGTGTGGACGCTGTCGAGGATTTCGCCGCTGGTCGAGGTGAGCAGGATCGAGAGTGGGTGCACCGATCCGGGGTTGGTCGGAAGGGCGCTCCCGGGTCCGATGTCGAGCACGAGGGAGGCGACGCCTCCGGCGCCGAGGCTGTCGGCGAGTTGGGAGGTCACCGGTGAGCCCACCGGTTCGGGAAGCGCCTCGCGTTCGAGGAGCGCACCTCCGAGGAGCCCGCCGGTGCCGACGGCTTCGTGGAGGCGGAATGTCAGCAGGCCGTCATCGATCGATCCTGTGACCCTCAGGTCGACAGCGAGCGCGCCTTCGTCGTCGACCCATGGGGATTGGCCGATGAGGGTGATGCCCCCACCGGTTTCTGCACCCGCTCCCGGCAGCAGCAGCGCAGATCCGAACAGCGTGAGGGCGCCGAGCAGTGCGGCGGCGATCGAAGGGGCGAGTCGGCCCGTGGGTGGCGGGAGGGTCATGAGGGCCGGGCATCCAGGCGGAGGACCGAGAGCCCGCCGGGCCGGTCTGTGAATCCCGCCGAGCGGTAGAGGTCGAGTGCAGCGTCGTTGTCCGGCTGCGTGTTGACCAGGACGGTTGTTGCGCCCTGTTGGGCCAGCCAGTGGAGGGCGTCGTCGAGAAGCGCCCGGCCGATGCCGGTTCCCTGGTGGGCCGGGTCGACGGCGAGGCGCTGTACGAATCCCTGGCCCTCGGAGCGCCCGGTGACGGCATAGCCGACCACGTGTCGACGCAAGGGGTCGCCGACGGACACGACCCGCCGACGACAGGAGGGCGTGGCGGATGTGGCCTCGTGGAAGGCGGTCCGGTCGAGTCGCCAGAATGGCGTGAAGGCAGAGGCGTCGATCTCGAGGACCCGGGACAGGTCGCTACGGCGCATGCGTCGGGTCCGACGGGACGTCGGCGCAACGTCCGGCTGCGTTTCGGCGAGGAGGAGGTCGAGGTGTTCCTCGGTCCGGAAGCCGGCGTCGAGGAAGGGCCGCTGTTCGTCAGGGACCAGAGCAGAGGTGAGGATCGCCTCGTATCCGTGGCTACGGAGGTGTTCGACGACTTCGACTACCGATGCGGCGTCGAGGAGACCGCCCCCCAGGGGGATGACCTGTCCCTCGGGGCCGTTGCCGCGGCGTGGCCCGAATCGGAATCGGACACCGGTGGAAGCGGTGAACATCCGGGATCGCTCGGGCGACCGGGAGACGTACGAAAGTAGGGCCATGGCGATGGGTCCACACTACGGCTCGTGGGCGGGGGAGGCCGGTCGCCGTCGCTGTCCGCCCACCCCGGACGCTCGGACGGCGGAGGGTACGATCGCCGCGGTGAGTGTCCTCGTGGTGACCGATGAACGCTTCCTCGACCACCGGCCGGGCGAACGCCATCCCGAGCGGCCGGCACGTCTGGAGGCTGTGTGGTCGGGCCTCGACGCGGCAGGCCTCGGCGATGCCGTCGTGCGGCGCCCAGCGGAGGAGGCATCGGACGAGGATCTGCTGCGATGCCATCCGGTCCCGCACCTCGCGCGCCTGGTCGACCTGGACGCAGCAGGTGGTGGTCGGGTCGATGCCGACACGAAGATGAGCACCGGATCGTGGACGGCGGCACGCCTGGCCGCCGGTGCCGGCCTTGTGGCGGTGGCGGCCCTGCGCAACGGTGAGGCGGAAACCGCCTTCTGCGCCGTCCGCCCGCCCGGCCACCACGCCACTCCGACACGGACCATGGGTTTCTGCCTGCTCAACAACGTGGCCGTGACCGCAATGGCGCTGGCCGATGCCGGTGAGAGGGTGGCCATCGTCGACTTCGATGCCCACCATGGCAACGGCACCCAGGAGGCCTTCTATTCGGATGACAGGGTGTTGTTCGTGTCGTGTCACCAGTGGCCGCTGTATCCGGGAACCGGTGCTCCTGACGAGGTGGGCGAGGGGGCGGGCACCGGGACGACCGTCAACCTTGCGTTGCCTCCAGAAGCCGCCGGCGACACCTATAGGCATGCGCTCGATGCCGTTGTCGTGCCGATCGTTGAACGCTTCGCTCCGGACTGGCTGTTGGTGTCGGCCGGTTTCGACGCCCACCGGGCCGATCCTCTCACCCGGTTGGGTCTGACCTCCGGTGACTTCGCCGACCTGACCGACCGACTCGTCGGGCTGGCCCGGACCGGTCGGAGCATCTTGTTCCTCGAGGGCGGCTACGACCTCGACGCTCTGTCGGCGTCCGCCGGTGCAGCGGTGGCGGCTGCGGTCGGCGTCGACTATCGCCCCGAGGCCGCCAGCAGCGAGGGTCCGGGTAGGGAGGCCGTCGAATCGGCGGTTGTCCTGCATGGACTGGTGGTGCGATGACCACGACCGGTTCCCGCTTCGGGGCGCAGTGTGAGGCCGTCGGGCCCCTGGCCGACCGGTTCGCTGCAGGCGGGCAGCGGCTCTACCTCGTCGGTGGGATCGTGCGCGATGTGCTGTCGGGTCGGGTCGAGGACCATCGTGACTTCGACCTGACCACCGATGCCCCGCCGGACCGTATCCGCAGCCTCATCGAAGGGGTGGTGGACGCCGTCTGGTTGCAGGGTGAGAAGTTCGGCACCATCGGGGCCCGCTTGGGGGAGCGCATGTTCGAGATCACGACACACCGGGCCGAGGCGTACCTGTCCGATTCCAGGAAGCCGGTCGTGTCGTTTTCGACGCAACTCGAGGACGATCTCCTGCGGCGGGACTTCACCGTGAACGCAATGGCGGTCGACGTGGTCGACGGGACCCTGCACGATCCACTGGGCGGGCAGGCCGACCTCGAGGCTCGTGTTCTGCGTACGCCGCTCACTCCGGAGGAGTCGTTCTCGGATGACCCGCTGCGCATGCTGCGTGCGGCCAGGTTTCTCGCCGGGTTCGACCTGGCGCCGGCGCCGGGGCTGGTCGAGGCTGCCCGGACGGTGTCCGAGCGGTTGCGGATCGTGTCCGCCGAACGCATCCGCGACGAGTTGTGGAGGCTCCTGGTCCTCGAGGATCCCGGGGTCGGGCTGACCTTCCTGGAGGAGGCAGGGCAACTGCCGATGTTCCTGCCGGAGGTGTCGGAGCTGTCGGCTCTGGAGCGGGCAGAGGTGTTTGGCCGGGTCGTTGCCGCCGGTCCGGTGCCCGAGGTTCGGTTGGCTGCGTTGCTCATGGACGTGTCGGCGCCGGTTCTCGAGGAGCGCCTCCGTTGGCTGCGACTATCGGGTGGTCAGCGGGCGATGGTCCTCGGGTTGGCTGCGGCGGTGGGGCTCATCCGTGGGCGGTCCGACGAGGCCTGGTCCGATGAGGCGGTTCGCCGCCTGACCGCTGTGGCCGGGGAGTACCTGGCCGGGGCGGTCGTCCTGGCGGGGCTGGCCGGACCGGCGACCGGTGTGCTCGAGAAGCGGCTTGCCGACCTGCGTGCCGATGGCGACCTCGACGACCTGGGTCCGGCGTTGGGAGGGGTGCAGGTCATTGAACTGCTCGGACTCGAACCCGGGCCGGACGTGGGCGAGGCCATGGCCTGGCTGGCGGAACTGCGGCTGAGTGAGGGCCGGCTCGAACCGGATGAGGCGGGGCGTCGCCTCGTCGACTGGTGGGAGGGCCGCTGACCGGGACAGGCCTCCTCGACCGACGCGCCGGAGCGTGTCCCGGGGATGACCTACAGTGGCGCATGGGCTTCGGACAGGCGGCCAGGGGACTGGTACCGGACACGCGGACGGCCGATGTCGACTACCGACTGGCTCGCCAGTGCGCCCTCGAAGCCTTCCGCAACGGCACCCTCGCACGGGACCTGGTCTGCGACGCCCAGCCGATGCTGCGGCGCAATGCCCACCACTGCGGCGAACGCACAGGTGAGATGTGTCCGATCTGCGACGATCACGAACTGGCACGTGTGGTCTACGTGTTCGGCCCACGGCTGCCATCGCACGGGCGCTGCCTTTCTGTGCCCGGCGAGTTGGCTCGCTATGACGCCCGCCCGGGCACCTTCGCTGCCTACACCGTCGAGGTGTGTGTGGCCTGCGCCTGGAACCACCTGGTTCGGATCAGTTCGATCGGTCGCGGCTGAACGCAACTGCATCCCGGCAGGCGTCGCACACGTCATGCTCTGCTTCCGTCGACGCACGGTGGAAGCGCTGCTACCCTCTTGATCGACCGCCGGCAGCCGCAGTGCGCTGGACGGGAAAGGAGGCCGACAATGGCCCAGCAGATGACGGTGCCCGCCGTTCGGGCACGCAAGGCGTCGAGCGGCGCCGATCCCCTCGTGATGCTCACCGCCTACGACGCGCCCGGCGCACGCATGGTGGACCAGGCCGGTGCCGACCTGATCCTGGTCGGCGATTCTGTGGCAATGGTGGTGCTCGGCTACGACGACACCCTCCAGGTGACGGTCGACGACATCGCCCATCACACTGCTGCGGTGGCCCGAACGCGACCCGATGCGCTGGTCGTCGCCGACATGCCGTGGATGAGCTACCACGTGTCGGTCGGGGAGACGGTCCAGAACGCCGCCACCCTGATCCGGGCGGGGGCCCAGGCGGTCAAGTTGGAGGGCGGTAGACGTCGGCTGCCGATGATCGAAGCGTTGGTTGGTGCCGAGATTCCGGTTATGGGCCACATCGGCCTCACTCCCCAGTCGATGCATGCCATGGGCGGCTTCAAGGTCCAGGGCCGGGATGCCCGGGCGGCGCTCGACCTGGTCGACGACGCCAAGGCGCTCGCCCATGCCGGATGTTTCGCGATGGTGTTGGAGGGTGTGCCCGACCTGGTGGCCGCCCGGGTCACGGGGACCGTCGACGTGCCGACCATCGGCATCGGTGCCGGCCCCGACTGCGACGGGCAGGTGCTGGTCTTCCACGATGTCCTGGGGCTCGAGCACCGGGTGGTGCCGAAGTTCGTGCGCCGCTACGCCGACCTGCATACCGAGGGTGTGGCTGCGCTACGACACTTCGCCGCCGATGTGCGTTCGGGGGCGTTCCCGACGGTCGACGAGAGTTACCGGATGGCCGAAGCCGAGGCCGCCACCCTGGGGTTGTACGGGGTGGCCTGAACCCGGCGGAATGGAGATTCCGGCGCTTGATCCGGCCCCGGCCAGGGACCTCCACATCATGGGTGTCACACCCCAGCGCGACAATGGTGGTGATGAAGGACACGACGATCAACCACGCGAGTGCCCGCTCTGCCGGTAGCCTCGGCACGCTCCTCCGGGAGCACGACAACCCGTTCCCCCTGCCCCGGACGAGGGGCCCCGGGACAGCATCCGTGCCCCCGGGACCAGAGGAGGTGAGTGCCTGCCATGCGCGCCTATGAACTGATGATCATCTTCGACGGCGACCTCGAGGAGGAGGCCGTCACGGCCAGCCTGTCGAAGGCCGTCGCGACCATCGAGGCCGAAGGCGGTCGCGTGGTCAACAAGCTCGATTCCGAGCCGTGGGGCCGTCGCCGCTTCGCCTACCGGATCAACAACAAGTGGGAAGGCGTCTACGTCGTCCTGGAGGTGGTCACCGAGGCCAACGACCTCGACACCATCGACCGGAATCTCCGGCTCGCGGACCGCAGTGAGGTGGTCCGCCACAAGATCCTCCGCCTTCCCGATTCTGAAGTGGACCGCCGTGGTCTGCTCGGCGATGGCGAGCCGGTCACCGCCGGCTGACGAACAGGAGTACTGACATGGGATTCAACAACACCGTGACCATCGTGGGCAACGTGACCCGCGACCCCGAACTGCGCTTCACCCCCGGTGGGGCCCCCGTCGCCAACTTCGGCGTGGCGTGGAACCGCAAGGACCAGAACGACGAAGAGGTGGTTTCGTTCTTCGACGTCACCTGCTGGCGCAGCCTGGCCGAGAACGTGGCCGAGTCGATCACCAAGGGGCAACGCGTGATCGTGTACGGCCGGCTCGACCAGCGCTCCTGGGAGAACCAGGAGGGCGAGCGCCGCTCCAAGGTCGAGATCGTCGCCGACGACGTGGCTCCCAGCCTTGTGTGGGCGACCGCCGAGATCACCCGCAACGAGTTCCGTGGCGATGGCGGCGGATCCTCGGGTGGATCCTCGGGTGGATCCTCGGGCGGTGGTCGTCCGTCCACGGGCGGCGGCAACTTCCCGACCGATGAGGAACCCTTCTGATGGCCCGACGCCCACCTCGCCGTACGAAGCCCCGCAACAAGCGGCGGGGGCGCAAGAAGGTGAGCCCGATCATCATCGGCAAGGTCGAGTATGTCGACTACAAGGACACGGAGTTGCTCACCAAGTACATCTCGGACCGGGCCAAGATCCGCGGCCGGAGCGTCAACGGCAACGATGCCCGTCAGCAGCGCGATGTCGCCAAGGCGATCAAGGTCGCCCGCGAGATGGCGCTGATCCCCTTCACGAGCCGGGTCACCACGCAGCGCCGCGAGCGTCGTAACGACGAACGGGGCGATCGATCCGACGGCCCGCCGTCGCGTCCGTCGATGCCACCGCCCGGGGGCCTGGCAGATGCCGAGGACGCGACCTTCGAGGACGCGACCTTCGAGGAAGCACCCGCCGGGGAAGCGCCAGCCGGGGAAGCACCCGCCGGGGAAGCGCCAGCCGAGGAAGCACCCGCCGAGGAAGCACCCGCCGAGGAAGCACCCGCCGGGGAAGCGCCAGCCGAGGAAGCACCCGATGACGCTGTCGAGACCGTTGAGGCAAACGAGGACCAGTCGTGAAGATCCTCCTTCGCACCGATGTCGACGGCCTGGGAAGGACCGGCGACGTCGTCGACGTTGCTCGCGGCTACGCCCGCAACTACCTGGTGCCCAAGGGTCTGGCCGTCGTGGCCACGGCCGGCATCGCTGCACAGTCCGAGGCGATGCAGCGCAAGCGAGTGATGCAGGCCACCGAAGAACGCGCTGACGCCGAGACGGTCGCCGACCGGTTGAAGGGAACGGTGCTGACCACCTCGATGAAGGCCTCCGACGAGGGACGACTCTACGGCTCCGTCGGTTCTGCTGAAGTGGCGAAGGCCCTGGTCGAACAGGCCGGTGTCACAGTCGATCGGCAACTGGTCGAGGGCGAGGTAGCCAAGGAGATCGGTACCCACGAGTTCACGGTGCACCTCCATCCTGAGGTGACGGCGCCGGTTACCATCGAGGTCACGGCCGAGGACTGAGCATGTCGCTCGCCGGTTGTCCACAGACACCGGCGGTTGTCCCTGTTCCCGTCCCCAACCTTGTCCCCGGCGTCCGGGACGGAATCCCGGGTATTTCCACGGGCTGTCCACTAGCGACCCACAGGACCCTTACGGCAGGCTGGGCCGGGCGTCGGAAGGCTACCGACGTAGCAACAAGCAGCGCGAGGTATCACGTGACAAGCCGTGGGACCGGGCGCGACAGCAGGGGTCAGGGAATCCGATGGTGACAGAAGGCGACATCGTGGACGTGGAGCGAGACGGGTCCTCCCGGTGAGCGACGACACGCCCATCCCCGACGAGTCGGAGCCCCCGGGTACCTCGACGCCCCTGGAGCCTCCGGAGGATGACGCCCCCCTACCGGAACCCCCGCCCCTGCTCGACGAGGGTGATTCGACTCCGGCGTTCGACCACCGCAGCACACGACGTGGGGATACCGGCGGGTCGCACGTCGGGCGCGTCCCGCCGTACAACCTCGATGCCGAGGCTTCGCTGCTCGGCGCCATGCTGCTGTCCCGGGACGCAATCGCCGATGCACTCGAGATCATCGAGGTTGACCACTTCTACAAGCCGTCGCACGGCCACGTGTACGACGCCATCTGCACGCTCTACGCCTCGGGTGACCCGGCCGACCCGGTCACGGTCTCTGAAATGCTCACCCGTGCCGGCGTGCTCGACCAGATCGGCGGACCCGGGTTCCTCCTCGAGTTGCAGGCCGCCACGCCGGCGACCTCGAGCGCCGCCAAGTACGCCCGGATCATCCAGGAGAACGCCACCCTGCGGAGCCTCATCGGCGTCGCCAACGAAATCGCCGAGATCGGCTATGGCCGGCCGGACGACGTGGTCAAGGCCGTTGACGAGGCCGAGAACATGGTGTTCCAGGTCGGCCAGGGCCGGGTCGCCGACACGATGTCCAAGATGAGCGACCTGCTAAACGCCAACCTCGACCAACTCGAGAAACGCTACGAGGAGGGCAAGCCCATCACCGGAACGCCCACTGGCTTCGTCGACTTCGACCTGATGCTCTCCGGCCTCCAACCCAGCAACCTCGTCATCATCGGGGCCCGCCCCGCCATGGGAAAGACCTCCTTCGCCCTCAACATCGCAACCTCGGTGGCGATGAAGGCAGGCCTGCCCGTACTGATGTTCTCGCTCGAGATGAGCCAACTCGAGCTCAGCCAGCGCATCCTGTGCTCCGAATCGCGCGTCGACTCCAAGAACGTGCGCAGCGGCAACCTCCGCGAGGAAGACTGGTCCCGGATCAACCATGGCGTCGGCCGCCTGGCCGATGCGCCGTTGTGGATCGACGACAATCCGAGCACCTCGGTGATGGAGATACGTGCCAAGGCCCGTCGTCTCACCAGCCGAGTCGGGAAGCTGGGGGTCGTCATCGTCGACTATCTGCAGCTCATGACCGGCCGAACGAGAGCCGAAAGCCGCCAGGTCGAGGTCTCCGAGATCAGCCGTGGCCTCAAGATCCTCGCCCGTGAGCTCGACACTCCGGTGATCGGCCTCTCGCAGCTGTCGCGTGGCCTCGAGTCCCGGCAGGACAAGCGTCCCATGCTCGCCGACCTCCGCGAGTCCGGGTCCCTCGAGCAGGACGCAGACGTGGTGGCGTTCATCTACCGGGACGAGGTGTACAACACCGAGTCTCCCGACATCGGTACTGCCGAGATCATCGTTGCCAAGCACCGCAACGGCCCGACGGGCACGACCCGACTTGCTTTCGTTCCGCACCACACGCGTTTCGCGGACATGGCCCAGACGGGCTGAGCGGGTCCGACCCTTCGCATGTTCCTGGGCGAGGACCTGCTGGGGTGGTTGTTGCTGGCGCTGGGCGGGGCGATGGCGGTCGGCAACCTGGTGGCACTGGTGCGTCCCCCCGGCGGCGACCGGGATGCCGAGCGGCCACCGCTCGCCCGCACCCTGATCTACGTCGGGCTCGGGCTGGTGGTCGTCGTCTGGGCACTGGGGACGCTGACGAACTGACAGATGTACCGTCGGGGACGGGGACGGGGGACGCCGGTCGTGGCGGCCGGTCCGCTACCGTGCCTCGCCGGAGGTTTCAACATGACGAATGTGCTGGCCCAGTCCCTCAATGACGCCTGTGGCGTCGAACCCGGCTTCATCTGTGAGTGGGTGTTCGACACGACGGACAGCGAAGCGACAGCCGAGATCGTGGGTTGGCTGGTCGAGCGCCCCCTCAAGATCGTGGTGATCCTGCTCGGCGCATGGATCGTGAATCGCTTCGTCACCCGGGCCGTGGACCGCCTGGTCAACCGTCTCGTCGAGTCCCGCGTCAAGGAGGAGGAGGCGGCGGGATCCGATGACCGGGTCTCACGTATGGGGCGCAGGGCCCTCAACAAGCTGCAGCGGATCCACGAGCAGGCCGAGCGGTCCAGGCAGCGGGCCGTCACGCTCGGGGCGGTACTGCGCAGCATCGCCAGCTTCGCCATCTACATCATGGCGGTCCTGGCGATGCTGGGTGAGTTGGGGCTCGACCTGGGTCCGTTCATCGCGGGAGCCGGCATCGTCGGACTGGCCGTCGGCTTCGGGGCCCAGTCGCTGGTCGCCGACTTCATCGCCGGCATCTTCATCATCATCGAGGACCAGTACGGCGTCGGCGACTTCGTCGACGTGGGCACTGCGTCCGGCACGGTCGAACGGGTCACCCTGCGCACCACCGTGATGCGAGACGTCCACGGCACCGTCTGGGTGGTGCCTAACGGCGACATCCGCCGGGTCGGCAACTCGTCGCAGATCTGGGCGCGCACGGTGCTCGACGTGGACGTCGCCTACGACACGGACATCGACCTGGCGGCCAGCGTCATCAAGTCGGTCGCCGATGAGGTCTGGAACGAGGGCCTCGACTCGGCGACGATCCTCGAGGAACCCGAGATCTGGGGTGTGCAGAACTTCGGTGCCGACTCCATCTCGATCCGCCTGGCCGTCAAGACCGAAGCGGGCGAGCAGTGGGCCACCGGGCGGATCATCCGGGCCCGCCTCAAGAAGGCGTTTGATGTGCACGGCATCGAGATCCCGTTCCCACAGCGGACCGTGTGGGTGAACACCGTGACCGATCGGGCGAAGGCCGATGTGGCAGGCACCGAGGTGCGCGAGGACCTGTTGGAGCGGCGTTCGGGTGGTGACGGCGAGGAGTAGCCGGTTGGTGCCTGGTCAGGCGTCGCTGCGCTGGATGGCCCGTTCGTCGGTGCCGAGGTAGCTGGCGACAACCTTCGGATCGTTGCGGACGTCGTCGGGCACGCCTTCGGCGATGACCTGGCCGGCCTCGAGGCAGTAGACCCGGTCCGACAGGGCCATGATCATCGGCATGTCGTGTTCGATCACGATCATCGTGGCACCGAGTTCGCCCTGGATGGCCTTGAGGAGCGGTCCGAATGCCTCGGTCTCGCGTTGGGCGATGCCGGCGGTCGGTTCGTCGAGGCAGAGGATCCGCGCATCGAGGGCGAGGAGGCCGGCCAGTTCCACGATGCGTCGGGTACCGGTGGAGAGTTCTGCGACGAAGACGTCGGCGTAGCGGCCGAGTCCGAGGAAGTCGATGAGTTCTGCGGCCTGCGTCCGCTTGGCCCGTTCGATCCGACCGGAGGCCGGAAGGACAAGTGCTGTAGAGAGGAACCCGGTGCGGTCGCGGGCTTCGAGTGCCACCTGGACGGTTTCGCGAACTGTCAGTTCCGGGAACAGGCGGGCGGCCTGGAAGGTACGGCCGAGTCCGCTGCGTGCGCGCCGCGAAGCCGACAGGCCACCGACGTCCTTCCCGAGGATCTCGACGGTCCCTTCGGATGGCACGAACCCGCCGATGGCGTTCATGAGCGTCGACTTGCCGGCACCGTTGGTGCCGATGAGCCCCACGACCTCGCCATGGGTGACCAGGATGGTTGCCCCGTCCACGGCACGTAGGCCACCGAAGGAGACGGACAACTTCTGTACGGCGACTGCCATGCCGTCAGGGATCGCCCGGTCCGCCAGTCCGTCGAACACCGTTGCGGGCGGGGCGGTGAGCGTCTTGACAGGGGCTTCCGGTAGACGGCTATCGGCCCAGGCGAGCAGGGCGTCGCGTGTCGAGTAGGCGATCTGGATCAGGCCGCCGGGGAAGTAGAGCAACAGGATCAGGAGACCGATGCTCGAGGTGAAGAGCGGGACCAGGTCGTTGCCGGGCCAGAAGGCGGGCAGGCCGACGACCCAGAGGGCTCCGAGCACGGGGCCCATGAGGCTGCCGAGGCCACCGATCACGATGATCGAGACCATGCGGAGCGAGTCGCCGATGAGAAAGAACCGGTCGGCGAAGTTGATCGTCTGGACCAGGCCTCCGAGGAGTGCTCCGCCGAGGCCGGCGATGCCGCCGGCCAATGAGAACGCCATGAGCTTGGTTCGGGTAGGGGACACGGTGTAGGCGGATGCCGTGTCCTCGTTCTCGCGGACAGCGATGATCGATCGACCGATGCCGCTGCGGCGGAGTCGGGCGACCAGGGCGAGCACTATGGCGAGCACGACCAGGCAGAGCAGGTAGTAGGAGCGCTGGGTGGTGAGGTCGATGGGACCGAGGCTGCCCCTGCGGAATGCGACGGTGCGCTTACCTCCTCCGGTCAGTACAGGTCGCCGGTAGATGTACTGCTGCGCAGCCATGGCGAATGAGAAGGTCGTCACCGCCAGGAGCAGGCCCTTTACGCGCAGGGCGCCGAGGCCGATGACTGCCGCTGATGCAGCGCCGACTCCGGCGGCGAGGAGCATGGAGACGAGATAGGGGGTCTGCGGCAGGGTGATGCTGAATAATTCCCACTTGTCGCCAATGCCGACGCCGAGTTCGAGGCCGCGGTTGAAGCCGGCTGCGGCGAGTGCGCCGATGCCGGCAAAGGCCATCTGGCTGAGCGACAACTGCCCGGCCCAACCGGTGACGATGGTGAGCGAGAGGGCGCAGACGGCGAAGGCGACGATGCTGGAGTAGAGGAGGTGGCGTGACGGCAGGGGCACGATGAACGGCATCGCCAAGGCGATGAGGCCGAGGGCAGCGAGCGCAAGGTGGGAAAGATGCCGAACCCACCACAGTTGGAGGAGGCGTTCGGGTATGGGCCGTTGTCGGGGGGTGAACGAGAAGGAACTCTCCTCCTCGGTGCCCGAACGGCTCTGGAGCGCCACGGCGATCACGACGACCACGAACAGGAGCAGGTCGACGAGCCCCATCTGGTCGAGGAACACGAACTGCACGTGTGCCTGGGCGATGCCGATGACGATGCCGGCAACCAGCGCCCGGGGGAATGAGACCATGCCGCCGATGACCGCTGCGGCGAGTGCCCGGATCATCGTGTTGGGGCCGAGGCCGGCTAGGCCTGAGGTACCGCCGCGGTTTCCGGAGAGCATTATCAGCGAGATGCTCGAGAGTGCGCCGCCGACCGTCCAGACGAACAGTGACACCAACTTGGGGTCGATGCCGGAAAGCCTGGCCAGGTCGGGGTTGTCGGCCGATGCCTGCACGGTCTGGCCGAATACGGTCCGGTTGAGGAACCAGGCGAGGGTGAAGGCGATCAAAGGGACGGCGATGAGGATCGTCAACTTGCCGCCGGTGATCCGTATGCCGAACGTGTCCTCCCATGTGGCCGGGATTGCCACCGGGTAGCGGGTGCCGCGGTTCTTGTCCAGATCCGGGTAGGCGGTCATGATGGCCTGCATCAACTGGGCGATGCCGATTGTGGAGACCAGCACGATCACGCGGGGTGAGTCGAACAGTCGGCGGATCACTGCCCGTTCTACGACCGCGCCGATGAGGGTGCCGACAAGTATCGCTGTGGTAAGGGCGATCCAGTAAGGCCACTGGTAGTTGAGGACCAGGAGGACGAGGAGGCCGGAGGCCGGCAGACCCATGTTGCCGACAGCCAGGTTGATGACCTTGGTGGACCGGTAGATGAGGACTATGCCGAGGGCGAGCAGTCCGAAAACCATTCCGTTGATGAGGCCGTCGAACCAGAGTTGGCGGGTGGTCCAGACGGCGAACACGGCCGGCTGCGACAGTGTGGTCAATTCGCCCACCTCAGCCGCCCTCCTTGCCCAGGAATACGGCACGGGCAAGGTCGTCGCGCTCGAGGAGGTCCTGCGCCGAGCCCTCGAAGCGGATCTGTCCCTTCTCGAGGAATATGGCCCGGTCGGCCACTGAGAGGGCGACGTTCAGTGACTGTTCGACGATGATGATCGTCTGGCCCTGCTCCTGGAGTTGCTCGACGACTACGAGCAGGTCCTGGACGATGGTTGGTGCCAGGCCGAGCGAGAGTTCGTCGATGAGCAGGATCTCCGGGTCGTGGAGCAGCACCTTGGCCAGGGCGAGCATCTGCTGCTGGCCGCCGGACATCGATGAGGCCAGCTGGTTATGGCGTTGGGCCAGGTCGGGGAACAGTTCGAGGACCCGGTCGATCCGGCTGGCCACGTCGTCGCGGTCCCGGCGATGTATGTAGGCGCCCATCGTGAGGTTCTGGTGAACGGTCATGCCGGGGAACACGCCCTTGCCGCCTGGGAGTTGGTGGATGCCGAGGGTGGTTCGCAGTTGCGGTGACGTGTATGTGATCGTGCGGCCACCGAGGCGCACGACGCCGCGACGTGGCGTGCCGAGGCCGCTGATGACGCGTAGAAGTGTGGACTTGCCGGCACCGTTGGTGCCCAACAGTGCGAGCGTCTCGCCCCTGCTGACTTCGAAGCCCACGTCGAATAGCACCTGGACGGGCCCGTAGCAGAAGTCCAGGTTGTTGACCTGCAGGGCGGGGATCTTGCCTGATTCGTGGCGGCGCTTCTCCTCGTCCTGTTCGTCGAGCAGTTCCTGGACGTTGAGAGACAGGTCGTGGCGGACGTGTCGTGCACCCCGGTAGAGGATCCAGCCGCCGAGGATCGAGGTCGGTACCGACAGGACGAGGGCCGTGGTACGGGGTCCCCAGGCATCTGTGAACAGCAGCGAGATGAGACCGCCGCCGGCGGCGCCGATGAAGAAGATGTAGAGGGTGATGAGGGCCGTGCCGCTGCCGCGGAGGCGGTAGGGCACGATCGACTGCATCAGCGGTCCGACCATGGCGAACGCGGCGATGAACAGGACTGTCTGGGGCACGCCGAAGGTGATGAACAGCGGCACGTTCGGGACGGCGTACTGGATCGGCTTGAAAAGGGTGCCGAGGCCGATGCAGATGCCGACCATGCGCAGCGAGCGGGTGGGGTCCTCGCGCCAGAGACGGTCGAACTTGGGGCCGACGTAGAGGAGACCGAAGACGGCGAAGATGCCGCCGACGGTGACGGTGACGCCGCGGTCGAGCGGGTCCAGGTTCCAGCGTTCCTCGAGGTAGAGGCTTTCGAGGACGGGAACGGTGAATAGGCCGAAGCCGAGGGCGCTGAAGCCGACGACCACGGTCTTGACTGTCCGGATCTGCATGAGCCGGGAGAACGCTGCGTCGAGGGAGACCGGCAGGGGGTCCTCCTCGACGAACGATTCGCCCAGCACGTCGATCTTCTCCCACTGGCCGCGTGGCGGCTCCTTCATGAAGAAGGCGGCGATCGCCAGTACCGCAACCGGGATGCCGAAGAGGTAGTAGGCCCAGCGCCAGCCGTCGACCTCGCCGGGCCCGTTGGCGGCCACGGCCACGGCGCCGACGAGGACCGGGCTGAGGACCGCCACGAGACGCGCTGATCCGCCCATGATGGCGCCGAGGCGCCCGCGGATGCCGATGGGGTAGGTGTCGGCCATGATCGACGAGTGGACCGGGATGGTGTTGGCCTTGGCGATGCCGACGCCGAATCGTGCCCAGAAGAAGGCGAAGGCGTTCGTGGCGAGGCCCGAAAGGAAGACCATTGCCGTGAAGAAGATGCTGGACCACCCGATGATCGGTACCCGCTTCATACGGTCGGCGGCCCAGCCCATGGGTATGGCGCCGAAGACGACGAATGCGCTCGACGAGGCGGCGATGAACGTGATGGTGCCGTCGCTGACACCGAACGTGTCGCGCATGTCGGGGGCGAGGACCGTGATGGCGGCGGTCTGGAGCTCGTCCAGCGAGGCCAGCATCAGGAGCACCACGAAGGTGGCGGCGCCACCACCCATGGCGAGGCCCTTGCGGATGGTGATGCCTTCGGACTTGACCCCGGGTAGGAGGTCGTCGGCGAAAATTACCTCCGAGGCCGCCTGCATCTCCTCGCGGCGGGCCTCCTCCTCGAGGACCGTTGCGGCGAGCGATGCAGCGCCGGCGGACGCGTCCAGGTCGTCGCTCGGGGGATCTTCCTTCGGGGGAACAGCCACGGGGCGAGACCCTAACCGCGCTATGAATCTGACGTAGCGTCAGGAAATGATGGGCGGGGATTCCCGGTCGGCGCGCCCTACCATCCGAGTGCCATGTCCGACCTTTCCGAGACCGCCTTCTGCCGTGACCGCTCCCTCGAACGGCTTTCCTCGGAGCGGTTCGACCTGCTCGTCATCGGTGGTGGCATCACGGGGACGGGGATCGCCCTCGACGCCGCCTCCCGGGGGCTCACGGTCGCCCTGGTCGACAAGGCCGACCTGGCTTCGGGAACCTCGTCGAAGTCCTCGAAGTTGGTGCATGGGGGATTGCGCTACCTCCAGCAGGGCGAGATCGGGCTCGTCTACCAGGCCCTGCTCGAGCGCCACCGGTTGCTGCGCAACGCACCCCACCTCGTGCGGGGGCTGCAGTTCGTGCTGCCGATCCTCACGAAGGGTGGATTGGTCGACCGGCGTGTGGCCCGGGCCCTCGGGGTGGCACTCTGGCAGTACGACCTGACGGGTGGGGCGCGGCTGGGCCGGCACCGTCGCCTGGGTGCAGACGCCGTCCGGACACACCTGCCCAGCCTCAGAGAGGGCGTTGTCGCTTCCGGCTACGGCTACTGGGACGCCTGGGCCGACGATGCCCGCCTGACCCTGGCGCTCGCCCGAACAGCGGCGCTCGACCATGGGGCGACAGTTGCCACATATGCAACGCTGACCAGCGTTGAACGATCGGGTGACCGGGTGTCGGGCGCCGTCCTCGACGCCGATGGCCGTACCGTCGAGGTGGCCTGCGAAGGGGTGGTCAACGCCTGTGGTGTCTGGGCGGAGGGCGTCCAGCACCTGACCGGCGTGGTGGATGCCTTCGACATTCGGCCGGCCAAGGGCGTTCACCTGTCTGTGCCCCATGACCGCCTGCCCGCAGACGTGGCCATGGTGTTGCCGGTGCGCGGTGACCGGCGTTCCATCTTTGTCCTGCCCTGGCCGGACGGACACACCTACATCGGCACCACCGACACGGATTTCGACGGCTCGCTCGACGAGCCCGCCTGTACGGCCGACGATGTCGCCTACCTGCTCGGGGCGGTGAACGCCCTGACCGACGCTGACCTCGCATCCACCGACGTCACCGGGTCATGGGCTGGCCTGCGCCCCCTTGTGGCGACCGCTGAGACGGGTCGCACCGCCGATCTCTCCCGCAACCATGTCGTGCACACCGACCCGTCAGGCGTGGTCACCGTGACCGGCGGCAAGCTCACCACGTATCGCCGCATGGCGCAGGACGCCGTCGATGCAGTGTTGCGGCTGCGGGGCGAGCGGCGGCGCTGCCGGACGAAGAACCTCCCGCTGCGGGGGGCGGGTGGCGCCGGGAGCGGCAACTCCCACCTGGATGGCCGTTTCGGTGGTGAGGCGTCGATTGTCCTCGACCTGGTGGAGGCCGACCCGTCGCTCGGCGAGCCGCTGGTGCCGGGTCTGTCCTACCTGCGGGCCGAGGCGGTCCACGCCGTGTGTCACGAGATGGCGACGACCCTCGACGACGTGCTGTCGCGTCGGACCCGGGCGCGGATCGAGGACCGTGCGGCCACATTGGGCGCCGCCCCGGAGGTGGCGGCACTGGTTGCTGAAGCTGCCGGCTGGTCGGACGAGCGCCAGGACGCCGAACTGGCGGCGTTCCGGGCGTCGGTCGAGGCGGAGATGGCGGCCGAATCCCGCTAGGTGGTGCCCCCTTCCGGTGGGGGCCGGACGTCAGCCCTCCGGAACGTAGGTGTCGACGACGGCCTGCACCGTGCGTTCGAAAAGTGCCGGCAGGTAGACCTGGGTGGTGAGGGCCCGACGGGTCGAGGGATCGACCTCGGGATCATCGACCTCGGACCAGACGGCGGTTCTGGAGCGCTCGGGTGTGATCGCCCGCTCGTCTCGCAGGGCGAGGACGAGGAACCCGCCCACGCAGATGAGGATTGCCCGCAGCGCATCTCGGGCGTCCTCGCCGATCACGCCGGCGGCGGTCAACTCGCGGGCCATGGCCACCTCGAGGTGCTTGTTGAGCACCGATGCCCCGCCGTGGAGTTCGGCCAGGCGCGTGATGCCCTGATGGGAGATGGCCCCGTCCCAGAGGTGGCGTGCGACCGACATGACCCGATGGCGCGGCGTGTCGCCCGATGGAGCCTGTTCGCCCAGGCGTTCACTGTGGCGTCTGATCACGGCGTCGACGACGTCATCGCGGCTGCCTACATGCCAGTAGATGGTGGTGGTGGCTACGCCGAGTTCCCCTGCGAGGCGCCGCATGGTGAGCGCTTCAGCGCCGCCCTCGTCGACGAGCCGAAGGGCCGCTTCGACCACGTCGTCCCGTTCGAGGCCGGCGTGCCGGCTGGAGGTGCGCGTCGTTGCCACGACTTGCAGGGTAGCGGGTCGGCATGTGACAGTGTTCAAGACAGAAACCTCCCAGGAGCCTGCCCATGACCACGCCCTCGAATACCCCGGTGAGTACGGGACCCGAGCCGTACATCGTCGTATCGTCCGACACCCACGCCGGCCTGCAGTGTGAGGAGTACCGGCCCTACCTCGAGTCGTCCCTCCACGAGGAGTTCGACGCCTACGTAGTCGAGCGTCACGAACACCGCCGCATCCAGGAGGAGGTGAACGCCGAGTTCCTCGCAGAGTGGGAGGGCGACAACGCCGAGGGACTCCTGGGCGCCTACGACCCCGATATCCGGGACAGGGTGCTCGACGCCGACGGCGTGGCCGGCGAGATCATCTTCGCCGACGGAGACGCTGTCACGGGCCAGGAGTCGCCGCCCTTCGGCGCTGGCCTGGCCGCCGGCCAGATCACCGATTCGCGGCAGGCCTTCGGTGGCGCCCGGGCCCACAACCGCTGGTTGGAGGAGTTCTGCGCCACCAACCCGGTCCGGCGTGCAGGCGTGGCGCTGGTGCCGATAACCCACGACATCGACGAGTCCGTGCGCGAGATCGAGTCCCTGGCCGGTCGCCCCGGCATCCACGGGGTCATGATCCCGACCAGGTGGCACGGCTTCCCGCCCTACGGCAGCGACCACTACGACAGGGTGTGGGCCGCCTGCGCCGAGACCGGCCTGGTCGTCCACACCCACTCGGGCGAGGCCGACTTCGAGGCCTACGGCGAGAACGTGGCCATGTACATCAGCGAGGTGCCGTTCTGGACCCACCGGCCACTCTGGCAGTTGTTGTTCTCAGGCAAGTTCGACAAGTTCCCCGGGCTGAAATACTGCGTGGTCGAGTGTGGCTCCTTCTGGCTGGGCGACCTGCTCTGGAAGTGCGACATCAACTTCGGCGCCAGCTGGAAGATCAAGAAGATGGGATCCCGGATGAAGGGCATGCTCACGAAGCTGCCCTCCGAGTACATCGGCGAGAGCGTCTTCATCGGCGCCTCCACCATGTCGAAGGAGGAGATTCGCCGGCGCCATGTCAACGGCATCGATGCCCTCATGTGGGGTACCGACTACCCGCACCCCGAGGGTTCGTGGCCCAACACCGTGATGCGCCTGGAGTCCGACTTCCGGGATGCCTCGATCGAGGACACCCGCCGGCTTCTGGGCCTCAACGCCATCGACTGCTACGGCCTCGACTTCGACGGGTTGACCGCCGTCGCCGCCGACATCGGCCCGACCCCCGAGTCACTCGGCCAGGACCCCGACCTACGCACGGCCCCCGACGCCACCCGCACAGCCCGTTGGTGGCTCGACGAGTACAACTGCTCAATGCAGTTCTGAGGAGGTCCGACATGACCCGAATCACCGTTCCCGAGACCGACCACCACATCGTCATCTCGACCGACAGCCACTGCGGCGCCGACCTGCACGGCTACAAGCCGTACCTCGAGAAGCGCTTCCACGAGGACTTCGATGCGTGGATCGAGTCGGTCGAGGCAGAACATGCCCTCGTCGAGGCGGCGTTCAAGGACAAGGACCGTTCAGTTCGCAACGTCGGTGTCGACGGCGACCCGGTGCTCGACGCCGACCGCAACTTCTCCAGTGAGCGCCGCCTACGCGAGCAGGAGGAGGACGGCGTCGTCGCCACCGTGCTGTTCCCCAACACCCAGCCTCCCTTCGCTCCCGTTGCTGCGACCTCCTTCCAGGCTCCCGGCTTCGACGCCGACATCGACCACCGCTGGGCCGGCCTACGAGCCCACAACCGGTGGCTGCTCGACTTTGTGAACGAGGCTCCCGAGCGACGTGCGGGCGTCGTCCAGATCTTCCTTGCCGACATCGAGGGCTCGGTTGCAGAGATCGAATGGGCGGCCGAGAACGGATTCCGTGGCGGGATACTCCTGCCGGGCGCACCCCCCGGATCGCCTTTCGAGCCCCTCTACGCCAGTTGCTATGAGCCGATCTGGGCAGCCGCAGAAGCCAACCGGATGCCGGTCAACCACCATGCAGGTGGGGCCACCCCCGACTTCGGCGACCACCTGCCGTCATCGCTGGCGGTGTTCATGCTCGAGGTCACCTGGTGGAGCCATCGGGCGCTGTGGCACCTCATGTTCAGCGGAGTGTTCGATAGGTACCCCGACCTCCAGTTCGTGAACACCGAGACAGGTACCGCCTGGGTTCCCGAGACCCTGGCCCGGCTCGACTCCTTCTACGACCGCATGAAGCACTCCAAGTACGGCTCCGAGGCGGTCTTCGGCGGCATGGCCGTGGCGGGCATGTCGCTCACCCCGACCGAATACTGGAAGCGGCAGTGCCATATCGGCGCCAGTTTCCTGCGCCCGACCGAGGTCGACCTGTGCCGGGAGATCGGCATCGACAACGTCATGTGGGGGTCCGACTATCCGCACATCGAGGGTTCGCATCCGTACACGAAGGAGCACCTCCGCCTTACGTTCGGCGGCCAGCCTGAGAACGAGGTGGTCAAGCTCCTGACCACCAACGTGGCCGAACTCTACGATTTCGACCTCGAGGCGCTGCTGCCGTTGGCCGAACAGCACTGCCCGACGAAGGCCGAGGTGGCCACCCCCATCGACTACGTCGATATCCCCGACCGGGCCAAGGGCTGCCCGGCCATGGCACCCCAGAACCAGACCCAGGCGAACGCCGCGTGAGCGGAGGGTCGGGCACCGACCTTGCGCCCCTCAGGATCGAGGGCGCCGTCGCCGTCGTCACGGGCGGCGCCAACGGCATCGGGAAGGGGATCGTACGAGCGCTCCTGGAACGGGGAGCCACGGTCGTCATCGCCGACATCGAGGAACCGGTGCTCGATGCCACGGTCGCCGAACTCAGGTCCGAATTCGAAGATGCGGTCTCGGGAAGGCAGACCGACGTCAGTGACGAGGCCTCCGTCGAAGCGCTGGCCGACCACGTCTTCACCACGTTCGGCCGCTGCAACGTGTTGTTCAACAACGCCGGCGTCGGCTCCGGTGGTGGCGGCAAGGCGTGGACCAACGAGCCCAACGACTGGAAGTGGTGCTTCGGGGTCAACGTCTTCGGCACCGCCCACGGCGTCATCTCCTTCGTCCCCCGCATGATCGAGTCGGGACAGCCCGGACACGTGGTCAATACCTCGTCCGGCGACGGTGGTTTCGCCCCGGTGCCGATGGCATCTGTCTACGCTTCGAGCAAGGCGGCGGTCTCGTGCTTCACCGAGGCGCTGAACCACCAGTTGCTGGTCGACGCCGAGGGCATGGGCGCTTCGGTCTTCTACCCGTCGGGTGGACTCATGAACACAGGGCTGTTCACCGCCCAGCGCAACAGACCCGACCACCTGCAGCGTGTGTGCGGCGGTACCGGTCGGGCCAGCATGACCTTCGACGAACTGAAGGCGCTGCTCGAGAAGGCCGGACGGGACGTCAAGGTGGCCGACCTCGACGAACTGGGCCGGTTCGTCGTCGACTCCGTTTCGGAGCGCCGCTACATAATTGCCCGGGACCTGGAGGACACCATCGACCTGCTCCACCGTCGGGCTGATGCCATCGGCCGCTTCGAGGTGCCCCCCCACCACGACATGGGGCTCTGAGTCCCCGCTACCGTCCCGGGCATGAAGGACCTCTGGAGTGACGACGATTGCGGGTTCGACGACGCCCTCGGCTGCTGCGCCTACGGGTCACGGTTGCTCGGTGGCGACCGCTCGCTGGTCCTGCACGGTGGTGGCAACACATCGGTCAAGGCCGACTGGACCGACATCACCGGACCCACCGTCGACGCCCTCTATGTGAAGGGCTCCGGATGGGATCTGGCTTCGATCGAGGTCCCCGGCTTCACACCGCTGCCGCTCGACAGGCTCCACGACCTGCTCGGGCTCGATGCCCTCAGCGACGCCGACATGATGGCCGAGCTGTCGGCCGCCCGCCTGCGTGCCGATGCCCCGCAGCCGTCAGTCGAAACCCTGCTCCACGCCTACCTGCCGTTTCGGGCGATCCAGCACAGCCATGCCGATGTGATCCTCGGGCTCACCAACGTGGCCGACGCCGAGGACACCCTCGCCGAGGTCTATGGCGACGACGTCGTGGTGGTGCCCTACGTGATGCCGGGCTTCGACCTGGCGAAGGCGGTGCAGGACTGCTGGGCCGATCAGGCCCACGAGGGAACCGTCGGGATGGTGCTGCGCCACCACGGCCTGTTCACCTTCGGCGACACCACCCGCGCTGCATATGCCCGCCACGTCGACCTCATCTCCCGGGCCGAGTCATTCCTCGACCGGGTGGTTCCCCACGAACCGGCCGGACCCTGCGAGGCGGCCGAGGCCGTGCTGACCGAACTCGCCGACCTGCGCCGTTCGATGTCGGTGGCCGCCGGCCGGCCGATGGTCCTGAGCCGCCACCACGACGACGCGATCGGCCGCTTCGTCGCCCGCCCCGACCTCGCGGACCTGACCGGCCGGGGGCCGCTCACCCCGGACCACGTGATCCGCACCAAGCGCACGCCGATGGTCGGTCGCGACGTCGACGGCTACGTCGCCGCCTACGGCGCCTACTTCGCACGTAACGAGGGCCGCAACGACGACGACCTCACCATGCTCGACCCGGCCCCACGGGTGGTCCTCGATCCGGACCTCGGGCTGCTGACCGCCGGCGCCACCCCGAAGGATGCCGACATCGCCGCTGACATCTACCGCCAGACCATCCCGGTGCTCGAACGCCTCGAAGATGGCCGGGGTGGCTACGTGGCGCTCGACGAGGGCCACCTCTTCGACTGCGAGTACTGGGACCTCGAGCAGGCCAAGTTGCGCCGTGTCGGGGCGCCGAAGGAGTTGGCCGGACACATAGCGGTCGTGACCGGGGCCGCTTCCGGCATCGGCCGGGCGTGTGCCGCCGAACTCCTCGACCGGGGAGCAGCCGTCGTCGGCCTCGACCTCTCGGGCTCGGTCGTCGAGACGTTCTCCGGTCCGGCCTGGCTGGGGGTGCCCACCGACGTTTCCGACCACGACGCCCAGGCGGCCGCGCTGCGGGCCGGCGTCGAACGGTTCGGGGGCCTCGACCTCGTGGTCGTCGGCGCCGGCATCTTCCCGGGCAGTGCGCCGATCGCCGACCTCGACCTCGACACGTGGCGCCTCACCATGGCCGTCAACGTGGATGCGGTGGCGGCCCTGTTTCGGGACGTTGCCCCGCTGCTGTTCCGCTCGCCGGTCGGGGGCCGGGTGGCGGTGATCGCTTCGCGCAACGCCACCGCACCGGGCAAGGGTGCTGCCGCCTACTCGACATCGAAGGCGGCGCTGACCCAGCTGGCCCGGGTGGCGGCCCTCGAGTGGGCCGAGCACGGCGTGCGGGTCAACGTCGTGCACCCCGACAACGTGTTCGACACGGCGCTGTGGACCGACGAGCTGGTCGCCGAGCGTTCTGCCGCCTACGGGATGACCCCCGACGAGTACAAGCGGCGCAACCTGCTCGGCATGGAGGTCGGTGCGGCCCACGTGGCGTCGGTCGTGGCCGAACTCTGCTCCGATCGCTTCGCCGCAACCACCGGCGCCCAGGTCTCCATCGACGGTGGCAGCGAGCGCACCATCTAGGGGCGGCCCGTCAGGAGCGGGCCACCACGGCTGCGGCCACGACGACGTCCTCGACGGCCAGGCCCACCGACTTGAACAGGGTGACCTCGTCGTCGTTCCGGCGGCCCGCCCGCCCGGTGACCAGCTCGGCCAGATCACCGACGATCTCGTCGAACGACCAAGAGCCCGCTGCGGCGTGGATCAGCTCACCCGACTCCTCGGCGGCGGCCTCGCGGTCGTCGACGAACACCGATGCGGCGGCAACGAGGTCGTCGTCGACCTCGCGGCGGGCGGTCGAGTAGGAGCCCACCAGGTTGACGTGGGTGCCGGGCCGGACTGCGACGGTGGGGACGACCGGCTCGGCGGCCGACGTGCACCCGCACACGACGTCGCAGGCGGCCGCCTCGGTGGCGGTGGCGGCGACCACGGTGCGCCGGCCGGCTTCGACCCCTGCGGCGAACGCCTCACCCGATTCGGGCGTGCGACCGCACACGGCGATCGACTCGATCCCCGGGCGCACCGCAAGCACGGCCTCGACGTGGCCGCGGGCCTGGACCCCGGTGCCGAAGATGCCCAGCGTGCGCACGTCGGGGCGGGCGAGCACGTCGGTCGCCAGCGCCGAGGCGGCGGGTGTGCGCAGGGCGGTCAGGGCTGATCCGTCGAGGGTCGCCAGCGGTACACCGGTCTCCCGGTCGCAGAACAGGTAGTGGCCGTGGATCAGCGGCAGCCCCCGCGCCGGGTTGCCCGACACGACCGTCACGATCTTGATGCCGATGCCCGCCGGGGCGACCGCCGGCATCATCAGCAGGTCGTCGGATGGGCCCAGCGATACCCCCCGTCGCGGGTGCAGGTCGCCGAGGTCGCGGAACGCCTCCCGGAGCACCTCGACGGCGGCGGGCATCGGTACGGCGGCCACGATGGCCTCGGCGTCGAAGTACGGAAGTGCGCTCATCGCAGCTGAAACCCGAGGCCGAGGGGATCGGCGGGGTCGAGCGTGAAGGCGCTGGTGGCGTGCCGGTGGGCTGATCCCTCGACGGTGGTCACGACGGTGCCGTCGTCGGCAACCGATTCGATGCGTCCGAGGAACACGCCGCCGGCGATGCCCTCGTTGTGGAGGGCGTCGTCGACGCTGACGATCCCGTGGTGGTGCAGGAGCGCCAGGCGGGCCGACGTGCCGGAGCCGCAGGGTGACCTGTCGACCTGGCCGTCGGCGAAGATCGTGACGTTCCGCTGGCGGAGTGGGTTCGCATCGAGCGTCTCGTGCAGGATCGTGCCGTAGCAGCCCGAGAGCCTGTCGTCGGTCGGATGCACATGCGATCCGTGGCCGGACAGCGCCGCCTTGACCTCGCCGCCCAGGTTGATGAGGTCGCCGACGTGGTCGGCTGCCACCGAGAGCGGCAGGTCGTCGATCGCCACCGAGGCGTAGAAGGCGCCACCGAACGACACCTCCGCCTCGACCGGTCCGAACGAGGTGCCGACCTCGATGCCCGTGGCGGCCATGAACGAGGGCACGTTGCGGAAGCGCACCGACGCCACCCGTCCGTCCTCGATCCGGGCCACCGTGGGGAGCCGTCCCGACGGCACGTCGACCACGACCTCCAGTCGGTCGGCACCGGGCGGCACGTCGATGACGCCCTCGTCGACGGCCCAGGCGACGAGGGCGATCGTGCCGTGGCCGCACGCCGTGCTGAACCCGTAGTTGTGGAAGAACACGACGCCGAGGTCGCCGTCGACGTCGTCGGCCGGGACCACGAACCCGCCGTACATGCCGGCGTGGCCGCGGGGCTCGTTGACCAGGAACCGCCGGAGGTCATCGAGGTGCTCCTGCGCCCAGGAGCGACGGTCCAGCACGGTCCGGCCTTCCATCGGTCCGGCATCGACGATCCGGAAGGGCTCGCCGGCCGTGTGGTAGTCGGCGGTCGTGAGCGTCTCGCCGGGCCCGGGGATCACAGTGGCACACTAGCGGCGGGTCCCGATCCGGACCGGAGAGCGGGTGACGAGAATCGAACCCCGCCATCGTCCATGGTTGGCTCGCAGAGGCTTGTGTGGACGGCCGGGTTTGGTGTTTCGTCATGGCTGGTTGGAGTGTTGCCCCATGGAACGGGAGGGAACCGGATCGGCGACGGAGCGTCTCCTGGATCGAGTTCGTCAGGCGGTCGGCACCCTCGGACCGTTTGACGATGCGGTCGAGGAAGCCGACGCGCACCGACACGTGCTCCGCCTGCTGTCGGCGGCGTTGGACCTGCACGTGGAGCGGGCCGACCCGGCCCGCCCGCTACCCACCGTCTGGATGTCGCCGACCCGAAAGTTCCTGGGTGACAGTCCCGACACCGTGTACACGACGGTGCCCGTCTCAGCCGACCACACCTACCGTCTGATCATCGATCCCGGGGCCGCCCTCTACGTGGGCCTCGTTGCCTACGGGCGGGATCAGGCCGGTGGCTCCGTGCACATCGTCGACTCGGTGTTAGACGACGACCTGGTCCGGGTCGACGGCCGCTTTGCGGTGGAGGTTGGAGCCCAGGTGGCCCCCGGCGATCCGGCAGGGATCCACCTCGACTCCGGCGCCTTCCGGGTGATGGTGCGCCACTACCTAGCCGACCCGACCCTGGCCGATCCGGCGGCCGTTCAGGTGGAACGCACCGACGGTCCGGTGGTCGACGGCCCACCGGACCCCAGAGAGCTGGCCGCCGCAGTCGGCGAGGCCGCCGATTGGGTGGTTGCCCAGTTGCGTGCCGACGCGGCCCTTGATGCGCTCATGCTTCTCCCGGACGGCGTCGGCGACGGTGTGGTCGACCGTGTACCGACTTCGGGCGACCTGGTGTCGGTGTTCCACCCGACGCCGGACATCGCCTATCAGGGGTGCCGAGCCGTGGTGGAACCCGGACAGCGTCTCGAGATTTCCTTTACCCCGCCGCCCTGTCGCTTCTGGTCGGTGACCGTCTGCACGCCGTGGCTGGAGTCGATCGAGCAGCGGGTCCTGCCGGCATCGGTGAACAGCGAGAGGTTCGTGGCGAACGACGATGGGCGGGTCGTCGTCGTGGTGTCGGGGGGTGACCCGGAGGTCCCCAACTGGATCCCGCTCCGCGGCTACCGGCGGATCCAGGTGGCGGTTCGCTTCCTGCTGGCCGAGAGCCCGCCGGAGCGGGCGTCGTACCTCCTGCTCGGAAGCGGCCGGGGCCATGGGGAGGAGCCCAGTGGCTGAGAGCGGGTGACGAGAATCGAACTCGCGTCATCAGCTTGGGAAGCTGAGGTTCTACCATTGAACAACACCCGCGAAACCTGTGGTTGCAGGAGAACCTACTCGTCATCCGAGGCGACCGGCCCGGCGGCCCTTTGAATGCTTCCCCGACCCAGACAGGAGACAACAAGTGCCACGCGTGGACCTGGAAGGCAGTTCGTCCATCATCACCGGCGGGGCGTCGGGCATCGGTGAGGCCAGCGCCCGCCTCCTGGCCGATGCCGGTAGCCGGGTCGTGATAGCCGACCTCAACGAGGAACGCGGCCAGGCCGTGGCCTCCGAACTGGGTGGCCTGTTCGTCCGGTGCGACGTGACCAGCATCGAGGATGCCGACACGACGGTGGCCGCCGCCTCCGAGATGGGCCCGCTGCGTGCGCTGGTGAATTCGGCCGGCCTGGGAATGGCGGGGCGGACCATCTCCCGGGACAACCAGCCGCTCGACCTTTCGCAGTTCGAGTTCGTCATCCGGGTCAACCTCATCGGGTCGTTCAACATGCTCAGCCGGGCCGCCGGCGCCATGGCCGCCACCGAACCGATGGACGAGGACGGCCAGCGGGGGGCGATCGTCAACATGGCCTCGGCCGCCGCCTTCGACGGTCAGATCGGCCAGGCCGCCTACTCGGCATCCAAGGGCGGCATCGTCGGCATGACGCTGCCCATCGCCCGCGACCTCTCGGTGGTCGGCATCCGGGTCAACACCATCGCTCCGGGACTCATCGACACCCCGATCTACGGTGAGGGCGAGCAGAGTGACGCCTTCAAGGCCCACCTCGGCCAGTCGGTCCTGTTCCCTAAGCGCCTCGGCTCCGGCGAGGAGTTGGCGTTCATGGTCATGGACCTGCTGACCAACCCGTACATGAACGCCGAGGTCATCCGGGTCGACGGCGGCATCCGCATGCCTCCGAAGTAGTCCGAGCCGACCGCGTCTAAAGTCGCGGCGTGGTTCGCCGACGCTGGAGGTGCGTGTGATGAGCGGTTCGATGGTGGAGTTCCCCGTCAACGGTACGAGTGCGGGTGGCTACCTGGCGGTTCCCGATAGCGGCAGCGGCCCCGGTGTGGTGGTGCTGCAGGAGTGGTGGGGCCTGGTGCCCCAGATCAAGGGCGTCTGCGACCAACTGGCCGGTGAGGGGTTCGTGTCCCTGGCGCCCGACCTCTACGGGGGAGAGTTCGCCGAGCACACCGAGATGGACAAGGCCGGCGAGCTCATGACCACGCTGCCGCCCGATCGGGCCGCCCGTGACATGTCGGGCGCCATCGACCACCTGCTCGGCCTCGACGCCATGACCGGCGACGCGGTCGGCGTGGTCGGCTTCTGCATGGGAGGGATGCTCGCGCTCATGATTGCCGCCCTCGAGGGCGACCGGGTCGCCGCCGCGGCACCGTTCTACGGGGCGCCGCTGGGCGATGACGGCCCCGACTGGTCGGGCCTGACGGCGAAGGTCGAGGGTCACTTCGCTGCCGCCGACGACTTCTTCCCGCCCGACGCGGTGGCTGCTCTCGGGGAGCAGTTGCGGGGCATGGGCAAGGACGTCGAGTTCCACTTCTACGCCGACACCGGACACGCCTTCGCCAACTGGGAGAACCCGCTCGGCACCCACGACGAGGCGGCCGCTGCCACCGCCTGGGAGCGGACCCTCGACCTCTTCCGCACCTGCCTGTAGCCGGCCCGGCTCAGGACGCGGGCACCGGCGTGCCATACGCTCGCGTGCATGAGCGAACCGCACCGACCACTCCGTACCGGAATCGTCCCGGAGGTCGTCGTCGACTGCGATGCGGCGCTGGCCTTCCACACAGCGGCGTCCGGCGCCGAGGAGCTGGTGCACCAGTTTTTCGGCACAAGCCCGTGGGCCGGTAGACCGGTCGGCGGGGCGACTGTCTGAACAGCCGGTCAACCACCGACCAGGGAGGGCCGATGTCGCGATCCGACGAGCAGCGCATGATGGACGGCCTGTTCTGGCACGGCATCCCCACCCTGTTCCGCTGCCCCCACGACCCTGACCCGGCCAACGCCGACATCGGCCTGGTCGGCGTGCCGCACAGCACCGGCAACGGCACGACGCAGCGCGACCAGCACCTCGGCCCCCGGGCCGTGCGCGACATCTCGGCCCTCGGGCGACGGGTCCACAACGACTTCGGGATCGACCCGTGGGAGTCGTGCCGGATCCACGACCTCGGCGACGTGCCACTGCCCCGGGCCAACGACAACGAGGCCTGCATCGAGGCCATCACCGACTTCTACCGTGAGGTCGGAGAGGCGGGTTGCCGACCGGTGTCGATCGGCGGCGACCATTCGATCACCGGCGGCATCCTCCAGGGCGTCGCCGGTGGGGGTGCCCGCCTGACCGGCGGCGAGAAGGCCTGCCTGCTGCACTTCGACGCCCACACGGACGCCTACCACAACATCCCCCACTTCCTCGGGGCTGTTAAGTCCGCCGCCCACTGGGCCGGCTACCTCGTCGAAGGCGGGCACGTCGACCCGGAGCACTCGGTTCAGGTCGGCATCCGTGGCAACGTCCGGTCGCTCGACTGGCTCGAACCGTCGTATGCCCTCGGGTATGAGGTCATACGCAAGCAGGACTACGACGAGATGGGTCCCGAACGGGTCATGGAGGTCATCGACGAGCGCATCGGCGACCGACCGCTGTACATCACGTTCGACCTCGACTGCCTCGACCCGACGGTCGCCCCCGGTGTCGCGAACATCGAGGCGGGCATCGAGGGTTTCGCCATGGACCAGGTGGTGCAGCTCATCCGGTCGGTCCGCGGCAGGAACGTCATCGGCGGCGACGTCGTCTGCCTCATGCCGACGGTCGACTCGCCGAACCACATCACGAGCTACCGGTCGATGGCCGTGATGTTCGAGATCATCTCGCTCATCGCCGACGCATCGTCGTGACACCGGCAGCGGCACCTCGTCGCCCGGCATAGCATCGGCGCGTCATGATCCTCTCCGACCGTTCCATCCGCGAGGCCATCGCCGCCGGCCGCATCGTCATCGACCCGTTCGACGATGCATGCGTGCAGCCCTCGTCGATCGACCTGCGCCTCGACCACCGGTTCCTCGTCTTCCGCAACCACACCCGGGGCATCATCGACGTCAAGGAGGACCTCACCGACCTGACCGAACAACTGGAGGCTTCCGACGACGACCCCTTCATCCTCCACCCGGGCGAGTTCGTGCTGGGTTCCACCGCGGAACGCGTGGTCGTGCCCGACGACCTGGTGGCCCGCCTCGAGGGCAAGTCCAGCCTCGGTCGCCTCGGGCTGCTCATCCACTCGACCGCCGGCTACGTCGACGCCGGCTGGGACGGCCAACTCACCCTCGAGTTGTCGAACGTGGCGAACCTGCCGATCACGCTCTACCCGGGCATGAAGGTCGGCCAGATCTCGTTCGTGCAGATGACCTCGGCTGCCGACAACCCGTACGGGTCCGGCGTGCTCGGTTCGAAGTACCGGGGCCAGGAGGGCCCCCGCCCCAGCCGCTACTGGGAGAACTTCGGCCGGTGACCGGTCCGCTTCCGGCCACCCGAGGGTCCTTCCCGCACGCCCGTGTCGCCGGCGACCTGGTCCACGTGTCGGGCACCAGCGCCCGTAGGGCCGACGACACGATCGAGGGCGCCACGGTCACCGCTGACGGCACGGTCCGACTGGACGCCGGTGTCCAGTCGGAGGCCGTGCTCGGCAACGTCGAACGGGTGCTGGCCGAGGTCGGGCTCGACCGGACCGACCTGGTCGACGTCACGGCGTTCCTCGTCGACATCGAGGACTTCGACGCCTGGAACGCTGCATGGACCGGGTTCTTCGACGGGAACGAGGCCCCTGCCCGGACCACGGTCGGCGTGCGTGCGCTGCCGCATCCCCACCTCCTGGTAGAGGTCAAGGCCACCGCCCGACTCCGGAACAGGGCCTGAGCCGTGCGCCCCCCCTTCGACCTGTCGGCCTGGATCGACGAGCACCGCCACGAGTTGAAGCCGCCGGTCGCCAACAAGCAGGTCTGGCTCGACTCCGACATGATCGTGATGATCGTCGGAGGCGGCAACGAGCGCACCGACTACCACGACGACCCCCTCCCCGAGTTCTTCCACCAGATCGAGGGCTCGATGGTGCTGCGGATCATGGAGGCCGAGGGTCAGCCACCGGTTGACATCCAGATCGGTGAAGGAGAGGTGTTCCTGTTGCCGCCAGGCGTTCGGCACTCGCCGCAGCGTAGGGACCCCGAAGGCATCGGCCTGGTCGTCGAGTACGCCCGGCCAGAGGGCGAGGTCGACGGGTTCGAGTGGTACTGCGACGGCTGCCACCACCTGATCCACCGGGTCGAGGTCCAGTTGGAATCGATCGTCGACGACCTGCCACCCCTGTTCGAGGCCTTCTACGCCGACCACGAGGCGAGGACCTGTCCGAACTGTGGGGCACTCCATCCCGGCAGTGGTTGACCGGCAAGGCCTACCGGGAATGAAGGTCGACGTCCACGCCCACTTCTTCCCGCGGATCACCCGGGAACAGGGGGCGATGCTCGGCGCCGACGGTCCCTGGTTGCGTGACGACGTCGACGGGACCGGCCAGCTCATGGTCGGCACCCGGGAGTACCGGCCGGTCGAGGCCTCGCTCTGGGACCCGGATGTCCGCGTGGCCCGCATGGACGAACACGGCGTCGCCATCCAGGTCGTGTCCGTCACGCCCCTCTTGTTCGGCTACGACGCCGACCCGGACACCGCAGGGCGCTGGTGCCGCCTGGTCAACGGCCTGGCTGTCGAGATGTGCGCCGCCCACCCCGATCGGCTTCGGCCGTTGTGCCAGGTTCCTCTCCAGGATGTGGACCGGGCCTGTGCCGAGGCGTCGAGGGCCGTGGCGGACGGTCATGTCGGCGTGCACATCGGCAACCACCTCGTTGGGCGGAACCTCGACGATCCGGACATGGTGCGGTTCCTGCACCACTGTGCCGATGAGGACATCCCGGTCCTCGTGCACCCGTGGGACATGATGGCCGCCGACCGGATGCCGGGCCACATGCTGGAGTGGCTGGTAGGCATGCCCGCCGAGACCCATCTGGGGATCCTGTCGCTGATCCTGTCCGGGACGTTCGAGCGCCTGCCCCGGGGGCTGCGGCTGTGCTTCGCACACGGCGGCGGCAACTTTGCTGCCCAGTTGGGCCGGGTCGACAACGCCTGGCACAGGCGGGACCTGGTCCGGGCCGACTGCCCGAACCCGCCGTCGACCTACGTGGACCGGTTCAGCGTCGACTCGGCGGTGTTCTCCGACGATGCCCTACGCCTGCTGGTCGCCGTGATGGGCGTCGAGCGGATCATGCTCGGCTCCGACGCCCCGTTTCCACTCGGTGAGGAACACCCCGGCCGGCTCGTGGAGGCCTCCGCCCACCTTTCGGACGACGATCGGGCAGCGGTCCTGGGCGACAACGCCGTCCGGTTCTTCGGTTTGTCCAACTAGCCGGACTGGGCCGCCTCGCCGTTCTGGAGTGCGTCGAGCACATGGAGGGCGATGTCGCCCACCTTCACCTCTGATTCCTCGATGCCCTCGCCCTTCACGCCGTCGTCGATCATCACGTAGCAGAACGGGCAGGCCGTGGCGATCCGGGTGGCGCCGGTGGCCAGCAGTTCCTGGGAGCGATCGACGTTGATGTTCTTGCCGATGTCCTCCTCCATCCACATGCGGCCACCGCCGGCACCGCAGCACATGCCCTTGGTGCCGCTGCGCTCGGCCTCGACCAGTTTGATGCCGCCGATGCTGCCGACCACCCGGCGGGGTGCCAGGTAGACGTCGTTGTGGCGACCCAGGTAGCAGGAGTCGTGGTAGACGAGCCGCTCGTCGAGGCGGGCCTCGGACAGGTCGAGCCTCCCCTGCTCGACGAGCCATTCGAGCAGTTGGCTGTGGTGGACGACCTCGTAGTGGCCGCCCATCTGCGGGTACTCGTTGGCGAGGGTGTTGAAGCAGTGGGGGCACTGGGTGACGATCTTCCTGACGCCCATGCCGTTGAGGGTCTCGACATTCTGCATGGCCAGCATCTGGAAGATGTACTCGTTGCCGGAGCGGCGGGCCGGGTCGCCGGTGCACATCTCGGACGGGCCGAGGATCGAGAACGACACGCCGGCACGTTGCATGAGTTGGGCCATGGCCCGCGACACCTTCTTGTTCTTGTCGTCGAACGATCCGGCGCAGCCCACCCAGTAGAGGTACTCGGCCTCGAACGGGTCGCCGCCGTCGATGACCTCGATGCCCTCGAGGTCGCCGACCCATTCGGTGCGGTCGCTCTGCGAGAGGCCCCACGGGTTGCCCGAATTCTCCATCGACCGGTAGGCGGCGCCCAGTTCCGTCGGGAAGTCGGACTCCATGAGCGACAGGTAGCGCCGCATGTCGAGGATCTTGTCGAGGATCTCGATGTTGACCGGACAGTTCTCGTCGCAGGCCCGACAACTGGTGCAGGCCCACAGTTCCTCGGAGGTGATGCGGTCGAACATCCAGTTGGCGGGCACGGTCAGCTCGGCGTCGGTGCCGATCGGGGGCGACACGACCGGGGTGCCGGTGGCGGCCATGACCTCGCCGGTCTTGAGCACGATCTCGCGGGGGTCGAGCGGCTTGCCGGTGGCGTGTGCCGGGCAGACGGCGGTGCAGCGGCCGCACATGGTGCACGAATCCGTGTCGAGCAGTTGCTTCCAGGTGAACTCCTCGATGGTGGAGACCCCGAAGCTCTCGAGCTCGGTCTCCATGAGGTTGGGCAGCGGCTTCATGGCGCCCTTGGGCCGGTCGCGGTCGCGCAGGTACATGTTCAGCGGCGACGTGAACATGTGGCGCAGCATCGTGATCGGCAGCAGCGCCAGGAAGGCCATGAATGCCAGCACGTGGACGATCCACCAGGCCTGGTGCCAGCCGTGGACCGAACCGGCGAAGAAGTCGATCGAGTCGACGGCCTGCGCCAGCGGGTAGCCGATGATCGACCAGGTTTCGGCCGACGGGAACTCGCCACCGTGGTCGGCGGCGGTGGCGGCGATGCGGAACGCCTCGGCGCCGAAGCCGGTGATGCCGATGGTGGCGAACACGACGAGGCCGGCGGCGTGTTCGGGCCTGGTCTTGATGCGGATGCGGTAGGGCCGGAACCGGCGCGGGCCGAAGCGGCGCAGTAGCGCCCAGGCCACGCCGACCAGGAACAGCACGCCGGCAATGTCGCCGACCAGCGTGTAGGCCCGGTAGACGTCGCCGTGCAGGAACTTGAGGGCCTCGGGGACCTGGTGGTTGACCTCGAGGACGGTGGTGACCGCCAGCAGTACCAGGAACGGGAAGTAGATGAGGGAGTGCATGAGGCCGGCGGCCGGTTCGCGCAGCAGTGTCTGCATGTAGACGCCGGCCCGGAAGTCGCTGAAGCGGCGCTTGGCGTTGTGGGCGTTGGTGGACCGGTTGTCGGGGGCGCCGCGCTCCCAGTTCTTCATGCGGTTGGCGAACAGGACGGCGCCGTAGACGATCAGCACGGGAATGACCGTGTAGAAGGTCACCTTCAGGGCGTCGGGGATGTTCCCGAAGACCTCGCGGGTGATTTCGGAGTCGTCGTGCCAGCCGTTGACCGTGGCGGCGATGCCTGAGGCGGCGGTGAAGAGGGCGACGAGGATGCCGACCCCGATGGCGGCGTGGTGGGGCTCGAACTTGCGCTGGTCCATGGTGGCCGGAGGATAGCCCCGGCGTCTGCGGTGGTGGGCTTTCGGGAGGTCGCTCAGGCGGCGGGTCGGGCGGCGAGCATGCAGCCCCGGGAGCGCACGGTTCGCAACACCAGGCCGGATCCGTCGATGCGTCGGCGAAGGCGGCCGAGCTGTACGTCGAGGCTGTTTCGGCTGGGGAGACCGGTGGGCCATCCGACCCTCGCCAGGTCGGCTCGGGGAACGACGTGGCCGAAGCGGTCTGACAACAGGCCGGCCAGGCGGGCCTCGACGGGGGTGAGCGTCGTCCACCAGCGTCCGAACCGCAGGACCCGGTCGTCGGCCAGTTCAGGTTCGTGGGCCACGCCGTTGTCGCAGCGTTCGATGAGGCAGCGGGCTCGGGCCCGGACGTCGCCCTCGTCGGCAGGCATCCGTACCCAGTCTTCGAGCGCATCGGTCACGGTGAACGGCGGGGCATGGGGCGCCACCAGCACCAGGCGGGGGGTTCCGGCGGTCCGCAGGCGGTCGAGACGATCGACCTCGGCCGGCCACCGGACCATGGCGATGTCCCCATTGTCTCCCGGATGCATGTGTGCAACGTACGGATGCCCTGTTTCGGGTGCGTTTCGCCTCCGTGAACCACCCGTCAACGGTCGGGTGGCCTGGTCGTGACCCGCTGTCGACCGTCAGGTTCCCGTCAGGAAACCGACCACAAGGCGTCACGCTGACCGAACGGTGGCGTAACCGGGTCCCCGTACGTTCGCCGGTGGAGATCCACCAGCAAACCGAAGGAGGTCATCGTGACCTGTATCCGTACCGAAGCCCGTTCCCTGTCCAGGGGCCTGTCCCGAAGTTGGGAGGCACGTCGGACGAGGAGTAGGGGCCGCAAGTTCGGCTTCGGCCTGTTCGGCGTCGTTGGCGCCATCCTGATCACTGCTGCGCCGGCGGCGGCCCAGGAACTGACCCCGGCGGAGATGAACACCGCCCTGCTGGCCAGCCTGTGGCTCATCGTCGCCGGCTGCCTCGTATTCCTGATGCAGGCCGGGTTCGCTCTCGTCGAGGCGGGCATGACCCGGGCCAAGAACATCGGCAACATCATGGCCAAGAACCTGGCCGACATGGCGATCGGTGCCCTGGCCTTCTGGGCCGTGGGCTTCGGGTTCGCCTTCGGTTCGAGCAGCGGCAGCCTCATCGGCAGCGACGGGTTCTTCCTGTCGGGCATGTCCGAGTCTTTCGCCGGCGATGGCGACGTGCTGGCCACCCCGTCGTTCTTCTTCTTCCAGGTCGTGTTCGCCGCCACAGCGGTGACCATCGCCTCGGGGGCCATGGCCGAGCGCACCAAGTTCTCCGCCTACCTCATCTTCTCGGCCGTCATGACCGGCTTCATCTACCCGGTGGTCGTCCACATGTTCTGGAATGGCGACGGCATACTCTCCGACCTCCAGATCGGCAATGCCCGGTTCAGTGACTTCGCCGGATCCAGCATCGTGCACAGTGCCGGCGGGTGGGCGGCCCTGATGGGTGCTGTGTTCCTCGGACCCCGCCTCGGCAAGTTCGGCTCCGACGGCAGCCCCCGGGCCCTGCCCGGCCACAACATCGGCTTCGTCGTCGTCGGCGTGTTCATCCTGTGGTTCGGCTGGTTCGGCTTCAACGCCGGGTCGGAGTTGGCCATGGACGAGTGGGTGGCCCACTGCATCATGACCACCCTGCTGGCCGCCTCGGCCGGGGTCATCGGAGCCGGTGCCCTCATCTGGAAGAAGACCGGGGCCGTAGACGTAGGCATGGCCGGCAACGGTGCCCTGGCCGGCTTGGTCTCGATCACCGCAGGGACCGGTGCCCTCAACTTCACCGGAGCGGTGATCACCGGGTTCATCGGTGGCGTGGTCGTGGTCTACTCGGTGTTGTTCATCGAGAAGAAGGGCGTCGATGATCCGGTGGGCGCTGTGTCGGTGCACGGGGTATGCGGCGTGTGGGGCACGTTGGCCGTGGGCCTGTTCGCCCGCCACGACGACGCCTTCCTCGGCCGGGCCGAGGCTGGGCTGTTCTACGGCGGTGGCTTCGACCAGCTCATCGCCCAGGCCATCGGCGTGGTCGTGATCGCCGCGTGGGTGCTGGGAACCTCGGCCATCCTGTTCAAGGTCATCAAGTCGACCGTCGGGCTGCGGGTCTCCGAGGAGGAGGAGCGGGCCGGCCTCGATGTGGCTGAGCACGGCTCGCCCGGCTACGGCGCCGAGACGGTGCCTGTCGGCTAGGTCAGAATTTCCCCTTCGCTGGGAGCCCCCGCCGGGGTGGTCAGCCCGCTTGTCGGGCGACCGCCTCGGCGGCGGCGCGTGCGGCCTCGGGGTCGAGTGAGCGCTCGAGGACGGGCCTGGCCTCGACGGGGCGCAGGCCGTCACCGAGTTCGTACACGAGGGGCGTGCCTGTCGGCAGGTTGAGGTCGGCGATGTCGTCGTCGCTGATGCCATCCAGGAGCTTGCAGAGTGCCCGCAGGCTGTTGCCGTGGGCGGCGACGAGCACGGTGCGGCCGGCGTTCAGGTCGGGGACCGCTGAATCGGTCCACCACGGGTCCAGGCGTTCGACGACGTCGGCCAGGCACTCGGTGCGGGGCACTTCGTCGAGGTCGGCGTAGCGGGGGTCGTCGTTGGGGTTGTGCGGGTTGTCGTCTGCGACCGGCGGGGGAGGGGTGTCGTAGCTGCGGCGCCAGGCGTGGAACTGTTCGTCGCCGAACTTCTCGCGGGTGGCGGCCTTGTCGAGTCCGGTCAGGTCGCCGTAGTGCCTTTCGTTGAGGCGCCAGGACCGGTGCACCGGGATCCACGACCGGTCCATCACGCGCAGGGCCAGTTCGGCGGAGTGGACGGCCCGGTCCAGGACCGAGGTGTGGACGACGTCGGGGAGGATTCCGGCCTCGGCCAGCAGGACCCCGCCGGCCACTGCTTCTGCGATGCCCTGGTCGGTGAGGCCACAGTCGACCCAACCCGTGAACTGGTTGCTGGCGTTCCACTCGGACTGGCCGTGGCGGAAGAGGATGAGTGTGGGCATACCTGCAGTCCACCAGAGTTTTCCGGGAAAAGCACCTCCTAGAAGTTGCTACAACCCCACTCAAGATAATAGAGTGGATACAGCCCATAACAGGTGGGAACACGGGGTTCAGCCCCTAGGGTGCCCGTCGGTCCGCAGTCGCCCCCCTGCTGCGGGACCGGGCGGGCATCCGAACCCCGAAGGTACGCACGAAACATCCTCTCGACGAAAAGGAGCACATTCATGGGCAAGGCCGTGGGAATCGACCTGGGAACCACCAACTCGGTGGTCGCCGTCCTCGAAGGCGGCGATCCCGTCGTGATCGCCAACGCCGAGGGCTCACGCACCACCCCCTCGGTGGTCGCATTCGGCAAGGACGGAGAGGTCATGGTCGGTGAGGTGGCCAAGCGACAGGCCATCACCAACCCCGGCCGCACGATCCGTTCCGTCAAGCGCCACATGGGCACCAACTGGAAGCAGACCATCGACGGCAAGGACTACACGGCACAGGAGATCTCGGCCCGCACCCTCCAAAAGCTCAAGCGCGACGCCGAGGCCTACCTGGGTACCGGCGTGGACCAGGCGGTCATCACCGTCCCCGCCTACTTCGACGATGCCCAACGCACCGCCACCAAGGAGGCAGGTGAGATCGCCGGACTCGAGGTGCTCCGGATCATCAACGAACCCACCGCCGCCTCGCTGGCCTACGGCCTCGACAAGGACGACTCCGAGCACACCATCCTCGTGTTCGACCTCGGCGGCGGCACCTTCGACGTCTCCGTCCTCGAGATCGGCGACGGCGTCTTCGAGGTCAAGTCCACCCACGGTGACACCAAGTTGGGCGGCGACGACTGGGACGAGATCGTCATCGAGTGGCTGGCCACCTCGTTCAAGAACGACCACGGTGTCGACCTGGCCGCCGACCCCATGGCCGTCCAACGACTCAAGGAGGCCGCCGAGAAGGCCAAGATCGAACTCTCCCAGGTCCAGCAGACCCAGATCAACCTGCCGTTCGTCACCGCCACCGACGCCGGCCCGCTGCACCTCGACTACACCCTGTCCCGGGCCAAGTTCCAGGAACTCACCGCCGACCTCCTGGCACGCTGCCGCGCCCCGTTCGAACAGGCCATCAAGGACGCCGGCCTCGCCAAGGGCGACATCGACAACGTCATCCTCGTCGGAGGATCGACCAGGATGCCCGCAGTCACCGACCTGGTCCAGGAGCTGACCGGCCGTGAGCCCTCCAAGGCCGTCAACCCCGACGAGGTGGTCGCCGTCGGTGCCGTCGTCCAGGCCGGCGTGCTCGTGGGCGAGGTCAAGGACGTGCTGCTCCTCGACGTCACTCCTCTTTCCCTCGGCATCGAGACCAAGGGCGGTGTCATGACCAGGCTCATCGACCGCAACACCACCATCCCGACCCAGCGCTCCGAGGTGTTCACCACCGCCGAGGACAGCCAGCCTTCGGTCGAGATCCACGTCCTCCAGGGCGAGCGCGAGATGTCGCAGTTCAACAAGACCCTGGGCAAGTTCCAGTTGGTCGACCTGCCACCGGCGCCACGGGGCGTCCCCCAGATCGAGGTCACCTTCGACATCGACGCCAACGGCATCGTCCATGTGGCCGCCAAGGACCGCGCTACCAACAACGAGCAGTCGATGACCATCACCGGCCAGTCGTCGCTCGACCGCGACGTCATCGACGAGATGGTCCGCGACGCCGAGGCCCATGCAGACGAGGATCGTCGCCGTCGAGAGGAAGCCGAGGTTCGCAACAACGGCGACAACCTCGTCTACCAGACCGAGAAGTTGATCGCCGATCAGGGTGACCAGCTCACCGACGACGAGACCTCCGACGTCACCGAGAAGCTCGAGGCCCTCAAGAAGGCGCTCGACGGCGAGGACACCGACGAGATCCGCAGCGCCACCGAGGCCCTGCTGAGCGCCAGCCAGGAGTTCGGACAGCGCCTCTACGATGCAGCCCAGCAGGCCGGTGATGCGGGAATGGGCGACGCCGACTTCGGTGGTGACGACGACGTGGTCGACGCCGAGATCGTCGACGAGCAGTGAGCGACGCCGCCGCAGGGGAGGCTGACGAGGCCGTCGAACCGGACGGCCCGCCGGTCGACGACAGCGCCGACGAGATCCGTGACGAGGAACTCCCGGAGCCGACCCCGCTCGAGATCGCCGAGGCCGCACGCGAGATCTACCTCACCGACCTGCAGCGTGTGAGCGCCGAGTTCGCCAACTTCCGAAAGCAGGCCGACAAGCGCAACCAGGAGGTCGCCGCTCGTGCCCGTGGCGATGTCGCTGAACGGCTGCTCCCGGTGCTCGACGCCTGCGACCTGGCGATCAGCCATGGTGATGTCGGCGCCGAGGCGATCCGGTCTGCGCTGGTCACCGCCCTCGAACCGGTCGGCCTCGAGGTCATCGACCCACTCCACGCCCCCTTCGACCCGAACCGTCACGAGGCCGTCCTTCACGAACCGACCGAAGAAGACACACCCGGTAGCCAGGTCGTGACCGAGGTGCTGCGCCGCGGCTACGGCTGGCATGGGCGCATCCTGCGGCCGGCAATGGTCAAGGTCCGGGGCTGACCGGGTACCGGAGCCGACGGGAGACCGACACGCCATGGCACCACAGCGCGAGTGGTTCGAAAAGGACTACTACGCAGCGCTCGGCGTCTCCAAGGAAGCCTCCGCCAAGGAGATCACCAAGGCCTACCGGAAGCTCGCCCGCAAGTTGCACCCCGACGCCAATCCGGATGACGCAGCCGCCGAGGCCCGCTTCAAGGAGGTCTCGGCCGCCTACGGCGTGGTCGGCGACGAAGACAAGCGCCGCGAGTACGACGAGGTGCGGGCAATGGGCCCGATGGGCGGCTTCGGGGGGCCCGGTGGGTTCAGCCCGGGCGGCATGGGCGGCCAGTTCGACCTGGGAGACCTGTTCGGAGGACTTTTCGGCCAGGGAGGAGGCATGGGTGGACGTGGGGGCCATGCCGCCCGTCGTGGTGTCGACCTCGAGACCCGCCTGGCGCTCTCGTTCGAGGATGCGGCACACGGCATCACCACCTCCATCAACCTCGTCAGCGACGTCCCCTGCATGACCTGCTCCGGAAGCGGCGCCCGACCAGGCACCCGACCGCGCACCTGCGAAGCCTGCGGTGGGCAGGGCGTCCAGGCCGAGAACCAGGGACCGTTCTCGTTCAGCCGACCCTGTGGCCAATGCGGCGGGCGTGGCGGGATGGTCGACGACCCGTGTGGTTCCTGCCGGGGGGCAGGGGTCGTGCGCCGACCCCGCAGCGTCAAGGTCCGGATTCCGGCCGGCGTGGAGGACGACCAGCGAATTCGACTCAAGGGCCGTGGCGAACCCGGCCAGGGTGGTCCTGCGGGCGACCTCTACGTCGTGGTGGCCGTCGCCCAGCACGACCTCTTCGAGCGGCGGGGGGCCAACCTCACGCTCACCGTCCCGATCACCTACCCCGAGGCCGTACTCGGCGCCGAGGTCTCGGTGCCGACGCTCGACGACGAACCGGTGACACTCAAGGTCCCCGCAGGCACGCGCAGCGGACGGACCTTCCGGGTCCGGGGGCGGGGTGTGCGGACCAAGCGACTGAAGGGCGACCTGCTCGTGACCGTCGAGGTGTTCGTTCCCGAGTCGACCACTCAGGGTGAGCGATCGGCAGTCGAGGCACTCGCCGACGCGATGGGTGCCGCTGGTGGCGAGCTTCGGAGCGACCTGACAGGATGATGGACAGGATGACGCCGATGACCAACCGCCCCCGACCGGATCAGGCCGTCTACGTGATCTCCGTGGCAGCCGAGTTGGCGGGGATGCATCCCCAGACCCTGCGGATCTACGAACGTCGGGGGCTGGTGGATCCGGCCCGTACCTCGGGCGGCAACCGTCGGTACAGCGACGCCGACATAGCCCTGCTCCAGCGCATCGCCGACCTCACCGCCGTGGGCCTCAACCTCGAGGGCGTAAAGCGGGTGCTCGCACTCGAGGCCGAGGTGGCACGACTCCAGGCTGAGATCGAATCAGCCCGCAGCGAGGGCTCCCAGGCCGTGGCCGAGGTCCACCGTCAGTACCGGCGCGATCTGGTCCCGATCCAGCAGAGCGTCACGCTGTATCGACGCCAGCGGCGTACCTGAGGCCCTTCGGGCCCGTCCGGCCGCGCCTTTTCAGGCCCCGGCGGCCCTGTGGAAAAATGGTGTGACCTGCGGTTTCGCAATCGGTTCGGCGACGATCGGCGTATTACGGGCGTGTTGCAATCCCCAGCGGACCGTCAGTGGTCGTAGGGGTTTCCGGGGTTTTCCACAGGGGGTGTGGAAACGGCAGATGCTGCGCGCAGGCCGCGCAACATCTGGTGACCCTGCGTGGTCGTCTCGGCGACGGCCGTGTCCCGAATCGACGGCCATCGCGCGGGTCGGGCTCCGATAGGCTCTGTCCGTAAGCACCAGCAATCACGAGGAGAGGTGCCGTGCCCGCGACTGTCGTGGTCGGGACACAGTGGGGCGACGAGGGCAAGGGCAAGTTCACCGACCTCGTTGCCGGTGAGACCTCCATGGTCGTCCGCTACCAGGGCGGCCACAACGCCGGCCACACCCTCGTCGTCGACGGTGAGTCCTTCGCCCTCCAACTCGTCCCCAGCGGCATCCTCTACGAACACGTCATACCGGTCATCGGCAACGGCGTCGTCGTCGATCCCCGGGTCCTCCTCGCCGAGATGGACATGCTCGAGTCCCGTGGCGTCTCCACCGGGCGGCTACGGGTCAGCGGCAATGCCCACCTGATCCTCCCGTACCATCAGGAACTCGACGCCCTCCACGAGCGGCATCTGGGCAAGAACAGGATCGGTACCACGAAGCGTGGCATCGGCCCGGCCTACGCCGACCGTTCGATGCGCGTCGGACTGCGGATCCAGGACCTGCTCGACGAGAAGATCTTCCGCACCAAGCTCGACGCTGCCCTGGAGCATCACAATCGGGTGCTCACGCGGGTCTTCAACCGCCTGCCGGTGGACGGTGACGAAATCGCCGACGAGTACCTCGGCACCTGCGCCCACCGATTGGCGCCGCTCATCGCAGACACCGTCTCGCTCATCCACGACCAACTCGAGGCCGGCAACCACGTCCTCCTCGAGGGCGCCCAGGCCACATTCCTCGACCTCGACCACGGCACCTACCCGTTCGTCACATCCTCCAACCCGGTGGCGGGCGGCGCATGCACCGGTACCGGAGTCGGCCCCCGCCACATCGACCGGGTCATCGGCATCGCCAAGGCCTACGTCACCCGTGTCGGCGCCGGCCCCTTTCCGACCGAGTTGTTCGACGAGGTCGGCGACTACCTGGTCGACGTCGGCCACGAGTACGGCACCAACACAGGACGTCGTCGTCGCCCGGGCTGGCTCGACGCCGTCATGCTCCGGTTCGCCGCACGCGTCAACTCGTTGTCCGAACTGGCCATCACCAAGCTCGACGTCCTCGACGGGCTCGACACCATCAGGTTGTGCGTCGCCTACGACGCCGATGGTGAGCGCCATGAACAGCTCCCCTACCACCAGACGGTGCTCCACCACGCCGAGCCCGTCTACGTCGAGATGCCGGGCTGGAAGCAGGACCTCTCCGACGTCCGGTCCAGGTCCGAACTGCCTGCCGAGGCCGAGGCCTACCTTTCCCTGATCGAGGAACAGGTCGGGGTGCCCATCGGCATGGTCGGTGTCGGACCCGGTCGCGACCAGGTCATCCAGTTCGGCAACCAGAGCTGACCGGGGCCGGGTCGTGCGGGTCTGTGTCGTCGGTTCGGGTGGACGCGAGCACGCACTCGCCCACGTCCTGGGCCGCGACGCCGAGGTGGTCGTCACCCCCGGCAACCCCGGCATCCCCGGTTCGGTCTCCACGCCTCCCGAGGAGGTCGACTCCGAACTGTTCGTCGTCGGCCCTGAGGCGCCGCTGGTCGACGGGCTCGCCGACCGCCTGAGGGCAGCGGGCCGGCTCGTCTTCGGACCGGGGGCGGACGGTGCCCGACTCGAGGGCTCCAAGGCATGGATGAAGGAGGTGCTGGTCGATGCCGGCGTCCCCACGGCACAGCACGGTGCCTTCACCGACGAGACGGCCGCCCTCGCCTTCCTCGACACGATGGCCGACCTGTTCGTGGTCAAGACCGACGGCCTGGCCGCAGGCAAGGGAGTGGTCGTCACAGAAGAACGTGCCGAGGCGGTCGATGCAGTGCGCTCCTACCTCTCGGGTGATGCCTTCGGCGACGCCGGACGGACCGTTGTCATCGAGGAGGGCCTCAGCGGGCCCGAACTCTCGCTGCTGGCCATCTGCGACGGCGACAACGCCGTGCCGCTGGCCCCCGCCCAGGACTTCAAGCGGATAGGCGACGGCGACATCGGCCCCAACACCGGCGGCATGGGCGCCTACTCACCGGTTCCAGTGGCCACCGGGGCCATCATCGACTCGTTGATGGACGACGCAGTCGGCCCCACCATCGCCGCCCTCCGGCGTCAGGACATCGACTACCGGGGCGTCCTCTACTGCGGGCTCATGTTCACGCCGTCCGGCCCGAAGGTGCTCGAGTACAACGTGCGCTTCGGCGATCCCGAGGCCCAGGTCGTGCTACCCCGGATGGCGGGCAGCCTCACCGACCTGCTGGCCGCCGCCGCCGAGGGCTCCCTGGGTGCCGCACCGGCCTTCGACGAGGGTGCCGCCGTCACGGTCGTCTGCGCCACCGACGGGTACCCGGCGTCGCCGCGCACCGGCGACACGATCCACGGACTCGACGAGGCCAACGCCCTCGACGACGTCACCGTGTTCTGCGCCGGCGTGGCAGCATCCGACGGGCGACTCACCACTGCAGGGGGCCGCGTGCTGGCCGTCACCGGACAGGGCCCCACCATCGACGCCGCCCGCGACCGTGCCTACGCCGGAGCCGACACCATCTCCTGGTCCGGCATCCAGCGTCGAACCGACATCGCCGCCGCGCCCACGCCTGCCGACACGGCAGACTGACCGAACCACCCACCGGAGGAGCCAGCCATATGACCGAGTCCCCGAACAGGCGGGTCGCAGTCCTCATGGGCTCGCCCAACGATGCCGACAAGATGGCTCCGGCGGCGGCCACCCTCGAGCGCTACGGCATCGAGGCCGACGTCCGGGTGATGTCGGCACACCGCAGCCCTGCCGAGGTGGCCGAGTTCACCCGGTCGGCACGCGACAACGGCTACAAGGCCATCATCTGTGGCGCCGGCATGGCCGCCCACCTGGCCGGCGCCGTCGCCGCCCACACCACGCTCCCGGTCATCGGCGTGCCACTTTCCGGAGGAGCCATCAACGGCTGGGACTCGCTCCTGGCCACCGTGCAGATGCCTAAGGGCATCCCCGTCGCCACCGTCGCCGTCGACGGCGCCATGAACGCCGCCCTGCTGGCGGTCCAGATGCTCGCCGTAGACGATCCGGCGCTGGTCGCCGAACTCGAGGCCCACCGCGAGGAGATGCGGCCCCGCTGACAGCGGAGCCCGCCGACCCGTGGAGAACGTCCTGGCCTCCCGCTACGCCAGCCGGCCCATGGCCGAGCTCTGGTCGGCCGAGGGCAAGGTCGTACTCGAGCGCGAGCTCTGGGTGGCCGTCCTCGAGGCCCAGCAGGACCTGGGAATCGACATCCCCGACGGTGTCGTCGACGATCATCGTGCGGTGGTCGACCAGGTTGACCTCAGCTCGATCCGACATCGTGAAGAAGCCACCCGCCACGATGTGAAGGCCCGCATAGAGGAGTTCTGCGCCCTCGCCGGCCACGAGCACATCCACAAGGGCATGACCTCGCGTGACCTCACGGAGAACGTCGAGCAACTCCAGGTCCGTCGCAGCCTCGAACTGGTGCTCGACCGGGTGGTCGCCACCCTCGCCCGGCTCGGGCGCCTCGCCGCCGAACACACCGGCCTGGTCATGACGGGACGTAGCCACAACGTCGCCGCCCAGGCGACGACCCTCGGCAAGCGCTTCGCCACCGCGGCCGAGGAACTCCTGGTGGCCCACCGCCGGCTGGGCGACCTGCTCGACGCCTATCCGCTGCGCGGCCTCAAGGGGCCCGTCGGTACCCAGCAGGACCTGCTCGACCTCTTCGAAGGCGATGCAGAACGGGTCGTCGAACTGGAGCGCCGTGTCGCCACCCACCTCGGCTTCGCCAACGTCCTCGACTCGGTCGGCCAGGTCTACCCGCGCTCGCTCGACTTCGATGTCGTATCAGCGCTCGTCCAGGCCTCCGGGGGGCCGGCCAACCTCGCCCGCACCATCCGGCTCATGGCCGGCCACGAACTCGCCACCGAGGGCTTTGCCCCCGGCCAGGTCGGCTCCTCGGCCATGCCCCACAAGATGAACGCACGTTCCTGCGAACGGGTCAACGGTCTCGCTGTCGTCCTGCGCGGTCACCTCGCCATGGTCGGTGGCCTCGTCGGCGACCAGTGGAACGAAGGCGATGTGAGCTGTTCGGTGGTGCGCCGGGTCGCCCTGCCCGATGCCTTCCTCGCCGCTGATGGCCTGTTCCAGACCTTCCTCACGGTGCTCGACGACTTCGGCACCTATCCGGCGGTGGTCGAACGGGAACTGCGCCAGTACCTGCCGTTCCTGGCCACGACCCGGGTCCTCGTGGCCTCGGTGCGCGCCGGCATGGGTCGTGAGGCCGCCCACGAGGTCATCCTCGAGCACGCCGTCGCAGCGGCCCTCGCCCGCCGCGAGGGTGGCGTCGGCGAGACCGATCTGCTCGACCGCCTCGCCGCCGACGACCGGCTGCCCCTCGACCGGGTCGCCCTCGACGACCTCCTGGTCGACCCGGGCGTCTTCGTCGGCACAGCCGGCAGGCAGGTCGAGGCCGTGATCGAGCGCATCGGCGAGGCGGTCGCCGCCCGCCCCTCGGCCGCGGCCTACGATCCGGAACCCATTCTTTGAACCTTCCCAGCCACCAGCCGGAGCCCGAGTTGAGCCTCGATTTCGACCTGCCGTACGTCCACTCGGGCAAGGTCCGCGACATCTTCGACGCCGGCGACGATCGACTCCTCATGGTCACCTCAGACCGCCTCTCAGCCTTCGACGTCGTGATGGACGAGCCCATCCCGCACAAGGGGCGGGTCCTCACCGCCATGTCGGCGTTCTGGTTCGACCTGCTGGCCGACGTGGTACCGGGGCACCTGCTCTCCACCGACCCGGCCGACGCACCGGGCACAGAGGGGGCTACCGACCTGGCCGGGCGGACCATGCTCTGCCGCAGGGCCGAGATGCTTCCGATCGAGTGCATCGTGCGCGGCTACATCACCGGCTCGGCATGGAAGGAGTACCGCACCCACGGAACCATGCACGGCTCGGTCCTCCCCGAGGGCCTTCTCGAGGCCGATCGCCTGCCAGAACCCGTGTTCACCCCCTCGACCAAGGCCGACGAGGGGCACGACATCAACATCTCGTTCGCAGAGGCCGTCGACCTGGTCGGTGCCGACCTCGCCGAGCAGGCCTGTGCCGTATCGCTCGAGTGCTACCGGCGGGGTGCCGACTGGGCCGCCGAGCGGGGGATCATCATCGCCGACACCAAGTTCGAGTTGGGGCTCGTAGACGGCCGACTCGTCCTGGCCGACGAGGTCCTCACCCCTGATTCGTCGCGGTTCTGGCCGGCCGACCAGTGGGAGCCGGGCGCAACGCCGCCTTCGTTCGACAAGCAACCCGTACGCGACTTCCTCGACGGCCTCGACTGGGACAAGCAGCCGCCGCCGCCACCCCTGCCCGAAGAGGTCGTCGCCGCCACCTCGCAGCGCTACATCGAGGCGTACGAACGCATCACAGGTCGGTCCTTCGCCGACTGGCCCGGAACACAGGGAGCCTGACCCATGCAGTTTTCGGTACTCGTCGACATCCGCCTGCGGGGCGGAATCTCCGACCCTGCCGGCGCCACCATCGAACGGGCATTGCCGGTGCTCGGCTACGAGGGGATCGACGGGGTCACCGTCGGCAAGACGATCCGGTTCACGATCGAAGCCGCTGACGTGGAAGCGGCACGCGAGGCAGCGGCCGAGCTGACGGAGTCCTTTCTGACCAACCCGGTCATCGAGGATGCCGAGTTGAGGGTCGAGCCGATTTCCCCGGGGTCCGGCACGTGAGCACAGTCGTCGGGGTGGTCGTGTTTCCCGGCACCAACTGCGAGATGGACGCCGTCGAGGCGGTCGACGGCCTGGGTGGCACCGGTCGCCTCCTCTGGCACGGCGACGACGACCTGTCGGGCGTCGACGCGGTCATAGTGCCGGGTGGGTTCGCCCACGGCGACTACCTGCGTCCGGGGGCCATTGCCCGCTTCTCACCGGCCATGGCGGCCGTTGCACGGTTTGCAGCCGACGGAGGGCCTGTCCTCGGCATCTGCAACGGCTTCCAGGTCCTCACCGAAGCCGGGTTGCTGCCGGGCGCACTTCAGAAGAACAGAGGCCTCAAGTTCCTCTGTCGGCCGACGACGGTTCGTGTGGAAACGACGGAATCATCGCTTACCGGTTCGGCAGTCGTCGGTGCGGAACTGTCGATTCCGGTCAACCACTTCGAGGGTAATTACACATGCGATGTGCCGACCCTGCAGCAGTTGCGCGACGAGGATCGCATCGTCCTGCGCTATGTCGGGAACCCGAACGGTTCGATCGACGACATTGCCGGCATCTGCAACGAAGCCCGCAATGTCGTCGGCCTCATGCCCCACCCCGAACGGGCGTGCAACGAACTTCTGGGCAGCACCGATGGTGAGGTGCTGATCCGCTCCCTGCTGGCAGCGGCCGCCTGAGGGCGGCGGGTTGGCCAGGTCAGGTAGAGCGGCGGATGCCCGCTGCCTTGAGCACCGGAGAGGGCACGCCCACCTCACGCCAGGCGGCGTAGGAGATCCCCCGCTTGCCGCCGTACGAGGCGGCATTGGCGCCGAAGGCCGCTTCGAGGGCTCCCATGTCCACGGCACCTGCGCTCTCGAGGCGGTCCAGTTCGGCCTCGAGGTCAATGCGCTGCTGGACGAGGGACAGGCGCTTGGTGGCCGAGGCACCTTCCATCGCCGCGGTGGCGGCTTCGATCTGACTGCGGACGCTGTCGGGCGTGCGCTTGCGACCACGCTTGGGTTGGTTGGCCTCGAGCGCAGTGAGGTAGTCGCGTACGGCCCTGGTCTCGGCCTTCTCCGCATCGGACATCTTTTGGCGTGCCATGAAACATGTGCTCCTAATCATCTGTGATCTTAAAAGGTGGAAGCGCCGGATTCTCGAAACAGAATAGTGCATGATCGACCGAATGTGAACCTCAACATTGAAACTTAGATTTGTCCGAGATTTTGCGGAGAATGAACATTGGTGGCGGGAGGATGGGCTCGACCCGTCCAGACAGGCGTAGGAGTTCAGAGGGACGCACCGGCCCGTGATCTCCGACCGCTACGGTGCACCGCCGTGAGCGAACCCCTCCATCGGGCACTCGGGCTGACCGACGACGAGGCTGCCGCCATCGACGGGATCCTCGGGCGGGCGGCCAACCCGCTGGAGCTGGCCATGTACTCGGTGATGTGGTCGGAGCACTGCTCCTACAAGAGCTCTCGGATCCACCTCGGGCGGCTTCCGACCGAGGCGCCGTGGGTGCTCGTGGGCCCCGGCGAGAACGCGGGCGTCGTCGACGTCGGCGACGGCATCGCCGCCGCCATCCGGATCGAGTCGCACAACCATCCGTCGGCGATCGAGCCCTACCAGGGAGCGGCGACCGGGGTCGGCGGGATACTTCGCGACATCTTCACCATGGGTGCCCGTCCCATCGCCCTCATGGACCCACTGCGGTTCGGCCCCATCGACGACCCCCGCAGTCGCTGGATCGCCGAGGGGGTGGTCTCCGGCGTGTCCGGCTACGGCAACGCCGTCGGTGTGCCCACGGTCGGAGGCGAAACCGTCTTCGACGCCACCTACCGGGGCAACCCGCTCGTCAACGTGCTGTGCCTCGGCCTGCTTCCCACCGAGCGACTGGTGCTCGGCCAGGCCTCGGGCGTAGGCAACCTGGCGGTCCTGCTCGGGTCCTCCACGGGCCGCGATGGCATCGGCGGTGTCAGCGTCCTCGCCTCGGCGGGCTTCTCCGAGGAAACCGACGCCGACAAGCGGCCCAGCGTGCAGGTCGGTGACCCCTTCGAGGAGAAGCGCCTCATCGAGGCGTGCCTCGCCCTGCTCGACGAGGGGCTCGTGGTCGGCATCCAGGACCTCGGTGGCGCCGGCCTCACGTGTGCGACCAGCGAGACCGCCTCACGTGGTGGTGTCGGCATGGACGTCGACGTGTCGGCCGTACCGCGACGCGAGCCCGGCATGGAGCCCCACGAGGTCATGACCAGCGAGTCGCAGGAGCGCATGCTCGCAATCGTCGAACCCGACGGCCTCGACCGGGTCCGCGGGATCTGCGAACGCTGGGAGGTACGGGCCGCCGTCATCGGCCGCGTCACCGACGGCGGCGCCCTGCGGATCCTCGACGGATTCGACGGCGAGGTGCTGGCCGACGTACCAGCCGCATCACTCCACGAGGACGCCCCCCTCTACGACCGTCCCCGCCAGGCGCCCGACGCCCCGCTCGGCCCGTCCGCCGACGATCTCGATGCACCGGACGACCCGGCCGTCGACCTGCTCGACCTGCTGGCCGACCCGGCATGGGTGTACCGCCAGTACGACCACCAACTGTTCCTCAACACCGTCGTCGGTCCCGGCGACGACGCCACGGTCCTTCGGCTCAAGCATCCGGGCACCGGAGTCGACACCGGCCGCGGCCTGGCCCTCACCACCGACGGCAACCACCGCTGGTGCGCCGTCGATCCCCGACGGGGCACGGCGATGCTGGTCGCCGAGTCGCTCCTGAACCTGGCCTGCGTAGGAGCCCGTCCGTTGGCGGTCGTCAACTGCCTCAACTTCGGCAACCCCGAGAATCCCGAGGTGATGTGGCAACTCTCCGAGGCCGTCGACGGCATGGCCTCTGCCTGCCGGGCCCTTGGCGTGCCCGTGGTCGGCGGCAACGTCAGCCTCTACAACGAGTCGGCCGGTACCGACATCTATCCCACGCCGGTCATCGGCCTGCTCGGCATCGTCGACCGGCTCGACCGGCGCCCACCCGGGGCCACCCTCGTCGACGGGCATCGCCTTCTCCTGCTCGGTCCAGAGGCGGACGGGCTCGGCGGTTCCCGCTGGGGCGCCGCCCACGGTGCGCCGGGCGGCCGGCTGCCCGACCTCGACCTGACGATGGTGGCCGCAGTAGCCGAGTTGGTCCGGGGTCTGGTGATCGACGGTCTCGTCGACGGCGTGCACGACGTCTCGTCGGGCGGCCTCGGCGTGGCGCTTGCAGAGATGGCGGCCCGCTCCGGCATCGGGGTGCATGTCGCCCGGGTGTCCGACCACCGGGTCCTGTTCGGGGAGGCTCCCGGCCGGGTCGTCGTCGCCGTCCACCCGGACCGGCTCGTCGAGGTGCTCGAGCGGACCGGGGTGGCAGGCGTGCCGACCTCGCGTATCGGCCTGGCCGGCGGTGACCGGATCAAGGTCAAGGGCCTGTTCGACATCGGGCTCGACGAGGTCACGACGGCGTTCACCGACCGGTTGCCCGAGGCGCTCGGTGCCGGCACCGCCAGCCGTTGACCATCCGGGCCGTGCCGATGACCACCGGTAGGCTGGCATCCGTGTCGAGCCCGTACCTCGCCCCCGATGAGCAGGACGAGTCGACCGACGACACCCCCAAGGAGGCCTGCGGAGTCTTCGGGGTGTTCGCCCCCGGCCAACCGGTCGCCCACCTCACCTACCTCGGCCTCTACGCCCTCCAGCACCGCGGCCAGGAATCAGCCGGCATGGCGGTCAGCGACGGCGAAACGCTCACCGTCGTCAAGGAGATGGGCCTGGTCTCGAACGCCTTCGACGACCGGACACTCTCGGCCCTTTCCGGCGACCTTGCCATCGGCCACAACCGCTACTCGACGACCGGTTCGAGTACCTGGCGCAACGCCCAGCCCGTGTACCGAGGTGTCGACCACGTCGAGTTCGCCCTCGGCCACAACGGCAACCTGGTCAACACCGAGGCGTTGGCCGCCGAGGCCGGGATGCTGCCCGGCACCGTCACCTCCGACACCGACCTCATGGCCGAACTCCTCACCACATCTCTGCTCACCCGACACGACCTTGAGCCCGGCGAGGCGTTCGAGGCGGCACTGGCCGAGGTGCTGCCCCGGCTGAAGGGCGCCTTCTCACTCGTCTTCGCCGACCGTGAGCGCATCATCGGCGTACGCGACCCCAACGGGTTCCGGCCGCTGTGCCTGGGTCGCCTCGACGGGGGCTGGGTGCTCGCTTCCGAGTCGCCCGCCCTCGACGTGATAGGTGCACATTTGGTCCGCGAGCTCGAGCCCGGAGAGGTCGTCGTCATCGACCGCTCAGGTTGCCGGTCGCTGCACCCGTTCCCCCACGACGAGGTCGATCCCCGTCTCTGTCTCTTCGAGTTCATCTACTTCGCCAGGCCCGACAGCGTCCTCTACGGGCAGAGCGTCCACCATGCGCGTGTCCGGATGGGAGAGGCGCTCGCCGAACAGGCGCCGGTAGATGCCGATCTGGTGATGGGCGTGCCCGAGTCGGGCATTCCGGCGGCCGAGGGCTATGCACGCCGGTCCGGCATCAACTTCGGCCACGGCCTCGTGAAGAACCGCTACATCGGTCGCACGTTCATCGCCCCGACGCAGGCCCTGAGATCGGCGGCTGTGCGCATGAAGCTCAACCCGCTGCGGGACAACATCGAGGACCAGCGCCTGATCGTCGTCGATGATTCGATCGTGCGGGGCACCACGACCCGGTCGATGGTGCGCATGCTGCGCGATGCCGGGGCGAAGGAGGTCCACCTGCGTGTGTCGTCACCGCCCTACCGCTGGCCGTGCTTCTACGGCATGGACACCGGTTCCCGCGGCGAGTTGCTGGCGGCCAACCTCACGGTCGACGAGATCCGCGAGTACCTCGATGTCGATTCGCTCACCTACCTGTCGCTCGACCAACTGCTCGAGGCCACGGGGACCGTCGGCGCCGGCTTCTGCTCCGCCTGCCTGACAGGTGACTACCCGATCGAGATTCCCGCCAACCTCTCGAAGCAGATGCTCGATCACCCCGACGATTCATCGGTGCCGGAACGGGCCATGCCCGTGCTGGCCGACGATCCTGAGCGCGGGTTGCCCGTCGAGGACGCTGCCCGGCTCTTCGACCGCACCTGAGGCGGCCGTGGCCGAGGACTACCGGTCGGCAGGTGTCGACATCGATGCCGGCGAGGATGCCGTGCGGCGCATCGTCCCCCACGTGCGTTCCACCTACCGGCCGGAGGTGATCGGCGACATCGGTGGATTCGGCGGCCTCTTCGACATCGGCAGGTCGGGTTTTCGAGACCCTCTGCTCGTGTCTACGACCGACGGTGTCGGGACCAAGGCCGAGATCGCCCGTCAGACGGACCGGTTCGACACGATCGGACGCGACCTCGTCGCCATGTGCGTCGATGACCTGGTGTGCGTAGGTGCCACACCGCTGTTCTTCCTCGACTACGTGGCGGTCGGCCGACTCGACCCCGCGGCCATGGAGCAACTGGTGGCGGGAATCGCCGCCGGCTGCAGGGAGGCCGGCTGTGCGCTGATCGGCGGAGAGATGGCCGAGCACCCCGGGCTGATGGAAGCCGACCAGTTCGACCTGGTCGGCTTCTCGGTTGGTGCTGTCGAGCGCGACGATGTACTCGACGGCGGCAGCGTGGCCGCCGGCGACACCCTCGTCGGTATCGAGTCGCCGAACCTGCGCTCCAACGGCTTCTCGCTTGCCCGGCGCCTCGTGTTCGACGTCGCCGACCGATCGCTCGACGCCCCTGCCTGGGAGGGTGCGGAGACGTCCCTGGCCGATGAGTTGCTGGCACCGAGCGTGATCTACGCCCCGGCGGTGGTGGCCGCCCTCGCCGCCCATGAGGTCCACGCCGTCGCCCACGTCACGGGCGGCGGCCTGTCCGGCAACCTGGCCCGGGTGCTCGGCGACACCGTTGATGCGGCCGTCGACACGGCGGCGTGGGAGGTGCCCCGGATCTTTAGCGAGCTCCAGGCCATGGGAGGTGTCACCGACGACGAGATGTCTCGGGTGTTCAACCTCGGGATCGGCATGGTGCTGGCGGTCCCCGGCCACGAGGCCGATGCCGTCATCGGCACACTTGGGGCCCACGACCGTCCGGCACGGATCATCGGTGAACTGGTCGAAGGCTCCGGTCTCGTCGACCTGCGCCGATAGGTTCGAAGCCGTGGCAGAGGCGTCCTCCGGTCCGAATCAGGCACTCATCGACCACCTGTTGGCGCATGCGGTCCAGACCGGCGACTTCGTCCTGAAGAGCGGACGCAGGAGCACGTGGTTCTGCGACGGCAAGCAGACGGTCTGCCGGTCCGAGGGGCTGCTCCTCGTCGCCGACGCTGCGCTCGAGGCCATCCCCGACGACGTGACGGCCATCGGTGGCCTCACCGCCGGGGCCGACCCGGTGGCGTTCGGCATCGCAGCGGTCGCTGCCACCCGGGGGCGCTCGCTGCGGTCGTTCAGCATCCGCAAGGAGTCGAAGGGCCATGGCGTCGAGGGGCGCCTGGCGGGCGCCCTCGAGTCCGGTGACCGGGTCGTCATCTGCGAAGACGTGGTCACCAGGGGCGCATCCCCGCTCGAGGCTGCCGAGGTGGTCCGGGCCCTGGGCGCCGAGCCGGTGATGATCCTCCCGGTCGTCGACCGCGGTGGCACCTGTGGGGCGCTGGCAGAGGCGGCAGGCATCGCCTTCCACCCGCTCGTCACCGCACTGGATCTGGGCTTTCCCTACGAGGGTTCCTGACGCGGGCATAGCCAGTAGCCGACCCGTAGGCTCAGTCCCCATGCCCTACCTGCCGACTGCCGCCTATTCGATCGACCTCCACGTCGAGCTGGCCAACGTGCCCAACACCCTGGGTCGGCTGGCAACCGCCATCGGCGCGGCCGGTGCCAACATCGTGTCGATGGGCGGATTCGACGTACGAGGCGACGTCCTCGTCAACGACGTGGTCGTCAACTGCAGCGACGAGGACCATGCCAACCGCGTGGTTGCCGCAGTCGAGGCCCTCGAAGGCGTCGATCTCATGTTCTGGTACGACCGCACGTTCCACATGCACGAGGGCGGCAAGATCGAGGTGCTTCCGCTGGCACCGGTCAGCGACATGCACGACCTGTCGATGGCATACACGCCGGGCGTCGCCCGTATCTGCATGGCCATCCACGACGATCCCCGCCGGGCCCACGACCTCACCATCAAGAAGAACACGGTCGCCATCGTCTCCGACGGCTCGGCGGTTCTTGGCCTGGGCGACATCGGTCCGGAGGCGGCAATGCCGGTGATGGAGGGCAAGGCGCTGTTGTTCAAGGAGTTCGCCGGCGTCGATGCGTTCCCGGTGTGCATCAACACCAGTTCATCCGAGGAGATCATCGAGACGGTCATCCGCCTGGCTCCCACGTTCGGTGGCATCAACCTCGAGGACATCAAGGCGCCGGGTGCGTTCGAGGTCGAGCAGGCGCTCAAGGAGGCGCTCGACATCCCGGTGTTCCACGACGATCAACACGGGACGGCCGTGGTCACGTTGGCGGCGCTGTGGAACTCGCTGAAGTTGACCGGCCGCGACATCGCCGACCTGTCGGTTGTGATCTCGGGGGTCGGTGCCGCGGGCATGGCCGTCGGCAGGATCCTGATAGACGCCGGGGTCGGCGAGATCGTCGGCGTCGACAGCGTCGGTGCCGTCTACGGGGGGCGGGGCGACCTGAACGAGTCCAAGGAGTGGTTCGCCGCCAACACGAACCCCGACCGCAAGATGGGGACCGTCCATGACGTGCTCCACGGTGTCGACGCCTTCATCGGCCTCAGCGCACCCGACCTGCTCACGGCGGCCGACCTGCGCAACATGGGTCCTGAACCGCTGGTGTTCGCAATGGCCAACCCGAATCCGGAGATCCGGCCCGAGGAGGCCGACGGGCTCGCAGCCGTGATGGCGACCGGTCGCAGCGACTACCCGAACCAGATCAACAACGTGCTGGCGTTTCCCGGGATCTTCCGGGGTGCCCTCGACGCCGGCGCCACCGACATCACCGAGAACATGAAGTTGGCGGCTGCCCGGGCGATCGCCGACTCGGTGTCCGACGACGAGTTGTCGCCGAAGTTCGTGGTGCCGTCGGTGTTCGACAAGTCGGTGCCGATGGCCGTCGCCGCAGCCGTGGCCGAGGCCGCCGTCGCCGACGGGGTGTGCCGCTCCTGAGCGCCTTCGATGGCCGGGTCCCCTTTCCGGGACCGTGGCGTGCCGTCACCTTCGACCTCTGGAACACGCTTCTCGTGAGCGTGCCGGGTGCCGTCGAAGTTCGCCTGGCGGCCTGGCGCCAGGTGGTCGACGAACGCGGCCTCGACCTCTCGGCCGACCTTCTGCGGTCGGTCGTGGAGTTGTTCCCGTCACGCTTCGAGGACGAGTGGCGCGCCGGTCGCCAGTACGGGACGTCGCAGGCGCTGGACGACGCCTTCCGGGCGTTCGCCGGACGGATAGGTCCGGCCGACGAGACAGCCCTGTCAGAGGCCTTCGAGGCTGCCTCGTACCATCTCGAGGTGGGTGCCGTCGAGGGTGGGGCGGCCACGCTGGCGACCCTGGCCGCTGCAGGGATCCCGATCGGCCTGGTCAGCGACACCTCGCTGGCCGGAGGTCGCCACCTGCGCGGCTACCTGGAGGACCACGGCCTGCTCGACCACATAGACCACTGCTCGTTTTCCGACGAGGTGGGCGTCTACAAGCCGGATGCGAAGATCTTCCGGGACTGCCTGGCCGGCCTCGGCGTCGACGACCCGACCGGGGTCGTGCATGTAGGCGACCTGCGCCGCACCGACGTGGCGGGCGCCTGGAGGTTGGGTATGACGACGGTCCGGTTCCGCGGAGTCGTGGACGACGCCGACCGGTCAGAAGGCTCCGAGGCGCACCATGTCATCGACCGCCTGACCGATCTGCCGGCGCTGCTGGGGGTGGCGGGCGGGTAGCGCCCGGGTCAGGCCAGGTCGGTGATGACCTGTTCAGCCGATCACGATCGGCAGGATCCTCGGGCCGCGGACCTGGCCGCCGGCCCAGGTGACCGCGTCGGGGTCGCCCAGCGTGAACTCGGGGATGCGGGAGAACCAGGTCCTGAGCGAGACCTCCATCTCCATGCGTGCCAGGTTCGACCCGGCGCAGCGGTGGATGCCGGCTCCGAAGGCGATGTGGCGGTTGCGTTGCCGGTCGAGGATCACGGTGTCGGGGTCGTCGAAGACCTCGGGGTCGTGGTTGGCGCCGGGGAAGTTCATGAGCACCTTGTCGCCCGGTTCCATGGTGATGCCTCCGTACTCGACGGTTTCGATGGCGTTGCGTGCCATGGTGACCGGCGAGTAGAAGCGCAGCAGTTCCTCGATGGCGGTGTCCCAGAGGGCGTCGTCGGCGTCGGCCATGCGGCGCCGGTCGTCGTCGTGGGTGGCGAAGTGCCACAGCGCCGAGCCGATCGACGACCACGTGGTGTCGATGCCGGCAACCAGTTGCAGGTTGCACATGCCGATGATGACCTCGTCTGGCAGCGCTTTGCCGTCGACCTCGGTCTGGCAGAGGGCGGTGATGAGGTCGTCCCTCGGGTTGGCCCTGCGGGCCGTGACCTCCTCGGCGAAGAAGTTCCGGATGAGGTCGGAGTTCTTCAGGCGCAGATCAGGGTCGGTGAGGCCGAACTCGAGGACGCCGCGCACCCAGCCGATGAAGTCGTCGACCCGGGACTGGTCGACGCCGAGCTTGCTGGCGATCACCCGTGGCGGGATCTGCTGGGCATAGTCGACCGCACCGTCGCAAATGCCGGCATCGATGAAGCCGTCGATGAGGTCGTTGCAGAGCTGCTCGGAGTAGGAGCGCTCGGGGGCGATGGCCTTGGGCGTGAAGTGCGGCAGCAGGGCCTTGCGGGTCCAGGTCTGCTCGGGCGGGTCTGCGGTGATGGGCGCGGCGGCGTTGTAGCCCTGCCGGTTCTGGTTGCGAAACTCGTTGGGTAGGTCGATGACGATCGGACCGGGGTTGGCGCTCGAGAGCTCGGGCACCATCTTGGCCATGGCCTGGACATCCTCGTAGCGGGTGGGCATCCAGGAGCCGCCGTAGCGTTCGGTGTGGGCGATCGGGCAGCGGTCGCGTAGTTCGGCCCATGCCGGGACCGGGTCGCGGACGTAGTCGGGATCGAAGATGTCGTAGTCGGTGGCCAGGTCGTCGACCGGGCAGCGTTCGGCGTCGGTCATGTCGTCAGCCCTCGACGATCTCGATGGCGTATTCCGGGCAGTTGTCGACGATCAGTTGGGCCCTTTCCTCGAGGCCGACCGGCACGATGCCGTCGTTCAACTCGAAGGCGTTGCCGAGGTCGTCGACGTCGACGAGTTCGGGGGCAAGTGCGTAGCAGCGGCTGTGCCCCTCGCACTTGTCCCGGTCGACCCGGATCTTCATGGTCTCCCCCTTGTCGTGGTGCTCAACCCAGCGGCAGGTTGATCTGCTTGGCCTCGAGGAACTCGGCCAGGCCGTAGCGGCCCAGTTCCCGGCCGTTGCCGGACTTCTTGTAGCCACCGAACGGGGCGTCGGTATTGAGGAACGACCCGTTCATGTCGACCTCGCCGGTGCGCAGCCGCTTGGCGACGGCGAGCGCCCGGTCGTTGTCCGAACTCCACACCCCACCCGACAGGCCGTAGTCGGAGTCGTTGGCGATGCGGATCGCGTCGTCCTCGTCCTCGTAGCCGATGATCGAAAGGACCGGCCCGAAGATCTCCTCCTGGGCGATCGTCATCGAGTTGTCCACGTCTGCGAACACCGTGGGCTTGACGTAGTAGCCGGTCTCGAGGCCATCGGGCTTGCCGGTGCCGCCGGTGACGAGCGTGGCGCCCTCGTCGATGCCCTTCTGGATGTATCCCTGCACCCGGTCCCACTGGACCTGGGAGACGAGCGGGCCGAGCCTCGAGCCGGGGTCGTCGGCGGGACCGACGGTGTGTCCGGCAGCAGCAGCGGCAGCCAATTCGGCGACCTCGTCCATGCGGCCTGCAGGCACCAGCAGGCGGGTGAGTGCGCTGCACGTCTGGCCCGAGTTGAGGTATGCGGCGCCGACCGCCGAAGGTATGGCTGCGGCGAAGTCGGCATCGTCGAGCACGATGTTGGCGGACTTGCCGCCGAGTTCCTGGTGGACCTTGGTGACGTTGGCGGCCGCCACCTCGGCGACGCGCGTGCCGGCCCGGGTCGAGCCGGTGAACGACACCATGTCGACGTCGGGGTGGGCGGCGATGGCCTCGCCGACCACTGGACCGACACCGGAAACCAGGTTGAACACCCCGGCCGGGAAGCCCAGTTCATCGATGATGTCCGCCAGCAGGAAGGCGTTCAGGGGTGCCACCTCACTGGGCTTGAGGACCACGGTGCAGCCCACGGCCATCGCGGGGGCGACCTTCGCCATGATCTGGTGCAGCGGGTAGTTCCACGGGGTGATGCAGCCGACCACGCCGACGGGCTCACGGGTGACGAGAGAACGCCCGATCGTCTCCTCGAAGGCGAACTCCCGGGCCGTGGTGGGTACGCCCGAGGTGGTGGCGGTCGGGATGCCGGCCTGGATCATCATGGAGAGGCCGGCCGGCATGCCGACCTCCTGGGAGACCAGGCTGCCGATCTCCTCGCTCCGTTCGGCAAGTTGGACACCCAGGGCCTCGATGTATCCGAGCCGCTCCTCGAGGGGGAGCGCCGACCATGACGGGAACGCAGCGCCGGCCGCAGCGACCGCTGCGTCGACGTCGGCTGCGGTCCCCTCGGGGATCGAGCCGATGACCTCCTCATTCGACGGGTTGACGACGTCGATGCTGCCGCTGCCGGCCGAAGGCACCCAGGTACCGCCGATGTAGATCTGTTCACGCTTGCTCATGTGGTTCACCCATTTCCTTGAAACAACTCGTGCTGTCGGTGTCGCTTGTCGAAATCATGCGCCATCGGCGGACGCCGTGCCAAGGGCGGGCCGGGGCTACGGTCGTGGGCCAGTTGCGGAAGCCAGCCGGGACTCTGAGCAGGGGGTACACGATGCGCGTGATGTTGACGGGTGGAACGGGTTTCATCGGCGGCCATGTGCTCCGGGCGCTGGTCGACGCCGGCCATGAGCCGCGGGCGCTGGTTCGCAGCAGCGAGAAGCTGGACCAGATGCGTGCGGCCCAGGGGATCGACGCTGCGGTCGACCATGTGGTGGGCGACATGACCGATCCTGCCGCCGTAGCCGAGGCCATGGAGGGCTGCGATGCCTGCATCCACACAGCGGCCTTCACCAGCCTCGACCCCGAGCAGATGCACCTGGCGCTCGAGGTCAACGCCCCCGGTGCCGTCAACGTGCTCGAGGCAGCGTCGGCGGCGGGTTGCGATCCGATCATCCACCTTTCGACCATGTCGGTGATCTTTCCGCCCACCGGAGACATGCTCTCGGGCCAGGATCCGGTGCAGGGAGGCGGCAACCCCTACAACGCCTCGAAGGCGATAGCCGAGGAGCACGCCCGGGGCATGCAGGAAGCCGGCGCTCCGGTGAACATCATCTACCCGGCCGGCGTCACCGGCCCGACCGACCTCGGGTTGAACGTGCTGGCAGCGAACCTGATCCCGACCCTGCAGAGCGAGATCATGATGAGTCTCGCCAGCGGCGGTTGGCTGCTGGTCGACGTGCGCGACCTGGCGAAGGCCCTGGTCGGGCTGCTCCAGCCCGGTCGTGGGCCACAGCGCTACGTCTCCGGTGGCACATACATGACCTGGGACGAGTTCCATGCCGTGATCAGCGAGGTGACCGGCCGTGACAGGGCCCTGTTCCCGACACCGCGCGAGGCGCTCGAGCAGATGGTCGACGCCGAGGCAGTCGAGATCATGCTGGGCATCGTCCCCGGTGACGACGCCGGCCTGCTGGCCGACAGCGGCCTGGGCGCATGGCGTCCGGTCGAGGAGACCCTCATGGACACAATCGCCTGGCTGGTGGCCGGTGGACTGCTCGAGGCGGAGTGGGCGCCCGACTGCGCCTGAGTTGGTTCCCGAGGCCTAGTCCCCGAGGATCGTCACGGTGCCGGTGTCGCCGTTGACCCTGACCTGCGCACCGTCGGGGATGCGGGCGGTGGCACCGGTAGCCGACACCACGCACGGGATGCCGAGTTCACGGCACACGATGACGGCGTGGCTCATGGTGCCGCCCACGTCGACCACCACACCGGCGGCCGGCACGAACAGCGGTGTCCATGAAGGGTCCGTGATGGGTGCGATGAGGATGTCCCCCGGTTCGAGGCCTGACGGGTCCGACGGGTCGGTGACGACCCGGGCGCGACCGGTGGTGGTGCCTGCGCTTCCTCCCATGCCCTGCACGATCCTGCGCGTCGGGACCGGGGCCTCGTCGCCCTGCCAGGCATCTGCGTCGGGGACCTCGCCGGCGAACCAGTAGGGCGGGGACAGGTCGAACAGCGACAGATAGGTGGCCTCGCGGTCGGTGGCCTCGTCGGCCATGTCGCCGGCCATCGCCGATTCGAGTTCGGCGTCGCGCAGCATGAACACGTGCCCGACCTCGACAAGCCGGCCGTCTGCGGCGAGGCGGTTCCCGAACTCGAGTGCCGCCAGGCGGGCCTCGTGTATGACCTTGACGATCGTGGCCTTGGCGAGTTCACGTGCGGGGATGAACACCGAACTCGCCGTGTTGGCGATTTCGAGGGTGCCAGATTGGATCTCGTCGCCGGCGACCAAGTCCCGGAGCACGCGCAGGGCATCGGCTGCCTGGGTCCCTGCCGCTTCGTGGCGGGCACGCGGGTCTGCATCGTCGTCGGAGAGGCGCATGCGGTCGATCAGCGTGAGGACCAGTTCGGGGTGGACTCCCCAGGCGGGCGACCGCAACTCCCACTCGTTGGGGCCGCGACTGCCGTGTTCGGCGAGCAGGGCGTCGAGGCCGGTGAGGAATTCGGTGGCGGGTCCGTCGAGTCCGGTCAGGCGCTCCGGTAGTCCGTCGAGTCCGGCGTCGAAGGCGGCGGTCAGCTCGGCCGAGTCGGCGACCAGGCGGCTGAGGTCCCACATGGCGAAGCTGGGCGCGGCCGACGCCACGCCACCGAGGCCGCCGGCGATTCGCAGGTCGAGTCCGGGCCTGCCCAGGCCGAGGGCCATGGCGGTGATGGCGCCCATCGTGACCGAGGCGGCGGCGCTGACCTCGCCGTGCGTGGCGAACACCCGGGCGAACACCGGCATCATCTCGCGCATGCGGGCGACCAACCCTGCCTCGGACGCAGTGCCCAGGTCGGGACGTGCGGCGACGAGTGCTTCGACCTCGACGACGTGTTCGTCGAGTCGGGGGAACTCCGTGGCGGTCATCCAGGAGAACATGAGGCCGTCGACCCTGGCGACGATCTCGGGGTCGTCGTCGTTGGGGCGTGGGACGTAGGCGGGCAGGCTCGACTGGGAGCCGAAGAAGCCCATGTCGACCAGTTCGGGTGTCATACCCGAGGAGCGGGCGCCCATGAGGCGGGCGATGCTCAGGTTGAGGTACATGTAGCCGCCGAAGATCTCGAACATGACCTTGTGGCCGTCGTCGATCTCTTCCAGGTCGATGGTGAAGCGGGACATGAAATCGCGCATGCCCACGTCGCCGGCGCCGTGCCAGGTGTGGTCGGCGGTCAGCGGTGACACCGGGTCGGGGAAGACCTCGCCGACGTTGCCGCGCGTGTAGATCGGGAAGGACGGCGATGGCTCGTCGTCCATGAACCAGCCAACGGTCATGACGTATCCCCTGCTCGCGAGTGGTGCCGACCCTAGGGCAGACCTGACGTCCTGTCAGAAGCGGCGGTGCGGTCTCAGGTCAGCATCGAATTGTGGAAGGCGTCGATGCGGGCGTCGTCGATGCCGAGGCCGTCACGTCGGAACGCCTCCCAGGTGCCCCAGTCGTCAACGACGGTTGCGAAGGAGGCGGTGAGGTAGTCGGCGTGACACCACATCATCGCCCGGGTGTTGACGAGTTGTTCGTCGGGGACGTCGTCCGATTCGACGCCGAGGCGGTCGGCGATCACCTGACGGTGCCGGTCCTCGCGTTCCTGGAGCCAGGGGCGGCGGATGTCGTTGCTGAGGAGGTAGTCGGCGATCGCCAGGTCTTCGGCCACGCCCAGGAGTCGCAGGAGGATGCCGCCCACGAAGCCGGTCCGGTCCTTGCCGGCGGTGCAGTTGAACAACAGTGGGTGCCGGTCGGGGTCCGTCGCCAGGTCGAAGACCTCGCGGTACCGGTCGAGGCGGGTGCGCACGCTGTTGCGGAAGTAGTCGGCGATGAGGGTCGGTCCGGGAATCGCCTCCGGGTCGAATTCCATGAGGTTGGCGAGCACGGCGAACTCGTTGTCATCAGCCGAAACCGAGATGTGCACGACCTCTGTGCCGTCCAGGTCCGGGTGCGGTCGCTGTTCGGCCTCGTCGGGGCGGCGCAGGTCGACGATCGTGCGCAGGCCCAGGCCCTCGACCGTGGCGAGCGACGGGCCGTCGAGGTCGCAGAGGTAGCCGCTGCGAAACAGTCGTCCGGTACGCACCGTTCGCCCGTCGGAGGTCGGCAGCCCTCCGAGGTCCCGCAGGTTCGCCTCGGCCATGAGCACGCGGTGGTCCGGCAGGACTGGAAGAGGGGGTGTGCCCATGACGGCGAACATAGTGGCCGGATCGGAACGCGACGGAGCCCGCCCCTGGGGCGGGCTCCGGTCTCGGTGGTCGGGCCCGGCGTCGATCCGGGGACCTTCCGCTTTTCAGGCGGACGCTCTGCCAACTGAGCTACCCGACCGTGCGACTCCCGCCCGGTGGACGGGGGACGGTGGCGGTCCTGACGGGATTTGAACCCGCGACCTCCGGCTTGACAGGCCGGCGTGCACTCCAAACTGCACCACAGGACCCCGAGCGAGCCACCGGAATCTCCCGAAGGCATCCGGTCGCACGTTCCTGGTACCCCCAACGGGATTCGAACCCGTGTTACCGGCGTGAAAGGCCGGCGTCCTAGGCCGCTGGACGATGGGGGCTCGGACCTCGTGAGGGCGGCGCCACGATAGCAAACGGCCACCGGAAACAGACCGGAGTCGTGCCCGGCATGGGGTTCGGGGCCTCAGGGGAGAAATCCCAGTGATGCCTCGACCGCCTCCTCGAGGAGCATGCCCAGCCAGAGCAGGAGCGATCGTTCAGCCCCGTCGGGGGCCTCGGGGTCGAACTCGTCGGCCTCGGAGATGTCGAGGCGGGTGCCGAGGACGAGGCGCAGCGAGTTGAGGACGACCATCCACTGTTCAAGTTCGTCGGGCTCGAGGGTGTCGTTTCCGACGGTGGCCGTCACCACGTCGGCGGCCTCGAGACGGGACCTCAACAGGTCGTCGTGGACCAGGTCGGCGTAGTCGGCGTTTCGTACCGGGTCGTCCGGGTAGGCGGTGGGATAAAGGCGTCGCTGGTCAGGGCCCGGACCCTCGGTGAGGAGCGAATGGAACTGTCCGGCCAGGTTCGACACGAGGTCGCGCTCCTCGTCGCCGAGGCGGACCTCGACGAGGTCTCCTGATCGGGCGAAGGCGACCGGGCGTCGGCGGCGCACCATCAGGCCTGTCCTCCTGTTCCTCTAGTCATCCTGCTGCATGGTGGCCCAGAGGCCGTGCTCGTGCAGTCGGAAGACGTCCATCTCGGCCTTCTCGCGGGTGCCCGAAGAGACCACGGCCCGGCCCTTGTGGTGCACGTCGAGCATGAGCTTGTCGGCCTTCTGGCGGCTGTAGCCGAAGAGCTTCCGGAAGACGAACGCCACATACGACATCAGGTTGATCGGGTCGTTCCAGACCAACACGATCCACGGTCGGTCGGTGTGGACGTCCTCGCCGACGTCCTCGGCGAGGCGCTCATCGATGTCCGGCATGGCTGTACCGGTCATGTCGGAGCGGCTTCCCGGGCGTCGAGCGTCAGGGAGACGACAGTCGCCCAGAGGGCGGTGGCGCCGGCGAGGTGGAAGCCGACGAGCAGTTCGGGCACACCGGTCAGGTACTGGGTCCAGCCGATGGCCGCCTGCACGACGACGACCGTCCCGAGGGCCTGCATCCGGGGACGCAACCGCTCGCCGGTCGGGTCACTCCGAACGGCCAGCGCCAGCGCCGCCACCATCGCGAGGAACAGCACCACGGTCGTGCCGTGCACCCGGGAGATGTCGGGCGGGGCGAACGGCAGGCGGGGGATCGGGTCGTCGCGGCTTCCGGCGTGTGGGCCGGATCCGGTGACGAGGGTGCCTGTCGCCAGCACCACGACGGAGAACAGCGTGATGCCGGTGGCCATCGACCTGATCCGGTTCGACGGGGTGGGGGTCGACGGCCCAGCTGCACGGAGGTGGTCTCCGGCCCGGTGGCGCAGGACCACGGCGTTGCCGACCAACACGATCGACAGGGCGAAGTGGCCCAGCACCAGCCACGGGTTGAGGTGGCTGAGCACCACGATCCCGCCCAGGACGATCTGTGCCACGACACCGGCGACAAGCCCCCACGACAGGCGCACCAGGTCGGTGCGGCGGGGGTTGCGGGCCATGGAGCCGAGCACGGCCAGGATCACGGCCACCGAGACGAGGCCGGTGAGGAGGCGGTTGCCGAACTCGACCCAGCCGTGGAAGTCGGCCTCGGGCACGAACTGGTCCTGTTCACAGGTCGGCCAGTCGGAACAACCCAGGCCGGAGCCGGTGAGCCGGACGGCGCCGCCGGTCACGATGATGATCGCCAGCAGGGCCAGTGCGAAGCCGCAGATGCGGTGGTAGCCGTCGGCCGAGAGGCGTGGTCTCATGAGGGTCTCCGCACACCGGAAGGCTAGGCGGGTGCCCGGACGGGGCCCACGACCGGTTCGGTTCCTAGGATCCCTCCATGGAACTGACTGGGAGTGTTGTGGTCGTCACCGGTGGGGCCAGTGGCATCGGGAAGGCGCTGGTCGAGCGCTTCCACGCCGAGGGGGCACGGGCGATCGTGGTCGCCGACCGGGATGTCGACGGGGCCGTCGAGGTGGCGGCGTCGGTGGCAGGCACAGCCGTCGGCTGCGACGTCGCCGACGAGGCGCAGGTCAAGGCGCTGGTCGACGACACGGTCGAGATGCACGGCGGGCTCGACCTGTTCGTGTCGAACGCCGGCTATGTCACGCTCGGTGGCCTCGAGGCACCCAACGACGAGATGACCGACATGTTCGACGTGCACGTGATGGCGCACCTCTATGCAGCCCGCCACGCCATCCCGCACATGGTTGACCAGGGCGGCGGCTGGCTGCTCAACACGGCGTCGGCGGCCGGGCTGCTCACACAGATCGGCTCGCTGGCCTACTCGGTCACCAAGAACGCTGCCGTGGCATTGGCCGAGTGGATCGCCATCACCTACGGCGACCGGGGCATCGGAGTGTCGGTGCTGTGCCCACAGGCCGTCGAGAGCAACATCCGTGCCAACAGTCCGACGGCCCACCTGCTCGACGCCGACCAGGCGTTCGGTGCCGCCGGCGTCGACGGGGTGCTCACCGCCGAGGAGTTGGCCGAGGTGGTCGTGGAGGGACTAGCCGACGGGCGCTTCCACATCCTCCCACATGCCGATGTCGCCGAGTACGTGCGCCGCAAGGGTGACGACGTCGACCGCTGGCTGTCGGGCATGCGTCGCTTCCAACGGCGCCTGTACCCCGAGGGTCCCACCCCCGCCGACTGGCTCGCCGGTTGAGTGGTGTCTACCTGTCCGGCAGGTGTGAGTGCCTCCTAGCCTGAGGGCGATGTCGGCGTCACCCGAACTTCCCCTCTTCCCTCTCCGCGCACGGGTCGCCGGCTATGTCGCGCTCACGAAGCCGCGCATCATCGAGCTGCTGCTTGTCACGACGGTGCCGACCATGTTCGTAGCTGAGCAGGGCGTGCCGTCGGTGTGGTTGATGGTCGCCACGGTGCTCGGCGGCATTCTCGCCGCCGGAGGTGCCAACGCAATCAACATGGTCGTCGACCGTGACATCGACGCGCTCATGGAACGGACGAGGAACCGGCCGCTGGTCACGGGAGTGATGTCGGCCCGCAACGCCCTCGTGTTCTCCATCGTCCTCGAGGTGGTGGCGTTCGCCTGGCTGTTCACCTTCGTCAACCTGCTCAGCGCCCTGCTGGCCGTGTCGGCCACCCTGTTCTACGTCTTCGTCTACACGTGCTGGTTGAAGCGCACCTCGACGCAGAACATCGTGATCGGCGGCGTGGCGGGTGCCGCGCCGGTCCTGATCGGATGGTCGGCTGTGACCAACTCGCTGGACTGGGCGCCGGTCGTGTTGTTCCTCGTCATCTTCTACTGGACGCCCCCGCACTTCTGGGCTCTTGCCATCAGGTACCGCGACGACTACGCCAACGCAGAGGTGCCGATGCTCCCGGTCGTCGCCGGCCTGGAGACGACCGCCCGGCGGATCATCCTCTACACGGTGGTCCTCGTGGCGCTGACAGTGGTGTTCGCTCCGGTGGCGGGCATGGGAGCGATCTACCTGGCGTCGGCGCTCATCCTCGGAGCGGTCTTCGGCGCCTTCGCCCTGGCGGTCAGGCGGGATCCATCGGAACGCACCGCCATGCGCCTCTTCACCTACTCGATCACCTATGTCACGCTCCTCTTCGGAGCGATAGCGGTCGACGTCGTGGCCTGAGGGATCGCGGACAGGGGCTGCCCAATCGAGTGTGACCTCGGGGCAGGCACGGCCGCGATGCTCGGCTATCCTCACCTCGCCGGAAGAGCGGCGGGATCACCGTCGATCCGTCTAGCCTCTCGTGGTCCGGGCCCACTCGGGTGGGTAGGCGAAGGTGCTGCCCGGACCCGCAGGACGATCCAGCTTCGAGGACGATGACCGACACCCCCCTGGAGACCGACGACGCAACCGCACTCGAGCGCGTCGTCACCTCCACCGATGCCAACACACTCGGCCGCTACTGGATCGGCGCCGGCTCGCTGACCCTGCTGGCCAGCCTCGTAGCCGGCGTCCTGGTCGCCCTCGAACGCCTCGACCTCGGTGGTACCGAGGTGTTCGGCAGCGCCGACGAGATCTTCCAGTTCTGGTCCGCCCACCGGGTCGGGTTCGTGCTGCTCGCCATCGTGCCCATCCTCGTGGGCCTCGGCACCGCAGTCGCCCCCTTCCAGGTCGGGTCCGACAGCATCGCCTTCCCACGGATGGCCGCCTTTTCCTTCTGGACCTGGCTGATCGGTGCCGGCACGACGGTTACCGGCTTCCTGATCGACGGCGGGCTCGGCACCCCGGGTGCCGGTGGTCAGCGCCAGGCCATCGCACTCACGCTCGTCGGACTCCTGATGGTCATCGGCGGCCTGCTCGGAGCCACGGTCTCGCTGCTCACCACCATCGTCTGCGGCCGCGTCGCCGGCCTCACGCTGGGTCGCATCCCGCTGTTCAGTTGGACGCTGCTGGTGGCGGGCACCTTCTGGCTGCTGACGCTGCCGGTGCTGGCCGCCAACGCCGTTCTCGCCTACGTCGACCTCCGGGGTCGTACCGCCGTGCGCTTCGGGGCCGAGGAGGCCATCTGGGAGCAGCTCTCCTGGGCGTTCAGCCACCCACAGGTCTACGCCTTCGCCCTGCCGCTGGTCGGCATCGCCTTCGACATCGCCCCGGTGTCGGTGCGCAGCCGGCTCGCCACCCACGACGTAGTCCTGGTCCTGACCGGAATGCTCGGCGTCGTCGGCTTCGGGGCCTATGCCCAGTCGTTCTTCGACACCCCGGGCACGCCGGTCATGAACGAGGCCATCTACGTCGTCGGTGCCTTCGCCGCCGCTCTGGTCGTCCTGGCGCTGTTCGGCGGGTTGGTCGACGCCCTGCGTCAGGGTGTCGCCATCAGCCAGTCGGGGACGGGCAACAACCCGCCGGCTCCGATGATCCTGTCGGCGCTGGCCATGCTGCTCCTGCTCGCTGCCGCCGTCGTGGGTGCCCTGCGAGCGGTCGACCCGTTCGACCTGCTCGCCACCTCCGCCACCGGCGCCCAGATGACCCTGACCATGGGGGCCGCCTTCGTCGGCACCATGGCCGGCACCCTCTGGTGGGGCGACCGCATCTTCGGCAGGGTCGCCTCGCAGGGGCTCGGCCTCCTGGCCGGCCTGTCCGCCGTCGCCGGTGTGCTTCTTGTCGGTGTTGCCGACCTGTTCAGCGGCTTCAAGGGGCAGAACGACTTCACCGGCGCCTCTGTGGCCGCCGCCGGATCACCCGATTCCGGCGTCGACACCCTCAACCTGGTCGCCCTGGTCGGGAGCGTGCTGCTGCTGGTCGGCGCCCTCGGCTGGTTCGCCAACGGCATCAGGCGCCTCACCGGTGGCGCTGCCCCATCCGACCCGTGGGGTGGCCACACGCTCGAGTGGGCAGCAGACCCGTCGGCCGTCGAGGTTGCATCCGAGCGTCCCCTGCTCGACGTCCTCGAGAATTCCGGAGAGACCTCCTGATGGCCGCCGGCACCGAGTTCGCCCCCGTCGAGGCCCCCCTGGCGCGACCGCGCACCCTGCTGGTCGGCACGGCCTTCGCCACCGGCGCAGCCGCCATGTTCTTCGCAGCGCTCTTCTCGCTCTACTTCTCGGTCCGCAACGACGCCATCGCCTGGGGCGCCGAATGGTTCCCCGAGGGTGCCATCGAGCTCAAGCCGGGCGGGTCGCTCATGTCGACCTTCGCCATGGCCGCCGTCACGATGGCCTGGGCCCACTACGCCAGTATCCACGAGGACCGCATCCACGGCTACATCGCCCTGGGACTCACTGCGCTGCTGGGCATCGCAGCCATCAACCAGACGGTCTTCTACCTCAACGACATCGCCCTGCCCATCGACCACAACGTCGCCACGACCCTGCTGTACGTCATCGTGGGCTCCCACATGGTCATGACGGGTATCGCCGTCTTGTGGATGGGCCTGGTCCTGCTACGTGCATTCGGTGGCCAGGCCACCGGCCGCCACCAGGACCTGGTGATCTCGGTGTCGATCTTCTGGTACGCAGTCGTGGCCGTCTATGCGGTCATCTGGCTATTCATCTACATCGCCAAGTAGGACAGACGATGCTCACCACCGGCTTCAAGCTCTGGTTCGGGATCTTCGTGGCTGCACTCGGCGCGGCCGTGTTCGCCGGTTACACCTCCGGCGGCGATGAGACCGGCCCGATCAGCTTCGCCTGGAAGGGCACCGTCGGGAACCACGTCTCCTACGGCCTGCTCATGACCGCCGCCGCCGTGGCGCTCGGGCTGGCGCTGTTCTCGGTCGCATTCCGGGACGGTGACGCCGAGGCGGCCGCCGAACTGCTCGACACCGACGACGCCCCGCCGGCGCAGCGCCCCGTGGGCGGCTCGTGGTGGCCGGTCTTCGCCGCCCTCGGTGTGGGGGCTACTGCCGTTGGAGTCGTCGTCCACCCCGCCGTGTTCGTCGTCGGCATCTGTGCCGTGGCCGCCATTGCCGTCGAGTGGACCATGACCAACTGGTCCGAGAAGCTCAGCGGCGACGACGCCCACAACGCTGAGCACCGCGAGAAGTTGATGCGCCCGGTCGAGATTCCGGTGCTCGGGGCTGCGGGCGTCGGCGTCCTCGTGCTCGCCGTGTCCCGGGTGTTTCTGGCCTCCTCGGCGAACGGCGCCGTGGTCGTCGCCACCATCGTCGGCGTGGTCGTCCTCGGTGGGGCCGTCCTCATCAGCCGCAACCCGAGCCTCCCCCGGGGAATCGTGCAGCTTGTGCTGCTGGTCGGATTCGTCGCGGTGATCGTGGCCGGCATCGTCACCGCTGCCACCGGTGAGCGGGAGTTCCACCAGAAGGGCGGCGATACGCACGCCCCGGACACGCAATCAGGGGACGGGCACTAGTGGACGGTCTCTTGAGGCTCATCCGCAGGGCCGGGAGCCCGGCGGCACTCCTGGGCGCCTTCCTGGGGCTTGTCGGCTGCGCGTCCGATGCCGAACTCGACACGCTCACGCCACAGGGCCCCTATGCGCGCTCCATCGACGCCCTCTCAGACCCGGTCTTCATGGTTGCCGGCGTCGTGTTCGTGATCATCTTCGGCGGCACCGGCTACCTGTGGTGGCGGTTCCGCGACGACCACAGCGACGAGGAGTATCCGGAACAGATCCACGGCAACTTCCGCCTCGAGATCCTCTGGACCCTCGTGCCGACGTTGATCCTCGTCGTGATCGGGGTGTTCACCATCGCGACCCTCGCCGACCTCAACTCCAGCGAGGACAATGCCATGGCGTTGTCCGTCGACGGTGAGTCGACCTCCTGGGAGCCTGCGGTGGTGGTAGTCGGCCAACAGTGGTGGTGGGAGTACCGCTACTACTTCGACGGGCTCGATGGCGTCGACCTGTCCGATCCACGCCACCTCCCGCCGGCCGACATCGTCACGGCCAACCAACTGGTGATCCCGACCGGTGAGGAGGTCGAACTCAAGATCACCAGCCGCGACGTCATCCACAGTTACTGGATTCCGGCCCTGAACGGCAAGCGCGACGCCGTCCCACGTCGCGTCACCGACTGGAAGATCGCCGCCGATGAGCCGGGCGTCTACTTCGGCCAGTGCACCGAGTTCTGCGGCCTTTCGCACTCCCGGATGCAGATGCAGGCCGTGGCGCTCAGCCCGACCGACTTCCAGGCCTGGGTCGACCAGCAGTTGGAGCCGGTCGCCGAGCCCACCGACCCCGCCGCCGTCGCCGGGATGGCCATCTTCGAGACGCAGTGCGCACGTTGCCATGTCGTCAACGGCGTCAACGGCCCACACGACGACAAGCCCAGCAAGGGTGCCGACCTGATCGCCAATGCCGCCCCGGACCTGACGCACCTGATGAGCCGCACCACCTATGCCGGTGGGATCTTCAACCTCTACGAACCGGACGGCAGCCTCGACCGAACGCAACTTGAAGCCTGGCTGCGCAACTCACCGGCCGAGAAGCCGGCGGTGGCCGAGGATCGCAGGGGCATGCCCGCCATGGGCCTCAGTGAGACCGAGATCGACAACGTGGTCGCCTACCTCCAGACCCTGGGAGCCAGTCCGTCGATCGAGATAATCGCCGCCACGGAGGTCGAGTGATGAGTGAATCCGTTGCAGAACTGACCCCGAACGGCGCTGCGACGCAGCCACTGGGCGCATACTCCCGCCCCAAGGGCGGTGGTGGCTGGCGTGACTGGGTCACCACCGTCGACCACAAGAAGATCGGCATCCTCTACGGAGCGACCGCGCTGTTCTTCTTCGTCGTCGGCGGCTTCGAGGCCCTGCTGATCCGCCTGCAGTTGGCGACCCCGAACGGCACGGTCGTCGGTGCCGACCTCTACAACCAGATCTACACGATGCACGGCGTCACCATGGTCTTCATGGTGATCATGCCGTTGGCCGCCGCCTTCGCCAACTACCTGCTTCCTCTCCAGATCGGTGCCCGCGACGTGGCGTTCCCCAGGTTCAACGCCCTGTCGTTCTGGATATTCCTTGCGGGTGGCCTCTTCCTCAACTTTGCATGGCTGGTCGGCGACGCTCCCGACGGCGGCTGGTTCGCCTATTCACCCAACACGGGCGTGACGTTCTCGCCGGGCCACGGCATGGACTTCTACGCCATCGGCCTCCAGATCGCCGGCATAGCGTCGCTGATCTCCGCCATGAACCTGATCGTCACGGTGCTCAATATGCGTGCACCGGGCATGACCCTGTTCAAGATGCCGGTGTTCACCTGGATGATCCTCGTGGTGCAGTTCCTGCTGCTCTTCGCCGTGCCCGTCATCACGGTTGCGCTGTTCCTGTTGGTGTTCGACCGCAACTTCGGTTCCCACTTCTTCAATCCGGAGATGGGTGCGGACCCGCTGCTGTGGCAGCACCTCTTCTGGATCTTCGGCCACCCCGAGGTCTACATCCTGATCCTGCCGTCGTTCGGCATTGTCTCCGAGGTCATCCCGACCTTCAGCCGCAAGCCCATCTTCGGCTACGAGTTCATGGTCTTCTCAGGGATCGCCATCGGCTTCATGGGCTGGGGCGTCTGGGCACACCACATGTTCGTGTCGGGCATCGGGCCGATCTCGGTGGGCGCGTTCACGCTTTCGACGATGTTCATCGCCGTCCCGACCGGCGTGAAGATCCTGAACTGGATGGCCACCATGTGGGGTGGCAAGCTGCGTTTCAACTCGGCGATGCTCTTCGCCACCGGCGTCGTGTCGATGTTCACGGTCGGTGGCCTCTCGGGCGTCACCCACGCCCTGTCGCCGGTCGACACCCAGCAGACCGATACCTACTACATCGTCGCCCACTTCCACTACGTGATCTTCGGTGGTGCACTGCTCGGGTTCTTCGCCGGGTTCTACTTCTGGTGGCCCAAGGTGTTCGGCCACAAGCTCGGTGAGACCCTCGGCAAGTGGAACTTCTGGACGATGCTCATCGGTTTCAACCTGGCGTTTGGTCCGATGCACATCCTGGGCCTGAACGGCATGTCCCGTCGGATCGACACGTATTCACCGGGCTTCGGGTTCGACTTCTGGAACCTGTTCGCCACCATCGGCGTGTTCGTCATCGCCCTTGGCGTCATGTTCTTCGTGATCAACGTGATCCTGTCGGCACGGCGGGCACGGGGCCTGCCGCCCGAGCCGCCCGACCCGTGGGATGCCCGCAGCCTCGAGTGGTTCAGCCCGAATCCGACGCCCGTCCACAACTTCGACGAGGTCATCGAGGTCTCGTCGCTGGACGAGTTCTGGCACCGCAAGTGGACGACCGACGAGGACGGCAGGGTCGTCCGCAAGGCCACGGCCGCCGAGGTCTGCCAGGCAGGCGACGCGGAAGGTGTCCACCTGCCGTCGCCGTCGTACTGGCCCATCGTCCTGGCCGCCGGCCTGCCGCTCATCGGCCTCGGCCTGCTCTACAACCTCTGGATCTGCGTGCCGGGCACGCTCTTGGTCCTCGTTTCGACCTACGCCTGGGTGTTCGAGCCGCCGGACGACCCCGACGGGCCCTTCGGTCACGGTCACGGCCACGACGAAGGCGATGACGGAAGCCACGACGAGGATGTTCCCGGCGACGGTTCCCCTGCTGGACAGGAGGCGGGTTCCGTTGAGTAGCGAAGCGCACGCCGTGCACGACACGACGACGGGCATCTCCAACAACAAGCTCCTGATGTGGGCCTTCCTGGGCTCGGAGTGCCTGTTGTTCGGTGGCCTGATATCGGCCTACCTCGTCAACCGGAGCCGTTTCCACACCGGTCCGGCGCCCGGCGACATCTTCGACATCCCGTTCACATCGGTCAGTTCGTTCGTGCTCCTCATGAGCTCGCTCACAATGGTGCTGGCACTGTCGGCGATACAGCGGGGCGACATTCGCAACAACCGGATCTGGCTCCTGGCCACGGCCCTTCTGGGATCGCTGTTCATCGGCGGCCAGGTCTACGAGTTCACGACCTTCCTCCGGGAGGGCCTGGGCTATACGACCAGCCCGTTCTCGTCGGCGTTCTTCACGCTGACCGGCTTCCACGGCGTCCACGTCAGCATCGGCATCGTGATGCTGATGTCGCTGGTCATCTCGTCGTACCGGGGCACGCTCAAGCAGAAGAATTCCGAGGCCGTCGAGATCGTCGGCCTCTACTGGCATTTCGTCGACGTGGTCTGGATCTTCATCTTCACCGTCATCTACCTCGTGCCTTCTCCCACGAGTTGACCAGGGAGCCCGCAGCAATGAGCACCGAAGCCGCCGCCACGAACACCGACCACGAGCATCCGACCGACGCCAAGTACGTCCAGATCGCCATCCTCCTGGCGGTGATCACGGCCGCCGAGGTGTCGACGTACTTCGTGGACATCGGTCCGGTCCTGATTCCGGCCCTCATGGTGATGATGGTCGTCAAGTTCTTCTACGTGGCTGCCTGGTTCATGCACCTGAGGTTCGACAGCGTGCTGTTCACCCGGTTCTTCGTGACGGGGTTGATCCTCGCCACGGCCGTCTACTGCATCGTCCTCACGGTGTTCGAGTTCTGGACCGGGGGTTAGCGGCTTGCGCCCGGAATCCCGGGCGAACCGGTTGACTGGTTGCTGATGCTCACAGCGATGAACCTGGACACCTAGATGCTGGCCGTCGCCAGCCCCTGGGAGTTCCAGGCCCACCCCGAGGTCTGGACCCTGGTGCTCGCAATCGTCGGCCTGGGATGGTGGGCATCGCGCATTGGGCCCCGTGTGCTGCCCGCCGGCGTTCCCGTCGCCACACGCTCCCAGAGGCGTGCCTATGTCGCCGCCGTGGTGTTGCTGTTCCTTTCGTCGGACTGGCCGGTACACGACATCGCCGAGGAACACCTCTACTCGGTGCACATGGTGCAGCACATGTCGATCACGATGTTCGTGCCACCCCTGTTCCTCCTGGCCACGCCGGACTGGCTGGCCCGGCTGGTGATCCTCGATGACGGTGTTTCGTCGAGGATCCTGCGTCGCCTGTCCAACCCGGTCGTCGCCGGCGTTGTCTTCAACGGCCTGATCGCGATCACCCACTGGAGTGGCATAGTGCGCCTCTCGGCGGAGAACGGCGCCTTCCACTACACGGCGCACCTGGTGCTGTTCGCCTCGGCGATGCTGATGTGGATGCCGGTCGTGTCGCCGATCCGGGAACTCCGACTTCGTCCGCCCGGGCAGATGCTCTACCTGTTCCTCATGTCGATCATCCCGACCGTTCCGGCCGGCTGGCTCACATTCGCCGAGGGAGCGGTCTACAAGGTGTACGACGACGGCTTCGAACCGTGGGGGATCGGTGTGATCTCCGATCAGCAGGCCGCCGGTGCGATCATGAAGGTGCTCGGCGGCTTCTTTCTCTGGGGTGTCATCGTCGTGAAGTTCGCACGGTTCGCAAAGGGTGAGCGTGCTGAGCGGGCCGCGAGGCTCTACGAGCCGGGTCGGGGCTGATCCCGGGATTATCGTTCCGTGCTGCGTCCCGCCCGGAGGGTAGGTTCACCCCATGATCGACGTACGCCGCCTGCGCGCTGACCCCGATGGGGTCAAGGCCGCCATCGCCCGAAGGGGCGAGGACGTCGCTTCGCTGGACCGGGTGCTCGAATTGGACGAGCGTCAGCGGCGGCTGGCCGAGGAGCGCGACGCCGTCCGCAACGAGGTCAAGGGAATCTCCCGTTCCGTCGGTGACCTGCACAAGGAGGGCAGGGGCGACGAGGCAGCCGAGTTGCAGTCCCGGAGTCGTGACCTGGGCGACCGGGCCGATGCGATCGCCTGCGAGGCGGACGGCCTGGCCTCCGAGATCCGCGAGATCCTGCTGCAGGTCCCGAACACGCCGGCACCGGACTGTCCCGACGGACTGACCCCGGAGGAGAACCCGGTGATCCGGCAGGTGGGCGCCGATCTGGACTCGTTCCCTGAACACCAGCGGGTGCCGCACTGGGACATCGGCGAGGAACTCGGCATCCTCGACGCCGCCACCGGCGCCAAGCTCTCGGGTGCCATGTTCGTCATGTACTCGGGACTCGGCGCCACGCTCTGCAGGGCCCTGTGCCAGTACGGCCTGGACCGCAACGCCGACGCCTACCGCGAGATGCGACCGCCGACGCTTGTCAGGACCGAGACGATGGTCTCGACCGGGCACCTCCCCAAGTTCGAGGACGACGCCTACCACCTCGAACGCGACGACCTGTGGGCGATCCCGACCGCCGAGGTGCCGCTCACGTCGCTGTTCCGTGACGAGGTTGTCGACGAGGTCGACCTGCCGCTCAAGTTCATGGCCCATACGTCGTGTTTCCGCCGCGAGGCCGGTTCGGCGGGCCGTGACACCCGGGGCCTGTTGCGGATCCACGAGTTCGACAAGGTCGAACTGCTCGCCTACGCCACCGAGGAGCAGTCGCACGAGGTCCACATGGACATCCTGGATCGGGCCGAGTCGGCCATCGCCGACCTGGGCCTCACCTACCGGATCGTCGACCTGGTGGCAGGCGACCTGGGTGCCTCGTCGGTTCGCACGTTCGACATCGAGGTCTACGCACCGGGTGCCGACCAGTGGCTGGAGGTCTCGTCGGTGTCATGGTTCGGCGACTACCAGGCGAGGCGTGCCAACGCGAGGTATCGCCCGACGGGCGAGCGGGGGACGCAGATCGTGAACACCCTCAACGGCTCGGGGCTGGCTGTGCCTCGGGTCTGGGCGGGGGTTGTCGAGACCTACCGGCAGGAGGACGGGTCGGTGCGGGTCCCCGACGTGCTCAAGCCGTACATGCGGGGCGTCGAGGTGATCGAAGCAGGGATGTAACGGGCGGGGGTCCGGTGCGGGAAACGGGCCTGGTCCCGGGGTGTTGGTGGTAGTTCCCCAATGGGGCCTGGTGGCGGGACCGGGAACCCGGACAGATGCGGGCGTTCAGGCTTCCCGCACCTTGTCGGCTGCCCAGCGGTAGTCGACCTTGCCGGACGGGCTGCGGTACACCTCGTCGCAGCGCACTATGACCTTGGGCAGCTTGTAGCGGGCGATATGGGCACCGGCCTCGGCGAGGAGGTCGGCGTCGCTGGGGTCCTGGTCTTCGTGCAGGGCCAGCACTGCACACACCTCGCTGCCCCAACGCTCAGACGGCCGGCTGCACACGACGACGTCGGACACGGCGGGATGGCGCATCAGGGCCTGTTCGACCTCTTCGGCGAAGATCTTCTCGCCTCCCGAGTTGATGGTGGCCGAGTCGCGGCCGTGGAGGATCACGGTGCCGTCGATCGCCAACTGCGCCCGGTCGCCGGCGACGGCCATGCGTTCACCCCCTATCACGGGGAAGGTGGCGGCTGTCTTGTCGGCATCGCCGAGGTAGCCGAGGGGGAGGCGGCCGCGCTGGGCGAGCCATCCGAGGTCGTCCTCGCCGGGTACGGCCAACCGTGTGCGTGTGCTGTCGACGACCGCTCCGGTCTCGGTGGCGGTGAACGAACCGGTCCTCGCCTCATCCGCCGAGGTGGTGACCTCACGGGCCTGCGAGCCCGTTTCCGATGAGCCGAGCGTGTCGATGATCATCCGGCCGGGGAGCAGGTCGAGCATCCGGGCCTTCGTTTCGGTGTGGAGGGCGGCTCCCGAGTTGATGAAGGCGGCGATGCTCGAGAGGTCGTGGTGGCTTCCCTCGATCGCCTCGCAGAGGGGCCGGGCGAAGGCGTCGCCGACGATGATGAGCGTGGTGGCTGCCTCGCGTTCGACGACTTCGAGGATGCTGGTCGGGTCGAGGCGTTCGACGACTTCGGGGAGGATGATCGTGTGTCCGGAAAGCAGGCCGGTGAGCGACGGCCATTGACCGGCGCCGTGCATGAACGGCGGCAGTGGCATGACCCGCGACCTTCCGCCCTTGGTCGCCACTCCGACGATCGCCTCGACGTCGGGCCATTCGTCGCCGGTCCTTCGGTTGCGTCCACCGAGCGCCGACACGTACACGTCTGCCTGGCGCCACAGCACCCCCTTCGGCATGCCGGTGGTCCCGCCGGTGTAGAGGATGTAGAGGTCGTCCGGTGTCGGGTCGACCCCGGGGTCGGGGTCGCTGGCTGCGAGGGCGTCGTCGAACCAGACGGCGCCGGGCAGCAGGGGATTGTCCGTCGCGTCGGGTACCTGGATCAGCGTCCGTGGGCCGGTGATCCCATCGAGCACCTCGGCGAGCGTGGCAGCGAATGCCGAGTGGTAGACGAGGCCGCGGGCTCCGCTGTCGTGCAGCAGGTAGGTGAGTTCCTCGGCCACATACCGGTAGTTGACGTTGAAGGGCACCACCCTTGCTTCGAAGCAGCCGAGGTTGGCGACCAGGAACTCGGAACCGTTGTGGAGGTAGAGCCCGAGCGTGTCCTGTCCGATCTCGTGGTTGGCGAGTTCGTGGCGTTCCCTGTGCACCTCGAACCCCTGGTCGACCAGGTAGCGACCGAACCGGCGGGCCCTGTCCTGCATGTCGGCGTAGGTGAGGCGCAGGTCTCCGTGGACGAAGTAGTCCCGGTCGGGTACCGCTCCGGCGACGGCCCGTGCGAGCAAGGCGAGGTTGTAGTCGGGCATGGGGGGCTCCAGGGCGGGTTTCAGGATGCGATCTCGAGGCCCAGCCATGCGGCGACCAGGCCGAGCACCAGTGTGGCTGCCAGATAGAGGATGGCGCCGTTCCCGGATGCCCTGGTCGGATGATCCGTCGGGGAGTCGGTTGCCAGATCGACCGCATCCTGGGCGAATCGGGAGAACGTGGTGAGCGCACCGAGGCCGCCGGCTCCGACGATCGTCATCGTTGTCGCCGATGCGCCGCCTCCTGCAAGTAGCCCCAGTAGGAATGCTCCGGTCACGTTGACGAGCATCGTTCCCCGGTGTCCGCCCGGCCAGAGGTCGGTGGCCAGCCATCTGAGCGTTGCACCCATGCCGGCGAGGGCGACGAATGCAACGGTGCTCATGGGATCCTCCCGGATCCACCTGCCGCAGACCGCCCTGCCAGAAATGCTCCCAGGGCGATGAGGACCGACAACACGACGTACGTGGCGGCCACACCCGGTCGGGCCGAGCGCCACAGCCCGGCGGCATCGACGGCGAAGGTCGAGAAGGTGGTGAGGCCACCGCAGAAGCCCGTGCCGAGAAGCAACCGTGACCGTGTGGAGGCCCGGCGACGGCCGATCAGCACGCCCAGGAGCCCGCAACCGACGATGTTCACCAGGATTACCGGCCAGGGCAGTCCCCATGGCAGCCCGTCTCGGAGCCAGGCGTGGGCGTCGCCGACGGCCAGCGGCGTCGATGTCGTGGAAGTGCCGTCGCCACCGGCCATGCCGCCGGGTAGCACCTCGAGGACCGCCCACCGGATAGCGGCCCCAGCGATGCCACCTGCTCCTACGAGGGCGGCGGCGACCGCACCTGACGGGATGTGGTCGGCCGGGGTGCCGGGAGTCGCCGGTGGTCGGGGTATCTCCGGATCCATCACCGGACCCTAGGGGCTTTGCCGAGCCTGTTGTCGGTGCTCGGACTCGAGGCCCCGGGCTGCCCGCTCAGGGCGCCGTCGGGCTCCGGCCGTCGGCGTCATCGGGGTCCTTGTCGCCCGATCGTCGGCGTGCCCCGGGTGAGTCCCGGCTCAGATCCGGGTCACCTGGCCACCGTCGACGGCCAGGACGTGGCCGGTGATCCACCTGGCCTCGTTGGACAGCAGGAACAGCACCGGGCCTACGTGGTCGTCGGGTTCGCCGAGGCGCTTGATGGCGAGGCTCGCCACCAGTGGGTCACGGAACGCATCCGGTACCTGCTTGTCGAAGGCGGCGGTCCCGGTCGGCCCGGGGGCGATGGCGTTGACCCGGATGTTGTGCCCGCCCAGTTCGTGGGCGAGCGCTGAGGTGAGGAAGTTGAGCCCTGCCTTGGTGAGGCCGTAGAAGCCGGCGATGCCCATCCACGAGGCGGTTGACGACTGGTTCACGATGCTGCCGCCGCCTCCTTCGGCCATCGGTCCCATGACGGACCGGGTGCAGTGAAGGGCGCCGAGCAGGTTGACCTGCAGGAACCGGTCGAGGTAGTCGTAGTCGACGGTCGTGAGTCCGGCCAGTTCCATGTCGCCGAAGATGGCGGCGTTGTTGACGAGGTGGTCGATGCGCCCGAAGGCGGTCACCGTCGCCGCGGCCATGGCGTCGGTGCTGGCGGGGTCGCCCACGTCGGTCGCCACGAACAGGGCGCCCTCGCCCAGGTCGTCGGCGACCGCTCGGCCGGACACGTCGTCCAACTCGGCGATGACGACCCGGGCGCCTTCGGCGTGGAGGGCCCGGGCGTAGGCCTCGCCGATCCCGCCTCCGCTGCCGGTGACGATTGCGACCTGTCCTTCGAAGCGTGTGCTCATGATCCGACCCTTCTGCTGGAGCGATGTCGGAGGTTCAGGCTGTCGCGGCTGGGCCGCTGAAGACGAGTCCGGTGCAACCCGTACAACCGACTGGGACCCACACCCGACACCCTCACTAGGGTCGCGTCCGTGAGCGACCTGGTACCTCCCGGTGAACTCGTCTACAACCCGTACGCCTTCGCGGTCCACGACGACCCCTATGCCGTCTACGCCAGACTTCGCGGGGAGGCCCCCGCCTACTGGAATCCGGACCTGCGGTTCTGGGCGTTGAGCCGCTTCGGCGATGTGCTCGAGGCGTTCCGCGACTTCGGGACGTTTTCGTCGACGGGTGGTGTGGCCCTCGAGAGCCGTCGGGACCGGAGCCGCGAGCGGCCGGCCTTCGAGCAGTTGATCGAGATGGATCCACCTGACCACACGGTGTTCCGCCAGTTGCTGTCCCGGGTGTTCACGGTCCGACGCATGTCCGAGATGGAGGACGAGGTCCGTCGGATCGTGTCCGGGTACGTCGATGCGGTCGTCGAACTCGGTGAGGCGGATCTGGTTGCCGACATCACGTCGCCATTTCCGATGGACGTCATCTCCGCCGTGTTGGGGATCTCCGAGGCGGACCGTCCGTTCCTGCGTCGGGTGTCCGACCAGGTCCTGGTGCGGGAGGACGGGTCGATGCAGATGCCCCGGGAGGCGCTGGAGGGGATGTTCGAGATGCTCGAATATTTCCAGGATGACCTCGATCGGCGGCGCACGACCGGCGACGAGGGCCTTATCAGCGACCTGATTGCCCTCGAGGTCGACGGCCGGGCGCTCACCGAGGCGGAGTTGCTCGGTTTCTGCGTGCTGTTGGTGATCGCCGGACACGAGACGACGACCAAGATGGTGTCCAACGGCATCGAGATCCTGTCCCGGCATCCCGACCAACGTGACGAGCTTGTTGCCGACCCTGGCCTGACGCCCGGGGCGGTGGAGGAGGTGCTGCGCTTCCACAACTCGACGCAGTACATGCACAGGACCCTGACCCGTGACCACGAGATGCACGGCGGGCAGATGAGCGAGGGCGACTCGGTGCTGCTGCTGATCGGCGCCGCCAACCACGATGAGCGCGAGTTCGGGCCGACCGCCGAGGAGTTCGACATCCATCGTCGTCCCGAACGGCACCTGGCGTTCGGCTATGGGGCCCACTTCTGCCTGGGTGCGGCGCTGGCCCGGCTCGAGGGGCGGGTGGCGCTCGAGGAGATCCACCGGCGTCTGCCCGACTACGAGGTCGACCATGACGCCAAGGTCCGGTTCCACAGTTCGAATGTGACCGGCTGGGCGAAGTTGCCGATCCGGTTCACGCCAGGGAACGCCGCATGAGCGTCGGGTATGTGGGCCTGGGGCAGATGGGTTCGGCCATGGTCGGGCGCCTGCTCGATGCCGCCGTGCCGGTCATCGTGTTCGACCTGGACTCGGCGGCGGTCGAGGCGATGGTCGACGCCGGGGCGACCGCCGCATCGTCTGGTGCCGAGGTGGCTGCCACTGTCGATGTGGTCAGCATCTGCGTCCCTGACGCCCACCACGTCGAGTTGGTGGTCGACGACCTGGCCGGTGGCGCCGCCGGTCGGGACGATCCCCTGAGCATCCTCGTCCATTCCACGATCCACCCTGACGCCGTGGCCTCGGCCAGGGACCTGGCGGCCGGGTGGGGCGGCGACCTCCACGACGTGTGTGTGGCCGGTGGCTCGGTGGCTGCACGGGCCGGTGAGCTCGTGTTGTTCGTCGGCGGGCGGGACGACCTGTCCCGGGCGGCCGCCGTCCTGCTCGGTTGGTATGGCAGCCATGTAATCGCTGCCGGGCCGGTGGGTGCCGGTGCGGCCATGAAGTTGGCGTTCAACGTGATGACCTATGCGCAGTTCGCTGCGAGCGCAGCTGCCCTCGGTATGGCAGGGGGTGCTGAGGTCGATGTCGACGCCCTTGTCGGCGCCTGGCGTCATGTCGGGCAGTTGGGCGCTCTGACCGAGCAGTTCCTTCCGATTCTCGACCTGCCGTCCGGCTACCTCGTCGGTGAGAGCCGGGACCGCATGCAGGCGACGGCCGACATCGCCCGCAAGGACCTGCGCCTGGCCGCCGACCTGTGCGCCGACGGGGACCTGCGTGGCATGGTCGAGGCGCTCGAACAGGCCATGCCGGAGGTCTTCGGCGTGGGGGACACGGCCGGCGCACAGGATGCACAGGGCGAACGAGGAGGAACACCATGAGCGACGAACACGACGAACACGACGAACGGTCGGCGTGGGAGCGGGGCCTGGCGAAGATGCGCGAGGTCTACGGCGACGAGGTCCGGGAGATCCCCGAGGGCGTGAGCACCTTCAACGACGTGATGCTGCGGTCGTTGTTCGCCGAGGTCTGGGACCGTGACGTGCTGTCGTTTCGCGATCGTCGCCTGCTGGCGATGGGCGTGATTGCGGCGAACGGGGCGACGGACATATGGGGCCTGCAGGCCCGGTCGGCGCTGGCCAACGGTGAGTTGACGGTCGAGGAACTGCGCGAGACGCTCGTGTTCCTGGCGCCCTACGCCGGTTATCCGAACGTGGCGCCGCTGGTGGGCGTGACCGAGAAGGCGATCGCCGGAGTCGTCGAGGACTGATCCCAGCGCAGGCTCAGTCCGGGCGGGCGTCGAACCTGATTTCCGAACTGTCGATGCCTGGGTGGTCGAGGGCGACGGCGAGGGATTCGGCCAGTGCGCGCCCTACGTCGTCGACGTCCATCATCCCGCCGGGGATGCCGAGCCCCTGCCAGGCCTCGAGTGCCTCGCCCAGGCGTTCGGGGCGCATGTGGTCGGCGAATTCGGTGGGTGCGGTGTTGCCCATGACGATGCGCACGAAGCGCCGGTCGGGGTGCTCGTTGCGCCAGACCCGGATCGACTGGTCGAGCGCCGCCTTGGTGATCGAGTAGGTGGCGAACAGCGGGTTGGCGTCGTCGACGGTGCGTGACGACACGAAGGCGGCGATGCCGTCTGGGCTGAGGTGGTCGAGTGCGGCGGCGGCGGCCAGGTTGGCGCCGACCACGTTCACCCGGAAGACGTCGGTCCACGTGTCGGGGTCGGTCTCGACGAGGGGCTGGAGGACGCCGTAGCCGGCGACGTAGACCATGAGGTCGAGGCCGCCCATGGCTTCGGCGGCGGCTTCGGCCACCCGGCGGGCATCGCCGGGGTCGGTGGCGTCGCCGGGAAGGGCGTGGCCGCCACCCATCTCGGCGACGAGTTCGTCGAGCCGGTCGGAGCGTCGGGCCGATACGGCGACCTGTCCGCCGGTTGCCACAACGGCCTTCGCCAGGGCGGCGCCGATGCCGGACGAGGCGCCGACGACCAGCACGCGGCGTCCCTCGAGTGGTTGGTTCATGTGGCCAGCCTGCCAGACCGGGGGAGGGTCAGGCCGACCAGCGGTCAGAAGAGGTCAGTGCCTCGACCGGGAGCCGGATCTCGAACCGCTCCCGTACGGTGGCGTCGACCTCGGGGGAGATGTGCGACGGGAAGTGCTTCGACAGTACCTCGCGGACCACGATCCGGGCCCGTTCGTCGACCGAGGTGGCGCCGGCGTCGAACCAGTCGGCGGGGCTGAGCCGGTCGCCGACCTGTGGGTAGATGTATTCGGACTGCATGATCGACAGCGTCTGGTTGGAGCCGAGGAAGTGGCCGTCGCCGTGGATGACCGAGCCGATGGTCTCGACGGAGAGCTTGTCGGGGGTGACCTCGATGCCTCGCACGGTGCGGTTGACGGCGCCGAGCATGTCGTTGTCGATGACGAGCGCCTCGTAGGAGCAGGCCAGCAGGCTGGCGAGCATCCCGGCTGATTCGTAGACGAGGTTGGCGCCGGCGTGTCCGGCGAGCGCAACGGTGAGGCCCTTTTCGTGGCCGGCCTGGTTGTCGGGGACCTTGGAGTCGGCCATTCCTGCGGCGACGCCGGACGGCAGGTCCAGCCAGTTGGCCATCTGGGCGGCGGCGGCGTTGAGCACGGCTTCTTCGCCGGAGCCGCCGGTCATTGCGCCGGTGCGCAGGTCGGACACGAACGGCCACAGCCCCATGACGCACGGGTGGCCGGGCTTGATGAGGTTGACGCAGGTCAGGACCGACAGGCATTCGGCGAGTGCCTGGGCCAACGATCCGGCCAGCGCCGCCGGCGAGGTGGCGCCGGCCTGTCCGGCGGAGAGCAGGTTGATGGGCATGCCGGTGTCGACCTGGGCGACCATCGAGCGGACGGCGTCCTCGGCGTAGCGCAGCGGCGGTACGACGAACGTGTTGTTGGCGACGCAGAAGGGTCGTTCGGCGAAGGCGCCGGGGCGGCCGAGGATGGTGTCGTACATGTCGACGACCTCGTGGACGTGCTCGGGTTGGAAGAACGACGTGCCGATCGGCTTCGTGGTGCCCATGGCGAGGGCGTAGGCGGTGTTGACGTCGAGGTCGCGGGCCCCGGCCATGTCGCGGGGTACGAGGGTGCGGACGTGGAAGTGGACGTGTTCGAGGGTGTCGACGAGGCGGGCCACGTCGTAGACGTCCTGGAGTTCGGAGGGCCTGTGCGTGCGGGTCTCGTGTTCCCAGACCGACACGGCGGCGCCGGCGGTGCCGAAGTGGACCCGGTCGCCGCCAACCTGGATGGAGCGGTCGTCGTCGAGGCCGTGCCAGGTGAACTCCTTGGCGGCCATGGCGATGGCCTCCTCGACGAGGGCGCGGGGGAAGTGGAGGCGGTCGTCGTCGAGCCGACCGCCGGCGGGAACGACGACGTCGATGAACTCGGGGATGGGTCCGCCGATGCCGTATTCCTCGAGGAGGGTGAGGGCGGTGTCGTAGACGGTGCGGCATTCGCTGTCCGTGAGGGGCTGGTACCTGCCGCCGGACTGGCCGGGGCGGACGGCCCTGTCGTCCTCGCCGGGTCCGGCGGCCCGGGCGGCGACCCGGGCGGCGCGTCCTCCTGCTCGTCGGCGTTCGTCGCCCATGGCGTGCCCCTTCAGGCCCGGAGGCGTTCGTTGGTCGGGTCGTGGGCGGCGCCGTCGAGGACGGTTGCGGTGTGGCGCTCGTTCAAGAGTCGGATCTCGAAGGTGGCGCCGGGGGCGGCATGGTCGGGCGCCACGTAGGCGAAGCAGAGGCTCCTGTCGACGGTGTGTCCCCAGGTGCCGCTGGTGGTGACGCCCATGACGGCGTCGTCACCGGGGGCGAAGCAGGGTTCGTTGCCGCGGCAGTCGGAGTCGGTGGCGTCGACCTCGGCGTAGACGAGGACCATGTCGAGTCCGGCGTTGTCGGGTCCGGCTTGTGCGCGGCGGGCGACGACGGTGTCGCGTCCGAGGAAGTCCCGGCCCGAGTCGAGGTCGACGAACCGGCCGAGGTCGGCTTCGACGGGGGTGACCTCGGTGGTGAGCTCGTTGCCCCAGGCCTTGTAGGCCTTCTCTATGCGCATGGCGTTCATGGCATAGGCGCCGAAGTGGACCATGCCGTGGGGTTCGCCGGCGGCGACGAGGGCGTCGTAGAGGACGGCCATGCGGTCGATGGGATGGTGGAGTTCCCAGCCGAGTTCGCCGACGTAGGACATCCGCAGGGCGATGCAGGGCACGCCGGCGATGTCGATCTCCTGTCCGGTGAGCCAGGGGAAGGCGTCGTTGCCGAGGTCGGCGTCGGTGAGCGGGGCGAGCACGTCGCGTGCCCGTGGTCCGGTGACGGCGAGGATCCCGTAGTCGCCGGTGACATCGTGGACGTCGATGTCCTCGCCGGGTTCGATGTGCTGGACCAGCCAGTCCTCGTCGTGGGTTTCGCCGGCCACGGCGGAGTTGAGGTAGAAGCGGGGTTCGCCGCCGTCGGGGTGGAGGCGTGTGATGGTCATCTCGCCTTCGATGCCGCCGGACGAGGTGAGCATGTGGACCAGGCGCAGGCCTCCCGTGCGGATCGGCAACCGGTTGGCCGAGAGGCGGTCGAGCAGGGCGGCGGCGTCGTCTCCGGCGACGAAGAACTTGGCGAAGGCGGTCAGGTCGGCGATCCCGACCCGGTCGCGTACGCCCCGGCATTCGGCGGCGACGATGTCGAAGGCGTTGGAGCGTCGCCACGAGTGGCCTTCGGGCTCGCCGAAGTACTGGGGGCGCTCCCAACCCCAGACGTCCTGCCACTGTGCGTCGAGGGCGTCGAGTCGGTCGTAGATGGGGGTCATGCGCAGGGGGCGGCCGGCGGGTCGGTATTCGCCGGGCATGCGTACCTGGTACATCTCGTGGAATTCGTCGATGGACTTGTCGATGGTGTAGTCGAGGGTGGCCCAGGGGCCGAAGCGCCTGGGGTCCATTTCGCGGACGTTGATCTCGGTCTGGCCGTGGACCATCCACTGGGCGAGGTACCTGCCGGCGCCGGGGCCCTGGGTGATGCCGATCGATGCGCCGACGCACATCCAGTAGTTGCGCAGGCCGGGGGCAGGGCCCATGAGGAAGCCGCCGTCGGGGGTGTGGGTGATGGGTCCGGAGATGGTCTGCTTGATGCCGGCTTCGCCGAAGACGGGGATGCGTTCGGCGGCGAGTTCGAGCCACGGCATGAGGACGTCGTGGTCGGGTGGGGTGAGGTGGAAGTGGAGGTCCCAGTCGATGCCTTCGGTGCCGTAGGTGACGGCGTCGGCCCGCTCGTAGGGGCCGACGAGGAGGGAGTCGATCTCGCGGCGGTAGTAGCACGACGATCGGGGGTCGCGGACGACGGGCATCTCGTGTTCGCAGGCGGCCATGGCGGGGAGTGATTCGGTGATGAGGTACTGGTGGATCACCGAGACGATGGGGACGTCGAGGCCGACCATGGCGCCGACCTGGGGGCCGTAGTGGCCGGCGGCGTTGACGACGTGTTCGGCGATGACGGTGGCCCGTTCGCCGGCCTTGTCGGTGACGACTTCCCAGCGGCCGTCGGGCAGGGGGTTGACGTCGGTGACGAGGGTGTGGCGGGCGATGGTGGCGCCGAGTTGGCGGGCGCCGGCGGCCATGGCGTTGGTGGTGCCGGTGGGGTCGGCCCAGCCGTCGTGGGGGGTGTGGAATCCGAAGACGATGTCGGAGGTGTCTTCGATGAGTGGGGCGAGGTTGCGGATTTCGTCGGGGCCGATGAGGTGTGAGTCGATGCCGATGAGTTCGAGGACGCCCTGGACGTAGCGGTACCACTCGGCTTGTTCGTCGTTGACGGCGAGGCGGATGGCGCCGCAGCCGTGCCAGCCGGGGGAGAGGCCGGTCTCGGCTTCGAGGGTCTGGTAGAGGCGGGTGGCGTCGCTGTGGACCTTGGCCATGTTGAGGCTGCCGATGAAGTGGGGGACGAGCCCGGCGGCGTGCCAGGTGGAACCTGAGGTGAGTTCGCCTTTTTCGATGAGGAGGGTGTCGGTCCAGCCTTCGTGGGCGAGGTGGTAGAGGAGGCCGGTGCCCATGGCGCCGCCTCCGATGATCACGCACTGCGCCTCGTCCTGCACGGGGACCCCTTTCGGGCACTACTGTTCCATTGAGTGGAACGTTCCAGTGGTTGGTGTTCTATGCTAGCCGCGTGCAGTCGATCGAGCGAACGTTCAGCGTGTTGCGGGCCGTTTCGGCCGGCGGGGGCTCGGTGGGCGTCTCGGAGGTGGCCCGGACGACCGGCCTGGCCAAGTCGACGTGCTCGCGCATCCTCGCCAGCCTGGACGAACTCGGCATCGTCGAGCGGATCGACGATTCCGGCCGCTTCGTGATCGGCGCCGGCCTGATTGCCCTGGCCGGTTCGGGGGCCTCGCCCGGTTCCCTGCGGGAGATGGCCCGCCCCGAGCTGCTCGACCTGGCCGACCGGTTGGGCGAGTGCGCCGGCCTGGTCGTTCCCGACGGCCGCGACGGCCTCTATGTCGACCAGGTGCCGGGCCCGGGACACGTGCAGGTCACCGACTGGACCGGCCACCGGTTCCCGCTCCACACCATCGCCGCCGGCCTGGCCCTGATGGGCGGCTGGTCGGACACCGACGTCGCCGCCTATGCCGACGGCGGCCTCGAGGAGTTCACGCCGCACACGGTCACCACGCTCGTCAGCCTGCGTCAGCGGGTCGGTGAGGTCCGCCGCACCGGCGCTGCCTGGACGATCGGCGAGTTCAGCGAGGAGATCTCAGGAGTGGCAGCCGCCGTCTGCGGCCCCGACGGCACGGCCGTGGCGTCGCTCACCGTCTACGGCCCCGTCTTCCGCTTCCCCGGTGGAGCCGACACGGCGGAAGTCGAACAGGTGGTGCGGGAAGCGGCCGCCAGGGTGGGTGTCCGGCTGGCGGGCTAGCAGCCTTCGTCGAAGACGCCGCCGGCGTCCAGTTCCTCGATGTCGTCGTAGTCGAAGGTGGCTCCGCAGGTCAGACAGTACGTCACGTCGTCGAAGACATCGCCTCCGCAGGTGAGGCAGGTGTCGACGATGACGAGCGTCACGGTTTCTGGCGGTTCTTCCTTGGGACGTCGTCTGAACAGTCGCATGGCGTTCCTCCTGTGTTGCACCTTTCGTGTACCCGGCTGCCGTGACGTTTCGAGCACGTCGGCCGGGACTCTCGTAAGGTCGCGCGATGGGCTTGCTGATTCCCGAGGACCTGCCGCTGAGCCGTCTCGACCGGTCGGAGCGGCGCGTCGTCCAGAAGCTGATTTCCGGGCTGCGGGACAGCTGGATCATCATCCCGCGTTATGACCTCAGCACTCCTCGCCGACCGTACGAACTCGATGTGCTGCTGGTGAACGACCGGGTCGGCGTCGTCGGCGTGGAGGTGAAGGGCGGTCCGGTGGAGATTCGGGAGGGCGAGTGGTATCGGGGCAACTCTCCACTCCGTTCGCCGGTGCGTCAGGCACAGGATGCGTCCTACGCGCTGCGCGACAGGTTGCGTGAACGGTCACCGCTCCTCGAACACGTTCATGTGCAACATGCCGTCGCCCTGCCCGATGTGGCGGAGGCCGAGGGCCAGTTTCCGGAAGGTTTCACCAGACAGCATCTGTTCCTGACGCCCGATCTCGAGGATCCTGACGACCGTCTCTGGGACCTGATGGTCGAGAATTATCAGAATAGTGCACTGACTCTCGAGCAACTCGAGGCGGTCGTGGCGATTCTGCGGCCAGACGTGTCGTTTAGTTGGGATCCTGATGCCGCCACGCGTCATGCCCGGACGATGCTGCATCGGGTTTCGACGGAGCAGACGCGTGCGTTGGCGACGCTCGACCAGAACCGGCGTGTGCTTGTTTCGGGCAGGGCGGGGAGCGGTAAGACCCGTCTGGCGCTGGCCTGGGCGGAGCGGGCGGTGGCCCGTGGTGAGCAGGTGATGCTCACGTGCTTCAACCGGCCGTTGTCCGAGTGGCTGGCGGAGTCAGCGCTCGATCACGAGCGCCTGATGGTCGGCACCCTGCAGCGCCTACTCATGAACCTGCCCGGGATCCCGGTTCTCGAGGCTCCGGCGGGTGCCGGGAGCGACTGGTGGCAGCGTGAACCGTTCGAGCATGCCGAGCGGCATCTCGCAGAGGTCGCGACCCTCTTCGACACGATCATCGTGGATGAGGCGCAGGACCTGGCTCCTGCATGGCTGGCAACCCTCGAGAAGTTGTTACGCACGGATGGCCCGTGCCGACTGCTGAGCGTGGCGGATCCGGCGCAGGTGGTCTACCGGCGGGGCTTCGAGATGTCCGAGCCGGGTCCGGAGGTCGTGCGAGCCGACCTGACGGTGAATTGCCGCAACGCGCATCACGTGGCCGACCTGCTCCGGTCGTTTGGCGGCGCTCCTTCGGCACCCGGTGTTCCGGAGGGGCATCCGGTGCGCTTGCAGGCCTGCGATGGACTCGACGATGCGGTCGCCCGGGTGGGGCGGTTTCTCGATGAACTGGTCGTCCAGTCGCATGTCGATCCGGCGAACGTGCTGGTGGTCACCGGGCATCGGGTGCTTCGCGACCGCATCCGCGAGGAGGATCCCGGGGGTTGGGGGTGCGCCGCCTGGGAGGACCGGCATTCGGGCGAGATCGTGTGCGAAACGATCCACCGGGTGAAGGGGTTGGAGCGTGATGCGGTGATCCTCGTCACGGTCGATGACGACCTCGAGGATCACCTTCTCTATGTGGGGATGAGCAGGGCGGTGTCACGGTTGGTGGTTATAGGTCCTACGCCGATGTTGGATCGGTTGAGTGCAAAGGCGCGGCTGCGGTCGCGCGAGGAGGTCGAGGATGGCTGAGCGTCTCGAACTGGCGCCCGACGGTTCGGTCGGGCCGACAGGTCGTTCCTACTGGATCGTCGAGGGACGCTTCGCCGCTGGCGCGTATCCGGGGAAGCGGGGCCGCCGGGAACTCGACCAGATTCCTGAGGTGACCGTCAAGGTGCTGGAGGCCGGCATCGACACGTTCGTCAACCTCACCCAGGACTATCCGGGGGGAACCGACGAGCACCTCGACCACTATGACGACGATGTCATCGGTGCGGCGGTCGTGAAGCGCTTTGCGATCACGGACGTTTCGATCCCAAGTGTCGACCTGATGGTCGAGGTCCTCGACTTCATCGACGACTGCCTCGAGCACGGCCGGAACCCGTATGTGCACTGCTGGGGTGGAACCGGCCGGACGGGGACGGTGGTCGGGTGTTGGTTGATCAGGCACGGCTACACGGATTCCGATGGAGTGTTTGACGAACTTGCCCGCATCCGAATCGGTGATCTGGAGGCTGGCCATCGGGGGTCACCACAAGTGCCCGAACAGTGGGAGTTTGTCCGGAGTTGGAGGGAGGGTCAATGACCGTTGATCGAGATGACAGGGTGCTCGGCTGCCTGTCAGGGGGAGCGATCGGTGATGCCCTCGGGGCCGGCATCGAGTTCATGAGTTGGGCGGAGATCGAGTCCACCTTTGGGCCAGAGGGCGTTCGGGACTTCACGCCTGACTACGGGCATGAGGCGCCGATCACCGACGACACCCAGATGACGCTGTTCACGGCCGAGGGCCTGCTCGAGGCGGCGGCCAATGACACCGACCCGGTCGACGGGGTCTGGGCGGCGTACCAGCGGTGGTACCACACCCAGGGAGGCGATCTGCCGGAGGGGGTCGACCCGCTGTTCGGCCTGCTGGCGGTTCCCGAGCTGCACGAAAGGCGAGGGCCGGGCAGCACCTGTATGGGCTCGATGCGTGACGGCGTTCCGGGCACGACTGACGAGCCGCTGAACGGTTCGAAGGGCTGCGGCGGGATCATGCGCGTGGCGCCGGTCGGGCTGGTGGCGACGAGCGACGAGGAGGCGTATCGACTGGGCTGCGCCACGGCGGCGCTCACCCACGGGCATGCCAGCGGATGGATCTCGGCCGGTGCGATGGCCGTCATGGTCCGCCGGCTCCTCGAGGACGAGGGCCTGCGGGAAGCAGTCGATGCGGGCCGTGCGGTGGCGGCAGCCGACCCGGCGGACTTCGAGGTCGTAGACGCCATTGACGCTGCGATTGCGCTGGCCGGACAGGGGTCGCTTCGGGGCACCGACCTCGAGACGTTGGGCAAGAGGTGGCCCGGTGGTCCCGGCGACGAAGCCCTGGCGATCGCCGTGGCGGCGGTGCTCGCCGAGCCCGACCCGAACGAGGCGTTGCTCCTGGCGGTGAACCACGGCGGCGACTCGGACTCGACCGGTGCCATCGCCGGCAACCTCCTCGGTGCCCACTACGGCGCCTCGGCCCTGCGCGCCGACTGGCGTGAACGGGTGGAACTGGCCGACGTCATCACCGAAATGGCGGGCCGGTTGGCGGCAGTCGGGAACTAGGGCTGAAGGAAGTTCAAGCGAAGGGACGGTCAGGCGACGCACACCGGGGCGCCGAAGGCCCGGATGGTGTGGAGGTGCAGGTCCACGAGCTCTTTCATCGAGATGGACAACGTGTAGCCGCCTGCCAGCACGAAGGCCACGGGCACCCCGTGCTCGGCGCACCAGGTGGCGGCCCGGTGCTCACGCTCGGCGAGGCAGTCGGCCGAGATGGTCGGGTGCGGGTCCATGCCGGCGTTGTAGATGACGAGTCCTGCGTCGTCGGGAATCAGTTCGAGGAATTCGTCGATCCCTTCGAGGTACTCGGCGTCGGTGGGGCTGCTGAGTACCTGCAGATTGTTGGCACCGTCAGGCTGATACCGGTCGAAACCGCTGGTGCTGAGGTCCAGGTGCAGGATGCGCGGGTTGTCGCCGATGAGTTCGTTGGTGCCGCCGCCGCAGTGGGCGTCGACGTCGAGGATCACGATGGTGCCGTCAACCAGTCCGGTGGCGTGGTTGGCGGCGACGGCCAGGCCGTTGACCGTGCAGTAGCCGGTGCCTTCGCCACATCGGGCGTGGTGCAGGCCCGACGACAGGCTGCCGCAGGACCCGCCCGTGGCGAGTGCTTCGTCGACGGCGGCCAGCACGCCGGCGGTCGAGTTGGCGGCCATCTCCCAGATGCCCTCGTCCCAGGTGAAGCCCTGGCTCTCTGCGAGGTAGCTGGGGTGTCCGGTCTGCAGCGCCTCTACGTACTCGGGGGCGTGGACCGTCGAGATCAGTTGTTCGGCGAGGTCGACCAGGTGGGCCGGGTCGGCCAACTCGACGCCGGGCAGGCGCCCGGCCTCGATGGCCGCGGCGATCTCGCCGCTCTTGCGGGTCGTGTCGGCGTCGTGTGCAGGTGCCATGTACCGGTCGTTGAAGTAGACCCTCATGAGGATCCCCCGCCTGCGTCGTCGTGGACGGCGCCGAGGCCTATGGAGACGCCCTGGGTGATACAACCGAGGATCTCCTTTGTCAGTTCGGTGGCCTGGTCGTCGGCCAGGCCATTGTGGTCCACGCCGATGGCCCTGCAGATTCCCTGGGCGATCAGGTCGACCACGATCCTGCCGATCTTGTCGTCAGGATCCAGTTGCAGTTCGTCGGGCATCTCATCGAATCCGATGCCATCGCCGGCTCGGAGGTCGTACCACTGTCCGACGAGGTCCTTGGCCGTCTGGTAGGCCAGGTCGAAGGCGATCTGGTCCTGTGGAAGCTGTTCGAGTTCGGCGTCCCAGTCGATCTCGGACTCGTCGGTCGTCTGGCTGTACTCCTCGGCGATTCCGTAGATCTCGTCGGTCTCTTCGTCGCGGATGCGGCTGATGACCCACCTGACGTCGATCGGGTTGTCCCTGTGCCAGGCCGAGGCCCTGCGCTGGGCGTCGGTGCGACCGGCCTCGTCCCAGCCATCGCGGTCTGCGAACCAGTCGATGGCACTGTCGGCGTACAGGATCGCGGCGATCGGTCGGGCGTCGCGGATGGCGTCGAGGCCGTCCTCGATGCCGTGGCCGAGTTGGAGCAATGCGGCGTAGGCCATCGACGGTGCCCGATTGATGCCCATGTGGCAATGAACCACGACCCGGGCCTGCGGATCGGCCAAGGCGTCGGTGATGGCGGCCACGCCGGCGTCGAACCAGGAGAAGTCCTGGCTGCCGCCGCTGTCGTGGGTACCGAGCCAGAAGTACTCGATGTGCGGGGCGTGGTCGGCGACTCGATTGCTGTCGTTGGCCTCGCCGCGCAGGTCGACGATGTGGGTGATGCCTGCCTTGACCCACTCGTCCAGCATCTGACGGAACCCGTGCGGGTTCATCGGCAGGTCGCCGCAGACGAACAGGCGGTCGGCCACCTCGCAGAGGCGACGCCACCAGACGGCAGGTTGGATGTCGGTGTTCGTGGTCATGAATTCTCGCTTTCGGTGATAATTAGAGTGATGAGCACTCAATATCTGTATGCCACCGAGAGTAGTCAGGGGGTGTGACAGTGCTCATCTGCGAGCCGGCCGCCTGCGCCTGGGACGGGGGCCGGGGCCGCCTGTCACGACCGTCCGCTACCCGGTACGTACAGGCAGCCCGTCCGATCGGGCACTGCCCCAATTCCGATCCGAGGAGACACCATGACCACGATCAGCGACATTTTCGACACCACTCCGAGCACCCCAGATTCTCGCCAGTTCGCCTACCAGGCGGCTGGCAAGATCTCGAAGAGGCGCATGGCCCGGGAGGCGCCGCTCAACGCCGCCGCCCTCGAGGCCGTCGAGGCCTCCGACATCGTCGTCGTGACGGGCTGCTACGACCACGTCGAGCAGGTGCTCGGTGCACTAGAGGTCCCCTACACGACCGTCGACTCCAGGCACCTCGACAACCTCCCGTTGCGGCCCGAGCAGCTGCTCGTAGTCAACTGCCCCGGCGAGATGTCGCCGGTGGCGATCGTGCGCATCCGGGACTTCGTCGCCAACGGCGGCACCCTGTTCACCACCGACTGGGCCCTGCGCCACGTGGTCGAGCCGGCCTTCCCGGGTCACGTCGCCTACAACGGACGCTCCACCGGCGACGACGTGGTGCGCATCGAGGTCGTCGACGCCACCAGCCCGTACCTGGCCGGCGTGCTCGATGCCGAGAACGACCCGCAGTGGTGGCTGGAGGGCTCCTCCTACCCGATCACCGTCGTCGACCCCGAGCGGGTCCGGGTGCTGATCCGTTCCAGGGAACTGGGTGAGAAGTACGGCGAGCAGGCCGTCGCCGTCGTGTTCCCCTACGGCAAGGGCGAGGTGTTCCACATGATCTCGCACTACTACCTGCAGCGCACCGAACTCCGGAACGACCGCCACCAGCAGACGGCGGCTTCCTATGCAACCGAGAAGGGTGTTCCGGTCGATTCCGAGATGGCGGCGATCATGTCCAACCTCAACCTGGGCGACGTCGAGTCGGCCGAGTCCTCGACCCGCCTGTTCGCCAACATCGTGGCCGACAAGAAGCGCCGGATCATGGACGAGCAGAACCCAGCCTGAGGCCGGTCCCGGCTGTTTCGTCAGGCGCCTTCGGGCCAGGCCCGGATGAAGG